>JAEEGG010000259.1_pt1 | contig 346365 bp, 277 predicted proteins | sample 9134161 | NCBI WGS metagenome assembly JAEEGG01 (sample SAMN16246543, study PRJNA631951) | gut metagenome | biome: gut microbiome; feature: rumen; material: CR-attached | host: Bos | place: Iran: Karaj | collected 2018-10 | reverse complement strand
CCGTTAATATAAAACACTTCGTCTCCTGTGGCTTGCTGGAGGGTGATAGGAAATCACAAGCAGGAGGCTGTAAAGGTCGCAGGGTGTCTGAGCGCGATAACCTTCAAAGGCCAAAAAGAAATCCAGAACCTAAAACCAACGGGCAAAAGTAAAAAGAGCCCGACGGACCTGCGAGTTCCTGCGCCACAGCCTCCTGAGCCGATGATTTCCATCGCCCGGAAGCAGCGGACTATCTCCTTACGTGAAAAAAGCACTTTTCTTTGCCAGCTCCTCAGCCATTCCGAAAAGTGGGGAACTTTTCGGGCCTCGGCTCATAGCTCCACAGGAGCTCTTCATGTTTTGCTTTGGAAAAAAGAAATGCTGATAGACTATAAAAGGAAGAAATGCTGATAAGCAATAAAGAAAAAAAAGTAACCAAATAAAAGAAGAATCCTTTCCACCCCTCCTCTCTTCGAACCCCAACCCTGTCATCCCGTATCCAAAAAAAACAATACCCCCCCAAAAAAAACTCCCCAATAAAAGAACTTAGCCCCCAGCAAACTGCTGAGGGCGAAAGTATATTTCATTCGAAAGTCAGTAAAATCTATAGGATCTCCGCACCCAAACGCATGGGATAATCAACTTTATTCTATCCCAAACAACTCCTTGCAATAGGGTGTCAGCTTCATCTGTTTTCTCAGCCAGTCGATGGGCATTGTCACATACATGGTGCCGCAAGCGTACGGCGCTATCTCATAAGGCTGGTAAACAAGCGTCAGTGTCCTATCCTTTTTGTCTATGTAGAAGTTGCGTGTCAGTGGCTTCAGCGGCATAAAGTCTCGCTCAAAACAGCATTCCATCACCTCCTCGTTTATTTCCAGCTCCTCGATGGCGCGTTCAATGACCGGACGCAGCTGGTTGGTGTCCAAAAGGTCGGTGAGCTCCACTATCTGCTCCTTGATGCTGTCGTGCACCACAAACTCTACCCAATTCATGCCGTGTGCGCCGGGGTGGATGTATTTGTAGCGGGTGATGAGGAATGTCTGGAGGCCTAAGCCGGAAAGACTGGAGAGGCTGACTTCGCTCTCGTTCATATTCATCGACAAGGGAATATCCTCTGTCAGCACTGCCTGAATCAGCGTGTCTTCTTCCCACAGCATCATGTCGTCCAAATAGCGATCCGTCACCGTTTTGATGTCATCGGTGCCGGTGCTGTCGTTAAAGGCTATCCGTATCAGCCGTTGCTTCAGCTCTTTGCTGGCTCCGGTGGGCCATTGGATGTCGTATCGTTTGCTAACAGCGATAGTGTCGGTTCCCAATGGCGTCTGAATGCGGCAGATGTATTCTGCCGTGTCGCTCATCTTGGTGTAGTAATTAGCTGGTTTCGAGTTTTTTGGGTGGCATCCACTTAATGCCAGAAGGGTAGCAGCAATAAGAATATATGTTTTTTTCATTTGTTATCTTGATTCTGTTACAGAAAAAACTGAGAATGTGTGTTTTTATTGTGCGACTGGCGCTTTTTTTCTCACCTCTTTCTCTATTTGGTCGTCATAGATGCTTACAATCTGATAGTCGCTGTTGAGGATGATATGCTTCCGCAACAGGAAATAGTCGGGTTTCGTTGGGTCCTCGCGGTCCAGCGAGTAAACCTCCAGATAGGTGATCGCTGCCCTTCCGTTGCCCATATCGGTCATTTCGAAGGTCTCCCATCGGATATAGTTCTGCTTGGAATAGACCTTGAACGTCTGGTTGTACCGACGGCAGTCGTCGACCACCTCTTCGCGGTCAATGCCGTATGCGTTGTGGAAACGCTCCACATAGGGGGCGTACGATTGTCGTATCACATCGAAATCGTCGTTGACATAAGCCTCGCTGAACCGTTCAATGGCATTGCGCACCCTTTCGCTATCGAATGTGAACTCGGCTATGGGCTCCACTTCCTCAGCATAGGTGTCTGCTTTGGCTTCAACTGTCTCTTCCGCTTCTGGGATCGGCCTGTTCAAAACCATCATCAGTATCGCCACCAGCAGCGCGCCGCCGCCAAGGCCCACCAGTATCCACAGCCAGGCCTTGCTGCCGCTTTTCTTCGGCGGTTCGTGGCTTTGGACGGCTTCCGTGTGCAAACCTTGGCGCTCGTAGGTCCGGGCCGCTGTTGTGCCGCCTGTGGAATGGCCTGCCGACGTCAGCCCGTTCAGTTCGCCGACAAACTCCCGCACGCTCTGCTGTCGCCGCTGGGGCTGCAAATCCATGGCCCGCATAATGGCGCGGTTCACATGCTCCGGAATGGCGCCGTTCAGCTCCCTCGGCTCGGGCATCGGCTCTGTCATGCGTGCCGCAGCGTCCACGGGGTCTTGGCCGGTCAATAGGTAGTAAAGCGTTCCGCCCAGCGAATAGATGTCGCTGTACGACCCTTTGCGGCTCACCGTCGAATACTGCTCGGGTGGGGCATAGCCCTTGGTCAGTATCGATGTGTGGGCCTGCGTCTTGTCCTCCACAAACTCGCGCGCCGAACCGAAATCTATCAGCACGGCCCGGTAGTCGTTCGTAATCATGATGTTGCTGGGCTTGATGTCGCGGTGCAGAATGTGCCGCTGGTGGATGTATTCCACCGCCTCACACACCTGTGCCATGTAGTTCATCGCCTCGCCGAATGCCATAGCACCGCGTTGTGCCACCATCGTTTTCAGGTTGCTCCCTTCCACGAAGGGCATCACCATATAGGAGGTGTTGTTGTCGTCAAAGATGTCGATCACCTCCACAATGTTGGGGTGTCGCAGCGACGCCACCAGTTCGGCCTCCTTCACAAATCCCTCGCGGTAGCGCTCAAACATGGCGCCGTCCGTTCCGGTGATGCTGATGGTGCTGTCCTGCGCATTGCGTTGGCAGCGCCCGTCGAGGAAGTACTCCTTGATGCACACCGTCCGGTTCAGCTTGTTCTGTCGGGCGCGGTAGGTGATGCCGAATCCGCCCTGTCCAATAATATCCAAAACGGTGTACTGTCCGCCGTTGAGCGTCGTCCCCGGCCGCAATTCGTTATTGATAGTTTCCATGCCCATAATTGTTAATTTAAAGGTTGGCCTCGAAATCCCCAAAGGCTTCTAAATTCCGGACCGCCCATCAATCCTAAAGAGCCCCTAAAGGGTCCTTGGCCCTTACCGAGCCACAATTCCGTTCAATCTTCAATCCTCCACTGGCTTGTAGTTCACCTCGAAGATGTCCACCGAGTTGCCGCCGCCGTTGTTCCTTCCTTGCGAGGTCAGCAGCACGTAGTGCCCATCCTTCGAAATGTCCAGCCCCACGGGGTAGCTGTCGGCTTGTATGGTGCCTACCAGCTTCATCTGGCGCGTGTCGACCACTGCCAGACAACTGGCCGAATTGCATGCGGCAAACAGATAGTCGCCCCTCGGCGAAAGCACAATGGTGCGGGCGCCGGCGGGTACCTTGCAGTTCTCCCATCCCTTCAGGCTGTAGCTCTTGTGGCTTTCGTCCAGGTTGCCGATGGCGTCGACAAAGTCGTTCAGCTTGATGCGCTGTATGTAGCCTGCTGCGTTGATGCTCAGGTATATGTATTCATTCTTGATGACCAGGTGACGCAGGTTGGACATCATGCCGGTGATGCGCCCCAGGTATTTGCCTGTCGCAAGCTCTATCACGGCAATGCCGCCAACGCCGCCCATGCATCCTACCAGCAGGTACTTGTTGTCGGGCGTGAACACGGTGCCGCGCAGACAGTAGCCGCTGTTCACGTCGCGGTTCACCGACTCCGTCAGGCTATAGTTCAGCTTCAGCTTGTAGTCCACCACCAGGCAGGAGGTGTAGTGCCAGTCTTCTATATTGTCGCTGTGTATGTCGAGTACGCCGACTGTATTGTCGCCCCAGTGGGTCACTGCCACGTAGTGGTTGTCGGGCGATGTGGCGATCATCTTCGGCAGCGGACCGGTCTCAAACAGTCTGACAATGCTGTCGCTCCGCGTGTCGATGACGGCCACCGCCGAGGGGTCCTGGGCGTTGATGTCGAAACTGCGTCGGTAGTAGGGCACCCACAGGTAGCGTCCGCCGTGCGAGAAGGTGCTCTCCACTGGCTTCCCCATGAAGCTGTTCACATTGTTCTTGTAGTGCGTGAAGGCGAACAGGCCGCTCGATGGAGCCCACAACTTGGCGTCTTTCGGTCCGAAACGGTGCGTGATCGAGCATATCTTGCTGTTGCTCTTGAAGTCGAACACCACCGTCTTGCCGCCCTCCAGCGAGTTGACATAGTATTTCTTGCCCGAAGGGTGTATGTTCACCGACTTGGGCGAATTGATGTCTTTCTCGGCGGTCTCCTTGTGGCCGGGTGCGTAGTTCTGCCGACGCCCCACCAGCTTCACGCTGATGCCTTCGCTCTCCATCTTGGTGCCAAGCGACGGATGCACTATCGGCGGGTTCTTGTCCTTTTTCTCTTTTTCCTTGTTGTCTTGTTTCTTGCCTTGAGTGGCGGTCTTTTTGGTCTGCTCCTTCTTTGCAGGGGCTTTTTTTGCTGGCGTCTGTGCGTTGGCCACCGCCCCGGCTAGCAGCGCTACGGTCAGTATCAGTAAGATTTTCTTCATGAGTGTTGTTTGAGTGTCAGCCCGTTGCACCGCGGGCGAATGGTTTGTTATGTTTGTCAGGGAAATGAATATGCTTGTTGGTTAATGAATAATAAGGCTGATGCTGCACATGGGGCAGCATCGGCTTTCGTTCGAGTCAGTGTTTTTTTACAACTCCCACATGATGGAGCCGACAGCGGCAATGACGATAATGCCCAAGATGATATCGACAAGTCCCAACACAAATCCGGCAATGCCCAATCCTTTCAAACGCTCCTTGCGATGCATCGAAATGCCGCCGAAAATGGTGGCGATGATACCCAATATCAGTGGGAACAGGAACAGGCCCACCACGCCGCAACTCAGTGCCGTGATGCCCATCCCGATGCCTCCACTGTTCGGCGTCGGATTATAACCGCCGCCACCATAGCTTCGGCCGCCATAGCTTCCACCGTTTGAAACATGTCCGTTGTTAAAATAGCTCTGCCAAGGCAGCGTGGTGTTTCCCACTCGTATCACATCGGTTGGACTCAAAGGGGTCTCTCCGTAAATGCGCATATTGTTCACAAAGGTGCCGTTGGTCGATCCGGTGTCGGCAATCTTGTAATGCCCCGAACCGTCGTCCATTATCTGACAATGAAAATGAGATACATATCCGTCATTGATAACAATATCGTTATGAATGTCTTTGCCTATCTTGATGATCCGCATAATATGTAATTGTTTCTTTTTTTTCTTTTGAGAATGATTGACTGGTCGAAAAGGGAATCCCCTCTCGTCTTTCCTTATTTTGCCTGTATTTTGAACCCTTCCTTGCGGGCCAGCACATTGCCGTCTTCGTCCTGCAGCACCAGGTCAAAGACAATCGTCGGTGTGGCGTTGACTGCCTTCAAAAAGACCTTGTTGGCTATGCGCAGACACCATTCGCTCCATTCCGAGTTTTCGTAGGCTGCGGTGGCCACATCGTAGGTCTTGATGGTCTTGCCTTCTTCGTCCACCAGCGGGGTCATGTTGTCGTCTTGATAGAAGAAGAGGGCAAAGTACACCTTGCGTCCCGTCAGGCCCGACACGGTGACGCGCGAACAGACGCGCATGTATTTGTGCCCGTCGTTCTCCAGCACATTCTGGATGATTTGGGGCTGGTAGATGGTGGCTTGCACTTTCTGGGCGCCGTCGTCACCGTCGCCGCCTGCTTGGTTGATCATGAAGCGCACCTTGTTGCCGCCGTCGCTCACCTTGCCGGTGTGCACCTTTATCTCGCAGGAACGGAATTCGGTGCTGTAGTTGCGGTCCACCATGATGCGGAACGACGAGGGGGTCTTGTTCTCAATGTGGCACCATTCGGGCAGGCCGCTGAAGTAGTAGTCCTCGCCGCCGGTGCGCACGTTGTGCTGGCTGTAGCCGCCGTCAGCTGGTGCGTCGATGACGTTGGTGTTGGTGTTGCCGTCCACAAAGACCGACACGGGCTCCACCGTGAAGCGCTTGTCCTCTGTGGCCAACGGCACTTCCCAGTCGCCTTCGTCGTAAATGTCAAACCGGCACTTGAATTCCTGGCTCTCAAACGAGGCCAGTCGCAGGGCGGCATAGGGTATCTTCAACTCGATGGTGAAGTTCTGGCCTTCTTCCGTGACGGAGAAGTTCTCGCTGACACCCACTTCTCTGTACTCCTCCACGTAGCTGTCGTATTCCTGCTCGCCGTCGTCATACGTTAGAATGCGGTTGCCTCGCAGGAAGGTGCATTTGATTCGTCCCGATCGCCCTTTCATGTTGTGGGTGAAGAAGTTGCATCGCATGTCAAGCCCGTACTGTCCGTCCACACTGGAATTGGTCACCGTGGTGCGGGTGATGTCGATGCGCTGCTTTTTGGTTGTTTTGGCAGCGCTTGCGCTGTTCGACCCGCCGCCCGATGTCTTGCGCGACGTGGCCATGTTGCATTTCTTGATCCAAACGTTCAGGTCCGAATGGTCTGTTTTGTAGTTGTTGTAGTCTTTGGCGGCCTTGGCCGAACGGAAATATTTCAGCGCGGTGCTGAAGCGACCGTCACGATAGGCGCTCATGCCTTCGTTCTTGTAATACTGGTATCCCACCTGTGCTTCCACACTTATGGCCAGCAGCAGGCATGCCAGCAGTGATATGATTCGTTTCATCATAATCTATTTTTTTTATTTTTGATTTTTGGCGTATTCCAATTTCTCGCGCACCGCGGGGTCTTCCTTCAGCTGCAGCGAGAGGGTGTAGTTTTCTATAGCTTTGGGGTAGTCCTTGAATTCGTTCATCAGATTGTCGCCTTCTTCAGCCCAGTCGGCAGCGGCTTGCTTCAGCTTGGGCTCTATGGCGGCATTCAGCTCGTTGCTGCGGTTGTACACGTCGGGTATTTCGGCTCCATACTGTGCTTCCATCGACCGAATGCTGTCCAGCAGGGCTTTGGCGTTGAGTAGCTCCTGGGTGTTGGAGGTGCCGCCCAGGCTGATTTGCGACATGCAGCGGGCGGCCATCTCCTTGTACTGGGTTTGCGCGTTGGCGGCGGCGCTGGTCGTTTCCTTGTCTCCACCGCCTACCAGCATGACGACAACCACTGCGACAACAACCACTAGCGCTGCCACCAGTCCCCATATCAATCCTTTGTTCTTCTTGGTGCCGGCGGGTTTGACGTCGCTGCTCGCGACGGTTTGTTGGGCCTTGGGGGCGGCTTCGGTCTTGGCCTGGACTGTCTGCTTCGGGGGCTTGGGCGCCTCGGTGGCTTGGGTCGGCCCGGGTTCCGAGGGGTGTATGTTGCGCAGGTCGTCCATGAATTCCTTGACGGTCTGGTGACGGTCGGACGATTTTAGCTGCATGGCTTTCATGATGGTGCGGTTGGCTTCTTCGGGCAGGTCGGGTCGCAGCTCACGGGGTTCGGGCATGTGCTCGGTGATGCGTGCCGCGGCTTCCATGGGTACCTTGCCGGTCAGTATGAAGTAGAGCGTAGCACCGATGGCGTAGATGTCGGTGTACGATCCTTTGCGGCTCGTGGTCGTGTACTGCTCGGTGGGGGCATAGCCGTGCGTCAGCATCGAGGTCTGGGCTTGCGTCTTGTCCTCCACAAATTCGCGCGCCGAACCGAAGTCTATCAGTATGGCCTTGTAGTCGGCCGTAATCATGATGTTGTCGGGCTTGATGTCGCGGTGCAGTATGTGGCGTTCGTGTATGTAGCCTACGGCGTCGGTTATCTGGGCCATGTAGTTCACGGCTTCGGGGTAGGTGAGGGGGCCTTCTTTGTCTACAATGGCTTGCAGCGACCGGCCTTCGATAAAGGGCATCACCATGTACGAGGTGTTGTTCTCGTCAAAGATGTCTATCACCTCCACAATGCTGGAGTGGCGCAGCCCGGCTAGCGTTCGCGCTTCTTTGACAAAGGATTGGCGGTACTTCTCAAATTTGTCTTGGTCCATGCCTTGGATGTGGATGGTCCGTGCATAGGTGTCACGCACACATCGCCCCGCGGGGAAGTATTCCTTGATGCAGACGGGGCGGTCCAGCCCGCTTTGTATGGCTTTGTAGGTGATGCCGAACCCGCCTTCGCCTATCTTCTTTTCAATAATGTATTTGCCGCCGTTCAATCCGGTGCCCGGCTGCAGTTCAGTGAATTCGTTTATGTTGTTCTCGTCCATTGGGTATTTGTTTTTCTTAGTTGGTGGTGTGCTTGGTCGTCTGTCGGCCCGATGCGACGTCCGACCTCTATTTTTTCTTCAAAATCGATAGATCAGGCACAATATAGTCAAATAGGTAGTTGTTGTCAACATCGGCTTCTTTGAACCTCCATTTCAGTGTGCCGTCTGATTGTAGTGTTATGGTGGCTTTCCCGCCGCCTTCACGTCCTGCACTGTGAAAACTGACGGCGGCAGTGTTGCCGCTCAGGGTGCCGCGTATCGAATTGTCGGGTTCGTCGTCCATATAGCCTCGGTTGTCCGCATAGCCATAGCTGCCGTACAGTTGGTCGCCTTGCTGGAACAGGTTCAGCTGAAAAACATAACATTCGTTCTGGAATTCCCATTCCCCTTCAAAGGGCTTTTTGTTGTCCACTATCGTCATGGTCTCACCGGGGCTGCTGATGACCGATGTGGTGGTGTTGCCGTTGGTGTAGGTCGTTGTGGTGGTGTTGCTTGGAGTGGTGCCATTCTGCTCTCCGGGCACATTGCTGCCTTCAACCGTCATCGGGTCATGAGACGTTTCCTCGCCGTTGAAGACGCCCGTAAGGCTCAGCACCAGCAGAACGCAGACCAATGCCAGCCCGCCGACAATGGCCCATATCAGACCAGTCGTATTCTTGTTTCCTCCTGTGGTGTTGATGGCTCCTCTGGAAATGCTGGAACCGCCGTTCCGATGGGAACCGCCCGATCCTCCATAAACCCCATCGCCATAAATGTAATTCCGCCAGGGCAGCTGTTGGTTCCCCACCCGCACATAGTCGTTGGGCTGCAGCGGTACGGTGCCGTGTATGCGGTTGCCGTTGACAAAGGTGCCGTTGGTGCTGTTGCAGTCCGTCAGCTCGCAGCGTCCGTCGCTGTGAACGGTGAGAATGCAATGCTCCCTCGTCACGCTTCGGTCGTTAATGCATACATCGTTTGTGGACAATCGGCCTATAGTGATTCGTCTCATTTTTCTTAGAGTTGGTTGGAATGTTTAGTTGATTTTTTTCAGCGTCACATTTTGCGGCACTATGCAGTCTCCTTTCTTCGAGGTGCGGTTCCAGGTGATGGAGCTCTTCGAGTTCCAGGTGATGGTGGCGGTGCCTGAGCCGCCCAGGTCGCCGCTCTTGAAGGTGACGGTGGCTTGGTTGCCTTCCACGGTGCCGATAACGGTGTTGTTCTCATACTCGAAGCCGTCCAGCTCTTCCTGCACGGCGTCCCACGAGTAGTAGGATCCGGTGATCTTGTTGCCCTTCTGGGTCAGCGCCAGCAACAGCATGCGGTCGGGCACTTCTTCGCCGTCCACCCACGAGGTGCTCTTCGTCTGCCACGACCAGGTGCCTTCGAAGTTGGCGGGCAATACGTTTTCTTTCTGCGACTTGGCCACTTCGGCGGTCTGTGTCACGGGAGAGGTGGTCTTCGGTTGGTTGGGGTCGTTGGTCACGCCGGCGGCAATGGGCTCCTTGCCCTTGCTTTCCTTCTTGTCAAACACACCGGTGGCAAACAGCACCACGATGGCCAACACCACGATGAGTCCGCCCACCAGTCCCCATATCAGTCCTTGCGACGGCCCCTTCGAAGGTGGGGGCATGATTCCTATTCCGTTTCCACCTGCTCCGGGCATCGGCCCGCCAAGGTATTGCCTCAGGTCGATGTTGGTCTCGCCCACGCGTAGCGTGTCGTTCAGTCCGATGGGTGTCTCGCCTGCTATGCGCTGTTCGTTCACAAAGGTGCCGTTGGTGCTTCCATTGTCGGTCACCGTGATGCGTCCGTCGTCATACTGGCGCACGGTGCAGTGGTAGCGCGAGGCTTTTAAATCTTGCTGCAATGCAATGGTGTTGTCAGAGTTACGTCCAATAGTAATGGTTTTCATATAATATAGTTTTCGTTTTTGTTTCCGTTTTCGTGTCGAAGTCACGTTTTCATCTTTAAAACAGATTCATCTGTATCATCCCTTTGGTCAACTGCTCGGCAAAAATGGCCAGTAGCAGGAAGATGAATCCCACCGTGACACCGATATTGGCAAGGGTAAGCCCCCACGATTCGGTGGAACTGTGGCTGCGGTTCGAGAAGATGGTGACGAAGTCGGCTGCGGTTCCCGTCAACAGGGCGATGATGATGAATAACCATTTGCCGGTGCTGAACGAGATGCCATGCAGATATAATGGGAATAATTTAATGACGTTGACTCCAAGTAATTGGGCGGCTTTCCCAAAATCGGCTGTAAAGAACAGGATGACGATTAGCAGCACGGTGAGTACCGATATGATGCCCAGTATCAGCGATATGATGCCTGCGGTGTCGTTTTCGGTGTCGGTGTAGTTGGTGCCGCCGCCGTATGCTGTGCCGCCGTATGCTGTACCGCTTCCGTATGCTGTGCCGCCCTGCGTCATGCTGCCGTTGTAGTTGGTGCCGCCGTAGGTCGAGCTGCCTCGTTGAATCTTGGTGCTGTTCCTGTTGCCGCTACCATAAACGGTGGTGGGCTGTTGGTGCGGGACTTTTTTGCCTCGCTTCTCCAGCATGTCTCGCCATGGCAGCGATGTGCTGCCTATGCGCACCACGTCGTAGGGGTTCAATATGTGCTCGCCGTTGATGCGGAATTCGTTGACGTATGTTCCGTTGGTACTGTTGAAGTCAACAATGCCGTATTTGCCGTCGTCGTAGCGCATTATCTGGCAGTGGATTCTCGAGGCTTTCTCGTCGTTGATGACGATGTCGTTCTTCTGCGAACGGCCGATGGTGATCACTTGTACAGGTTTCATCTTTTGAAGTGTTTTCTGTGTCGGTTCATATAATTCTCTATGTCGCGGGCAAATTCCTCACAACTTTGGTAGCGTTCGAAGGGCTGCTTGCGAAGGGCGCGTTCCACAATGGTCTGCAACTCGTCGTTGACAAAGGGGTAGTACTGGCGCATCTGGGGCGTGGGATGGTTCTTGATCTTGTCGCGTATGTCCTCCACCTGGCGTCGCCCGCTGCTTTCGTTCGACACAAAGGGCAGGTGGCCCGACAACATCTCAAACAGCATGATGCCTAGGGCGAAAATGTCGGTGAATTTGCCACAATGCCCTTTCTCGAACTGCTCGGGGGGCATGTAGGCGGGCGTGCCGAATCCGGTGCTGTTGCTCATGTCCGACAGACGTGAGGCGATGCCTAGGTCTATCAGCTTGATCTCCCTATCGCCGGGCAGCAGCATGATGTTGTTCGATTTGATGTCCAGATGCAATATGCCGTTGTCTACCTGCATGTGGGGTATCTTGATGCGGTGCAGGAACCCTACGGTGTCCAACACCTGCAGAAACAACGGCAGCGCTCGCTCCTCGGGTATGGGCCCGCATTGGCGGTAGATGTACTGCTCCAGACTGCGCCCTTCCACAAATTCCATGATGATGAACATCTGGTTCTTCTGCGCGTTGTCTATAAAGTCCACCAGCTTGGGTATGCGCGGGTGCTGGGCGTACAGGTACAGCTGGGCTTCCATGTCGCGGAACTTCTGCCGTATGATGGGATTCGACAGGTGACGTATCTTCAGCTCCTTGATGGCCACCGGAAATCCGCTCCGCAGGTCTATGCCCCAATAAACGCGGGCGGTGCCGCCTTCTGCTATCAGGTGGTCTATATGGTAGTAGGGTATGTTCGGGTAGTCAGGCATAGTGTGGTCGTCTGGTTTGTCTCCGATGGGTGGGTGTTATTTCTTGTTAGTGGTTACATTGTTGCTGCCATTGTTGGCATTGTTGCCATTGCTGGCATTGTTGCCATTGCTTGCATTGCCGGCATTGCTTGCATTGCTGCCATTGCCGGCGTTTCCGGCATTGGGCGTCACTTTGCTGTCGGTCTTCTTCTGATCTCCACTGGGTGTGTTGCCCTTGGGCGCTGTGCTGGTCGGGTTTTTAGGGTCGGATGTGGCTCCGGAGCTGCGCAGTGCTTTCAGGCTGTCTATCATTCTCCGCTTGCCTCTTTCGTCGGCTTGGTTGAATGCGTTTTGGGCTTTTTCATTGAATTGCGATTTATTCAGATTTTCCCCCCAACCCATCTTCTTGCTGAAGGCGTTGCATTTGTCTTTGCCTAATTTGATGACGTCGTTCAGGATCTTGCTGAATTCTTTTTGCAGCAGATTGTCGATGGAGTCTTGTTCTCGCTGCGTCCGCTTGTACGTGGGCCCGTTTTCTTTCATCATTTGGTTCCACTCTTCTTCATAGGCTCTCAGCGCTTCGTCTGAATTCCATTCGTCCGAATCCCATTCGTCCGATGTTTCTGGGTCCATGGTGTCGCTTGTCGCGGCTGGGGCGTCAGTTGGGGCGGCTTCCTTGTCGCTTCCCTTGCTGACAAAAAACCATACCACCACTCCCACTATCAGCAGTAGCAGCAACATCAGAATGACATAAACGGCTTTGTTGTTGGGACGCTTGGGGGGCTGCGAATGGTAGCTTATCTGCTCTTGGCGCAGAATGGGGTTGGGCTGTCCTGCTCCGTTCATGGCGGGTCTGTTCAAATATTGCTGCCAGGGCAATATGGTGTGACCTATGCGCACTTCGTCACCGGGGTTCAGTGGGCACTCTCCCTCTATTCTGCGTCCGTTGACAAAGGTGCCGTTGGTCGACCCCATGTCGACGACTTTGATGGCTCCGCTGTCGTCTTGCACCAACTGCATGTGCACTCGCGTAACGAATGGATCGTTAATGACTATGTCGCTGCCGACTTCTCGGCCAAAGGTGATAACTCTCATGGTGTTTTGTCGTTTTTCTTGGCAAATGGGTCTCTTATTTGTTGCCTTCCTTTTTGTCCTGTCCTTCTGGGGTGGGTTTGGACTGGCTGTTGGATACGTCGCCCTCCTGGGCTATCATCTTTTCAGCTTTTTTCCTCAGCCCATTCACTTGCTCTTGCCCATTGTTTGTTCCCCCCGTTTGGCTTGGGCGGGCACTACTGTTGTTGGCTCTGCTCCCTTGCTGGGTGTGGGCGTTGTTTGTGGCTGTTGGTTGTGTGCTGGTGCTGCTCTTGATTGCACCGGCCTGATCTGTGGCTCTTCCAATCACTTTTGCCTTCTCTTCTTTGCCTTGGTCGGCTGCCTCCCCTTCCAGTTGCTCCAACTGCTCCTTGGCGGCTTCCATGGCGGCGCGTTTGGCGTCTCGGTCGGCTTTCGACTTCACGCATTTGGCTTTGGATTTGTTGTAGGCGTTTTTGGCGCTGTCATAGTTCTCCTTGGCTTTCTTCAGGCGCTTGGCATAATTGTTCATCTCTGCTTGTTTCGGCTTCTGGGGCTTGTCTTTCTCGGCTTTGCTGACTTTGTCTCTCCATGTGATGACGTTCAGACTGTCCTTCACGGCCTTGGCCGAATCGGCCTCATATAGCGCTTGTGCGGCATTGTATGAGGTCACCGCTACGGAGTAGGCTTGCTCCAGTTGGGCTTTCTTCTTGGCTTTGTTGTGATTCGAAATCAGGATGCAGCCAATGACAATCGCTGCCACCAGCACGGCCATGACGACGTAGGTGATGGGCGATTTCAGCCACGACGGCTTGGGAGGATGGGTGTCGCTGTTGGGGGGTGTCGGATGGGGATTGTAGCTCACAAATTGGCTGCTCTTCCATGGGCTGCCTTCCACGCGTATCAGCTCCAGTGTGCAGTTGTCCTGCCCGCCGGGATGCACAATCTCTCCTTCCATGGCCAGCGCTATGAGCTTCTCGCCGCGCTGCTCCAGCGGGGTGCTCTCGGCCAGCACGCTGCTAATGGTGCGGTCGCTGATCATACCCGACAGTCCGTCGGTGCATATCAGGAAGATGTCACCGTCCTTGGGATGGATGGGCTGGTTCAGCGGCGTGATGGTGGGCGTCAACTCCGGTCGGATGCCCAGAGCCTTGGTGATGCGGTTCTTCATGGGGTGGTGCTCGGCCATCTCATCGGTGATCTCGCCGGCGTCCACTAGCCCTTGCACATACGAGTGGTCTTTCGTGATGCGGTGCAGCTCCCGCTCCTTGCCCAGATAAAGGTAGATGCGGCTGTCTCCGGCATGGGCCACCCACACATCGTCGCCTTGCATCAGCACGATGCAGGCCGTTGTACCCATGCCCCGAAATTCGGGATTGTCGTCGGCATAGCCCAATATCTGCATGTTGGCAAACTGCAAGGCTCCGTTCAGCGCCTCGACGGGATTGGCATACTTTTCCTTTTTCATATAGGCAAGGATGCTCTCCACTGCCAGCGTCGACGCCTTGGCGCCGCCTACATGTCCGCCCATGCCGTCACAAACTACGAAAATGTCGCCGTTCTCGGTCATGGGTGCAAAATCACAACTGTCTTCCTGAGCCTTGCGGACGTTGCCGATGACTCCTTTCTTGAAGAAATTATTTTTGTCGATGGTTGTCAAACTCATGTTGGATGGATTCTTTGTTTCTTGAACCTGTGTCGGATATTGAACTTCTCTCTGGTCGCAAACCGCTGCCGGATCCAATCCTGCCACGGCCCGCTAACCGCTCTCTCCGTATGCGACCCGCTGTCGGGCCTTGAATCTTTGTCTGGGAAAAATGGAGCGCCGCCTGCTGCGGCGCTCCCGCTTGCTGCTTATCGGTGGGTCCTATAAATGGCGTTTTCTTTTGCCCTTTCCCCCAAAAAAAAGGGGCTTCTATAGAACCTCGTATTTTACATATAGAAGGTCAGAACGGCTTCGCCCAAGCCGATCATGTCGCCGTTCTTCAGGGCCGACTGCTGGTAGAAGGCGCCGTTGATGATGATGCCCTGCGTGTACGACTGGCTGCGGTTCACAATCTCAAAACCGTTGCCGTTGAAACGTATCTCGGCATGCAGACCCGACACGGTGCGGTTGTTCAACACCACGTCGTTGTTGTCGTTGCGTCCCAGTGTCGATACGGGCTTGGTGAGCATATATGTGTAATTCTGGCCGTTGACTTGGCACAGCAGTCTGGGGTACAGGTTCTTGCTCTGCATCAGGCTCTGCAGCCGATGCTGCTCGGCTTCGTTGGCCTTGCGCTGCTCGGCGGCTGCACGGGCGCGCTCTTTGGCCTGCTGCTCTTGTCTCATACGCTCCATCTCCTGCTGCGACTGCGACAGGGCGTTGTTCATGTCGTTGACCATGCCTTGGCGGGCCATCTCGTCCTGCTTCTTCTTGTTGCTGATAAGGATGACAATCAGCAGCACAACCAGTATCAGTCCAACGCACAGGGCGATGAAGAGGATAAGGTTCTCCTTGATCCACAACCCGAAGGTGAGGCTGGGGGCGGTGAAGTCGGGAATCTGCTGCTTCACCTTGTTGATCGAGAAGTTCACCGGATGGGCCTTGCCGTCACGCTTGGCGGTGGTGGTGTAGCTGATGCGGTAGTCCTGTCCGTGCAGACGGCTGTCCATGCCGTTGTAGAACTGCTGCAACTGCGGCAGGGCGTCATCGGCTTTCTTTGTGGCGTAGGTCAGACCGTAGGTGCTCTCGGCCAAGGTGTTGATTTCGGGAGTGTCGCCGTAGATGGAATACTTCATCACGTAGATGGGTATGCCGGCGTCAAGGGCGTTCTGGCGCACGGTCTCCATCTCGGTGCTGGCTCCGGGAACCTTCATGTTCAGTCCGGCGCTGATCACCACAATGACGCCTGCTCGGTCGGCAGGCTCTTTCTTCAGCATGTCGATACCTTCGTTGATGGCCAGGTATAGGTCGCTCTGGTTGGGGTTGGGGGCGAAGGTCTTGATGCTGGGCTTGTAGTCCTTCAGCACTTTGGCCAGGGCGTTCTTGTCGTTGGTGAATCCGCTCAGCAGGGGCTTCAAAACCTTCGGCTCGTTGTTGCCTTTGCGGTTGAAGAAGGCAATGTTGAACTGGTCTTCCGACTTCAACTGGGTCTCGTTGAAGAAGCGGGTCAGCATCTTCACCGTGAAGGCGGCTTGCTGGCTGTGGCTGGCCATGTCTTCCCAGACGAAGAGCACGCTCTTCTTCTGCGGCGTGACGGCCTGGGCGGGCAGGTGCTGCACATTGATGCGCACCGCACTGTCGTTCTCAAAGATGGTGAACTGCGAGGCGTCCAGCACCGCGGGGTTGGGACTGTTCCACTCGAAGGTCACTTGCGGATAGTTGTCCAGATGGTATTTGTTGCCCTTCAGTCCTCTCTGGTTCTGGGCCTCTACACCAAATGCCATCACCATGATGGCTATAACGAATAATATTTTTTTCATAATATCAAAGTGTTGCCATTTAATAATTTAACTGTTGAATGTGAGGGTGCCACGATTCGTGGGGCTTTCATAGGTTATTCGACACAAGTCTTCTTGCTTGCCCCGACGATGTGCCATCGCTCGGAAGCAAACCGTCAAAACCTAAAACCTCCTGAATCGTGTGACCTTACAGCTTAAAACGACGTTCTGAATTTGAAAATGGTCTCGCCCATTCTGATCTCGTCGCCGTCCTGCAGATAGCGGGGCTCGAGCTCTATGTCCTCACCGTTGACAAAAGTGCCGTGCGACGACTGCTGGTCGGTGATGCTGTACTTGCCAGCACGGAACAGTAACACGGCATGCTTCGACGATACCATCTTGTCGTTCACCGTGATGTTGCAGTCCATGTCACGGCCTATGATGTTGCGGCCTTCGTAAATCTTGAAGTCCACACCCATGGCTTCCAATGTGTACGACACCAGCCAGCCTACCAGCTTGCGGGTCTGTCGGTAACTGGGCTTCCCGGGCTGACCGTCGTTGTGCATCGTTTCGCCAAAGTCATCGCCAAACACCGTGCGGTTGCTCGTCTGCGCGTTGCCGGAATTGTTGCCGGTGCCGTTGTCGATAACGGTGGTCTTGTTCGAACCGACACTGCCGCCGCCTTGTCCTGCCACTTGGGTTCTGCCGCCGCCCATGCCGCCATCCGGAATCGTGTCGTTGGGAACCGTCCCGCCTCCAAAACCGCCGTTGAACACTTGGGTCTTCTGGGTGGGACCATTACCCATAGGTCCATCTGTGGTGCTGTTTGTGCTTGTGGTTGACTTGCAATAGGGACAGGAATCCCCTTGATAATAGTGCCCGTTCGGACATCTTTTGAATTCAGCTGACATACTTTTTATTTTTTGTTGATTTGTTGTTCGTCGGCAGATGTCAATATCGTCAGTCGGTGCAGTAGTGGACCATTCGGTTCGGATATCACTTCACATAATGTCGGGTTGACAATTATTTTTGTGATTGAATAGCGCTATTTGTTTAATTGCTAGTTTGTTGTTAGTGTATTGAATCTCTGTTTCGATTGTAAATGAGCACTGCAAAGGTAACAATATTTTCTTTCTTAACCAAATTATCGATTAAAAATTTTAACATTCGAAAATCTTTCCGTACTTTTGTCATGATTTTTGTTTGATGTGAATATTGGTTCAATAATTTGTAAATCAGTGTTATATAATAATATATTGCAATCTGCCCATCTGGTCGGCCTCTTCCGGACCGTCGCTTCATCCTCATCCAACCCCATGAAAATGAAATCCCTTCTCTCCGCTGCCGTCTTGCTGCTCCTGGCGCTTGGCTCCACCGCCGCCGCCCAGAGCGTCCATCTGCGTATTGACCCTAAAGCCAACAACTACTATCTGGTCGACCGTCATTCGAATCCCATCGGAGGCACTGTCACCAAGGAGCGTTTCATGAGTGGCGACCAGGTCTACTTCTATGGTGTGGGCGAATACCACATCCTCCGGTCTGTCAACGATTCGGCGGCGGTGGTTCATGTCATTTACGCCGACAATAGCCACTATGGTTTCTGGACCCTCAAGCCGCAGTTCCAGTCCATTACCCCAGTCACACCCTTCAACCGTTACGGACTTTTCATCGCTTTCGACGGCGAAGCTTATTCTGTATGGAACCACGAGGGTATGGAATATGTCAGCCCCCAGTATTCGAGTATCTCCTGCAGCCCCTCGGGTCTGCTGACTCTCGTGTCCAAATACGACGGCAGCGTCGACACCCTCCATTGTGACTCCCTCCTCGCTAAAGGTGCCTTGCTTATGACAATTATCGAGACGGATTGCAACGTATCCGCCGAAATGGACACAATTATTTTTTTCGACCCTGATGTTACCATGTCAGATACGATTGGTGGGGACATCCAGGATGACGACGTGGTCTTCATCACCCCTGAATCTGGTGCCGAGTTTCCCGGAGGGTATGAAGCCTGGCTGAAGTTCGTCTCCGACAACCTCCGATACCCGCAGGATGCTCGCGATAAAGGCATCTCAGGCACTGCAGTCGTACACGTTGTGGTCGAAATTGACGGCAGTCTGACCAATGCTCGGATGGTCCGCTCACTTTGCAAAAGCATCGACGAGGAATGCCTACGCCTCGTCAGCATCATGCCCCGCTTCATCCCTGGCAAGTGGTACGACAAACCGGTCCGAACAGAAATGACAATCCCCATCATTTTCAAACCCTGATATTCGCCCGGCAATCCGCAACTCGTCCCTCGCCACCTCCAGACACCTTGGGTGTCCAACAATGCCTCCGATCAAGTGGAAATAAAGAAGCCATCTTTGACACCCTTAGGTGTCCAACAATGCTGATATGCCACCGATCATGTTGAAATAAAGAAGTCAACTTTGACACCTTAGGTGTCCAACAATGTTAACCAGCCGTTTCAACGGCTGGAACAATAAAAGGGAAAAAAGCACCCCATTAGGGGTGCGACCCCCAACCCCATCCAAATCAAAACCTGAAACCAAACAAAAACACCATAGGTGTCCAACAATATTGATATTCCACCAATAATGTTGAACTACAGATGCCGCCTTCAGCTGTCCAACAATGCTATCCGACCCTTTCAACGGCTGGAACAAAAAACGGAAATACCATATATGCAATGTGATTGGTCTCTCTTGTTTATCAAAAAAAATGTATATTTGCAACTGATAATGTAAATCATTGTTATTGTAGTAATGCTGTGTTAATGAGTGGTATAGAGTGCTATAAGTATGACTCTGCGGGATTTGTCATGCTGTGAATCTTCCCTATATCGTTCCATTTGCTTCCCCCTCTCTCAAATATCTAGATGCTTGTTAACCTGCTTTTATCTTTTATCAAAATAGAAAATGAAAGTAGTTACAATTGGGCGAAGCCATCGCAATCAGGTGATCTTTAATGATCCTTCCGTCTCTCGTGTTCATTGTCAGATTATCCAGCATGACAATGGCACCTTCACTATTGTGGATTTTAAAAGCCTCAATGGCACTTTTGTTAATGGCCATCGTGTCTACAACGAATCTCACTTGTCGCCCGGCGATAGTGTCCGTGTCGGCAAAGTCAATGTCCCGTGGCAGTCCTATTTCTCAGGTCTTGGTTCAGACGTTACGTCATCTTCCAAACGTCTCTCGGGTGGTGCCGTCGCCGGTATCGTCTTTGGGGCGTTGTCGCTGATTGCCGCAATTGTCTTGCTTGTTGTCATGCTTGTGAATGGTCGGCCGTCAAACAATAATTACAATGGAAGCAATAATAGTTATGTGAGTAATGCTTCTAGCAGCTCATATAATACCACAAACAATACCACAAACAATACCACCAACAATACTACTTATAACTTTAACACCACCTATAATGTCACTGTGAATTCTGGCAATCGTTATGAAACGCTCTTTTCAAATGCTTATCCTGAATTGGAAAGGTTAAAGAGTATGGGTATTGGTGGTTGCAAGATGCTTGGCGAAACCTGTGCCGATGCTATTGGTGACCACGGTTCAGTCGCGTCTCAAGATAGACCCTCGGTTTGTGGTACCCCTGCTGACTTGGGCATGTGTGTGGATGATTCGCCGCATGGAGTCTTTTTGCTCCTTTTGCATCAAAAAATACGTGTCACGTTATCTGTGGTCCATTCTGATTTGTTTACCATGTATGTGTATTATACCATTGAAAATAATACAGATGCAGACATCTCTGTTGTTATTGGTCAGGGCTCTATGCTTGAGGTGACGAGTGACAATGTGCAAAATTTGACTGTTTCTGAGACCTCCACTGTTACGCTCAAAGCCCGTGAAGTGCGTAAAGTCAAGGTTAACTGCTATTGTGCATCCGAGCACAGAAAATCGCCTGAAGGTTGCGGTGTTCGTGTGACTCCGTACAAGTTGGTCGCTGCTGCCCAATATTTCCGCTCTCAAGAATCTATCTGGCAATGGCAAGCGGATATCTATAGGGCGTATGTGGCTCGCTATTAAAGTGCCTCGCACTCCCTACTCTCATCCAGCTTTTGTTGATATGCTTTCGATTCATATAAAAAGCACTAAATGAAAGTCATTACCTTTGGCCGCAGCAGACACAATCAAGTGGTCTTTAACGACCCTTCGGTTTCCCGTGTCCATTGTCAGATTATCCAGCATGACAATGGGTCATATTCCATTGCCGATTTTAAGAGCCTTAATGGCACGTTTGTCAACGGACGGCGTGTCTTTGGCGAATCACCATTGTCCCCGGGCGACAGCGTCCGTATTGGCAACGTCAGGCTCAATTGGCAGTCTTATTTCGGTGGTGCCCCCTCCGCCAAGTTCTCCTCTGCTGCCATAATCGCCATTGTTCTCGGGGTCGTTGTTACGCTTATTGTTGTCGTCCTGGTGGTTGGGTTGGGTCACAATAAAAACCAAGTCCCCCAGCAACAAGCTCCGATTGGGAATTCTCAAGGACCGGTGTCCCCGGCTCAGCCTCCGGCAGCTACAACACAACAAACAGAGACTATTCCTCAAAATAATCATCAGATCAAAATTGGCGATGTCGGCTTGGATATTGGCATGTCTATGGATGATGTCCGTCGCACCAATCCAAAAGCAACGATTAGCAATAAGCGGCAAACCCCGGGTATCGACGATATTTGTTATACAATCCCATCAGTAAGTTACCATACGATCAACAACGATATTGTGGCTCTTTTGGGTGATAATAACCGCGTGCGGTCTGTTTTGACATGGTCTCCGCTTTTTAATACAACACGAGGATGTCATGTCGGTAGCACTTGGGGCGATATCCAAAAAAAATATCCCAAAGCTATAGCACTATTGGAATATAATTTGTTCAACTATAAGAGTCTGGATTATGATGATTATTATTGCCTTTGGGACGAACAAACAAAAACGCTTTTCTATTTCCATAGAAGTCAGTTTACAGAAAAACAGTTGAGCGCTATTGATGACCTGGGCGGATCTGATTTTGAAATGGTATTGGACCTGAATGCTCTTCCGTCAGACGTGTACAAAAGTATATGTTCGAATGTGAAAGTAATTCAAATTGAGGTGAGTAAATGAGTAATTAAAATGATTGTAAATAGGATTTTGCAACGGTTGGAGTGACCTCCCAAAAAGGGTCTTGACAATACTAAACAGGTCTTTTCCGCGTTATAATAAAAAAAGATGACCATGTTGTTCACACCCGACAGAATAGACGGTTTGAAACCCGGACAGATATTCGTTTTCGGTAGCAACCTGCAGGGCCACCATGCCGGCGGTGCCGCCAGGATCGCACACCAGAAATTCGGAGCCGTATGGGGGCAGGGAGTAGGGCTGCAGGGACAGAGCTACGCAATCCCCACTATGCAGGGCGGAGTGGAGACTATAAAACCTTACGTGGATGAATTTGTTCGGTTTGCGAAAGCCCACGAAGAATACATATTCCTAGTGACGCGAATCGGATGCGGCATAGCCGGGTTCAAGGACAGCGAGATTGCTCCACTTTTCAGTGATGCCGTGGAATGCTCCAACATAATTCTGCCGCGCGAGTTTGCAGAGGTTCTCTGCCTGCCGGAGGCCACACGCCGCACGCTGATGAAAAGCGCGCATGGGCAGGTGCGAACGATGGCTGACATAATAATCGCTCTAAACAAGGAGAAACACTACACAACTCCCGCAGAAGCACTTTCCGACCTTCAGAAATACTTCGAACGCATTTCAGAAACAGGCGACGAAGTCGCATTCACGGCCGTAAGGATATTTTGGAACAGCATTGGTGACGCTTTTTCCGATGGCAGGCTCGACGCGGAGCGTCTGTGCCGGACTATGGAGGATTTCAATTTGTCCGACAAGGACTGGAATGAGGCCTATTTGAACCATTGCCTTGACAAGCTTCTGAAAATAATCATCTATTTTAACGACTTCCGCCGATACAGGAATGCGGACACCCTTCTTGATGATATGCAGTACACCGGTGTACTCAGCTTCAGCCACTGCGGTCCCCAAAGGGAACCTTACTATTTCAACATGTCCAGATACCCCTGGCTGTTTTTCCAATGCGGTCTCCGCGAGAACTGGGACAGGATGACAACCGACGGAGTCCTTGACGGACAGAAAATGAGCAACGTGATGTTCGACACCCACGAGCGCGGGATAAGGAAATACGGACTTGACGCTGTGATTGGCCATGATTATGTGTCAGACGGCCCGTGCCACCCTGAAGTGTATTTCCCAAAGAAAATGGGTACTGCTCCCGTATATGTCAAGACAAAAAGAGAATACATCAAGTCTTGCGGGGAAGGGAAAGGACCTAACAGGGTGCCTGACTATTTCGAAATGCAATATGCACTGCCCTTGCTGGAGAAAAGTCCGGACTATACTAATGTCAACGGCTTTTATATTCCCAAGAGTGACTGTTCGCTGCCTGTCTATCACGAATGGAGAGGGAAAATCAAGATCCCTTCTCACCTGACTCCCAGGGATTTCATAGACCACATCATCAAGGGGACACCAATTTCGTGAACGAATTTGACTACGGATATTGATTTTAAAAGCATCATAGTGGATGTCAATATATAGTATTTTCGGCAAAGATATTCATATCAAGGAATACGGGTGCACACAGGAGGGCATCGCAGCCCAGCCTATACCGCCTTCCGTGAACATTTTTGTCAAGGTCACAAACGGATGCAACGCCAGATGCAGGTTCTGTTCTAACGCGGGTTCCGCAGCAGTCGGGAATTTCGACATCGGGAAACTTCTTTCAGCCATAGAAGAAGTCAAAGACAAAGGAATACTTGTGAACAGGCTCAACATCAGCGGAGGGGAACCGTCTGTTGTGCCTGACACTGTGGAGCGTCTGCTTGAGGCAATGTCTCCTCACGAGGACATACACATTCATCTCAACACCAACGGTCTCCTCCCAGAAAGCCAGCAGCTGATGCGCCACCCTAGATGGGACAGCATATCCCTTTCCCTGCACCATTACGACATTGGTATTCTCGGCGAACTGTACGGAGTACCCATTTCTCCTGACGTCCTGCAGTTCAACGGTATCAATCTTAAAAAAGTCAATGCAAGCTGCAACCTGATAAGGGGATATATCGACAATACGGACGAAGTCCACAGAATGCTCGATTTTGCGATTGACCTAGGCCTTCCGCGCATAGGATTCGTCTCTCTTATGAAAGTGAACGACTACTGCAGGGAGCGATACGTGGATTTCTCCGAGATGAATCTTGAGGACATTCCCCACGTCTATTTCACAAAGTCGCAGAACCGCGGCGTGGACTGCAAGTGCAGCAACTACCTGTACAACCGGGACGCAAAGCTACTGGAGATTTACATGCGGAACTACATGAACCCTCGATATTGCGAGTCATCCCTTGTGTACGACGGCCGTTTCCTGCGCCAGGGATTCCATTCCGACAACATAATAATATAGATGAAGCAGATAGGAGACATATTCAACGAGCGCAAGGACAACCCCTTGTACAATACATCCTATCCTCTCTCACCAGCGGACTGGAGACAATATGAGGCGGAAGGTCAACTGCCGTTTGACCCACGTCCAATATCGTTCTATCTGCACATCCCGTTCTGCACACAGTCCTGCTCATTCTGCGAATACACCAGGATGAGATGCCCGTCCGAAAAGGTTCAGCACCAATACCTGGACATTCTCGAAAATGATGTCAAGCATTTTCTTACCGTTCACAGAGCAACCGTGTTGGAAGGATGCGACATCGGTGGCGGAACACCCACGTCTCTCTGCGATTCAACCTTTGCACGCCTGATGGAGCTGTACAGATACATAATAGCCCGCACGAGCCAGACGGGCGACTACGAACCGAGCATAGAGGCGACATCGGGAACACTCGGATTCAACCGTATCAGGATGATTGCTGAAGCGGGGATAAAAAGAGTCTCCATCGGCATACAAACCGCCGACAGGGTCATCCTTCACAACCACAAAAGGAACTGCAGCGACCCCCTGATAAGTGTTTGCAGAACGATTGAAAGGCTTCGTCGCGAAGGAATAAGCAAGGTGAACATAGACCTTATGTACGGAATGAGAAATCAGACTCTTGAAACCGTAGATTCAGACATCAAGGCAATCCGTATGTTATCTCCCCAGCAGGTGACCTTGTATGAATTGAGGACAAATATGAACGGATACGGGTTTTCGATGTCAAAAGAGGATCTGTTTCAAATGTATGGACGGTATTATGATGCCCTTGTGAAAATGGGCTACCATGCAATGTTCGGGCAGAACACATTCAGTCTCGATAGCAACGACAAGGGTGTCTCATCATATCTGCGGCACAGGATGACAGAAGGGAGTGACTACGTGGGATTCGGTGTCTCCGCACAGAGCATGAGCAGATTCGGCGTTTCTTACAATATTCATAAAGGCAAGGTCCTCACGGACATCGACCTGAACGCTTCTTCCTACAATTCCGGCAGACATTACAGACTGCCTCCATCAGAATTGGCATCGAAATACATTGCCATATCTGCTTACAACGGACGGTTCTCATTGGCAAAGGTGTCGGAAATATTGGGGGAAGATGCTCGCTACCATTTCCGAGACGTCATCAGCTTTTGTACAGACAACGGCTTGATAAGTGTTGACGGCGACACAGTGAATATCACACACGACGGCTTCAAATACTATGGAGCGGTGTTTTCCTTGTTCTATCTGCCTCCACATCTTTTGCCCTCAGCTTCCAACAATAAGTGGGACTTGTTTTCTTTATTTCTATCATAGATGTCATTCTAAAATCCCATATATTAACGAATAAATTTATCATACCATGAGAAAAATAGCAGCTTTCTTGTTCATGAGTCTTTTGACTTTCTTTTCTTCCCAGGCGCAGCAAACAAGAGTGACGCTGACCGGCACGTTGCAGATGGAGGTGCTCTCGGCTTCCGGTGACCATGATTTCATCTCGAATTGGAGGCAAACGGATAACAACAGCGAATTCATCAACTTTGTCCTGTATACCGACAATGCGGTGGATGTCAATAGGTTTGCTGATGTCGATGAACTGCTGGATCCGCAGGAATACAGCAATCAGATCGCCTTCTCGCTGAGGTCTGCAGACCTGCGTATGGGCCGTGAATTTGCGAAAAAGTATGCCAACCGCCGTGTCCTGGTGACGGGCACCCTGTCCGTCTCGATGGCGGGGTGGCGCAACAGTCCGAACGTGCTGTTCGAGGTGGAGGAGATTGCCGTCATCGACCCTTGTCTGGAGTGTAAAAGGTCGTACAATTTCATGACCGAGGATGATCCGAGTGTGAATGTGGAACTTGTCAACAAATGCGACAAGGATATTGTGGTGTGGATCGAACGCTACGGAAGCGGTGGCGAACAGGAGGAGTTCGTGGTCCGGGCGCATGATAGCGCTTTCATCAGTGGCTACGACAACACCATCAGGGTGGTCAAAGTGTACTCCGTCCGCGAACCCGGCGAATAGCCGAAAACCGCTGCCCTCCAAAAGTTGTGCTGCATTATCATCGCAGCTCCATTCATAAAACCTGAAAATAGACGCTGTCGCTGACCGATTCGTCGTGTGCCGATGCAAATGCGGCATAGAGGTGTATCGGCCCGCCTTGCTGCCATGTCGTCGGCGTCTGCAGTACCGCCACGGCGTCTCCGCGCTTCGCTGCGTCAAGGTCTGTCGTCGCCTCGCCCAGCGCCTCGTGGTACAGTGCCACCATCAGCTGGTCTCCGGCTTGTCCGCCGTCGGCGTGCCAGCGGATTCGTATCCCCGAAGGTGTGCGCTCCGCCGTCAAATCCTTGGGGTGGGGGAGTGGCCCTTCCGAAATCCGTAGCACCTTATAGTCGGGCTGCGTGCCTTCGCCGACAGTCGCATAGGCGTGCTTGTAGTTGAGCTTGATGGCGGCGTTCAGTTGCGTCATCTGTGTTGCATAGCGTTGCAGCCCTATTTTTAAAAAGTCGTTCAGCTGTCGCAACATCCGCGTCAGGTTGCCAAAGCGTTCGTTGGCGCGTTGCTTGGCTGGGGTGGGCGCTTTCTTGATTTTGTATCGGCTCCGCAGACAGTGCTTCCCCATGTTGTCGTAGGCTATCATCGGCCCTAGCACTCCGCTCACTTTGGCCACATGCTGACGGTCTGCATCGCTGGGCTCCCAGTCGTCGTCCATCTTGCGCTTCCGTTTCCGACGAACTTTCTGGTTTGTCGTGTATATTGTCCTGGCAAAATCGCCCTCGTCCTGCTCGCCGAAGACTACGGCCAACGGTCCGAAATGAACGGAACGACTGACTTCGTGCCCGTCCGCCACACATGCAAAAACGGCTACCTCGGCTGCCGCGGCGTCGCCTTTCCATGCATAGGGCAATGCGATGCGGGCACTCCCGTCCGTAATCGTCGCGGCTGCTTCCGTCACAACGGCTTCTTCGCGCTCGACGTGGAAAACCATCACCATCAGTGTCTCCGTGGCTCTTCCGCGCCGTGGTGTCCATGTCAACACGATGCGGCCTTCTTCCGCCCGACAACAGAGGGCTTCCGGCAACGTAAGGGTCCCTTCCGAAACGACTAGCTGGTCGAACGCTATCTTGTAGTTCGGCCATGTGCCGCCAATCCCGTGCTTCATGTTCGCCGATATGAACGCGTGTTGGGCGTTGCTCTTGCTTGTACCTTGGAAACCGACTTTCAGATAGGCTTTTGCAACGGTGGCAAAGCGGGTCAGCAGCGCGAATTTCCGACTGGCTTGCTTCTGGGCCTCCGTTTTCTTCTTGGACGGTCCTTGCTGCCTCGCTTTCACCACGATTTTGTCCTTCCACCGGCTGACGGTGAGGGGGCCTAGGATGCCGGTGAATCCGTCATGGTCTTCGGGGGAGATCTTTGCCATAGTCCAAAATCGTTTGTCGGTTGATGGGTCTGGTTGCTTGTCGCTTTGGGTGTGTTAAAGTGGAAATCATTCGGTTGGCGTGTGCCTCTTTGGGCTCCTCGTCACACCGCCTGCGGCAGGTCGAACAGCTGCTTGCAATAGTCGGTCAGCCGCACGTGATGCGCCAACCAGGCTATGGGCAGCCGTATGTTGATCGTTCCGCAGGCATATGGGCCTATCTCGTAGATGTTGTATTGCATTACCAGCTGGGCGTTCTCCAAGTCGATGCAGACGTTATCCGAGGCGTACACGTTCTTTATGTCAAAAAGACAATCGAGGATATCCGCATTTTCTGGCAGCGTTGCAGCAGCTTTTCGTACAGCATCAGCCAAATGGGTGGTGTCCATCAGATCTGTCAGCGTGACGATGCGGTCTTCTCGTATGTCGTAGTTGACATATTGGAGATTCGACAACGGGTGTGCAGCACCAAAACCATAGGTTGCCTCGCTAATCAGAAAAACATACATGGGAGCAGAAGTCAAACATTCCATTTCTTTGTGACAGAAATTGTTGACGTTATTGTTGCTGCCGTCGGTTATTTCAATGGGTTTGTCGTCGGTCAGTCCGTAGAGATCCGTCGACTTCAGGAATTTTTGTGCTGCCTTGTCAAAATCGGTCGTTTCGTTACCAAAGAGGATGTTCAGTAGCGCCTGCTGCAGGATGGGATGGTCTCCGGTCGGCCACATGATGTCGTAGCTTCGGCAATCCACTACGGTCCCGATCATCTCCTCGCCTGTCTCCAATTTGTAGTATTTCGCGGCTGTACGTTTCTCCATTTGCAGCGTGTCCACATTGTCTGTCAGGGTGTCCACTGCCAAGATGCTGTCCGCTCCTTTGCCTTTGCCGTTGCATGCCGTCAGGGCGACGGCCGCCAGCAGTATACAGAATAATGCTTTCTTCATAATTGCTTTGTGGGTTGGGTGTTGATGTGGTGTCGGGTGTCGAAAGTCCTGCCGGGTGCATCTTTGGGTGGCGCTCACCTCCGCCGGACTTCAACCCCCTGGGGCCATTGCGGTCTTTAGAGGATAAATTTCACTCGGAAGCCTCGTTTGGTGGGCTCTTCAATAATCTCTTTGCACAGCGAGCGCAGGGTGTCGAGGGTCTGTGGGACGCATCCGGGCTGTTGCAGCGGCGACTGGTCGGTGCCTTCCTTCATGAAGTCGAGGGCGGTAGTGTCGTGCTGTTCGCTGTAGGTCAGACGCAAAGTGAACGGGTAGCGTGTCGACATGACGGTCTGTATCATCAGGTCGGTGATGCGGTCGGCCGCGTCGCGTTTGGCAGCGATGTTGTATTTGTTGCAGAATCCGCCCATCTGCGAGTGCACGTCGAGAATGTCGTAGTCGGGTCCGTCCACCTCAAAGACCAGCTTGTGGATGCGCTGCACGAAGGCCTTGGTGGCGCTGTGAACCGGATGGTCGAAAATCTGCTCGGGTGTGCCGTCTTCGTAAATGATGCCTTCGTTCATGAAGAAGATGCGGGTGCTCACGTCGTGTGCGAATTTCATCTCGTGGGTCACAATGAGCATCGTCATTCCTTCCGATGCCAGCTGGCGCAACACGCTCAGCACTTCGCCCACCATCGTCGGATCCAATGCCGACGTCGGCTCGTCGAACAGTATCACCTCGGGGTGCATGGCCAGGCATCGGGCGATGGCCACACGCTGTTTCTGTCCGCCCGACAGGTCCGATGGCATAACGTTGGCCTTCTCGGCCATGCCCACCTTGCGCAACATCGCCATGGCTTCCTCTTCGGCCTGTTGGCGTGTCAGGTGGCGCAGCTTCATCGGCGCAAAGGTCACGTTGTCCAGTATGCTCATGTGCTCGAAGAGGTTGAAGCTCTGGAACACCATGCCCATCTTCTGGCGCAGCTTGTTCAGCGGATAGCCTTTGGCCAGTATGTTCTCTCCGTCGACGATGATTTCCCCTCCCGTGGGCGGGTCCAGCAGGTTGATGGCACGCAGAAAGGTGCTCTTGCCTGTGCCCGACGGGCCGATGATGCTGATCACTTCGCCGGGATTGATTTCGCAGTTGACGTCCTTCAGTACCGTGAATACCGAGCCGTCGGGGTCTATATAACTCTTGCTGAGATGCTTGATGGTAATCATTTCTTTTGCGTTTTTTGCTGTGAATCCGTAAACCTTAAGACTTGTTCCTTGATGCTAGTACCTTTGCCGTTCATCCTTTTTTCTTCACACACAGGTCCAGCGCTTTGCCCAGCAGCCATGCAAGGATGAAGTAGATGATCGTGACGATCAGCAGCGGGAAGAATGCGTCGAAGGTGCGGTTGCGGATCATGTCGCTCGCGCGTGTCAGGTCTTGTATGGCGATGTATCCTACGATGGAGGTGTTCTTGACCAGCGAGATGGCCTCGCCCTTATACACGGGCATCACGCTTTTCAGTGCCTGCGGGAAAACGATGTATCGGAAGGTCTGCCAACGTGTGAATCCGATGGCCAGTCCGGCTTCCGTCTGCCCGTGGCTGACCGACTGGATGGCTGTGCGGAACATCTCGCTGACGTAGGCGGCAAAGTTCAACGCGAAGGCCACCACGGCAACGGCGGTGGCGCCCATGCCGGTGCCTGCCAGCACAACGTAGAACATGATCATCAGAAACACCAGCATCGGTATGCCTCGCATCACGTCGATGTATATCTTCGCCGTCTGTTTCAACCATTTGCGGCGGCTCATCCGCATCCAGCAAATCCCGGCGCCAAACAACGATCCCAACAGGATCGAGAGCACGGCTATCTTCACCGTCTCCCACAGGCCGCCGGTGATGTAGCGCCATCGGTTTTCGACTATCAGGTTGTTATGGAAGGCTTGCTTGATGCCGCCCCAGAATCCGAGACGCTCCTTGATGGTCTCGTCTTTGACATAGTAGCCGGGATGGGCGCTGAAATGGCTCGTGGCAAAGTCCATCGTGGCTTGCCGCTCTTCGGTGATGAAGATGGCTCCGCCCAGAATGTCGATATTGCCGGCTTGCAAGGCTGGAACGGCCGAACTCGTCGGGTAGAACTGGAACTCCACGGGACGGCCCACATAGCGCGCAAAACGTTGCAACAGCTCAGGCTCCAGTCCGCGCCACTCCTGCTCTACGGGGAATGCCACCGGCGGCAGGTTGATGGCCTCGCCAATCTTTATCGGCTCGCCGCTGGGCTCCGGCCCCATGTCGGGCAGCTGCACGCTCGACGGCGTGTCGCACAGAAACCATCGGTCGTAGATGGCCTGCATCTCGCCTGTGGCAATCAGCGAGTCGATAAACTTGCTCAACTTTTCGCGCAATTCGTTCGGACCCTTGCGGAACACCAGTCCGCAGGGGAAATTCTTCTCGCCGCGCAACGCCAGACGTACGCCCAGCCTTCGCTGTTCGTCGGGCGGAATGATACAGTCGTCGTTCACCATCACGTCGGCCTGGCCGCCAATGACGGCTTCGATGCAGTCCGTCTGTGTGTTAAAGCATAGCTTGGTGATGTCTGTACGGGGCGACATCATGATTTCGTAAACCGAACCGGCATTGTAGGCAACCTTGTGCCCTATGATGTCCGATTCTTTTTGCAAATCAAATCCCTGCTGGCTCTCTTTCCCGCAGCCCGGCAACAAAAATAAAAGTGCCGTACATGCCAGAAATAGAATTCTCTTCGTTCGTTTCATTAGCATTATGTGGCTATGTTGTTAATTGTATTATAGATAATTGTATTCTGTTCTGTAAAGATGTGGGCGTGGCGGCCCGAAATGGGATGTCGTTGATGCAAACCCGACACTCCACGTCTCGCATCCTTCATCCGCTTTCTTGTCTGTAAACGCTTTCCAATCGGAATTATTGTATATTCCCGCTCTTTTTTGTCCCTCCATCCCGCTTTTGCTACAAAAATTTTATTTGTATGTCTTGATTTAGAAAAAATTATGTATTTTTGCATTTCGTAATTGTGTGTAAAAGTAATCGAAAATTCACTTCAATTGCTTTTGCACCAGTGGTTTATGAATATATATTTTAATTGTTGAAACAACATTTTTTATGATAAATATCACCTTCCCCGACGGCTCGGTCCGCCAATATGAAGCCGGTGTAACGCCTCTTGACATCGCCAAAAGCATCAGTGAGGGTCTGGCTCGTAACGTCCTATCTGCCAAAGTGAATGACAAAGTCATCGAACTCTATCGCCCCATCAATGAGGACGCCACTGTGCAACTGCTCACCTGGAACGACGAAGAAGGCAAGGAAACCTTCTGGCACACCTCTGCCCACCTCCTGGCTACTGCGCTCGAACAGCTCTATCCGGGCATCAAGTTCGGCTTCGGCCCCGCCATCGAGAACGGTTTCTACTACGACATCGACTTCGGCAAATATGAGATTTCTTCCGAAGACTTCCCCAAAATCGAAAAGAAGATGATGGAACTGGTCCAGGCCAAAACCCCCATCACCCGCCGCGAAGTCAGCAAGGCCGAGGCTATCGACTTCTTCACCAAGAAAGGCGACGAATACAAACTCGAACGCATCAGCGAACTCAACGACGGCGAAATCAGCTTCTACGATAGCGGCTCATTCACCGACCTCTGCCGCGGCCCGCACCTCGTCGACTTCAGCCCCATCAAGGCTATCAAACTGATCAACCTCGCGGGCGCCTACTGGCGCGGCGACGAACACCGCCCGCAGCTGACACGCGTCTATGCCATCTCTTTCCCCAAAAAGAAAGAACTTGACGAATACCTCGCCATGCTCGAAGAGGCCAAAAAACGCGACCACCGCAAACTGGGCAAGGAACTGGGCCTCTTCATGTTCAGCGACACAGTCGGCAAAGGCCTCCCCATCTGGCTGCCCAAGGGCACCGACCTCCGCCTCCGCCTCCAGGCGTTCCTGTCCAAAATCCAGAAACGCTACGGCTACAAACAGGTCATGACACCTCACATCGGCGGCAAACAACTATACGTCACCTCAGGCCACTGGGATCACTATGGCGCCGACAGCTTCCGCCCCATCACCACTCCCGAAGAGGGCGAGGAATACCTGCTCAAGCCGATGAACTGCCCCCACCACTGCATGATCTTCAAAAACGAGCCCCACTCCTATAAAGACCTCCCGCTCCGCATAGCCGAGTTCGGCACCGTCTACCGCTACGAGCAGAGCGGCGAACTCCACGGCCTCACACGCGTCCGCTCCTTCACCCAGGACGACGCCCACATCTTCTGCCGCCCCGACCAGGTGAAAGAGGAATTCATCAAGGTCATGGAAATCATCGAAATCATCTTCAAGGCGCTCAGCTTTGAGAAATTCGAGGCCCAAATCTCCCTCCGCGATCCTAACGACAAAACCAAATACGTCGGCTCCGACGAAAACTGGGCCAAGGCCGAAGCCGCCATCGTCGAGGCTTGCAAGGAAAAGAACCTCCCCGCCAAGGTGGAATACGGCGAGGCTGCCTTCTACGGCCCCAAACTCGACTTCATGGTCAAGGACGCCATCGGACGCCGTTGGCAGCTGGGCACCATCCAGGTCGACTACAACCTGCCCGAACGCTTCGACCTCGAATACATCGGCAGCGACAACCAGAAACACCGCCCCGTCATGATCCACCGCGCTCCCTTCGGCTCCATGGAACGCTTCTGCGCCGTGCTCATCGAACACACCGGCGGCAAATTCCCCCTCTGGCTCACCCCCGAACAGTTCATCATCCTCCCCGTCAGCGAAAAATACGTCGACGACGCCAAAGCAATGCTTGCCCGACTCGAAGAGATGGACCTCCGCGGCGCTATCGACGAACGCAGCGAGAAAATCGGCCGCAAAATCCGCGACGCCGAACTGGGCAAATACCCCTTCATGCTCATCCTCGGCGAGAAGGAAATCGCCGATGGCACCCTCTCCGTCCGCCGTCAGGGCGCCGGCGACCTCGGCAGCATGACCCCCGACGCCTTCGCCAAACTCATCAACGACGAAATCGGCAAGGTCATGACCAACTGATGCATACGATGCCTTTTATTTTATAAGTATACATTAACAAAATCTCAATCCTATTGGCTACACCATTAAAACCCCAATTCAACAAGGGCCCGCGCAACACTAGGGGCCCTGTGAAGAAAGAACCCGACCACCGGATCAACGAAATGATCACCGCTCCCGCCGTCCGCGTCGTGGGCGAAGGCATGGAACCGACCATCTACGACACCCGCGAAGCCCTCCGTATGGCCTACGACCAGGGCCTCGACCTCGTCGAGATTTCACCCAATGCCCAACCGCCTGTCTGCAAAATCATCGACTATCAGAAGTTCAACTACGAACAGAAGAAAAAACAAAAGGAGATGAAGGCCAAGTCGAGCAAGGTGGTCATCAAGGAAATCCGCCTCAGCCCCCAGACCGACGACCACGACTTCGAGTTCAAACTCAATCACGCCATCCGCTTCCTCAAGGAGGGCAACAAGGTCAAGGTCGACATCTTCTTCAAGGGTCGCTCCATCCTCTACAAGGAACAGGGCGAGGCGCAACTGCTCAAATTCGCAGAAGCCCTCCTCGAATATGGTAAGCCCGAGCAGATGCCCAAACTGGAAGGCAAACGCATGCTCATGCTCATCGCCCCCAAAAAGTGACATCCGCCCTCTCATCCTTCGACACATCCATTCATCCTAAATATTAGTAATCAAACTAAAAAAAACAGTAAAGTAATGCCAAGATTAAAATCTAAGTCAAGTGCCAAAAAGCGTTTCGCTTTCACCGGCACTGGTAAAATCAAGAGAAAGCATGCCTATCATAGCCACATCCTGACTAAGAAGGAAACGACTCAGAAACGTAATCTCGACCACACCACCCTCGTGAGCTGTGATGACGAAAAAAGAGTCAAAAGAATGCTTCTCAGCAGCGGTATGTAATTCTTGTGAAAGAATAGCCATCCGCACGGAGTAATTAACCATTGTTTACAGCACCAAAGAGCAGCCCCGCAACCCCTAGCGACTCGTCGCCAAGGTCGCCCGTGCTGACGCTGAAATGAAAAAAAATTTTTTATTATGCCAAGATCAGTAAATGCCGTTGCCTCTAGAGCACGCAGAAAAAAAATCCTCAACCGCACCAAAGGTTACTGGGGTAGAGGTAAAAACGTTTGGACAGTAGCCAAGAATAAATGGGAAAAAGGTCAGACCTACGCTTACCGCGACAGGAAAAACAAGAAAAGAGAGTTCCGCGCACTGTGGATTAACCGTATCAACGCCGGTTGCCGCATCAACGGTATCTCCTATTCCGTATTTATGGGCAAATTACACAAGAACAACATCGAACTCAACCGCAAGGTTCTCGCCGACCTGGCTATGAACAACCCGGAAGCGTTCACCGCTGTTGTTAAGATGGTAAAGTAACTGGAATGCCACTGCCGGCTGCCTTGCAGCCGTCACAACATTCAATTGTTTAACCTGTAAAACTTTTTATGTCATGGGAAAAACTGAATTAATGCAATATGTAGAAAATTTGGTCGAGCGCAAGTCGTTCCCCGAATTTAAGGCCGGAGATACCATCACTGTCCATTATAAAATCAAAGAAGGTAACAAAGAACGTATCCAGAACTTCCAAGGCGTTGTTCTTCAGCGCTCCGGAAGCGGTTCCACTGAAACCTTTACTGTTCGTAAGATCACCAACGGTGTCGGTGTGGAAAGAATTTTCCCCATCTCTTCGCCTTTCATCGAACAAATCGATGTCAACAAGCGTGGCGCCGTCCGCAGAGCTAGAATCTTCTATCTCCGCAATCTTACCGGTAAGAAAGCTCGTATCAAAGAGAAAAGACACTAGTCCGCATCTCCTTCGGATGACCGGATGTGATATGAAAGCGGCTGCTCCCTTCGGAACGGCCGCTTTCTTTTTCCCCCTCCCCAAAAAACAAAACAGTCCGGAGCGGGGTTTTCGCCTCAGGGCTTCGCTGGCGCGTTAGCCGAAGTCTTTGATGTCGCCAAAATCCATGCCGTCCACCAACACGCGTCCTTTGGTTACGCGGCCCAGGAAACAGCAGTTCAGGCGCGCCTCGCCGAGCTTCACCAGGAAGAAGTCTTCTTGCTGCTCTTCCATCGTGACAATCTGCCGCACGCCTTCTTCGCCAAACAGGAAGGCGTCCAGACGCACCTCGCGGCAGGTGAGTATGTCAAAGCCTAGCCCCACGGGGGCTCCGCTGCCTACCAGCGCGCCAAACAGACCGCCACGACCTACGCCGACATGGCTGTTCAGCGTCTGGTTGCCATATAGCGACCCCAATATCATCGTCATGTAGTCGCGGCTCTCCTGGTCGTCACTCATGTCCAGCGGATTGTCCGCCAAATGCAGGTAGCGCCTCCCGTAGTCGGAGTTTACGAACAGGCCCGACACGTCGCCTACCATGTAGATGGCATCGCCCGTGTGGCGGAACTGCGACTCGCGTTGGGGTGGGGGAGTGGCGCCGTCGGCAAACAGCGACCGCGCTATCTCCAGACATTCCTTCACCCTCGGCTCGCGTATCTCTTTGCTCTCGGGTTCCGCATCGCTCTCCAGGTAGTCGTGACGCTCCGCGCTGTGGGGCTGCCCCTTGAGCCACGTCAGCAACCCTTGCTGGCTGCCTTGGCTCTGCCAGATGGCCAGCAGCGTGCTAAGCTCGTCCAACGACGGCAGCCGGCCGATGATTTTCTGTATCTCTTCGTATGCCGGACGGCTGATGCCTAGCCCCTCCAGCATCTCCTCGCTGATTATTTCATTGTCGTTCATTCTTTTCCTTCTTGTTGGCTCTTGGTTTCCCAACTGCAAATGTACACAAAAAATCCGATTCCCCGGCTTTTTCGACAGCCACGACACGCACATCGGCTTTTCACTGTCCCCGCAAAAAAAGTGCGGCCTGTACAATACGAATCGCTTTTTTGCGTTTATCAGTTTTATTACTTGTGAAATAACGCTTTTTTGAAAACCATTTTTAACGTGGACTTCAACCTCTAGAATCCCCAAACCACCCATAGCGCAATGGTAGTCTTTCTGCTCGGCATAGTAGGCGGTATCGCTCTCTCGCTCTTCTTCAGCTTCGGCCCGGCTTTCTTCTCCCAGCTCCAGGCCAGCATCCATTATGGCTTCCGCAATGCCGTCCCCTTCGCCTATGGTGTCAGCACCAGCGACATCCTTATCGTCACCTCCTTGCTGCTCATTTCCAACCATATCCCGCCCGACGATCTGGTGGCGCTCTTCAACAACCGCTGGATCATCTATGTCGGCGCCGCCGTCGTGGCCAGCTTCGGTTTTTATACCATGTTCCTCAAAACACGCCACACCACCGAAACCAAAGACACCGACCGCATCAACTTCCATAACATGCAGATGCCTTCCCGTCTCAGCATCTATTTCCGCGGCGTTGTCCTCAATTTCTTCAACCCCGTCATCTGGCTCTACTGGGCCACTCTGGTCACCATCTTCATCTGCGGCGAAGAGGATTTCACCCTCGGCGAACGCCTTACTTTCTTCGCCGGCGTCCTCTTCACCACTTTGGGCATGGACATCCTCAAGTGCAAGCTGGCTTCGCTCCTTCAGCGCATCATCACCTTCCGCTTCCTCAAAATCTTCAACAAAAGCGTCGGTTTGGTGCTTGTCGGATTCGCCATCTTTATGGTCGTCAGCACCTCGAGCTACTATAATGGCGACAATAACGAGAAGTCCAAACAAATGATCGAGGAGATCAGCCACATGGGCCGCAACAGACAGAAATGACGCTCGCGTGCGGCTTTTGCTGATAAAAATCCCATTTTTCTTTCTGTTACAAAGGAAATTGTGTACTTTTGCAGCACAATTGCAAATGGTATTTTGTTAGTAAATAATTAAAAATCAATAAACATGAATAAAATTCTAGACATCCTCAAAACCAAAAAATTCTGGATAGAACTGGTTATCATGACCCTTGGCATGATGGTTACGGCTGCTGCCGTCTACTACTTCCTCGTACCTAGCAAACTGATTATCGGTACCATATCCGGTCTCTCTATCGTCATCGCCAAGATCTTCGAGGGAGTCGGCGTCAATATCACCGTCGGTACCCTTGTCACCATCATCAATATCATCCTGCTGATTTTGGCTTTCCTGCTCATCAACAAGGAGTTCGGCGCCAAGACGGTCTACACGGCCCTGATTCTGGGTCCCTTCATCGACCTCTGGAACAAAATCCTCCCCTGGGACGCCAGAAATGCTGCCGGCGAATACATCCTGGCGCACGACAACCCTATCACCGGATCTCCTTCCGTCATGGGTGACCCTTGGCTTGACCTCTGCTGCTTCGTGCTCCTTCTCAGCGCCGCTCAGGCCCTCATGTTCTCCATCAACGCCTCCACCGGCGGCCTCGACATCCTGGCCAAAATCGTCAACAAATATCTCCACTTCGATATCGGCGCATCGGTCTCCGTGGCTGGCGCCGTCATCTGCTGCACCGCCTTTGCCATCAACCCCTTCCGCATGGTCGTCATCGGCCTTATCGGCACCTGGATCAACGGCCTTGTGGTCGACTACTTCACCGCTACCCTCAACAACAAGAAGCGCGTCTGCATCGTCTCCAAGGAGTATGACCGTCTGCGCCGTTTCATCATCGACGATCTTCAGCGCGGCTGCACCATGTATGAGGTCATCGGCGGCTACTCCAACGAGAAATCCATCGAACTCGAAACCCTCCTCAACAAGGACGAGTTCTCCAAACTCATGGACTTCATCAACAATAACGAGATTCCTGCCTTCACCACCGCCGGCAACGTCAGCGAGGTCTACGGCTTCTGGAACAAGCACAAGAAGAAATCCAAACTCCACGCCGAACAACGCTAATCCCAGCCAGTTCGCTCCCCTCATGATGCCTGTGAATTCCCTGTGTCGAAGTGTGAAAAACAGGATTTCACACTTCGATACTCCAAATTCAAAATTATTTATTATATTTGCACTCTGTTACTTCTATTTGGAAAACATATAATATATTGATAATGAGACCCAATTTTGCAAATGTCGATTTTAAACCCGCTGCAGAAAAGAAGGAATCCTTCGAGCAATGGGAAAAAGAAAACCACATCGAGAAGAACTGGACCACTCCCGAACAAATCGAGGTGAAGCCGGTCTATGGCAAGAAAGACCTCGAAGGCATGGAACATCTCAACTATGCCGCCGGTATCGCCCCGTTCCTCCGCGGCCCCTACAGCACCATGTATGTCATGCGCCCCTGGACCGTCCGCCAGTACGCCGGATTCTCCACGGCCGAGGAATCCAACGCCTTCTACCGCCGCAATATCGCCGCTGGCCAGAAGGGCCTCTCTGTGGCCTTCGACTTGGCTACCCACCGCGGCTACGACTCCGACCACGAACGCGTCGTCGGCGATGTCGGTAAGGCCGGTGTGGCTGTCGACAGCATCCTCGATATGAAGATCCTCTTCGACCAGATCCCGCTCGACAAGATGAGCGTCTCCATGACCATGAACGGCGCCGTCCTCCCGGTCCTGGCTTTCTACATCATCGCCGCCGAAGAACAGGGCGTCAAACAGGAACAACTTCAGGGTACCATCCAAAACGATATCCTCAAGGAATTCATGGTTCGCAACACCTATATCTACCCCCCGCTGCCTTCCATGAAGATTATCGCTGACATCTTCGAGTACACCTCCAAGCACATGCCGAAGTTCAACAGCATCTCCATCAGCGGTTACCACATGCAGGAGGCCGGTGCCACCGCCGACATCGAGTTGGCCTACACCCTCGCCGACGGCCTCGAATACCTCCGCGCCGGTATCAATGCGGGCATGAGCATCGACGACTTCGCTCCACGCCTCAGCTTCTTCTGGGGGGTCGGCATGAACCACTTCATGGAAATCGCCAAAATGCGCGCCGCACGTATGCTCTGGGCCAAAATCGTCAAACAGTTCAACCCCCAGAACCCCAAATCCCTCGCACTGCGTACCCACTGCCAGACCTCCGGCTGGTCGCTCACCGAACAGGATCCCTTCAACAACGTGGCACGCACCTGCATCGAAGCCATGGGCGCCGCCCTCGGCCACACCCAGTCGCTCCACACCAACGCCCTCGACGAGGCCATCGCACTGCCTACCGATTTCAGCGCCCGTATCGCTCGCAACACCCAGCTCTACATCCAAGAGGAAACCAACATCTGCCGTGTCGTCGACCCCTGGGCAGGCAGCTATTATATTGAAACCCTTACCCACGAACTGGCTCACCGCGCTTGGGCTCACATCCAGGAAGTCGAAAAACTCGGCGGCATGGCCAAAGCTATCGAAAGCGGCATCCCCAAGATGCGTATCGAAGAAGCTTCGGCCCGCAAACAGAGCCGCATCGACTCCAATGTCGACACCATCGTCGGTATCAACAAGTACCGCCTCGACCACGAAGATCCTATCGACACCCTCGAGGTCGACAACACCGCCGTGCGTGAAGCACAGCTCAAACGCCTCGCCAAACTGCGCGCCGAGCGCAACAACGACGACGTACAGGCTGCCCTCGATGCCCTCACCCGCTGCGCCGAAAGCGGCGAAGGTAACCTTCTCGAGCTCTCCATCGATGCCGCCCGCAAGCGCGCCTCCCTCGGCGAGATCTCCTATGCCCTCGAAAAAGTTTATGGTCGTTATAAAGCAAAAATCAATCTGATTACCAACGTGTACAGCTCTCAAACCAAAGACAGCGAGCTCTTCAAGAAAGCTCAGGCCCTCACCGACGAATTCGCCAAACTCGAAGGCCGTCGCCCCCGTATCATGGTGGCCAAGATGGGTCAGGATGGTCACGACCGCGGCGCCAAAGTCGTCGCCACCGGCTATGCCGACCTCGGCTTCGACGTCGATATGGGTCCGCTCTTCCAGACCCCTGCCGAAGCAGCCAAACAGGCCGTCGAAAACGACGTCCACATCCTTGGCGTCAGCTCCCTCGCCGCAGGCCACAAAACTCTGGTGCCCCAAGTCATTGAGGAACTCAAGAAACTGGGCCGCGAAGACATCATGGTCACCGTCGGCGGTGTCATTCCCCCGCAGGACTACGACTTCCTCTTCAAGGCTGGCGCCGCCGCCATCTTCGGCCCCGGTACCATCGTCAGTGTCAGCGCCATCAAGATGATGGAGCTCCTCCTCGCTGCACGCAAAGGCGAATAAGCCCGTCGCTTCGATAAATACGGCAGCCCATGCTGCCCCTATCTAAAATAACAAGAGCCGTTTCCCCCACCAAGGAAACGGCTCTGTCGTTTCCTTCTGCTCTGTCAATCTTCTTGTGTACATATATAAATTCTTGGCAGGATCGGAACAGGCCACCGTTAGGTATTGCCAGGAACGGGACGAGGCCACCGTTAGGTTTTGGCTGGATCGGACGAGGGCATCGTTAGGTGTCCGACAAAGGTAGCCAGCCGTTTCAACGGCTGGAATGAAAACCACACCACATTAACCGACGCTTCTTCTCAAAGATGGCAATTGGTTGTCGAAATGCATACGATGCTCTTTCAGATGCAAAGCGGAGCCCTCGGCGTTAAGCGGGCTTTTGCAAAAAAAAAAATCGACGCTCCTTAATTTTCCTTACGCTGGTTTCTTTATATAGGTATAACAACAATTTTAAAAACGTCATACCATGAAGAAAATCCACAACCTTATCATCGTCGACGAGAGCGGCAGTATGTGCTCCATCGAAAAACAAGCCGTCTCCGGCATGCTCGAAACCATCCAGAGCATCAAAGCCTCCCAGCAGAAGACGCCCGATCATGTGCAGACAATCACACTGCTGACTTTCAATTCGCAACATCTCGACTTCGTCTATAATTGCTCTTTGGCCGACAGTGTCGACCCCTTCTCCATCCGCTACATGCCTTCGGGCTGCACGCCGCTCTACGACGCCATCGGCAAGGGCATCTCCCTCATCAAGGAGGTGGCAGACAAAGGGGATGTCGTCATAGTTACCATCATTACCGACGGCTATGAGAATGCCTCGTCCCATTACAGTCTCAACCAAATCAAACGTCTCATCGAACAACAGAAGGAAATGGGCTGGACGGTGGCCCTTATCGGCACTGACGATTTGGATGTCGGCTCCATGGCCCGCAGCATGTCTATCAGCGACCACCTCAGTTTCTCGAAGGACGAACGTACCACCCTCGCCATGTTCTCCAAGTTGACCCAGGCGCGCGACAATAGGATCTGCATGGCTGTCGAAGATGGTGCAGTGTGTTGCGCCAGCCAACCGTTTTTCGACACTGATTCCCTTTCGTCCGACGATGTCGACAGCATCGGCCGTTAGGCGCTCAGCGCTCGTCGGCCGTAGCCTTTCGGCAACAGAATCGCGTGTGTGGCATGGTTGTCCGAATGTCGGCCCCTCCCTTAAAACATCGCGTTGAGCATCGTTGCACTCAGTTTCACATTGTCCAGTCGGGACGCCTCTTCGAAAAGAGGCGCGATTTCATAGGCGTCGAACCCTGAGTCGATGCCTATTTCATTGATGGTGAAAAGCGTGTCGGTATGGTTCTTCGCATAGTCTGTGAATCGCTGCACGTGGGGTGCGATGGTCTCTATGCCGCCCTGCATGGTGGGTATGGCGTAGCTCTCGCCGCAGGGGCCTTCCACGTGGCCGGCAAGGGCTTTGTGGTGCGCTATGGCTTCGCGGGCGGTGCTGCTCAACGGCAGGCCGAACAGATTGCTCTCATATACATAGCATTCGTAAACCCACTGTGGCACTCTGAGGTAAATATGTTTGCTCGATGTGTCGATGTTGAAATCGGATAGTTCTTCTGATGCCTGTTCGTACAGGTTGGGTAGGGCAAAACCGTGGCCGGGTAGGGCAGAGGCGCTTTCCATCGTTGGCGGCATGCACTTCCTGACTTCGAAAGGCCGTAGGTGCTCGCGCTGCTTGTAGTAGGGGATGATTTTGTCGTTCAGCAGCTTGTGGTACCGCTGCGAGACGGCCGACGGGCTGATGCCGAGCATCCCGGCTATCTCTTTGCTCTTGTATCCTTCCTGCAGCAGCGAGATGAGTATCTGCCGGTCGATGGCCAGGATGTTCAGTTCGCGGCACAGCTGGTCGACAACGCTGCCGTAGTTGAGCTGCTGCTCGTCGAAGCCTATGCTTTCTTTCAGACTGCCTCGCATGAGCCGCGTCTCCAGGCTCTCGTGGCGGTGCCGTTCGACATCTTTGATCCTGTCCAGCATCAGATAGCGGAAGCCGTTGACCATCCATGTCTTCAACTTCACGCCTGCTTGGCACCGTTTCAGCGGTTCCCATTGCTTCAGCTCCAGATAGAGGTAGTATTCGTGCGCCAGCGTATAGAAGTCCAGCCCCTCCTGGCCGCGTATGTGGTAGCTCTTGTCCAGAAGGTGGTAGGCTATGCGACAGAACCCGTAGAAGTAGTCGCGCGTTATCTGTTCGTCGTGCCGCTGCAGGCCTTCGATGATCTGCCTGTCGTCAAGGTCCGAAAAATAGGTCATGGTCAGCAATGTTTGGGTTGAAGGGGATGAAGTGATTGTCCTATACGAAAAAGAGAGCCATCCGCTGAGGGATGGCTCTCTTTTTTCTTGCAACGGATGTCCTTATGCCTCGACGTTCTTTTCGATGGCAAGTTTTCCGCGGTAGTAACCGCATTCGGGACATACGTGGTGCATCATGATCTGAGCACCACAGTTGCTGCATGTGGTCAGCTGGGGAGTCTCCAGGCTGTCATGCGTTCTTCTCTTTCTTGTTCTCGTCTGCGAGAACCTGTGTTTTGGATGTGGCATAATTATTAATTTTTTATTGTTTATTTATTTTTTCAATGTTTTAAGGACATCCCATCGGGGGTCGGTTTCCCGTTCCTCTTCGGGGTTGTCAGGTGTCGCTTCCTCGGTCAGATATTGCATCATCTCGGGGTCGCAGGTGGGGTTGCCTTCGGCGTCGTCAGGATGAACGCATTGTATGGGCATCGCTACCGCCACATATTCGTACATCCACTGTGCCAGGTCTATGCTGTGTGCCTTCTCCGGCAGGAACACCACGTCTTCGTCGTCACTCTGCTCTGTGTCGCTGAATTTCACACACAGACTCTCGCTTCCTGCTATCGGCATCGTCAGTTCGTCCAGACATCTGTCGCACGTCGTCCGCACCTCTCCGGAGTAGTCGAAAAAGAACATGATCAATCGCTCTTTTTTCTCCATCTTGACGTCGAAAACAACTTTTCCACCCAGTATTTTTTCATTTTTATATGTTGAAAAAAAACTGTCGTTCAAGGCAAAATTATAGTGATAAACACCTGGTTTTAAGCCACTGAACTGGATTGTTGTGTCGTCGTTATGTTCCATTCGCACACTCCTTATGAGTTTGCAAAGATACTACTTTTTTCCAATTCACGAAAAAAAATCTTTGTAAATGTGATTTTTTTGTCTGCTTTTCGATTTTTTTTGTCCGCTTGCCATGCCTCAAGTGGCACAATGGCCGGGGGCTCGTTTCCGTTTCTTTCGGTTTCTTGCTGTCAGTGCGTTTCTGGTGGCACAAATATGTCTTTGGTGGCGCAAAAAAAAGGCACCCTTGCTCGGGGTGCCTTTCCGATGTTGCTTTTGTTTTGCCTGTCGTTTTGTTACATCTCAGTGCATTCCGTATGCATCACGTAGGTGTCGCCACCGGCATTCATGGTCTGGGTGGCGTTCATGTCCGTACAGTCGCCTTTGTCTATCGTCACTTGCGTTTGCGTCGTCATCGGCTCACCGATGTTCTGCCACTCTTGGGTGGTTTCACATTTGCATTCTTTCGTCTTGTTGCATCCTACAGCGAGGAAAACCAGGGCAATACTTGCCAAAATGATTCTTTTTTTCATAAGTTTTTTTCTTTTTTTGATTGTTTACTATTAATTGATTGATGTACAATTGGTTAATCGTCGTAAGTTTTAAAGATTGAATGGATAAATCCATACCTGGTGGTTCCGTTTTTATCTTCAATGCTCTTTTCACTATCGTTAGTCGCAAAATGGCACAAAAATTTACAACAGATGCAAAAAAAATATCAGCAGAGATTGTAATCTGCTGATATATTGTATAAAATGGGATGAATTTTTTTTGCCCTCTGTGAATACGGACAATGGAGGCCGGACTGTTTTGGGCCTAATAATTAAGTGGCTCCCCGTGAATAAGGGCTAAGAGGATCGGCTGTTTTTGTCCTTTTATTGGTTGCCCTATTCGATTAGGGCTATGCTGTCGATGGCGGAGCGGTAACCACAACCGTCATTCTGGCAAAACATCATCTCTTTAACGCCCGAAAGACTCAATTACATGAAGAAATTCACAGTCGCTTTCGTGATCATTCTGCCACTTTCCCGTACAGGTCGTGTTCCATGGCCTCGGTGATGGTCACTTGGGCAAATGTTCCGATCTTCAGCGTGGGGTGGGGGCTCACCAGCACCTCGTCGTCCACCTCAGGCGAGTCTTGTTCGGTGCGTCCAATGTAGTATTCGCCCTCCTTGCGGTCGATGAGCACTTTGTAGGTCTTGCCTTCCTTCTCGCTGTTCGTCTCCAGCGATATCTGTTCTTGTATGGCCATCAGTTCGTCGATACGACGTTCTTTGGTCTCGTCGTCGATGTGATCGCCTAGTGCGTATGCTGCGGTGCCTTCTTCGGGCGAGTAGGCGAAAACTCCCAGCCGGTTGAATCGCGCGTCGCGGACAAAGGCTTTCAGTTCCTCGAAGGCGGCATCGTCTTCACCGGGATAGCCTACGATGAGGGTTGTGCGGATGGCCACGCCGGGAATCTTCTCGCGGAAGCGTTGCAGCAGCGCCAGTGTCCCTTCTCGGTCGATGCCGCGCTGCATCGATTCCAGTATGCGGCTGTTGATGTGCTGCAGCGGGATGTCGATGTATTTGCAGATGTTGTCGTGCCGGGCGATGGCGTCGATGGCATCTTCGGGAAACGAGGTGGGGTAGGTGTAGTGCAGCCGTATCCATTCGGCACCGCTTTCGGTGGCCAGCCGTTCCAGCAGGGTGCCCAGTTGGCGCGATCCGTACAGGTCCATGCCGTAGTAGGTGGTGTCTTGAGCAATGACAATCAGCTCTTTCACACCGTCGGCAACCATGCGACGGGCTTCGTCGACGATGTCGTCCATCGGCCTCGACACATGGCGTCCGCGTATCTGTGGTATGGCGCAGTAGCTACAGCTGCGGTTGCAGCCTTCGGCTATCTTCAGGTAGGCATAGTGTCGGGGGGTGCTCTGCATCCGTTCCGCTTCCAGGCTGTCGTGGTATTCGGCTTCCAGCGACCGCACCAGCTCTCCCCATTGGTGAACTCCGTAGAAGGCGTCGATTTCGGGCATCTCCTGCTGCAGCTCCTCGCGGTAGCGCTGCACCAGGCAGCCGACAGCTATCAGCTTGCGCTGCTTGCGTCCGCGCTGTTTCACGGCAATCTGCTCCAGCAGCATGTTCACCGACTCCTCTTTGGCGTCGCCGATGAAGCCGCAGGTGTTCACTATCACGATGTCGCAGTCGTTACGCTCGCGGTCAAAAAACAATTCGAATCCGGCCTTCCGCAGATGGCCGGCAATGTGCTCGGAATCGACAATGTTCTTCGAACAGCCGAGCGTGATTATGTTGATCTTCATCTCTCCTTCTGGTGGGTTTGCGGGGTTTGGAGTGGAAAGCTACGCCTCTTGTTCAAACAGCGATTCGACAAAGGCTTCGGCGTTGAACACCTGCAGGTCGGTCATCTGTTCGCCCAGTCCGATGTAGCGCACCGGGATCTTGAACTGGTCGCTGATACCGATAATCACACCGCCCTTGGCAGTGCCGTCCAGTTTGGTCAGCGCCAGCGCGTTGACTTCGGTGGCGGCGGTGAACTGCTTGGCCTGCTCTATGGCGTTTTGCCCGGTCGAGGCGTCCAGCACCAGCAACACCTCATGCGGCGCGTCGGGTATCAGTTTCTGCATCACTTTCTTGATCTTGCTCAGCTCGTTCATCAACCCTATCTTGTTGTGCAGTCGTCCGGCAGTGTCAATCAGCACCACGTCGGCATTCTTCGACAGGGCCGACTGCAGGGTGTCGTAGGCCACCGAAGCGGGGTCGGCATTCATGCCTTGCGACACGATGGGCACGCCCACCCGCTCCGACCAGATGGTCAGCTGGTCCACCGCCGCTGCACGGAAGGTGTCCGACGCTCCCAGCATCACGCTCTTGCCGGCCTGCTTGAATTGGTAGGCCAGTTTGCCGATGGTGGTGGTCTTGCCCACACCGTTCACACCTACCACCAATATCACATAGGGTTTCTTGGGTAGGGGCGAGGTGAAATCTTCAAATTCATCGTCGTGATGTTGGTTCAGCAACTGTGCTATTTCGGACTTCAGTATGCCGTTGAGCTCCGTAATGCTGATGTATTTGTCGCGTTTTACGCGTTCCTGTATGCTGTCTATTATCTTCAATGTGGTGTCCACCCCCACATCCGACGAGATAAGGGTTTCTTCCAGATTGTCCAATACTTCGTCATCTACTGTCGACTTGCCAAGTATTGATTTGGAGAGTTTTGAAAAGAAATTCTCCTTTGTCTTGGTCAGCCCTTTGTCGAGGGTGGCCTTCTTCTCTCTGCTGAAAAACGAGAACAGTCCCATATGGTTAATTTATTGCTGATTGAGTTTGCAAAGATAGTCTTTTTTTTTCTATTTATTGTTAAAAAGTTTATTTTTCTGTCGTTTTCTGTTCGTGCCGTTTTTGTCGGTGGTCATCGGACAGCCCTTGCTGACGGCTATAGAACCCTCATTGAAAGCAAAAAAAAACCCCGCTTCACAGCGAGGCAAAACAAAAGCGTATGAAAAAAAATTATTTTGCTGTTTATTTCTTCTTCAGGTATTCCTGCACATTGTCCGAGGGAACGACCTCTTCTTTGAAAACGTATGCGTTGGTCTTGGGAGAACGTACCATACGGATCACCTTTGCAAAACTTTTACCTGTGCTGGTCTTTAATGTAGCAACAACTTTCTTTGCCATTTTCTATTCCCTCCTTTATTTGATTTCTTTATGAACGGTCATTTTCTTTAAAAAGGGGTTGTATTTCTTCAACTCCAAGCGCTCCGGGGTGTTTTTCTTGTTCTTGGTCGTAACATAACGCGACATGCCCGGCACGCCACTGGTCTTCTGCTCAGTGCATTCCAGTATTACTTGTACTCTTGCGTCTTTATTCTTCTTTGCCATTTTTTATTTCATTTTGGAGTTGCAAAAGTACTACTATTTTTCGAATTGACAATGTATTTTGTAAAATAATTTTTAATGTTATTTATAAAACAATGTAAATCAATATTATGTATTTTTATCTTGCACTATGTGCCAACGCTCTCCCGTCTCTGTTTCTTTGCTTGTGGAGCGTCTTTTTCTGAAAAATCACGCTCTTTTTTCGCTTTTTTCCCATCCCTCCCCATCTGTCATTTCTTTCTGCCACAGGGGCCGTTTGGTGGTCGGTGGTTGTTCGTTGGTCATGTTGCTGTTCGTCGTCAAGCAAAAGGAGGCCGGCCATTAGCCAATGGCCGGCCTCCCCCAAAATCCATTCCCTCAATGAGGCGATGGCGCTGTATCGGTTCTGTTTAATGTTCCGATATGGTGGACATGTTTTTTTATTTTTTCACCAGTCGTTTGGTGGCGATGCCGTTGTTGGTGTGTATGCGGACAATGTAGGCGCCGGCGGGCAGTTCTGTGAGGTCCACGCTGGTGCTCATGCCGTCAGTCTTGGCGTTGAGCAGCAATGTGCCGTTGATGCCGAAGACTTCAATTTTGCTCATGCGGAATGCGGAGTAGATGGTTATGGAGCCGTTGGTCGGGTTGGGGTAAAGTTGGGTGTAGGAGTCTGGGGCTGTTATGATGTCGGTCTGGCCGTCGTTGGTGCAGAAATGGACGCTCTGGCTCCATTCGCTGCGAGTGGTGTCGTTGCACACGGTGCGCACCCAAGCCTCATAGCAGCGGCCGCTGTCCAAGCCGTTGACGGCTTTCAGGGTGCTGCTGCATGCCATCACCACACCCTCTTCGGGTGTCAGACCTTCTTCTGCCACGGCGAGTTCCCATTGGCTGCCGCCATTTTCGTCCCACATGAAAAGGCATACCTCCGGGCTGGCGTATGCCGTCGTCAATCCGGTCGGGACGTCGCAGTTGATTACTTGAGGCACATTGCGCGAGGTGTCGATGATGGGGAATATGAAGTAAAAGCCTTCGGGATAAAGATCTCCTCCATTTGCAATATGCCAAATGGTGTCGTGTGGTAACGAAAAAGGAGGCCAAGCCTCTCCAGCTATTCTGGTGAATCTGAATCGGGCGTGTGACGGATGGGGAGCATAGTCGAGCGAATATGCTGACGGGACAGCGTTTATTATATCTACCAATGCGGTGTAAAACTGGACTAAGATGCCGTTGCGTGTTCTTTCCGACCCGTCGGGTTCGCGATTGTAATTGTTGTTGCATGTCACCGAAACGTAAAAGGAGTCGTGCACGGTGACAGGTTCATCAAAGTAGCTTTCGTAGATGGGGAAGATATGTGATACGCATTGCGGCCCATTGACGTTCATCTCATGGTAATGACGGAAGTTCTGTTTTATATTGATTTCGGCTTTTTTCAACTGTATCATCTCATTGGTGTTGCTGTCGATTTCATACAAGCAGAAGTATTCTTTTTTCATGTGTTCCCAAACAAGTGGGTCGTATTGCTGGTACCAATTGTCATAATCATCATATTCATATATGTTGAGCACAGCTGCCACGCCAATGATGCGTAGTGCACTGTCGGTGTAGCAGTAGCGGGCGTGTTCAGGTTGGGCCCAACCATATGCCCATTGTCGAATTTCCCATTTCAGCGAGTCGTTGCTTCCCGCGGGGAAAAAGTAGTGGTCCACCCAGTTGGTGTCCCAATAGTAATATATGGGGTCGCGGTCGCCGATATACATCGTGTCAGCTGTCGTGTTTTGACCGCAGACAAATGTGTACACAGCAATGAATAGCAAAAGTGTAATGCTCTTTTTCATGATTGTGTCCTCCTGTATTTTAATTAATTCGTTTCACATTCTTTATATAAGGGGTATCTTTTACGTATTATCTCAGGGTTGATGATTTCGGAATTGTTGTCTTTATTTTCGAATGGTTCCGTTTCCTCAATTGCACCCATCGGTTGAACGTTAAAGTACTCTGTTTCTATTGGATTGGAACATGTCTCGCTGTTCCCAAATGTTTCTACAATGTAACGTAGTGTGCTGGAAAAGTGTGCTGTTTTGCCGCTTAACAAGTATTGCGTTTTGCCGTTATATGAATTTATTCCGCTGAGAATGTCGTTTGCGTGTTGGTACTTGCGCAGACCTATGATGCCTCCTGTTGTAGAGTAGTCCACCTCATAAAAGGGTGTCAAATCTCCGTCCCAGTCACCGGTATTAATGTGATGTAAAAATGCCATGGTGAGTCCGTTTCCATTGGGGGTTAGATCCTTGATGGAGTAATTGGGATATAGGGGAGGTATGGGAATCTCGATGCTTTCTATCATGGCGAACAAATCCCCAATGAGCAATGATGAAGTTCGGAAGGTGGCGACATGAATATTGAATGGTTCGATAGTCAGATCTCTGTTGGTGGCGGATTTGCGGTACGAAATGGTGGTGACGAGGCCTTTTTGAATGCCTGTTGTCAATACGTCTTTGGGTCTCCACGGTCTACTGTTGTTGGTGTCTATCGCAAAGCAATACCGATAATTCTGTCGCCCTGAGGGTGCAAAAACATTGTAGGGGTCATAGACGCGGAGGGCAATGTATGGGTTGCTGTTGGCGTACAGACCTGAGCTGATGAGGTGTTCGCCACCGTTCTCGTCTTGCACAATGGCGACATCCGTCAATTGTTCTTTTGAAGTTTGCAAAATACCCAGTTGGTAAGATCCGTTATTGAAGTCGCTTTTTTCGACCAGACATGGATTTTTGGAATATGTTTTGCCTACGCAATAGATGTGCCGTTTGCCTGTCGGTTCCAAAAAGGTTTCAATTCTTGTGAGCTGTGTTGCATAATCCTTGTGGTCGGTAGTGGAGATATTGTCAATGATATTGATGTTCCCTGCTCCCCAGAAGACGTCAGGGATGCTGAAATAGCCGATGATGGCTGAGGATTTGTTTATGTCGGTTCCGCAAAAAAACACGGAGTCTTTCGTGACAACCATGTCTCTTACTCGGTAGCCTTTAATGGTGGCTTCTTTGGTGGTCATGGTTGCATCTGAATAGATGAATGTGAGCGTGCTGTCGTTTAAATCATTGTATGTACAGGTGATTGTGGCTGGATAGTCCACCTCGCGGATAATGGTGGTTCCAATCATTGTTTGGTGCGGCTCTTGTACGACGACGCCTTGGGCCAATGCGGTTGTTGACGCGAGGATTGCCGCCAATGCCAGTAATGTTGTTTTTCTCATGGCTTTTTCTTTTAAAGGTTAATATTGATTGTGTATGGTTGGAATTTGAATTGTTTCTTTGCCAGACGTTTGGTGGCGATGCCGTTGTTGGTGTGTATGCGGATGTGGCGGGTGCCTTGCAGGTGGGTCGGGTGAGGTCTACGCTGATGCTCTTGGCGTCGGCCTTGGTGCTGAGTGGCAATGTGTGGGCTGTTGGGTTTTGTCCGCAGGAATAGTATGCAAGGCATTGAAAACTAAAATGTGATGATCTTTTTCACAGTGATTTCTTATATTAATCTTTGGTGCTGGTTGGCTGTTTCTGGTTTGTGCGGTAAGAGTTGATTTGTTTTATGTAATTGTATTTCAGTGTGTTGGTTAATATCGTTTCGTTGAATTATTTGTGCAAAGTTGCATTTTTTTTTCGTCAAAACAAAGAAAAAAGCAAAAAAAAATTAAAAACAGGACAAATTGTCGCATGATTAATGCCGTTTTGTGTTGTAATCGGACAAAATGGCATTTATTTTCCACGTGGTACGGGATTTGTTTCTCATTAGGTGTCTGCGGACGACAAGGAACCGCAGAGAAAAAAACAAGAATCAAAAACAACAACAATTAAAAATAGGAGATTAAAACCATGTTAGTAGCAAGAAGAAACAATGATTTGATGAGCACCATGTTCAATGAACTTTTGGACTGGAACCGTTGGAACAATCTGTGTGGTACCGAAGATCACACCACTGCTCCTAAGATGAATGTCAGCGAGTCTGACAAAGATTACCGCCTGGAACTCTGCATCCCTGGCATGAAGAAAGAGGACTTGAACCTCAGCATCGACGCCGACAACAATCTGGTGATTGAAATGCAGCAGAAAGAGGAGAAGAAAGAGAATGACGACAAACGTCACTTCCTGCGCCGCGAATTCAGCACCATGCAGTTCAAGCAGATGCTCACCTTGCCCGAAAATGTGAAGAAAGAGGCTATCGGTGCCAAAGTGGACAATGGTATTTTGACCATCACGCTGCCGAAATTCACGGTCGAAGAACAGAAACAACTGGCTCAGACCATCACGATCGAATAAGCCTCCCCTTCACCAACCCAATTGAAGCCGGATAATAGACTTATTTTTTAAACGGTTGAATGTCAGCGGCCCGCAGATGCGGGCCGCTTTTTTTGTCTGCCAAAAGCATTCCTTTGCGAAAAAATGCGTAATTTTGCATCTTGTTTTTAAGCAAGAATGTGTTTATGGGTATGGACTCGGAACCTGTCATTACAGAAAATTATATCGACTTGGAAAAAGTCTTCGCGGCCAAAGGTATCAAGGCTTCGAAATTCGCCATCCGTTTTTTGAATAGGCTCCTGCATGTCAAAGAACTGAATCGTGGCATCTACTTGAACCGCGACAAGAAAGGCGCCGATTTCGCCAACGCCATCCTCGACTATCTGCAGATTGACGTCGCCCTCGAACATGCCGACCGCCTCCCGGCCGGCGGCAACCCCATCGTCGTCGCCAACCATCCCTTGGGAGGCCCCGACGGCATGGCCCTTATAGGGGCTGTCGGTCGGCATCGCACCGATATCCGTTTCCCTGTCAACGATTTCCTGATGTACCTCCCGGGGCTTCGCTCGGTGTTTGTCCCCATCGACAAAGTGCATGGCAACCGCCATACGGCCGACGCCCTCAACGATGCGTTCGCTTCCGACAATATTATGCTCTATTTCCCAGCTGGTCTTTGCTCGCGTCGCATCAAAGGCCAAATCGTCGACCTGGAATGGAAACCAACAGTGGTGAAAAAAGCGCTGCAGCACCATCGTGATATCATACCTGTCCACATCGAGGCCCATAACCGCCGCCGTTTCTACACCATCGCCAACCTCCGCAAACGGTTGGGAATAAAATTCAATTTCGAAATGGCACTGCTCCCAGGCGAAATGTTCGCCCAGCGGGGCAAGACGGTGCGCATCCGCGTGGGCCGGCCTATCCCTTGGCAGACTTTCGATGACGGACAACAGGCACGGCTTTGGGCCGCACGTCTCCACGACTATGTCTACCAGCTGCCCCATAACCCCGACGCTCCTTTCCTCAATGCTTGATTGTAATCCAAATTGTTCCATTATCACTTCACTCTTACCTATGGAAAAAGACTTGAGCTATATTATCCCTCCGGTTCCGCGCGAATTGATCAAGGCGGAATTGTCGGAACGTAATTTTTTGCGCAAAACGTCGCGAGGCGGCAAGGAAATCTACGTCACTACCGCTCACCTTTCGCCCAACATCATGCGTGAGATCGGCCGACTGCGCGAACTGTCATTTGCCTCCGATGGAGGGGGCACCGGCAAAGAGGCCGACATCGACGAGTTCGATTTGCTGCCCGAGCCTTACTGCTTCAAACAGCTGATTGTGTGGAGCCCCGAAGATGACGAGATTGTGGGCGGCTACCGTTTCATCCATGGCAGCAACATGTACCGCTCGGTCGATGGCGTCATCAGCACCCCGACGGCTGAACTGTTCCATTATACCGACGAATTTGTCGACAACTACCTGCCGTTCACCATCGAATTGGGACGCTCGTTCGTCCAACCGGCGTTCCAGCCCTCCACCGATATGCGCAAAGGCCTCTATTCGCTCGACAACCTTTGGGACGGCCTGGCCACCATCGCTGTCGAAGTGCCGGAAACACGCTATTTCTTCGGCAAAATCACCATGTACCCCCACATGAACCGACAAGCCAAGGATATGATTCTCTATTTCTACCAGAAGCATTTCCCCGATCGCGACGGACTGGTGTGGCCCTTAGAGCCTATGCAGATCGAAACGGACTACAACGAACTGCACCGGCTCTTCACGGGTCGCAATTACAAGGAGGACTATCAGATTCTGCTCCGCTCGGTCCGCGAACTGGGCTCCTATGTGCCTCCGCTGGTCAATGCCTACATGAACCTCTCGTCCACCATGCGCTCTTTCGGCACGGCCTATAACCACGACTTCGGCGAAACTGACGAGACGGGTATCCTGCTCACTTTACGCGACATCTATCCCGAAAAGAAAGACCGTCATTTTGACAGCTACGATATGCGCAACCAGTCGTTCGAACGTCACAAACTGTTTAAAATCAATATGCAAATGCTGCCATGGTGGAAGAGTTCTGTCAAAGAGGAGGAGCGACAGGTGCTGCAGGATCTGCGCGACGCCAAAAAGGCACGTCTGCGCGCCGAAGCGGCTGAATCGCCCGAGGAAAAACGCCAGCTGCGTCAGCATCGCCGCCAGCAACGCCGCGAACAGCGCCGCCAGCAACGCCGCGAGATGTTCGAAAACTTCCGCCGCAACAAGAAAAACAAAAGCTGAACAGCTGTTGGATTGTGGTTCTTGAAAAACGAATCGGTGATCGCATTCGTGATAATTAATATAGTATTATAGTCCATCGCGTGTTTGTTCGTGTCTGGAAACCAAATAAAAACGTTACCCTTTGCCAGATTGATTGTTAAAAAGTAATTCTTAAATTGTTTTCATGGATATCAAGACTGCCGAATTTGTTGTCAGCAACAGCGATTATCGCAAATGCCCCAACACGGGTTTGCCGGAGTATGCCTTCATCGGTCGTTCTAATGTGGGCAAGTCGTCGCTCATCAATATGCTTACCCGCAACAAGGGATTGGCCAAGACAAGTGTGCGACCGGGCAAAACCCAGTTGATCAACCATTTCCTTATCAACGGGAAGTGGTATATCGTCGACCTGCCGGGTTATGGATTCGCTCGCGTCTCAAAGACTTCTCGTGCCGCCTGGCAAAAGATGATTTCGGACTACTTCCTGCACCGCGAATCGCTCGTCAATACCTTCGTCCTCATCGATTCCCGCATCCCTCCCCAACGCATCGATTTGGATTTTGTCAATTTCTTGGGACAGAATGGGGCCCCGCTATCCATTGTCTTCACCAAGGTGGACAAACAGAACCAGCGTGAGACGGCACTCAATGTCAACGCCTTCAAAAAAGCCCTCTCCGAGACTTGGGAGGAACTGCCGCTGATGTTTGTCACGTCGTCCGCCACCGGATTTGGGCGCGACAAACTGCTCGATTATATCGATTCCATCAACGAGTCCCTCTCCACGACTCCCAATCTGTAACGGTTCCACCAGACACCTCGTCTCGCATCTTTATTCTTTTCTCCTTTATCTGTTATGAAAAAAAGTATTCTATATATAGTCTCTTTTCTCCTCTTGCTTCCGGTTGGTGGCAAGGCTCAGAATGTCGATGCGCTCTCGAAAGCGGTCAACGACCTGTCGCGCGAAGAGTCGCTGAAGCATGCCACACTGGCGGTGAGCGTCTACAAAATCGACTCGAAAAAGGAGGTGTTCTCTTTCAACCCCCAACGTGCCGTCATCCCTGCGTCGGTCACCAAGCTGTTCACCACAGCTGCCGGTTTCGACCAGCTGGGGAGCAATTACCGTTTCACGACTACTCTGGCCTATTCTGGCAATATCGACGCTAACGGCAACCTGAATGGCGACCTCTACATCCTGGGTGGCGGCGACCCCTTGCTGGGTTCCTACCGCTACAAGCAGACGGTGCCCGACTCGGTCTTCGCTTCGTGGTACCGTGCCGTCAACCGGGCTGGCATCCGTGCTGTGCTTGGCAGGGTCTACTACGATGCGACCATCTTCGACCGTCACCCGCTCCACGACTCCTGGGAATGGGGCGACGTGGGCAACTACTATGCGGGCGGCGTTATGGGCCTCAATTTCCATGAGAATATGTTCTTCATCTATTTCAACCCGGGCAGTAGGGTGGGACACCCGGCTACCATTGCTCGTGTGGCTCCCAAGGGGCTCATGGTGCAGACGTTGAACGAGGTGATGACTGGGCCGGCCAAGTCGGGCGACAATGTGGTTGTCTACGGCGATCCCATGTCGCCGTTCCGCACCTGCACGGGTACCATCCCTCTCGATGCCAAGAATTACTCCATCCGCGCTTCGTTGCCACAGCCGGGACAGGCCTGTGCCGATCTTTTTACCGCTTACCTGCGCGATCATAAAATCAAGGTGTCGGGTGCCGGTGCCGAGGCCATGATGCGGCCCAACAATCTGACGACGCTGGTCGATATCACCTCGCCCACCTATTATGTCATTGCACAGTATACCAACATGACTTCCAACAACACCTATGCCGAGGCTATCTACAAGTATATGGGATTCAAAGCCCATGGCATGGGCTCCTTCGCCAATGGCGGACGGGTGGTGTACGATTTCCTGAAGCGCCATAATGTCGACGCCAGCGGCATTCGTCTGGAAGATGGCAGCGGTCTGTCGCGCTGCAACCGCGTGACGACCGATTTCGTGTGCCGTTTCCTTCTGGCTATGTCGCAGGCCAAGTTCTTCAAGGATTTCCAGTCTTCGTTGGCGCTTGCGGGCGAGAACGGCACGGTGAAGAATCTGCTCAAAGATCTGCCTTCAGGTTACAAGGTGCGTATGAAGACGGGTACCATCAACAGCGTCCGTGCCTTCGCGGGCTACGTCACCACTCCCAAAGGCTCCCAGTATTGCTTCGCCGTCATCTGCAACGACTTCGACTGCTCCGGAGCGCAGATGCGCTCCAAACTGGAGAAGATTATTCTCAAAATAGCCACCCTTGAGTAGTACCAGATAATAATAAAGGTATAATATAAAAAGTGCTCCTTTATAAAAAGGTGCTCCATACGTATACAAATAAGGCGCTCCCACAGGGGAACGCCTTATTTGTATACGTACGATCGATTTTTATTTGATCAGGAACGAGAACTTGTTGAAGTTCTTCAGTGCGATGCCGGTACCGCGGGCCACAGCACGCAGGGGGTCTTCGGCAATGTGCACCTTCAGCTTGGTCTTGGAAGCGATGCGCTGGTCGAGTCCGCGAAGCAGCGAGCCACCACCGGCCAGATAGATGCCGCTCTTGTAGATGTCGGCTGCCAGTTCGGGCGGCGTGTCGGCGAGGGTTTCGAGGATGGCCGACTCGATGCGGGCAATCGATTTGTCCAAAGCATGGGCTATCTCTTTGTAGTTCACGAGGATGTTCTTCGGAAGTCCGGTCAGCAGGTCACGACCCAGGGTTTCGTAGTCGTCTGGCGGGTTCTCCAGTTCGGGTACGGCCGAACCGACAGAAATCTTCACCTTCTCGGCGGTGCGGATGCCGATGACGATGTTGTGCTGCTTGCGCATGTATTCTACAACGTTCTCGTTGAATTCGTCGCCTGCCACCTTGATGCTCTTGTTGCAGACAATACCGCCCAGCGAAATCACGGCGATCTCGGCGGTGCCGCCTCCAATGTCGACAATCATGTTGCCATAGGGCTCCAGCACGTCGATGCCGATACCGATGGCGGCGGCCATGGGCTCGTGTATCATGCGGATCTCTTTGGCACCGGCCTGCTCGGCACTTTCGCGCACGGCACGCTCTTCGACGTTGGTGATGCCCGAGGGTATGCAGATGACCATACGCAGTGCCGGCGGCATGAAGCTGCGGCTGATATTGGTCATTTTGATGAGTTCGCGAATCATGTGCTGTGCCATTTCAAAATCGGCAATGACACCGCCTTTCAGGGGCCGGATGGTCTCGATGTTCTTGTTGTTCTTGCCGTCCATCTGCTGTGCCCTTTTGCCTACGGCCATGATCTTGTTCGTCGTCTTGTCGAGGGCCACAATCGATGGTTCGTCAATGACCACCTGGTCGTTGTAGATCACAATGGAGTTGGCGGTGCCTAAGTCCATTGCCAGTTCTCTGTTGAAGAATGAGAAAAGTCCCATATACTATCGATAAATCTTTAATGTGTCTGTTTTTTTCTTCCTATAATACGGAAAAGTGTTTTTTTTGTTTCATTATTTTGTCGACGTCGGTTCATTTTTCGACGTCCAATCTTCATTCTAGTGCTTGAAGTGGCGTTTGCCGGTGATGACCATGGCCATGGCATTCTTTTCGCAGTAGTCGATGCTGTCCTGGTCGTGGATGGAGCCGCCGGGATGAACCACACCGGTGATGCCGGCTTGGTGCGCTATTTCGACGCAGTCGGGGAAGGGGAAGAAGGCGTCGCTGGCCATCACAGCGCCGTTGAGGTCGAAGCCGAACGACTGGGCCTTGGCGATGGCCTGACGCAGTGCGTCGACACGGCTGGTTTGGCCGGTGCCGCTGGCCAGCAGCTGTCCGTTCTTGGCCAGCACAATGGCGTTGCTCTTGGTGTGTTTCACCAGTATGGTGGCGAAGGCCATGTCGGCTGCCATGGCGGGCGTCACCTTGGTGGATGTGACGCTCTGGGTGAGTTCGTCGGCCTTGGGAACCACGGTGTCGCGCTCCTGCACCAGTACGCCGTTGAGCACGTTGCGGAACATGGTGTTGCTCATCTGGAAGTTCTTGCGGCGCAGAATGATGCGGTTTTTCTTGCCGCGCAGTATGGTGAGGGCTTCGTCGTCGTAGTCGGGGGCGATGCACACCTCGAAGAAGATTTTGTGCATCTCTTCGGCCACCTCTTTGGTGACGGTGCGGTTGGTGATAAGGATGCCGCCGAAGGCGCTGACGGGGTCGCCGGCCAGGGCGTCATTCCATGCGTCAAGCAGGCTGTCGCGGCAGGCCATGCCGCAGGCGTTGTTGTGCTTGAGGATGGCAAAGGCGGTCTGGTCCATGTCGTCAATCAGACAGCAGGCGGCGTCGATGTCGCCCAGGTTGTTATAGCTGATTTCCTTGCCGTTCAGTTTGTCGAAACAGGTGTCGATATCGCCGTAGAACCAGCCCTTCTGGTGGGGGTTCTCGCCGTAGCGCAGGGTGGAACAGTGGTTGACGCTGCATTTGAAGACGGGCATCTGTTCGGTTTCGTTGAAGTGGTTGAAGATGGCCGTGTCGTAGTGGCTGCTGACGCCAAAGGCATAGGCTGCAAAGCGGTGGCGGTCCTCCAGGGTGGTGCCGCCGTCCTGCTCGGTGTAGAGTTTCAGGAATTCGGCATAGTGGTCCACCGAGGGAACGATGACGACATCTTTGTAGTTCTTGGCGGCGGCGCGTATCAGCGAGATGCCTCCAATGTCGATTTTCTCGATGATGTCCTGCTCGGCGGCGCCGCTGGCCACGGTCTGTTCAAAGGGGTAGAGGTCCACGATGACGAGGTCGATTTCAGGAATCTCGTATTCGGTCAGCTGCTCTCCGTCGCTGTACATGTCACGACGACTCAGTATGCCGCCGAACACTTTGGGATGCAGTGTCTTCACACGGCCTCCGAGAATGGAGGGGTAGCCTGTCAGGCTCTCCACCGTCACGGCGTCGATGCCCAGGTCTTTGATGAATTTGTATGTTCCGCCAGTCGAATAGATGGTCACACCTTGTTTGTCAAGTGCCTTTACGATGTCCTCCAGTCCGTCTTTGTAGTAGACTGATATGAGGGCTGATTTTATGTGTTTGATATCCATGTATTATTGTTTTTATATATTATTATGCATAACAAAATATTGACAATGCACTACTTAAGTGGTGCATTGCTTTGAAGTGCCACGTGCAAAAGTACAACCTTTTTCTGTTTCTGGCAAAACTTTTTGCTCGGTGGTGCTGTTTTGGGGCTTCTTTCCTGCCGGAAGCGGCAATGGTCAGTCGCCGAATTCGATGCCGACACCTTTGGCGGTGTGGACCAGCCGGCTGTTGGGCGCGATGAGGTTTTGCTCGCGCACGGCTTCTTCGAGCGACACGCCCACGATGTCGGGGTGGTGGTAGGCCACCATCTGTCCGAAGCGTCCTTCCAAGACGAATTCCATAGCACGCACGCCGAATTCGGTGGCCAACACGCGGTCGAAAGCGATGGGGGTGCCGCCACGCTGCAGGTGGCCCAGTATGGTGTAGCGGATGTCGTGCTCCACGCCTGCGGCCTTCAGGTCGGCAGCCAGCTGTTCGCCGATGCCGCCCAGCTTCACGTGCTGGTAGCCCACTTCGCCGGTCTCGGTGCCGGTCACGGTGCCGCCTTTGGGCAGGGCGCCTTCGGCCACCACGATGATGCAGTAGCCACGGCGCTTGTTGTAGCGCTGCTCTATCTTGGCTTTGATTTTTTCGAGGTCGTAGGGTATCTCAGGAATCAGACAGATGTCGGCCCCGCCGGCAATGGCGCTGTGCAGTGCTATCCAGCCGGCGTCGCGACCCATCACCTCCATGATGAATACGCGGTTGTGGCTGGCAGCGGTGGTCACCAGCTTGTCGATGGCATCGGTGCATATCTGTACGGCGGTTTGGAAACCGAAGGTGTAGTCGGTCATCGACAGGTCGTTGTCGATGGTCTTCGGCACTCCGACAATGTTCAACCCTTTGTTGTAGAGACCCAGCGAGATGCGCTGGCTGCCGTCGCCGCCGATATTGATGACGGCGTCGATGCCCAGATACTGCAGTTTGCGCAGCATCTCGTCGCTGCGGTCGACAGTGGTCCAGCTGCCGTCGCTGTTCTTCACGGGCCATGCAAAGGGGCCTCCCTTGTTGGTGGTGCCGATGATGGTGCCGCCCTGTATCTGCAGCCCTTCCACTCGTTTCTCGTCAAGGATTTCAATTTCGGTGGGCTCGCGCAGCACGCCGTTGAACGATTCGATGCAGCCTACCACCTCCCAGTCTTTCTCCTGCGAGGCGCGCTTCACGATGCCGCGTATCACGGCGTTCAGTCCCGGACAGTCGCCGCCACCGGTCAATACCATTACTCTTTTCAGTGCCATATTGATGGTTTCTTGATGGGTTAGTTGCGTGTTAAAAGTTTGGATTCTATTGGGTTGTGTCATTTTAACCATCGAAAATCCAACTTACAAAGATATTTTTTTTCTCCAAACAATGCAAAAAAATCTCATTTTGAGCCTTCTTTTGCTTTGTCGGTTGCCCCTAGTGTCAAAAAAAAAACTTATTTTTGCACGATAAAACAATTGGATTATTTTACAATAATATAATGAAAAACAGATCCTTTTCCAAAAAGCTCAGCCGGAGAATCATACTGGTTGTGGCTTTTGTCTTCGTTGTCGGACTGGTGGTGGTGGGTGTCGTCTCCAGCAAAATCATCGCCGAGGAGGCGGAACAGTCCACCCGAGCCATCCTGCATGGCACCATCAGCGATTTCGAACTGCCGCTCAATGAAGTGGAAATTGCCACGCGCACCGTGGCGGCATTGATGATGAACGCCAAAAATGTCGAAATGGTCGAAACCATTCTGCACAGAACAGTGGAAGTGGATTCGCTGATATGTGCGGGTTCGGTGATGATCCCCACCGAAAACGGTCCGGGTGTCATCTACAGCTATTTGGACAGCAACGGTGTGCTGCGAAGCTTCCGTCAGTCGGGCGGTTGGGCCGACGATTCGTGGGCTTGCCGCTGCATGGAGGCTGCCAACCGCTTGCGCCGTCCCTTCTGGGCACCGCCCTACAAGGCCGAGGGCGACTGCCAGATGCAGGTCACGTCGTTCTGCTTCCCAGTGTTCCGCGCCGAAGGGGACGACAGCACGCTGGCCGGTATCGTGACTTCCGAACTCTCTATAGATTGGATGGAGAAGCGTTGCGAGAGTTTGCGACCCTACGCGAATTCGCTGACTACAGTGGCATGCGGCGACCAGATTATCGGCATCACCGACACGGCTCTTATCCGTCAGATTCAGAAGACCATGGCGGACAACAAGGACTTGAGCGCCTTGCAGGAGGATATGAAGCAGGGCAAGGACAGCTTGCGCCGCATCAGGACGGGCTCGAAGCTCAGTTTCGTCGTCTACGGCCCGCTCCACAACGGATGGATGGCGTCTATCGTTTGCCCCTACCGCGAGGTGCTGGCCCGATCGTCGCAGATGCACGTGCAACTGTTCATTATCGGTATCTTTGGCCTGTTAATCCTTTATTTCATTTGCCGCCACACCATCAAACGTATGACGCTCCCCATCACCGAGCTGTCGGATGCTGCGCTCCGCATGGCCAAAGGCGATTTCAAGGCCGAACTGCCTGCCATCAAGAGCCAGGACGAGATGAAGCACCTGCGTGACTCGTTCATCTTTATGCAGAATTCCATCACCGACTATATCCAGGAACTGAAAACCACCACGGCGGCCAACGAACGCATGGAGTCGGAACTCAACGTGGCACGCAACATCCAGATGGGCATGCTGCGACACGATTTCCCCGACAATCTCCATGCCCTGCTGGTCCCGGCCAAGGAGGTGGGCGGCGACCTGTACGACTATGTCGTCCGCGGCAACAAGCTCTATTTCGCTGTGGGCGATGTCTCGGGAAAGGGTGTGCCGGCTTCACTGATGATGGCTATCACTCGGGCGGCGCTGCGCTTTGTGGCCAGCCTGGACCAACCCATCGACAAGATGGTTAGCCGCATCAACAGCAGCGTGGCCGACTCCAACAGCGACAACATGTTCGTCACCCTCTTCTTCGGCTGCCTGAACCTCGACAACGGTCATCTGGATTTCTGCAACGCCGGCCACAATCCCATACTGCTCATCCCTGCCCATGGTAAGGCTTACTTCTTGAAGGCCAAAGCCAATCTGGCCATCGGCCTCTTCGACAACTTCCCCTACGAGGCGGAGTGTGTCGACCTGACTCCGGGCACCCGCCTGGTAGCCTATACCGATGGCGTCAACGAGGCCGAGAAGCAGGACAAGAGCCTCTACGGCAACGACCGGCTGCTTTCGTGGGCCGACAGCGTCAAGGCTCACGACCTCGATGTCGACGAGAAAGACATTGTCGAAGACCTCTATGCCTCGGTGAAGGAATTCACTGCCGGCAACCAGCAGAACGACGATATCACCATCATGAGCTTGAAATACGTCAAGTAGCGGGTGGATTGTAAGTCGATGTTGCAAACTGAAAGGAATATTCAATTAATAATAAACCCCATTACCTTCTGTTAGGCAATTTCATCTACAGCAATCCGACGAAGCTTTATTTCGGCGACGATTCGCTCAACTATCTTCACAACGAACTGAAGAACTATGGACTGGTGATTCACAGCGCCGAACTGGGAGTCACCGAACAGAATATGGAAGCCATCGCCAACGGCACTTTCCTGCTCAAGGGCGGCTACAGACAGCTGACCCGCGACGAGGTGATCCAGATTCTCCGCGAGAGTCTCTGAGGTCGGAACAGGTGCTTTCTATACTCACCAACAGGTTGCCGCCGGACTCCCCCCCTGGGTTGCCCGGCGGTTGCTGTTTGTAACGTGCCGCCCCAGCCGCTGCCGATAAGCTTCGCTAGGGGAGAGGCGGGCGCATAATGATGAGGCGTTTTTGTAAAATATTGAATATCATCCAATCGATGTGGCTTTGTCACTTTTTTGTGCTCAAATGTTCGTTTTCTCATGAAAAAATGCTATTTTTGACACTTTAAAAAACTGATTTTTTAAGGTAGAATTGTCGTACAATTTATTGTTTTTGACATGTTTGTATGATTATTCCGCCTGTTTGTCATTATAGGCTATAAACATGAATTTATCTTTTCTAGGAGCAACACAGGAGGTGACCGGAAGCAAGCACCTCATCACTACAAAAAAGGGTCTTAAAATACTGCTCGACTGCGGTATGTATCAGGGTAAAGGCCTCGAGACCGACGCCATGAACCGTGACTTGGGTTTTGATCCTAAAGAAATCGACTATCTCATTCTTTCCCATGCCCATATCGACCATTCGGGTCTGATTCCCTATATCTACAAGCAGGGCTTCAACGGCGTGATTGTCTGTACTCCGGCCACCCGCGACCTTTGTGCCATCATGTTGGCCGATGCGGGTCGCATCCAGGAATCGGATACCCAGACGTTCAACAAAAAACGCCAGAAACAGGGGCTGGAACCGGTGGAGCCTATCTATACCGAGGCCGACGCTCAGGCTTGCATGCAGTGCTTCATCAGCGTTCCTTACCACAAGAAATTCAACATCGAAGGCGAGGTTACGGTGGAATTTTTCGATGCGGGCCATATCCTTGGCAGTGCCTTGGTGTACCTCGAAATCAAGGAGGGCCGCCGCACCATCAAACTCGGCTTCACGGGCGATGTGGGTCGTTACGACAAACACATCCTCAAGGATCCCGAACCGTTCCCGCAAGTGGACTATCTGCTGATGGAATCGACCTACGGCGACCGGTTGCACACTACCCTCGACAACGCAGAGCAGGAACTGCTGATGGCGGTGCTGGATACCTGCACCAAGAAGAAAGGTAAGCTGATCATCCCCTCATTTGCCATCGGTCGCGCCCAGGAAATTGTCTATGCCCTCGACCGGCTGCACTCCAAACGCTTGCTGCCCGACATCGACGTCTTTGTCGATAGCCCGCTGAGCGTCAACGCCACCAACATCATGCGTCTGCACACCGAGTGCTTCAACGACGATATCGTTGCTTACATGAAGGAAAACCCCGATCCCTTCGGGTTCGACCGTCTGCAATACATCCAGTCGGTGGAGGCTTCGAAGGCGCTGAATGTGCGACACAAACCTTGCATCATCATCTCGGCATCGGGCATGATGGAGGCCGGACGTGTGAAGCACCATCTGGCCAACAATATCGACAACCCGTCGACCACCGTGCTTTGTGTCGGCTACTGCGAACCGTCGACGTTGGGCGCCAAGATTATGCGTGGCGACAAGAAGGTCTCCATCTTTGGACGTCCCTACGAGGTGCGTGCCGAACTGCGACGCATCGAGTCCCTCTCCGGTCATGGCGACTACGAGGAGCTGTTGCGATACATCTCCTGCCAGGAGAAACGCCGTCTGAAGAAAATCTTCCTCGTCCACGGCGAGGCCGAAACTCAGGAACACTTCAAGGAAACTCTCAACAAACGCGGCTACAAACGCGTCGAAGTGGCCACCTTCCGCGAAACCGTAGAACTCTAGCTCCCATCAGAGCATATCCTCATATCAACAAGAAAATTATCTAAAAAAATCATGATTACGTTCATTGTTTCAATAGTCTTGCTCGTTTTAGGCTATGTCATTTATTCCAAATTTATCGGCGAACGTATCGCCATCAATCCTCGTCGTATCACTCCTGCCACCTCCCATGAGGACGGTGTCGACTATGTGCCCATGAAGCCTTGGCGCATATTCCTTATCCAATTCCTCAACATCGCCGGCGTGGGTCCCATCTGTGGAGCCATCATGGGCGCCAAGTTCGGTACGGCGTCGTTTCTCTGGATTGTCTTCGGCTCCATCTTCGCCGGTGCCGTCCACGACTTCATAGCGGGTTTCATGTCTATGCGCCACAATGGCTGCTCGCTTCCCGAAATTCACGGCGCTTTCCTGGGTAACGGCACCAAGCAGGTGATGCGCTATTTCACCGTCTTTCTGATGATTCTGGTGGGTGCTGTTTTTGTGAAGACCCCCGCACAGCTCCTTATCGACCAGTTCACACCAGGCTGGCAAATCTGGATCTGGCCTGTCATCATTTTTGCCTACTATCTCGTTGCTACGCTGGTGCCTATCGACAAACTCATCGGCAAAATCTATCCCATATTCGGACTGCTGCTTTTGTTGATGGCTGTCTTCATCGTTGTGGCTTTCTTTGTCCACGATGTGCAGCTTGTCGAGATTTGGGATGGTTTGGGCAATCGTCATTTCGATAAAAATGGCAATCCCGATGCTGCCGCCAATCCCATCTTCCCCATGATGTTTGTCAGCATCGCCTGCGGTGCCATCAGCGGTTTCCACGCCACCCAGTCTCCTCTTATGGCACGTTGTATGACCAACGAACGTCAGGCGCGTCCTATCTTCTACGGCGCCATGATTGCCGAGGGGGTTGTGGCGCTGATCTGGGCTGCTGCTGCTGCCTATTTCTTCCACGACAAGATCGATCTTTGCATCGGCAAGAGCGGTGACGCCATGGTGGGTGTCATTGCCAGGGAGTGGTTCACACCTACGTTGGCTGTCGTCACCTTACTGGGAGTCATCAGCGCAGCCGTCACCAGTGGCGACACGGCACTGCGTTCAGCTCGTCTTATTGTTGCCGACATGTTTCACGTCGACCAGAAGCCTATTCTCAACCGTATCTTTGTGGCGCTGCCTATATTCATCATCTCTGGCGGCATTCTGGTCTATTCCTTCCGCGATGCCCAAGGCTTTGAGACCATCTGGCGCTACTTCGCATGGGCCAATCAGGTACTGGCTACTGTGACGCTGTGGGCCATCACGTCGTTCCTCTACCTGCGTCGTGGCAAGGGCATGTGGCTGATAACCCTCATACCGGCATTATTCATGACCATGGTGTGCGCCAGCTTCATCTTCGTGTCGCAAACCGAAGGCCTTGGTGCCTTCATTCCGCGTCCGTGGGGCTATGCCATATCGGGTGTCATCTCGCTGTTCGCCCCTGTCTTCAGCGGTTTCTGGCGCCAGAAACGTGGTGTCGAAGCGTTGCCCAATTCTACTACAAAGCGGAATCACAAATAAATGTCGTCGCCGCTTCCGGTGGGGAAATGGCATCCGCTTCGGTTTTTTCCCCTGATGGAACAACGCTTTTGTTGTCGGCCCACCGTCAGTGCCGACAAGCCGTATGACAAATAAAATCGGACCTGAATGCAATAAAAATGCAGAAATTAGGTTCTATATGTTGAAAAAGTAGTATTTTTGCATTTTAAAAAATAGATTGAAAATGAAGAAAATCATTTTGTTCGCAATTGTTACCGTGCTGTTCTCTAGTGTCTTTGCTGCCAATGGAGGCCCCCGCAAAAATTCACGCACCGAAATGGGTATCAATGGAAACGCACTCTACGTCATCGAATACACCTATAATATTTATGGTGGTAAGAATGGCGGCCGCCAGCTGGTGTGCATCGACAGCATCACCTTCGACAAACGTGGCAATTTCCAGGATAAAATCCGTCGCACCAACGGCGACTATATCTATTATTCCTACTATTTCGACGTCAACGGCTACGCATTGGGCTGGAACGAATACAACCGCGCCAACCAGCTGACCGGCCGCACGGCTTACCTCAACGACAAGAACGGCAACCGCTTGGAACGTACTGTCTATATGAAGGAGCGCATGTCGAAAAAGGAAACCAGTCGTTACGAGAACAACCGTCTGGTGGAGGAACAGAGCTACGGCTCCGACGGCCAGATGACCGAACGTCGTGTTTACAAATACGACAATATGGGCAACAATACCGAACTGGAGTTCTACAACTCCGACGGTGACTTGATGCAGCGTTACCTCTACAAATACGACAATCGTGGCAACCGCATCGAGTGGCGCTTCTACGACGCCGACGAGTTCCTTGTAGCCCTCACTACCTACTACTACGACGACCACGACAACGTCGTCGAGGTCAGCTCGTTCAACTACGACGAGCACCTGAACTGGAAGCACAGCTACGTCTACGAATACGACGAGGATGACAACTGGGTGCGCCAGACCATCTATCGCAATAACAACCCCTATCAGGTCATCGAGCGCGAGATCGCCTTCCCGGCAGATTGATTTTTACTGCAGAAAAGAATCAAACAAGTCCTATAAAAGTTCTACCCAAGCTGTAGCCAGGTTCAAGTAGGTTTTCTGAACATGGCCACAGTTTGGGTAGAATTCTTTTAGTGGCCGTCCTTCCCTTAGTGTCTTTGCAAGTCGTTGATGGACGAGAGGCAATAGAATACGGGAAATGACGTTATAACGAAATGAAATAACAATATAATTATGAAGAGAATTATCATTATTGATGGCGGGCCGAGGAAGAATTTCAATACGGCCGCGATGTTACAGAAATTCGCTGAAGGGGCCGGCTCGGTCAGTGACCAGATTGAAGTGAAGACGGTGCGCCTTTATGACCTCGACTATAGGGGTTGTATGTCGTGTATGGCCTGCAAAATCAAAGGTAAAGCTTCGAATGTGTGCCGATTTAAGGATGCGCTGACACCTGTATTGGAGGATGTTGCTGGCGCCGACGGCTTGGTGCTGGGATCGCCTATCTATTTTGGCGACGTGACAGGTCAGATGCGCACCTTCCTCGAACGACTGGCGTTCCCGTGGCTATCGTACAACGACTACAGCCTGACGGCACCGAAGCGGATGCCCGTAGTGCTGGTGGAGACGATGAACGGCACTCCCGATCGTAACAACAGCAATGGCTATGGCTCGATGGAGCCTTGCATTGCCGGAGCCCTCGGCCAACCGGAGCGCCTGATTGCCTACAACACCTACCAGGTGAAGGACTACAGCCGCTTTGAGCTGGGTGGCTTCTCGGAAGAGGCCAAGCGCCAGTATCGCGACGAGCATTGGGAAGCGGACCTGCAGCGGGCCTACGAGGCAGGCCGGAAGATGGCAAATGACGTTATGGCGCGATGATGGCAATAATGTAATAATCGATACAATGTAAATCTCACACTTCGGGTATTTTTGGCTTGATACTTGGGTGATGGCCAATTGTCTGCTGGTGCTGTGCAATCGTCTTTTTCTGATGCTTGGCAAGCAGATAGAAGGTCAGCTGGCGACATTCCGCGAAGAGGGCGGATTCACGGAACCGCTGACGGCCGAACGTCTGGCTCACCGCACGGAACAGAGCCTTCAAGCCGATGCACCCGCTTGTCCGGTTTTCGGCAAGCCTATGATCAAACGTGTTGCAAGAAAGGGAATGAATTCAGGACGGGAGTTTTGGAGTTGCTCGGGATATCCGCAATGCAATGTGACAGGAAATATTATTAATTGATGGTGTGATTTCGTTTTAATAGGATTTCGTTATAATGTTATAATGTTATTCCGTGATAACGACAAAATGTTCTACGATTATGGAAAAAAAGTTCGATATTCGTCTGGCGAGGGCCGATGAGGCGGGCCTTGTGTTGGAATTCATCAAGAAACTGGCTGCATACGAGAAATGTGCCGACGAGGTGGTGGCCGACGAGGCGACGCTGCATCATTCGCTCTTTGTAGAGCGATCCGCCGAGGTACTCTTTGCCGAAGAGGATGGCGTAGTGATAGGCTTCGCCTTGTTCTTCCACAATTTCTCCACTTTCGTTGGTCGTAAAGGGCTCTACCTCGAAGACCTGTTCATCGTGCCCGAGAAACGCGGACGTGGCTACGGGAAGGCCCTGCTGAAACACCTGGCGCAGCTGGCAGTGGAGCGCAACTGCGGCCGCATGGAGTGGATATGCCTCGACTGGAACCAGCCGGCCCTGAAGGTGTACCGCAGCATCGGCGCCATCCCGATGGACGAGTGGACGGTGCAGCGGCTTGACGAGGCGTCGCTGAAACGGTTCGCTTCTGACGCCACTTTGTAGGCGGTGTCTTGTCACCGATTCGCTTGCGTGGGGACCGAGAAACGGCGCTCCATGGCTTTTCCCACCGACATCACAAAAACATTTTTCCCCTATAATCAAAAAAATGCTATCTTTGCATAGGTTTATCGTATAATCTACCGAGACGTATAATACTCTGAAAATGGGGTCAGTTAAAGGTTCCAGATAAACGCTGATAATTGACCAGGATTTTAACCAAAATACAGGGTATGATACGCAAGAAAATGACCATTCTTGTCGCCCTTATGGCGATTTTTTTTTTTTTTTTTTCAACAAGTGTCACGGCACGGAAGAGCGTCCTTCCATGGAAGGTGCTTTTGCGTGCGGCTTGCATAAGTAATGCATTTTTTCCTCTTTAAATAATCAATCCTATGTCAAGAAATCGAACTCAGCATTTAGTTTATGCGCTCATTACGGTTTTCATTACCGTTCACCTATTTGTATTTTATAGCCTTTATGTTATCGAAGGCGACAGCTTGATGCATACTACTGGAACGACCTCCGTGCTGCAGGCGATCAATAGTCAGGGAGGCATTTATATGTTAGGCAGTTATTTGCCTATATGGCTGATGATCGTTATTGAGACGGTTTGCGCTTTCGTGCTTGCGGTGGCGATGGGCAGTCCTCTGGCCTTCCGACTGGCCAGCCGCAAGTTTGACCCGCGTCGAAACCACCCGATGATTTTTGAGTCTGCCATCATCACGGCCACCGTTTGCCTTATGTGTCCGTCGATGAGCCTATTGGCCGATGTCTTTTATTATCCCTATTATGAGGGATTTGATGTAGTCGACTTTATGTGCCGATGGTTCCGTTTGATATGCTATAACCTGCCGTTTGCCTATTTCTCGCAAATGTTCTTTGTCCAGCCGTTTGTGCGGTTTGCCATCCGCCATCTTTTTGCTGAAAACATTTCGCAACGAAACGAACAGAATATCAGTAAGACAGTCAAACCGTCGGATGAGACAGAGGCCATTGCGGATGTGATCATCCGCGAAGACGAAATCGCTGCTACAGATTAAAATCGATTCATTGTTAGTGGTTTGAACGAAATCTGTATAGGATTTTGTTCTGCTAAAACTCTTTTTTTATCGGATAATAGTATATTTTTTTATAGGAATAACTATATTATTTATCCGTGACAACAAGCATCCTGCACAGTGTCTGCTTCGTAGCTTCAACGATTTATTCAACGATACTTCAATGTTAGTTTAACCAGATATAAGGTTAAATAATAGTCGAAGGGTGGTTGAATAGTGGTTGAAATGACGGAGCAGACCCTGTTCTGATGCGTAGTTGACCCACGGCTTTCGTCAACTGGTAGGGGAGGGACCGGATGCCTTTTTCAAGTGGGTGTCCGAAAAAAAAACGAATTTTTTTCAAAAAAAATTTTGTGGTTTGAAAAATAGTTGTACCTTTGCAGTGTACTAATAAACTAATACACTAGTAAAATAATTGTACAATTGATTGATAAATAAACGAATAAATAATAATTAAAAACATATACAAAATGATTGACATTAAAAATTTCTCGTTCTCATACACCAAAACGCAGGTGTTTGACAACATCAATCTCCAATTCCAGAAGGGTGCCATCTATGGTCTTTTGGGTGAGAATGGAGTAGGCAAGACCACCTTGTTGAAAGTTATCAGCGGTTTGCTGAAGCCTACGGCCGGCAGCTGCACGGTGGACGAATGGGTCAGCTTCGACCGTCAACCGGAGTTCTTGCAGAACATATTCTTGCTGCCCGACGAGGTGCCACTGCCCGACAGCACCACTCCGGAGAGATTTTTCAGTGACTTGGCACCCTTCTATCCCAAGCAGAGCGTTGAGATGCTGCAGCACTTGGCGGGAGAGTTGAATGTGGATATCAACCGCAAGTTCAAAGAGATGAGCTTTGGTCAGCAGAAAAAGTCGTTGCTTGCCTGCGCATTGGCACTGAATACGGAATACTTGCTGCTAGACGAGCCCACCAACGGATTGGATATTCCGTCGAAGGCCGATTTTCGTCGCATTCTGAGTGAGCGCGTGGGCGGCGACCAGACCATCATCATCTCCACCCATCAGGTGAAGGATGTGGAAAACCTTATCGACCCCATTATCATTATCTCGCAGAACCAGGTGCTGCTCAATGCAAGTGTTGAGAAAATCACCGAGAAGCTGTATTTCGAATACGGCGGACAACAACGTCCCGAAGCCCTCTATAGCGAAATGATGCCGGGTGGTTTCCTCAATGTGCTGGTCAACGAAGGTATGGGCGAAAGCCAGATCAATATCGAAGGCCTCTTCAATGCCGTGCTCCGCAACCAGTCGACTGTCAAAAAGTTGTTCGATTAATACCTTGACGATAACGAAAACCCTAACTTTAATATAAACTTTGAAAAAATGAAAAATTTTGAATTCAACCGTTTCAATAAGGTCGTTGTTCGCGACTTCCACAATACGTACTCGCTGTTTGGAATGAGTATGTTGATAATAATGATGATACCGGCCTTTGTCTGGCTTATGGGATTGGCAGTGAATGATAGTGTTGTTGAGGTGTGGAGCCGCCGCAATTTCATTAGTATGGCCGTTTATTTGACTGCCGCCATCTCGTCGATGAAGATTTACGGCAGTTGCAACCTCGTTGGCAAGGGCAACTATTTCGCTATGCTGCCGGCCTCGCTGTGCGAGAAGTTCACCAGTATGGTTGTCTATTGCTTCGTCGTTTGTCCGTTGGTGGTCTTCGTTGGTTCGGTGGCTGTGGATACGATACTGACTCTTCTGCCTTTCGGGCCGTACAAGGAATACCTCTGGCAAGTGCCCGACTGGATGAGTCAATTGAACACACTTGGCGGATATACTACAGGTTTTGGGGCTTTCGTGCTTTTGATCTTTAGATTATTCGCGGTGGCCTCACTGTTTATGCTGGCCAACACCATCTTCAAGAGAAACAAGTTCGTCAAGACCATCCTTTGGCTGATGCTCATTGTGTTTGCGTTGATAATCATCATTGTTCCCATAATGCACCATATCAACTGGCCTGAGCATTGGAACTGGATTGTCAAAATGGCCGAATGGATCGGTATCAAGTCGCAAGAGACCTTAATGCATTTCATCTACTGGAGCCGCTTGTTGGGCAACGCTTTGGTGACCTTCATCTTCTCCTTCATCGCCTATCGCCGACTGAAGAAAATGCAGTATTAACCGTAAGGGCATACCCCGTGTATGCCCCCCAAAAAACAAACAATTATGGAACTTTACACAGTTGAAAACATACAAGGCAATTATACGCTGTTGGGCACCGTATCTGGCAGCACCATCCAATCGAAAAACATGTTCAGCGACTTCGGTCAGGGACTGAAAGGCATTGTCGGCGGCGAGTTGAAAGCCTATACCGACATGATGGAGAAAGCCCGTCAGAAAGCCACTGACCGCATGATTGCTCAAGCCGAAGCCATGAATGCCGATGCCATCATCGGCGTCCGCTACGCCACCTCGGCCATCATGGCCCAAGCCGCCGAAGTGCTGGTCTATGGGACAGCAGTAAGGTTTAACTAAAACTGATTTGACGAAAACCAAAATCGATTTGACGAACCATCGTGAGGCAGTGGCCGGGTTTTGGTTTTCGTCTGAAAAAACAACAACTATGGACTTTAAAAAGCAAAAACCGATATATCAGCAAATCGCCGACAGCCTGTGTGAACGCATAGTGTGCGGCGAGCTGCCTGCCGAAGAGCGTATGCCGAGTGTGCGCGACGTGGCGGTACAGTTGGGCGTCAATCCCAACACCGTCATGCGCACCTTCGAATACCTGCAGCAGGCCGAGATTATCTACAACAAGCGGGGCGTGGGCTATTTCGTGTCCGCTGATGCCGCCGACCGCATCTTGGCGCTCCACCGCAAGGAATTCATGGAAGAGGATCTGCCTGCTTTTGTGCAGAAAATGAAGCTGCTAGGGCTTTCGTTCGACGATATCAGAAAGTATGAATGAAAAAAAACTTGCGCCCGCTGTATTATTTCGGGGGGCTCAAACGATATATTGTTGTTTGGGCACCCTCTCCCCGAAACAAATCCGACGAACCGTATTCCGCTAACAGATAAATTGAATCATTCGATGAAATACAAACAAATCATTTTTGCCATCCTGATGATGGCCGCAGCCGGTCTCTCGGCTCAAACCGCCACGACCAGCTCCGTCAAAGGCAGCCTGGCCGACAGCAAAAGCAACGAGCCCTTACGCTATGTCAACTGTGTGCTGCTACATGCCGCCGATAGTGCTTTCGCCTATGGCACCACCACCGACGACCATGGCGACTTCACCTTCCGCAAGGTGGAATCGGGCAGCTATCTGCTGCGCGTCAGCTTTGTGGGCTACCAGACCCAGTGGCAGCCGGTTCGGGTGGACGGCAACGTCAATCTGGGCCGTGTGGCCATGAGCAAAGTCTCCACCGTGCTGGGCATTGTGACTGTCAGCGCCGAAAAACCGCTCTATGCCGTCGACGGCGAGAAGAGTCTCTACAACACCACCGAAGACCCCTCCATTCAGACCGGTACGGCCAGCGACGCGCTTCAGAACGCTCCCGGCGTGGAGGTCGATGCAGAGGGCAACATCACGCTGCGCGGCACGCAGAGTGTGGAAATTTGGATCAACGACCGCCCCAGCCACATGAATGAGGAGGCCTTGAAGCAGTACATCAAGCAGCTGCCCGCCAACGCCATCGATCGCATCGAGGTCATCACCAACCCCTCGGCGCGTTACTCGACCAGCGGCGGTGTCATCAACATCGTCACCAACCAGAATGTGAAACGCAATGAGCTGCTCTGCGTCGGTCTGAATGCCACCACCACTCCCGCCATCTCCCCGTGGGTAAGCTACGTCTGGGCCAACGAGAAGGTCGACTTTAACATATACCTCAACGGCTATCTTGGCAATCACGATATGGAATCGGACGGCACCGCCACGCTCTTCGATGTCAATGGCGACACCACTCGCTTCCAGAAGTTCGACAATAAAAACAAGATGCCCTACCAGGGCGGATACTTCGGCTTCAACGCCAACTGGAAAATCGACGAAAACCGGAATCTGGCCGCCTGGGTCGGTGCCTACCCCTACTGGGACCAGAACTCGTTCTACAGAAACTATCAGTACTATGAGTACAACCCCACACGTATCGATTTGGGTTATGTCGACACCACCCTCAACCATGGCTTCAGCCACGGCGCCTACGCCGGCCTGTGGTACGAGCACCGCTACGACACCACGGGTCGCAAGCTGAGTGTAACCTTCAACGGTAGCTATTGGGCCAACGGCGGCTACAGCGACGACTCGCGCTACTACAATTCACCGGCGATCGCCGACTTCAAGCGCCATCTGGTTGGCGATATGTGGAACGGCAGCGGCGAACTGGGAGTCAACTACACCTTGCCGCTCAAGCACGACGTCACGATTGAGGCCGGTGGCGAGTTGGGATTCGGTTACGACTATGACAACGAGACGCTCGACAGCCTTCTGTCTTCGGGCGATTGGAGCAATATGCCCTACCGCTCTTATGTGACGCAGGAAATGACAGTGGAACCCACTTTATACGTGACCGCACAGAAACGCTGGGGTGGTTTCACAGCCAAACTTGGTTTGCGCTATAACAATAACTTCAAGAGCGGTACGATAGAGCACCACTCCCTTGGCGACCAGATGCGCCTCGACACGCTGTTCTCCGGCTTGGTGCCGAGCATCCATCTCAGCTATCAGACAAAGACCTTTGAGAGCTACAGCCTGAGCTACACACGACGCTTCTCACACGAAGGCACTTTCTACAACTATACGCTTTTCCGCATCTATGACGACTACAGCTTCACCACCGGAAACCCCAACCTGCTGATGAGCTACACCCACAACCTTGAGGCCGCTTTCAACAAATATGTTATGGGATTTGGCAACATCGGTCTTAACGCCTACTTCCGCGCAAATACCGACGAGATAGGCTATATGACCGCCGCCACCTACGACCCCGTCCTTGGTCCCTATCTGGTCAACTATAGCTATCCTGTCAACATCGGTTCGAGCCACACCGAGGGCATCGAGGCCAACATCACCTACCGTCCCACGGGCTTCCTGAACGTGCGCTTCAACGCTTCGCTGTTCAACTATGGCTACAACTACAACGACTTCAGCGACAGCAAGGTGAGCTACAGTCTCCGCCTCAATGTGTGGGCCAAGCTGTGGAATCGGCTCGAGGTCTTCGCCAATGCCCGATACAGCTCGCCGCGTTTGGGTCTCTACAGCCTCACCAATGCCAACAAGGGTTTGGACTTCGGATGTAGCAGCGACTTCTTCGAACGCAAAATGAGTGTCTACTTGAACATCAACGACATCTTCGGTTGGAGCGAGTGGGGCAGCAACACCACTGCGCCGCAGTACCAGACCACCGGCAGCAACCGCTTCAACTCGCGCTTCGTCAGCCTCGGCCTTACCTTCCGCTTCGGCAAGATGGAGCTAGAGAGCAAAGCCCGTCAAGGTGAAGCACAGGGTCCAGTGAACCCTGTGCGATAGCGAAGCGGAGAAGACTCCCCTGGCGGGAGTCGGCTCCCCGAATAGTTTCTCACTTTTCGGGCATTAGAACGAACTCCAAAACATTAAAAATGATAAGAATGTAATTGAGTTTTTGTAAAGAGGAAAGCGCTCCCTGGCAAGTTGGGGAGCGCTTTGTTTTATGCCGGCAGGGCTGCTGCGGTTTGTCCCAGTATGGCTTCATCGGTCAGCCAAGTTTCGCGTAGGATGCCGGTTTCAAACGTTGGCTGTCATTTGGCTATTTGTTTTTTGTGTGTTTGACAATAATTATAGTTGTTCGTCGTTAATCATGTCAATGAAACGTCTACGTAAAATAGCACCTTGGATTTTGATTGCGGCCTATCTGCCGCTGCTGGTGTCGTTGACGTTCCACACCCACACCGAGAGCCGCCCGGTCGCTGCCACCTGCCCCGACTGCGCGCATCATGTGGCTCACCCCGCCCATTTGGCCGAGGCTGTCGTAATGGCGCACAACTGCGTCTACTGCCAGTTGGCCTCATCGTTCTATTATCGCCCCGAGCAGCCTGTGCTGGTGGCGCAGCTGCCGCTGGTGCGAATAGTGGTGGCCGATCGGGATCGTATGGTCAACTGCCAAGTCCATGGGCTCTCTCCTTTGCGGGCACCTCCGTCGCTCTGTTTCGTCTAGTGGTCGCGACTTCGCTGCCCTGAGGCGGTGTGATGGCTTTCAATCGTCAGTAGCTCTTGGTTTCACGACATTTGTCGTGGGCGCAAGTGCAATTGCCGCACATGGACCATCTCTGGGTGTCTGCCCCATCAGGCTCTGAATAATCGTTTTTTTTATTTTATGATCGCCCCACACCATTGTGGAGCGAATGGTTGCTTTCAACAATATGAGTCTGCAGACCTCGGTCTGTAGGAAGCAACCGTTAGTTTATAATCCTTACCAATATCGCATCATGAAAAAAATCATTTTTATCATCATATTATTATTCCCCCTGTCGCTCTTTGCCCAGCGACACACCGATGCCAATCTTCTGGGGCATGTCATCAATTCAAAAACTGGCGAACATGTGGCCTATGTGACCGTCCTGCTCGAAGGGACAACGATAGGAACGGTGGCCGACGAAACAGGCCACTTCCATATCGCCAATTGTCCGGAAGGGGCTTTCAATGTCATTGTCCGCGGTGTCGGCTACAAGCAGACATCGCTTCGGGTGGTGATCGAGAAAGCGAAAACAGTGGAAATCAATGTCAGTATCGAACCCGACATCGTGTCTCTCAACCAAGTCGTTGTTACGGCCAACCAGCATGCCGTCAGCCGCATGGAGACTCCGTCGGTGGTGGGTGTCGTCAGCAGCCGTCAGCTCGAGGCGACGAGTGCCGTCAATCTCGGCGACGGACTGCGCTATCAGACAGGCGTCTGTGTTGAGAACACCTGCCAGAACTGCGGCGCCTTCGATGTGCGGCTCAATGGTCTTGGTGGCGCCTATTCGCAGGTGCTTATCGACAGCCGTCCCATCAACAGCGCTCTGGCCAGCCTTTACTTGTTGGAACAGTTGCCGACAGCGATGATAGACCAGGTCGAGGTGATGCGTGGCGGCGGCTCGGCGCTCTATGGCAGCAACGCCATTGCCGGCGTCATCAACGTAATCACCAAGGAACCTGTGCGCAACGGCGCTTCGGTGGGCAACACCACTAGCCTGGTGGGCGGCAACAGCGTCGACTGGAGCAATTCGTTCAACGCCAGTGTGGTCAGCGACAACCACAAGGCTGGTCTGTTCATCTATGGCCACAACCGTCAGCGAAACCCTTACGACCACGACGGTGACGGCTATTCTGAACTGGGCCTGCTCAAGGCGCGTATGGTGGGCTTCCGAGGCTATCTGCGCACGGGCGACTACTCCAAACTGAATCTCGAATATCACAATATCAATGACTTCCGTCGCGGCGGCAACCGCTTCGATCTGCCTTCTAACCAAGCCAACGTCAGCGAAGGCGGCGAGCACGACATCCACTGCGGCAACCTCAAGTGGGACTGGTTCTCGCCCGACGGTCAGCGCCATCTGTCGGCGTTTGCGTCGATGCAACACGTTGACCGCCAGAGCTACTACGGCGAGCGCGAGGACGACGAGCCCTTCGGCAATGCATACGGCTACACCACCGACCTCACCAGCAACGAGGGTGTGCAGTACAGCCGCCATTTCGACCGCCTCTTCTTTATGCCTGCCGAGTTGACCGTGGGTGCCGAACATACCTACGACCGCCTCAGCGACCGCGCCCTGATGGACAACGACACCATCAGCCAAAGCACCAATGTCGTCAGCATTTATGCCCAAAACGAATGGCGCAACAGTCATTGGAACATCCTGTTGGGTCTGCGTGCCGACCGTCACAGCCTGCTGGACATCCCCGTCGTCAGCCCGCGCCTCAATGTGCGTTATGCCCCCAGCGAACACGTTGTGCTGCGCGCCGGCTATTCGTCGGGCTTCCGCGCTCCGCAGATCTACGACGAGGACCTGCACGTCGGTGCCGTGGGTGGTGAACTGTACCGCATCGCCAATGCCGCCGGTCTTCGTCAGGAACGTTCGCATAGCGTCAACGCTTCGGGCGATTTCTGCTTCCATATCGGCGAGATGGAGGGCGACCTGCTGGTAGAAGGCTTCTATACGCGCATCAACGACGCTTTCGTCAATGAACTGCTTTTCGACGACACAACGTCGGGCTACCTCATCTATGAGCGACGCAACGCCGATGGCGCTGAAGTCAAAGGGCTTAACTTTGAATTGCGTCTTACGCCTTCGCCGAACATGCAGCTGCAAGCGGGCGGCACATGGCAGCGCAGCCGCTACACGGGAGTGGGGCAGGAGTGGAGCGAAGGCAAATACGAGCAGCGTATGGAGCGCGTGCCGAACCTATATGGATATGTTACAGTGCAATACAATCCTATCAAGCGCCTCGGTCTTGTCGCCACGGGAACCTTTACCGGACCGATGCTGGTGTACCATTCTGTCGTGGACGATGATGCCAAGCATTCACATTCGGCTGAGATAGAACAGGTCACGACGCCGTCGTTTTTCGACCTGACCTTGAAGGCGACTTACACTGTGCCTTTCGGGCAGCGCACCTCGCTCGACCTCAACGCCGGTGTCAAGAACCTCTTCAACAGCTACCAGCGCGATTTCGACAGCGGTCCCGACCGCGACTCGTCGTACATCTACGGTCCCGCGCAGCCTCGGACGTTGTTCGTTGGACTGAGACTTAATATCTGATTGTCAACTGATAGGTGAAAATGCTTCGAAGTGGTAAAGGTTACTACTCCTCCATTTCGAAGCCTTTCACTGTCAGTGTGCCACCATAGTTGCGGTCGATGTCAAGATACCAGTAGCATTCGCCACCGACGCTTGCCTCCTCTTGTGGAACCTTGAACACGCGTCCGCGACTGGTGCGTCTGGCAGGTAGTCCCCATGGTGTCTGCGTTCCATTGGAAATGAAACAGATATGGCCGTCGAGCATCACGTAACCTTGTATGTCGCGGAAATAGTCCATGTCGGTCCACAACGACGGTTCATAGGTGTGCAGAATGCAGTTGAAGTCGATGCAACAGGTTGTGTCAGCGTTGCCTAACAGACCACATTTGGATTGGGTGTTGTCATAGAAACGCAGCATATATTGTTGCTGCTGCAATTGTTTGTTGTTGTGGACAATTGAATCCAATGAAACCCTTATGTTATCATCGTATTCTGTGATTTCATACTCAAACAGATACACCGATGGAGAGTCTTCACCCATCGACTCGTCGACCACCCAGGCACAAGACTCAGGATCATATTTTGTGCAGAATACATTCCACTTGCCGACAGTCGAAAGGTATTGCCCTTGGCCCCAAATGTCATAAAAACAGAGGCAGTACGAGGTGTCGCTTAATATGATGTAATCAAATGTACAATTGATGTTTTCCCCCTGCAGATGAATGTAGTATTTATTGTCATGGTATCCTTTTTGGAAACTGACATCTATAAGACTGTCAGGCACCTTGCCTCCGTTTTCCTGTCTGAAAGCCTCAATTTTCTCAATAGCGTATTCTCCTGCTTGCAAGTGCTTCAATGTCCATTGGTAAGGAGTGTCATCAGCTTCGAATAAGAGAATGACAATCCATAGCGTGAAGAACGCTATCAGCCAGACGATGAACCCACCGAGGGTGGTGAAGTTGCCAAAAGCAGCGCCCCGCAGATGGCGCCGGCGTGGAGAGACAATCTGTTTGGAACGTTCTTTTGCGTGCATTGAGAATCTGTTTTTCTTTATCTGTAACAGAATGCGGCTTTTTTTTACATGAGTAACGTCTTTTTTTTAATTATATTGTCAATTTCCGTTTCGAGCCAGCCTTTGAAAGTAAAAAACGTGCAGTTTCAAAATTTTATGTATTTTTGTAGTTTGGTCATTCTGGCTTGAGTTGTTGCAACAGATTGACTGTGTGGTTATAATGTATTATTTTGATTATGAAATACAACGAATATAAGCAGCTTGATTTGACCCGCATCGGCGAGGAAGTGCGCCGTTGGTGGGAGGAAAACGAGACCTTTGAAAAAGGTCAGAAACTGAGCGAAGGCCATCCTTCGTTTGTCTTTTATGACGGTCCGCCGTCGGCCAACGGCAAGCCGGGCATCCATCACGTTATGGCACGCACCATCAAGGATGTCTTCTGCCGCTACAAGGCGCAGAAGGGCTTCCACGTTGACCGCAAGGCCGGTTGGGACACCCACGGCCTGCCCGTCGAACTTGGCGTCGAGAAAACCCTCGGTATCACCAAAGAGGATATCGGCAAGAAAATCAGCGTCGACGACTACAACCACGCTTGCCGCACCGAAGTTTTGAAGTACAAGGACCTCTGGGACGAATTGACCAAGCAGATGGGTTATTGGGTCGACCTCAAGAACCCCTACATCACCTTCGAAAACGAATATATCGAGACCCTCTGGTTCCTGCTCAAGAAACTCTACGACAAGGGCCTTCTCTATAAGGGCTACACCATCCAGCCTTTCAGCCCCGCTGCCGGTACAGGCCTTTCCAGCCACGAGCTCAACCTGCCTGGCTGCTACCGCGATGTGAAGGACACCACCTGCGTGGCCATGTTCAAACTGAAAACGGACAACGGCGAGCTGAAAAACGCCGCCGGCCGTTCGCCATTCGCTGCACCTGCCGCCGATGTGACAACCTATGCCATCGCTTGGACCACCACTCCGTGGACCCTCCCCAGCAATACGGCACTCTGCGTCGGTCCTGCCATCGATTATGTGCTTCTCGATACCCTCCATCCCCAAACGGGCGACGCCTGTCGCATCGTTATGGCAAAAGCCTTGGTGAACAGCATGTTCCCCACCAAGGAGGGCGAAGAACCCAAATACACCGTCTTGGCCGAATGCAAAGGTTCCGATCTTGAGGGCATCTATTACGAGCAACTCATCCCCTGGGTCAAACCCACCGTGGTCGACAGCGCAGCACAGACCCATCGTCCGGCAACCGACACCGAGGCCTTCCGCATCATCTTGGGCGACTATGTCACCACCGAGGATGGTACCGGTATCGTCCATATCGCGCCCACCTTCGGCGCCGACGACGCCCGCGTGGCCAAGAAGGCTGGCATTGCCGACCTGCTGCTCTACGACGCCGACGGCAAGCAGATGCCTATGGTCGACCGCCGTGGCCGCTTTGCGCCCATCGCCGACCTCGACGCCAACTGGGTCGCCGACAATGTCGACACACAGGCCTACGGCCAGTATGCCGGCAAGTTTGTCAAGAACGCCTTCGATGCCACCAAGACCGAAAAGGATATGAGCCTCGACGTCGAACTGGTCATCATGCTCAAGGGTGAAGGCAAGCTCTTCAAGAGCGAAAAGCACACCCACAGCTATCCCCATTGCTGGCGTACCGACAAACCGGTGCTCTACTACCCCCTCGACAGCTGGTTCATCCGCACTACCGCTCTCAAGGACCGCATGATTGAACTCAACCGCACCATCAACTGGAAACCCGAGGCCACCGGTTTCGGCCGCTTCGGCAACTGGCTTGAAAATATCGTCGACTGGAACCTGAGCCGTAGCCGCTACTGGGGCACTCCGCTGCCCATTTGGCGCACCGAGGACGGTCGCGAGGAAATCTGCATCGGCAGCATCAAGCAGCTGCGCGAGGAGATTGACAGGGCTGTCAAGGCCGGTGTGATGAAGGACAATCCTTACGCAAGCGACGATATCAATGCGTTCGACCTCCATCGTCCGTATATCGACAGCGTCGTCCTCATTTCGCCCTCGGGCAAACCCATGCACCGCGAACCCGACCTGATCGACGTGTGGTTCGACAGCGGCGCCATGCCCTACGCCCAGATCCACTATATGGGCGAGGAGCTGCGCAAGGACCAGTTCCCGGCCGACTTCATCGCCGAGGGCGTCGACCAGACCCGCGGATGGTTCTACACCCTTCACGCTATCGCTACCATGTGCTTCGACAGCGTCGCCTTCAAAAATGTCATCTCCAACGGCCTCGTGCTCGACAAGAACGGCAACAAGATGTCCAAACGTCTCGGCAACGGTGTCGACCCATTCGAGACGCTCAAGAAATACGGCCCCGACGCCACTCGCTGGTACATGATCACCAACAGCCAGCCGTGGGACAACCTCAAATTCGACGCCGAGGGCGTCGACGAGGTGCGCCGCAAGCTCTTCGGCACCCTCTTCAACACCTACAGCTTCTTCGCACTCTATGCCAACCTCGACGGCTTCGAGTACAAGGAGGCCGACCTGCCCCTCGACCGTCGCCCCGAAATTGACCGTTGGATCCTCAGCGAACTCAACACCCTCGTCAAAACCGTCGACGAGGCCTTCGCCGACTATGAGCCTACACGCGCCGGACGCGCCATCGCCGAGTTTGTCGACGCCTACCTCAGCAACTGGTACGTCCGCCTCTCCCGCCGCCGCTTCTGGAAGGGCGATTACAGCGACGACAAAGTCTCGGCCTATCAGACGCTCTACACCTGTCTCGAAACACTCAGCCGACTCATGTCGCCCATCGCACCCTTCTTCAGCGAACGCCTCTTTGCCGACCTCAATGCCGTCACCCATAGGCTCGACGTGGCATCGGTCCACCATGCCCCGTTCCCCGAGGTGCATCAGGAGCTTATCGACAAAGCCCTCGAAGAACGTATGCAGCTGGCTCAGAAGATCTGCTCCATGGGACTTTCGCTCCGCAAGAAGAGCAATCTTCGTGTCCGTCAGCCGCTGGCCAAAATCGTTCTCCCCGTACACGACGACAATTTCCGCCTGCAGGTTGAGCGTGTCAAACATCTCATCTGCAGCGAACTCAATATCAAGGATGTGGAATTCCTTGCTGCCGACAATTCCCTGCTGGTCAAGAGCATCAAGCCGAATTTCAAGACCCTCGGACCGCGCTACGGTAAGATTATGAAGGCTATCGCCGCCACCGTCACCGCCTTCTCGCAGACTCAAATCAACGAACTCGAGGCCAACGGCCGCTACGACCTCACCGTCGAAGGTCAGCCTGTCGAACTGCTGCTCTCCGATGTCGAGATCGCTACGCAGGATATCCCCGGATGGGTCGTCGCCAACGAAGGCAGCCTCACCGTCGCCCTCGACATCACCCTTACGCCAGAACTCGTCGACGAGGGTGTCGCCCGCGAACTGGTCAACCGCATCCAAAATATTCGCAAGGACGGCTTCGACGTCACCGACCGCATCACCGTCGCCCTCCAACATGGACCTTGGGACGATGCCGTCACCCGTTACAAGGACTATATCTGCAGCGAAACGCTATGCGAGCAGCTCGACTTGGTCGACATCGTCAACGACCCTGCTGCGCAAACTGTCGAAATTGTCGACGGCCAGTCCGCACAGCTCCTCGTCTGCAAAAAATAAAGATTGACCAACCATCTCCACAGCCGTGTGGCTCACCCCGAGTCGCACGGCTGTATCTTTCCCCCGTACCACAAAAAAGAAAATGCAACTCACCCTGACTGCCGACGGCTCCCATACCCTCCAAATGGACGGTTGCGACGAGCACTACCATTCCACCGAAGGTGCTGTCGAAGAGGCGCGTCATGTCTATCTGCGCCCCTGTTTCCATGCCGCATTGAACCGTTTTTCCCAGGCCGTTCCTCTCGCGCTCTTTGAGATGGGCTTCGGAACAGGCCTCAATGCACTTCTGACCCGTATCGAAGCCGAACGGCTGCACCGTCCTGTTTCTTACACCGCCGTCGAACTGAATCCTCTCGACCCCCAGTGCTACACCGCATTGAACTATCCCGAATGTCTTTCTGTGCCGGCCACCTATTTTCTTCAGCTGCACGATTGTCCATGGAACAGTCCCGTCCGGCTCTCGCCGTGGTTCACCCTTTGCAAATATCGTGCCGACATCCGCACTTTCCCCTTTCCCTTCCAGCCCACATTCCATGCGGTCTACTACGATGCTTTTGCTCCCCAATACCAGCCGCAACTCTGGACATCCCTCGTCTTCGACCCCCTCGCCCGTTCCCTCTTCCCCGGAGCATTGCTCACCACCTATTGTTGCAAGGGCGATGTCAAACGCGCCTTGCAGGCTGCCGGTTTTCTGACACACAAACTGCCCGGCTACGGACGCAAAAGGGAGATGTTGTGCGCCACCATGCCGCTGCCCCATCCAGACCCCACCCTCCAATGAAACCGCTAACAATCGGTCGGACTGAGGCCTTTCTTTTTTTCAACACGCATCCGCATCTGTCCAGAAAAGTTCACACTCTTTTTTTAACCTAAATTGGCCATTAGAACGAGGAATAGTTTTTCCACATTCACCGTCGAACCGTCCCATAGGGACACAATATAGGTAGCTGGCCAATTCATTGGCTGGTATTCATGGTTTTGTGTTATATAAGCATGCCTTTAGGTATGCGACCATTAATTTGTAACGTACTGGCAATGGCCGCCGCAGGCGACAGCATCGGATTGCAGTGTTAGCCGCAGCTCTCCCGAGGGGTGTATTGTATTGTCGCAACGACAAACTGGAAACTTGATTCGATTCTAATGTTCACGTTTACATTTTTTTGTGTTATGATTTTAAAATTAGCAAGAAAACAAAAATACTGGTTTCCGCGTAAATCGGAAGAATTTTTTTATCTTTGCACCTGAATTCGTTGACCAAATGACGGCACAATCGACCATAGAAAATCCTCCTTTTTCCGACGCTTTTCTCTTAAAAAAAACGCCGATTGGGATTGCTGGTCAAATAGCTGTTTTTGTGATAGATGTAAAAATGAATCCATGGTTCTACGAATGTAAGATAATTCGTTGATAAAACGAAAGTACCATAATCAAGAATGATAGGCTATATGGTAAAAATGCGACTCTCGACCTGGATATAGTTGAAATACCGTGTCGTCAATTTTCACAGGTATAAGGACCCCGCCTTTTCAATGAATATGACGCGTGTCAATAAAATGGTGAAATGAATCAATAATAAAAATAAATAGCCGCGATGAAACAATTATTCTGTCTTTCCGTGCTGTTCCTGTTGAACATGTCTTTCCTACGTGCTCAGGATATGCAAACAAAATTTCCGGTATCAAATGTTTCCCGGCTTTATGAGCCAATCCTTAATTATATATGTAATTATTCTTATCGTGATACAAGTGAGAAGGCATACGCTAATTGCGCATTTTTTGTGAATGGACAGTTCGTCGGATCAAGTGCAGGTTTTGTGTTATTCACAAATACGGAAGGGAACAGAGACTCTGCCTTTTTCATGCAAGATGGTAGTATGCTTATCTTTAGACGACAAGATTATATTAGAATGTTTCCTGGTAATACGCTAAAGGATGTGTTAGAAAATGTAAAAGGCAGGGATGATATAACTATTGTATACGAAATCGATACCCGAGATAACTCCATTATGCGTGGTGATAGAAAAACGTGGGTGAACGGGACGTTCGTATTTGACAGTAAATTAATGCTCTTATACACATCCCCCGAAACCCCAGTTTGCAGTTATGTGTGTTTCTATACGGCTAGAAAGTATTATAAGTATCCCAATTGTTATCATGTCTTTTGGCATTTTGGAGGCTATTCCAATAATCGATATTATGGCGATAAGAAATACCACAAAAAGGTATATCGTAATGCGAGAAAAGTATTAAGAACTGCTTATTTTTGATCCCCAATATTTTTTATTTATGAGATGCTAGTTTCTAATAATGATATCACATTCTCTTTCTCCAGCAAAGAACGCGACGAGGAGACGGGGTATTCCTACTTCGGTGCCAGATACTTGGACCACGACCTGATGGCCGCATGGCTCAGCGTCGATCCCATGTCAGACAAGTACCTGAATTCGACAACCCAATGATGGCACAAAAAAGACATAGCAAACAATTACATTTCTGACGCTTTTGTCGGACAGGGCGCGTGTTGGCGGTACGGGTCGAGTTGTGCCGCCGTGTTCTGATCGGCGGGGCGGTTTTCCAAAGCGCAGAAAGCCACCGCGGAGGGTGGCTTTCTGCGCTCATTTGTCAGTGTCGACAGTGAGCCGGCGGCTCTCTGTCGACACTTGTTGCTTCTGGCAATTACTTATTCGTGCACGTCGTGCAGCTCCACTTCGTAGATGACGGTGGTGAACGGGGGGATGTCTTCAGAGCCCTGTGCTCCGAAGGCCATCTCGCTGGGGAAGTAGAAGCGGTACTTGCTGCCCGCTTTCATCATGCAGAAGGCTTCGCGCAGTCCGGGCATCAGTCCTTCGTCGATCATGTGGACTATGGGTGGACGGTTGCCGTAGGTCTGGTCGAAGATCTGTCCGTTGGTGAAGGTGCCTTTGTAGTCGAATTCCACCAGGAGTCCGAGTTCGCCCTTGCGTCCGTCGCCTTCCTTCAACACTTCGTAGTAGAAGCCTTTGTCGCTTTTCTTCACATTGGGGTTCTGCGCCGTCAGCTGGCTGAAATAGACCTCTTCTTGTTTGCGGACGTCTTCCATCGTGCTTTTGTAGCGCTCGTTTTGGCTGGCGTAGAATTTTTCTTCGATGCGCTGTTGCATGGCGACAATCTGTTCTTCGTTCAGCAACTTGTTGTTGTCGTCGAGTGTGGCCAGTAGCGATTGCACCAGTAGCTGCCGGTCAATTTCTATGCCGCTGGCCAGTACGTTTTGTCCCAATATGTTGCCCATGGCCCAGCTGATGCTGTCGTTCTCGCTTTTGAGTTGGGCGTCGGCGTCGGTCTTGACGACCATGGTGCCTTTCTGCTGGCACGATGCGGCTAGTAGCATGGCACAAACGGTGAGGAGGATGGTTCTTCTTTTATTCATGGTAAAAAGTGGATAGTTTGCTTTCTTTTTGTTGTTTGTGGGAATGGTCAATAACCTAAAATTTTCAACATCGACTTGTGGCTTTGTTCTTTGGCGAAGAGCTTGGTGGTGTAGTCGCCGTTCTCGTCTTTGTCGATAATGATGTGCTTCGGTGCGGGAATGAGGCAGTGCTGTATGCCCCCGTATCCGGCCAGGCTCTCTTGGTAGGCGCCGGTGTGGAAGAAGCCGATGTAGAGCGGTTCGTCCTTCTGCAGCTTCGGCAGGAAGATGGCGTTGGCATGCGAGTCGGCATTGTAGTAGTCCTGGCTGTCGCACGTCAGACCGCCCAAAAACACTCGTTGGTATTCGCAGTCCCAGTGGTTGATGGGTAGCATGATGAAACGCTGGTTGATGCCCCAGGTGTCGGGCAGTGTGGTGATGAATGACGAGTCGATCATGTACCACGACTCGCGGTCGTTCTGCTGTTTCTGATCCAAAATGCTGTAGAGTGTGGCGCCGCTTTCGCCCACGGTGAACGACCCGAATTCGGTGAAGATGTTGGGCTCCACAACTCCGCGGTTGGTGCAGATGGCTTTGATCTGGGCCAGTATCTCTTCGGCCATGTATTCGTAGTCGTAGTTGGCCGCCAGCGAATTCTTGATGGGGAAGCCGCCGCCGATATTCAGCGAATCCAAGTCGGGGCAGATGTGCTTCAGGTCGCAGTAAACATTGACGCACTTCGCCAATTCGTTCCAGTAGTAGGCAGTGTCGCGTATGCCGGTATTGATGAAGAAGTGCAGCATCTTGAACGTGTACTTGGGGTTGTCCTTGATGGCCTCCTCGTAGAACGACAGGATGTCGTTATAGCGGATGCCGAGTCGTGAAGTGTAAAAGTCGAATCGCGGCTCTTCCTCGGCGGCTATACGGATGCCAATCTTCATCGGCACCTCGGGGTCCTGCACCGCTTCGTCGAGCATCGCCATCTCATGCTTGTTGTCGATCACCGGCACGATGTTGTGGAAGCCGTCCTTGTACAGGTCCGCAATGTTGTCGATGTATTGCTGACGTTTGAATCCGTTGCTTACTATAAAGATATTCTTGTCGATGAGGCCGCTGTTGTATAGCTCCTGGATCAGGTTGATGTCGAAGGCGCTCGAGGTCTCGAGGTTGATGTCGTTCTTCAACGCCTCCTCCATCACAAAGCTGAAGTGGCTGCTCTTTGTGCAGTAGCAATAGTTATATGTGCCTTTGTAGTCGGTCTTGGCAATGGCCACATTGAAAAGCCTTTTGGCACGTTGGATTTGTGAGCTTATTTTTGGCAGATAGGTGATTTTAAGTGGGGTGCCGTATTGCTTGATGACCTCCATCAAGGGTATGTCGTGAAAATAGAGTTCGCCGTCTTCGGTGCGGAATTCGTCCTGCGGAAACTCAAATGTCTGGTCGATTAAGTCGTAATACTTGTTTTTCATTTTTTGAAAACTTTTTGATTAAATCACCATTTTTATTTCCATCCGATTGAGCCGGATTAGCTTCAATGGGTTTGCAAAAGTACAATTATTTTGTCTATCGGTGGGCGTTTTGGCTCATTTTTTTTGGATTTGTTCAGATGATTTGTTTCGCTTGTTTTGTAAGTCTTTGTCCTTTAGTAAAATAGTGTGCAGCTTGTTGTGTGGCGTTTTTTGTTGTCTGGGGTATAACAAACCGGGCCGGATAAGGCTTTTGTTGCCCTATCCGGCCCGGTCGGATTGCTTTTGTCGTGAAATGGTCGACTATTTCTTAACAAATTTCGCTATGGTGCGGTTGCCATGATGGTCGGTGGCGACCAGCATGTAGACACCGTTGTTGAGTTGGCTGATGTCGATGGTGCGCTGGGCTTGGTCAGCCTGCAGGCGCATCACTTCGCGTCCGCTCAGGTCGAGTATGACGATGCTGGCGATGTCGTCACCGTCCAAGTTGAGCGATGCGTGTGCGGGGTTGGGATAGATTCGCAGTGTGGCGTCGCTTCCGGCAATGTTGATGCCGATGCTGCCGTTCACGGTCACCGTCGTGTTGGCCGTTGCGCTGCAGCTGCCGTTGTATCCGGTGACAGTGTATTCGGTCGTTTCGGTGGGGTAGACATCGATGGTGCTGTTCGTCTCGCCGGTGCTCCACATGTACTGGTCGGCACCGCTGGCTGTCAGTCGGACAGATTCGCCGCTGCGGATGGTGACATCACCGCCGCTGATGCTCACTTGGGGCAGTGCGCGGACCACCAGGGTGAGATAGGTGATGCTGGTGGCTGTGCTGTCTGAGAAGATGTGGTTGCCTTCGCTCAGGTTCTCCGTTTCAATGGCGTTTCCGTTGAATGTGTATTCGCTACCCTGGCAGATGGTGTCGATCTGGTAGGTGTAATTGCTTCCGCTGGAGGGCAGGTGGATGTCGTCTATCCATGTGCAATCGCTGCCTCGGCCGACAGAACCGTCTTTCTGGTAGCTGAATTTGAAGGTGTGGGTGCCGGCGGTAATGGCGTATGCGCTACGGCTCCAGTCGACCTCTCCGCTGATGGCTTCCATCTCCACATTGTCGATATAGAAGTGGAAGAAGTCGTAGTCGCTCTCCGACGAAACGCGTTTCCAGAAGGTGATGCTGTCGTTGGCCGTCGACGTCCAGGTGATACTCAGTTCGGAAGAACAGTTGTTGCCGCTGTTTGAATTCCAAGAGCTGGTGCTCCAGGTGCGCGATCTGACACAGAAGGTGCCGTTGTGGGCATTCTGGTTGGTGATTTCCCAGGGGTAGTTGCCTTGGGTCCAATTGGGATAGCTCCAAGTGCTATCTTCAAAGGTGATGAATCTTGTGTCGTTTCCAATGATCACTGTGATGGTGTCCTTGGTGGTCTTGAAGCCGTCGTTGATGGTCTGGAGGAAGGGGATGACGCGGTCGACAGGTATGGCATCCACGCAATGCAGCTGGTAGGTCAGGTTGACAGACTGGTTTGTCGCTATCTGGCTGATGGTGTTGTTAGGATTGTCGATGCAGATGATGGGGTCGAGGCAGGTGAGGGTCACCTGTGCATTGCTCAGATCGGCATGGCCCATATTTTTGTTCGTGATGGTCAGCACGGCGGTGCTGTCAGCCTCAAAGTTGTTGGTCAGCGTATGTTCCACGCTATGCATGTTGCTGGCGTTAATGGTGAAGTTGAAGTAGTTGTCCGAACGGTCGTTGGCGGTGTTGCCCCAGCGGACTACAACCTTCACTCTGGCGACGGTCTGGTCGGCGACATTGCCCCAGATGTGGCTTGTGCAGACATGATGAAGCGAAAGCTCGTCCCCGATGGCAAGGCCGCTGTTGAGGTCGATGGTGCCCGTGGTGTCTATCAGCATCTGTCCTTCCAGGTTCTGGAATTCGATGGTGATATTGTTGGCGTTGTTCACGCCCACATTTTTCAGCGTGACGTCGAAGTTGACATTGCCGTCGGCATAGAGTGTGTTGTTGGCGGTCATCGACTGAATACTGACGTAGGGACCGTTGGCAATGATGTTCACGTTCTGGATGTAGGGTTGGTAGCCTTGGGCGGTAATCACCACTTCGGCAGTGCCGGGATTGGCAATGGGGTCAAACTGCAGGGTGGCATTGCCAAAGGCGTCGGCAAAAGCTGCTGCTATCAGGTTGTGCTGGGCGTCGGTGAAGCCGATGTAAGCATAGGGTGTGGCGCTGACAGTTAGGCTGTTGCAGCCGACGGTGATGGCGTTGGGCACCGTAGCCTGCATGGTCTGAGCCTGTCCGTGGATGTAGGGCATCAGCGAGGGGTCGCCCATCAGGTGGTAGATTTGCCAGTAGTATTCTTTCATGTCGACGCCGGCGCTGCTGGCTTCGACGGCCATGTTGCCGGCCTGTACCATGGCGCCCATCGTGAGGTACCAATTGTTGAAGGTCTCGTTGTGGGTGTGGAACAGTCGGTCGTACATGCCAAGGTTGTTGGCGTCGTAGTTCGGGTTGCAGGTGTTGTTGATGGTGCTGCGGATGCCCACCGACCAGTAGAAGTCTTCGATCCAGTAGGTGGAATTGCTGCCGCCGATATAACCTACGGCTCCGGCATTGTTGTCTTTGCGCAGCAGGGCTTCACCGAAGCATGCGTCGACTTGGAAGCTGTTGGTCAGGCAGCAGTTGCCGATCATCACCATAGGCTTGTTGTTGTTGGTCATCTGCGACACGTTGGATGCGGTGAAGCTGGGGTCGCCCCATGAGGTCTCGGAACCGTGGGCGGTATAGTTGACCCAGCCGCAGCCGTTGTTGTAGAGGGTTCTCAGTGCCGACGAAGTGGCGCTGGCCTGCGAACTGCCCGTGACGGTGACTCCGGTGGGGGCGAAGCTGGTGTTGTTTTTATAGTAGACGATGTTGCTGAAACCGTTGGCGGCGGTGATATAGGTCTTGGCCACATAGTCCATCGCAGGGTCGCCGTAGTTGTATGCGTTGTCGCCGCTGGTGCCTCTGTCGACTCCGGCAATGAGTGCGGCGGTGTTCAGATACGAATCGTCGGGGAAGGTGTACTGTTCATACATCATCGTCTTGGAAATCTGCGGCGTCAGTTGCGAAAGGTCCTGTGCGGAGAATCGGCCGTAGTGGCAGTCGGGCAGGTAGTCGTTGCCTGTCCAGCAGCAGTAGCTGAGGTCGCTGTGATGATGCTCGTTATAGGCGGTAAGCTGGAAAGCGGGCAGCTGTGCCACATCGCCTACGAGGAGCACATACGTGGGGGCGGGACTGGTGGGAGTGGCATTGTCGTAGAGACCCTGCAGGTAGTTTTTGATGCTGCTGGTGGTGTTGCCCACATTGGGGTCGTTGGTGTAGACGAGGTCCACAATGAAACCCTGACGACGCTTCCAGTCGGCAAACTCGTCTAGAGCGCCACGGAAACCGCTGTAGGAGACAATCGTGTAGCGCAGTGGGGCGCTGGTGTGTGCGTCTTTGTTGCCCAGGCTGTTCACCACTTCCAATCCGCTGTTGAAGGCTGGACTGGCATAACGCTGCTGCAGCTGACGGGTACCTTCAACGTCGGCATGCTTTTGGTGTATGTTGACAGTGAGGTTTCTGATGATGATCACTTGATTGGTTTGGGGGTTCCAGCGCATGGGGTTGAACATGACGCGTGCCAGGTTGCGGTCGCGTGCCACACCCATGGCTTCGACCACGATGGGGTCGTTGCCCAGGAAGCTGTTGGCACTGTAGCTACGACGGTCCATCACCAGCTGATGCTCGCTGCGGTCGCTCTTGCTGCGCGACGGCTGGGCGGGAACGATGGCATGGTCGATGCCGAACTGCGAACCGTCAACGGTGTCGCAATCCATCGCCACAATGTCGTAAACCAGTTCGTCACCCAGCGACACTTCGACAATCTTGACGAGGGTGGGCAGCGTGGGCAGACCTGCCACTTGCTGCTTTTGGAATCCCTTCATGGTGATTTGGGTGAAGTCCTGCTTGTCGATGTTGACAGTGGACCCGTAGGCTTGCAACGCTTCGAATTGCAGTTGTACGTTCTGGTAGTTGCTCTCTTTCACTTGGCAGTTCTGTGCCGATACCGCCAGTGCCATGAGGCAGAACATGAGAGTTGTGAGTATTTTTTTCATGAGGTAATTATTAATTGTTTTCTTTCTTTTGGTGGGAGGTGGTTTTGTCGTCTTTTAAAACGGAAGTTTTATATGGTAATTATGTATTCTTTATTATTTATGTATTTTTAACGGGAGCGATTGTCGTTGGCTTCTCCTTCCAGCATCGGCAGGAAAAACTGCCAGATGGCTTCGTTGGGCGGGGGTGCCACGATGGTGATGGGCTCTTTGCGGACGGGATGGATGAAGCTTAGTCGTCGGGCGTGGAGCGAGATGCCACCGTCGGGATTGGATCGCTCGGCACCGTATTTCAAATCGCCTTTGATGGGGCAGCCGATGTTGGCCAGTTGTGCCCTTATCTGGTGATGGCGGCCGCTGTGGAGGTCCACCTCAAGCAGGTGGTAGCCGCCGTCGCTGACGCCGACGAGGCGGTAGTCGAGGCTGGCCAGTTTGGCTTGGGGCGTGCCGGCTTTCACCACGTAGCTTTTGTTGCTCTTTTCATTGCGCAGCAGCCAGTCTTCCAAATGTCCGTGTGTGTGTAGTGGCGCCTCCTTGCAAAGTGCCCAGTAGCTTTTCTGCATCTCGCGTTGTTTCACCGCTTCGTTCATACGGCTCAGCGCCTTCGATGTCTTTGCAAAGAGCACCACGCCGCTCACAGGGCGGTCCAGCCGGTGGATGACTCCACAAAAGACATTGCCGGGTTTGTTATCGCGCTCCTTCAGGTAGGCCTTGATGCGGTCGGGGAGGGTTTCGTCGCCGGTTTTGTCGCCTTGCACAATCTCTCCGCATCGTTTGTTGAGCGCCAGCAGGTGGTTGTCTTCGTAAAGAATTTGTTCGGCAAGGTCCATAGGGCTGTTATTGTGGGTGGGCGTTTAGTTTTGTTTCTGTTTGATGCGTGCTATGGGTGTGACGCCGTTGCGCACGGTGTCCTGAAGGCTTACGCAGAGTTCGGTGTCGAGCGGCAGGAAGAGGTCGACGCGCGAACCGAATTTGATGAATCCCAGTTCCTGGTTCTGCTTCACCTTTTCGCCTTCGTGGGCGTAGCAGACAATGCGGCGCGCCATCACTCCGGCCACTTGGCGCATCAGTATCTTCTGTCCGTCCTCCAGCACCATGCCGATGCTGGCGCGTTCGTTCATAATGGACGATTTTGGATAGGAGGCCACGAAGTAGTTGCCTTTGTGGTATTTCACATAGTCGATGGTGCCGTTGGCGGGGTAGCGGTTCACGTGGACATCAGTGCCGTTCATGAAGACGCTGACCATCAGACATTCGCAGTTCAGGTATTCTTTCTCGAAGGTCTGCTCGATGGTGCAGATCGTACCGTCGGCCGGGGCGATGAGTTGGGCATCGTCTTCTGTGAAGACGCGCCGTGGAATGCGGAAAAAGGAGGCCAGCGCTATCCAAAAACCGAACATCAGCACGATGAGCAGGTAGTTGAAGAAATTCAACGGGCTGGTGAACACCACCATCAGCACGGTGATGGCTGCGAAGATGACCAGCAGTGTGAGTAGCAGTCGGTTTCCTTCTTTGTGTATGTACATTGTGTTTTTTATTGGATTAGTTGTTCAGTTGTTTTGTTGTCACAATTCGCAAATCACGATATAGGCGATGATGAATGGGGTGGACAACAGCAGACTGTCGAAGCGGTCGAGCACGCCGCCGTGACCAGGCATTATCTTGCCGCTGTCTTTGACGCCGCAGTAGCGTTTGAACATCGATTCCACCAAGTCGCCCAGGGTTCCAATGATGCTGCATACCAGTGCCACGACGGCCCAGTCGCTACGGTCGAAGTTGAGGGCGCGGGTGTCGAACAGCGGTCCGACAAGCATTGCGGCGGCGATGCAGAAGATGATGCCGCCCAGGGTGCCTTCCCAAGTCTTGTTGGGAGAGTGGCGCTCCCACATCTTGTGGCGTCCCAGCAGCATGCCGGTCATGTAGGCAAAACTGTCGTTCACCCATATCAGGATGAAGACCATCATCATCAGTCCGGCGCTCTGATTCTGGATGTGGGTCATCAGGGCCAGAGGAGTCATCACCCATAGCGAGGGCAGCAGGGTGTGTCCCACCGTGTCGAAGGGGCGCTGATCCTCGCGCCACAGCTGCACCAGGAAAACGGCCAGCCACAGCATGGGCAGCAGCGCGGGAAGCATGGTGAGGTTGGCGGTGTAGAAGAGGTTGTCGCCGTTCAGCCACAAGGCCAGGATGAGATAGGTGAGCACGCCGACGGCATAGCCGAGGGGGGCGTTCACAACCACCTCCTTCTTGCGGAGGTTGGCAATGACTTCATGGATGCCGATAATGCCGATAACAAACAGCACAGCGCTGAAAACAAAGTTGCCAATGATTTGCTGGTAGGTGTTGCTGTCGCCACCTAGCAGTTTGCCTGAGTAGATGGAGCCTACCACGATAAGCACGTAGACGGCGCCACTGATGGTTCTGGTAACGAATTTGTTCATGGTCGGGATGGTGTTCTGTGGATGGTGCTAATATCTTTTGTTGAGGGATTGTCAACCTTCGTCTTCAATCAGGATGAGGTACATTTTCTGCTGCCCCTTGCGGAAGGCGTAGCTGGCGGGGTTGGTCAGCATCAGATTGTCGGGGAAGGTGGGGTAGAGGTCCTTCAGCCGTTCGTTGGCGGCTTCCCAATCGGGCACTACCTGTGAGGTGAAAGCCAGCACGATGGTGGCTTCGGACAGGGCTGGCATGGTGATGCCCAACCCTTGGTTGGACGAGATGATGATGCCACCCTGCCATGCCGTCAGCGCTTCGCAGAGGGTGGCGCCAAGCGGATAGTGGTGGTCGGGGTCGCAGGTGCAGCGGTTTTCGATGCCCAAATGGCCGATGAAGCTGGTCAGGTTGTCGCTGCCGCAGCCTATGGTCACGTCGCCGTGTCGGCGCTGGATGTCGATAATGCGGTTGCGGATGTCATTCTCGTTGTAGCAGTAGTACATGGTGCCACCGCGTTGGGTGAAGTTCTGTGCGAAGAGTACGCTGAGGTCTTCGTTGCCGGCATCGATAAAGGTGTTGCCGACGGTGACCGTCAGCTCGCGGTTGTCGATGGGGTTCTTGTTGATCAGCGCTTCGCGAATCTCTTTCAGTACCTGTTCTTTCAGTCGGTTGTCTTTCATGTCTTTGGTTTTGTCAGGGGGTGTTTATTCCTGTTGCGGTTGGGCTGCGGGGTCTTCGGCAGCAGCTTCGTCGGCGTTGTCGGTCGGTGCAGGTGCATCGATTGTAGTGTTGGCTTCTGCGCTGTCTGCTTTGGCGTCGCTGTCGGCTTTGCTGTCGGTTTGGGTGTTGTCCTTGGCCGTTTCTTTGGCGTCGTCCCAGGGGCGGGCGCCGTAGATCTTCTCCACATCCTCGCGGAAAATCACCTCACGTTCGAAAAGCACCTGAGCCAGCTGGTCGAGCTGGTCGCGGCTGTCGAGGATGATTTGTTTGGCGCGAGCGTAGGCTTCTTCCACCAGGCGTTTCACCTCGTTGTCGATGGTTTCGTTGGTTTGTTCGCTGAAGGGTTTGGTGAAGTTCCATTCGCTCTGACCAGTGGAGTCGTAGTAGCTGATGTTGCCCACCTTGGGGCTCATGCCGTAGTAGGCCACCAGCGAGAAGGCCATCTTGGTGGCGCGCTCCAGGTCGTTGAGGGCTCCGGTCGATATTTGGCCGAAGACGACCTCTTCGGCGGCGCGACCGGCCACAAGCGATGTTATCTCGTCGAACATCTGTTCGTAGGTGGTGATCTGTCGTTCTTCGGGCAGGTACCATGCGGCGCCGAGAGCTTTGCCGCGAGGTACGATGGTCACCTTCACCAGCGGATTGCCCCAGCGCAGCTGCCAGCTCACGGAGGCGTGACCCGACTCGTGGTAGGCGATGGTGCGTTTCTCTTGGGTGGTGATGACCTTGGAGCGCTTCTCGAGTCCGCCGATGATGCGGTCGATGGCGTCGAGGAAGTCTTGTTTCTCAATCAGTTTCTTGTTCTTGCGTGCGGCGACCAGGGCGGCTTCGTTGCAGACATTGGCGATGTCGGCGCCCGAGAAACCGGGGGTTTGTTTCGACAGGAAGTCGCGGTCGATGTCGTTGGCCAGTTTCAGTCCTTTCAGATGCACATCAAAGATGGCCTTGCGCTCTTCGATGTCGGGCAGCTCCACGTAAATCTGACGGTCGAAACGACCGGCACGGAGCAGTGCCTTGTCGAGGATGTCGGCGCGGTTGGTGGCGGCCATCACGATGACACCGTTGTTGGTGCCGAAACCGTCCATCTCGGTGAGCAGCTGGTTGAGGGTGTTCTCGCGTTCGTCGTTGGCGTTGCTCATGCCGCCGCGGCTGCGGGCGCGACCGACGGCGTCGATTTCGTCGATGAAGATGATGCAGGGCGATTTTTTCTTGGCTTCCTCAAAGAGGTCGCGGACGCGCGAGGCGCCAACACCGACGAACATCTCCACAAAGTCGCTTCCCGACATGGAGAAGAAAGGCACATTGGCCTCGCCGGCCACGGCTTTGGCCAGCAGTGTCTTGCCGGTACCCGGAGGACCTACCAGCAGCACGCCTTTGGGTATCTTGCCGCCTAGGGCGGTGTATTTCTGTGGGCTCTTCAGGAAGTCGACAACCTCCATCACCTCCTCCTTGGCTCCGGCCAGTCCGGCCACATCTTTGAAGGTGACATTGGTGGAGGTCTTGCCGTCGTAGACTTTGGCTTTCGACTTGCCGACGTTGAAGATGCCACCGCTGCCGCCACCCATCTGCTTGTTGGCCACGCGGCTCATGATGACGAAGAAGAACACCAGCATCAGCAGCGGACCGAACCAATAGAGCATCTTCTCCCAGGTGTGGTCGCTTTCGCGGGCGGTGATTTCTATGTGTGTGTCGCGGCGAATCTGGTTGATGCGCTCGGTGGCCAGGTAGCCGTTTGTGTCGGCCAGGCCTGCGGTGTCGCGTTCAAAGTTCTGCTGGGCCACGCGGTCCAGATCGGTCTTGAAGCTCTCCACGTCGACGAACTTGTAGGTGTAGTGGCCGGCCTTCTTCGGGTCGGCGATGCCTTTGATGAGGTCGCTGTAGGCGGTGTCGCCTTTCACAACGCTTTCTTTGATGTATATCTCGGCATACTCTTTGTCGACAACCACGATTTTCTGCTGGTCGCCTTTACGGAGTATCTGGTCCAGTTTGCTCCAACCGATTTCTTTGATGTTGCCGCTGCCGTTGCCTCCCAGCAGCACACCTCCCAGCGTCAGGATGATGATGGCGTAGATGACATACATGAACCAGTCGGGACGTTTGTTGCCGTTGTTTTTCTTGCCGGGGGCACCGTTGGGTGTCGGCCGGGAATTGTTGTTCTTTCTCTTGTTGTCGTCCATGATTGTTGCTTGGCGTGTCTTGTTCAGTTGCGTGGGTTAGTTGTTGCTTTCGATGTGGCTGATGATGCCGTCGGCCCAAAGGTCCTCAAGACGATAGTGGTCGCGCTTCTCTTTCTGGAAGATGTGGACCACAATGTCAAAATAGTCCATCAGAATCCACTCGGCGTTGTCGTAGCCTTCCACCTTGTGGGGGTTGTAACCGGTGGCTTTCTTGATGGTTTCGAAGACGCCGTCGCTGATGGCGCTGACGTGCGACGGCACGTTGCCGCTGCAGATAACGAAAAAGTTGGTGGGTGCCGAAGCGATGCCACGCAGGTCGATGGTTACCAGATCCAGTCCTTTCTTGTTCTCCATCCCTTGTATGGCGAGCTTTGCAAGTATTTCGCTTTCAGTTAGATTTGTCTTTTTGTTGGGCATATATATATATTTGTTCAAATTTGCAAAAATACAAAAAAAAATGGAATTTGCCGCAAAGAAGACAAAACGCCCGTTTCAGAACAGTTTTTTTTATGTTTTTTTGAGAATAATTTGCCACAGCCGCCGTGACGGATGATGTAAGGAGGGTAGGCTCGGATGTGGAAATTCATCCGTCTGCCGTAACGGGTACTACGAGTAGAATGTGATTTGGATATGTTAAAATGACTATGCGGCCGCGCCATTGCGCGGCCGCATCTCTTTTCCGTTGTTGAATGGAGCGAACGGATCCTTATTGATTGATAATCTGTGCTTGCAGTGTCCGGACGCCGTTTGCTTCGGTAATCTCGATGCGCAGGTAGTGGTCGGGGAGGAGGGGTTCGATTTTTTCGGTCCATTCGGTGAAGCAGTAGCAGCCGGAATAGAAATACTCCTCGTAGCCGATGTCGTAGGCCTCGTCTAGGTTCTTGAGGCGGTAGAAGTCGAAGTGGTATATCGGTTCGCCTTCGCGGTCAGCGTATTCGTTGATGATGGCAAAGGTGGGGCTGCAGACATTCTGCACGACCCCCAGCTGGGCACATATCTCTTTGATCAGCGTCGTCTTGCCGACGCCCATGGAGCCAAAGAAAGCATAGAATCGTTCGTCGGGAAATGCCTGCAGCAGACGCTGCGCCACACCCGGCAATTGCTCGATTTGGTTAAACTGTAATGTTAGCATCGCCTTAGTATCAATGGAATAATAATCCGAAATCTTTTTTAGCTCGGCCTGTCATCGGGATACGAAATGCCATGCCTTTACCGCAATCTGTCGGCGGCGCGGACTTTGATTTCGTCCTTGCGAATGGCACGTTGGGCCAGGTAGAGGAGGATGAGCGTGATGATGGGGATGATGGTGCCGGGGGTCCACATGTTGACTTCGATGGCTCCGCTGCCGTAGCCAGCATGCTGGAGGGCTTCGAGGTAGCCGCCGTTACCGCTCATGCCGTTGATGGCCCAAAAGAAGATAAGAAATAGGTAGACGACATTGAGAAGAGCGCCACAGGCCACCACACGCATCTGGAGGATGCGGTTCTTGAAGAGGAAAATGCTGACGAGGGCCACCACGCCTATGATGACGGCAATGACCGAAAGCACCCAGCGACCGCTGAGCTGCACTTGGTCCTGCCCGATATAGGTGATGTTCATCGGGTCTTTGTTCTCGCTGTTGTATCGGCTCTCATGGTTGGTAAGGCTCAGTTCGGAAACGATGTCGCCGTTGCCCATGGGGTTGGTGAGGGTGTAACTGGCGATGGGGAATTTGAACAGCATGATGATGCCGACCACGGCAAGCACCAGAAAGAAGGATTGGATTCTTTGAAGCATGGCTAGTTGTTGTTTTTGCAGTTGTTGATGTGATGGTTGTTATTTGATTTCTTCGAAGGGGAATTTCTTCATCTTGTCGGCGTCGTTATAGTGCCATTTGCCTTGCACCACGGCGTTGCGCATCAGTATGAAACCGGGGTTGCTGCGCAGCATGGTCTCGATGGCTTTCTCGTCGCCGAAGTAGTATTCGACGGGCATCAGTTTGTTGCCGTAGAGGAACTGCAGCACGGTGGCTTCGCGGGTGTCATCCTCCATGTCGCTTTCTTCCACGAATGCCAGCACGGCGAAGCGGACGCCCTGCGACTCGCAAAGCTGCTTGGCTTGGGCGATGGCTTCGACACCTTTGGCGTCTACTTTGTCGATGTGATGGATGGTGCAGAGCATCACGGGCTCGACGGTGGCGGCAATGAGGTCGAAGGTCATATCCTGTCCGTCACGGTCTTGCACGAAGAAACCGTCGGCATGAACGTCGTAGGGGTCTTTGGTGACGATGGTGTCGCATTCCCAAGTGCCTGTGGTGTCGCTGAGGATGTATTCGTACTGCTTCCATTCGGTCATGTTGAAGGTCTTTGTCTCGCCGCTTTTGGTGTTGGTGTAGGTGGCGATATTGATGACGGGGAGTTCTTCTTCGATGTTGTCAATCATCTTGTTGCCCACTTTCCATGCGCGGAAGTCGAGCACGGGCTCGTGGTTGATGTTGTAGAGTCCGAAGATAAGCATGGCGGCGATGGCGGCCAGTGCGATAAGCAGGTCCCGTTCCAGCCGTTTGCGACGGGGCCAGCGGCGGGTGAGGAAGATGTATATTGTCGGTACGTCAAGTACGACGTTCTTCCAGAATGTCTCCCAGTTGGTGAGCTTCCAGAAGTCGCCGAAGCATCCGCAGTCGCTCACTTTGTTGGAAATGGCGTCATAGAGCGTGGTGCAGGTGAAGAAGGTCATCATGAGCAGCAGCAGCCACGCTGTCAGTTTGCGGAAGGCGCCGGTGATGAGCATCACGCCGACCAGAAATTCGGCAATGATGAGGGTCATGGAGAGCACGGGAGCCAAGGGGGTGAATCCGGTGAACGAGAGTCCGAAGAAATTCCAGGCGGTCATGTACTCTTCCACTTTGAAGGCGGTTCCCAGTGGGTCGACACCCTTGGTGAAACTGCTGAAGATGAATACCAGGCCTACAAACCAGCGGGCGATGTAACGTAAGGTGACGGTCGTTTTATTCTCTTGTATCATGATGTTGGTAATGTTTTGCTTGATAGTGGATGTGTGATTGGTTTATTTGTTGATTTATATGTGTTTATTGTTTGAAAGGGGGGTGGAGACATCCTATTCCTATTCGTTCGATTCGCCGAGTCTTATCAGGCAGAAGAGGGAGTAGTTGATGATGTCCATATAGCCGCCTTCGACCCCTTCGCTGATGATGGTGTGTCCGTCGTTGTCCTCAATCTGTTTGATGCGTTTCAGCTTCATCAGTATGAGGTCGGTCATAGAGCTGACGCGCATTTGGCGCCAGGCTTCGCCGTAGTCGTGGTTTTTGTCGAGCATCAGGGCTACGGTGCGGTGCAGGTGTTTGTCGTAGAGCTCCATGGCGGTGTCCAGGGGCAGTTCGTCGGGCATGTCGGGAGTGGCGTGCAGTTGGATGAGGGCCATGACGGCATAGTTGACCATGGCGATGTATTCGCCGCGCACGTCGTCGCCAATCTTGTTTTCGCCGGTCTCTTCGATGCTGCGTATGCGGTTGGCTTTGATGAATATCTGGTCGGTGAGCGACGGCAGTCTCAAGATGCGCCACGAGGTGCCGTAGTCGCGGCTTTTCTTCTTGTAAATGTCGCGGCAACGCTTGGTTACAATCTCAAATTCTTCTTCCGTTTTCGTCATAAAAATAAATTGTTTCGTAAAAAAACAATTAAAAAACGCATCTGCCGTTAATTTATTGTCATGAGCGAAAATTATTCTTTTTCTCCATTCACAATACGCTTCGGGGGCCGACTGGTTCGGTTCGACCGTCCGGCGGTGATGGGCATTCTGAATGTCACGCCCGACTCGTTCTACGACGGTGGACGCCATTTGGACCCCTCGCAATGGGTGTCCCATGCCCGTCGAATGCTTGACGAGGGAGCTGATATTATTGATATTGGGGTTGTCTCCACCCGTCCGGGCGCGCAGCTGTTGTCGCCCGAGACCGAGGCCGAACGCCTGGTGCCTGTCGTGGAGGCTGTCCGCAGCGGCTGTCCGTCGGCGCTGATATCGGTCGACACCTGCTACGCCCTCCCCGCAAGCAAGGCTGTGGCGGCGGGCGCCGATATGATCAACGACATCAGCGGCGGCGCCTTCGACGAGTCCATGTTCCCCACCGTGGCGGCATTGCAGGTGCCCTACGTGCTGATGCACAATCTGGCCACCCCCGACCACATGCAAGACAACCCCCACTACGACGACATCCTGCAGTCGGTGGTCTCTTTCTTCTCCGAGCGTCTGGACCGGTTGCACCGGCTGGGAGTGGCCGACGTGGTCATTGACCCTGGTTTCGGTTTTTCCAAGACGTTGGATCACAACTACCAACTCTTCGCCGAATTGGGCAACCTGCGCCGACTGTTCCCCACAACACCTCTTCTGGTGGCCATCTCGCGCAAATCAATGATTTATAAGCTGCTCGATACCAACCCCGATGGGGCGCTGACGGGCACCACGGCGTTGCATGCCGCCGCCCTTCTGGCGGGTGCGCAGATGCTGCGTGTCCACGATGTGAAGGAGGCGCGCCAAACGATTGCCGTCATCGGCCGGCTGACCAACGAACTTGTTTAATTCACTATAATCCTGTTTTCCTTTATCATGCAAACTCTTCTGTCGTTACCACTTGCTGCCATACAGGGCTTCCCGAAACTCACCTTTGTCGATGCCATCGACATCTTGTTGGTGGCCATCCTTGCCTACCAGATCTATAAGGCCGTTCGTGGCACCAACGTGCTGCGCATCTTTTGGGCCATCATCATCATCTATGTGCTCTGGCAGATCTCCTCATTGTTCAACATGCGGCTCATGTCGACCATCTTGGGACAGTTTATCTCCATCGGTCTTATTCTTTTGATTATTGTCTTCCAACCTGAAATACGTCGTTTCCTGCTGATGGTGGGTACCAAGACCAGCATCGACGGCGATTCGTTCCTCAAGCGCTTCCGCTTTTGGAAGAAAAGTATGAGCGACCAGAATGCGACGGTCGATCTGGACCCCTACATCCAGGCCTGCATGCACATGTCGCAGAGCAAGACGGGTGCACTGATTGTCTTCATCCGCCAGAATGAGGCCGACGACATCGTCAAAACCGGCGAACGCATCGACGCCATTGTTTCGTCGGCACTGCTGGAGACGCTTTTCTTCAAGAATTCACCCCTCCACGATGGCGCCGTGATGGTCAAAGGCAACAAGGTCGTTGCCGCCCGCTGCATCCTCCCGGTTTCGTCGAATGGCGAGATTGACCCCAATCTGGGTCTGCGCCACCGTTCTGCCATCGGTGTCACTGAACAGCTGGATGTCATCTCGGTCATCGTCTCCGAAGAGACGGGCGCCATCTCTTATGCTGTCGGTGGCGAAATCTTCCACGATGTCTCCGCCGTCCAACTGCGCCGTTACTTGAGCGAGTCGCTGTAAATGAGGACGTCGCTTCAAGCTGTTTCCGGGTTTATGGCCGGAAAGGACTGCTGTTTGGCATAGGTTTTGCTGCGGTGAAAAGAAAGTGAGGCTTTCACTTCTGTTCCCGATGACAAGAAAAAATGAAGGGGCTGTAAGATTTCGGCTCCTTCATTCGTTATATTGGTTGAAGATGGATGGTGGCTAGGCTTCCCGACAGCGATTTCGGACCCTCTGTTGAGAACCGTTTGTCGACTGTTTTTTGCCATTTAGATAATTAATAGTATATTTGCAATCTGCGAAAAATATTTAAATATATTATAATTCATTAAAAATCAAATTAAAAAATGAAAAAACAACTTTTTATTTTGTTTCTCTTTCTCTTTGCCACTGCCGGCGTGAGCTTTGCTCAGTTTGGCAACACGGGCAGCAAGAAAGAAAAAAAATCGGACCTCTCCGCTAAGGTGCCGATCGACAAAAAGGTGCGTATGGGTAAGCTGGACAACGGCATCACCTATTACATCCGCGCCAACAAAAAACCCGAAGGTCGTGTTCAGTTCCGTCTGGCAGTCAACGCCGGTTCGGTGATGGAGGATGATGACCAGCAGGGTCTGGCTCACTTCTGCGAGCACATGGCCTTCAATGGTACCGAGTACTATCCCCACAATGAGCTCATCAGCAAGCTGCAGGCCAAGGGTGTGCAGTTCGGTGGCCATGTCAACGCTTGGACCAGCTTCGACGAGACGGTCTATTACGTCAACATGCCCAACGACGACGAGATGCTCGAGATGGGTATGAAAATTCTCGACGGCTGGGCTTCCAAACTGCTCATGGATCCCAAAGAGATCGAGGCCGAACGTGGTGTCATCCGCGAGGAATGGCGTGGCCGTCTTGGCGCTCAGGACCGTCTGCAGAAACAGTACTGGCCCATCATGCTCCAGGGTTCCCGCTATGCTGACCGTATCCCCATCGGTCTGGAAAGCGTCATCATGAACTTCCAGCGCCCCGTCATCATGCGCTTCTATCAGGACTGGTATCGTCCTGACCTGCAGGCTGTCATCATCGTTGGTGATGTCGACGTCGACCAGATGGAAGCCAAGGTGAAAGAGTATTTCAACGACAACCAAATGCCCGCCAACCCTAAGGCTCGTCCCGACTATGACGTTCCCGGCAACAAGGAACCCCTCGTGGCTATCGCTACCGATAAAGAGGCTTCCTCGGCTGGCATCCAGATGATGTGGAAACATGCCAAGGCTCCTCAGGGCACCATCGGCGACTACCGTCAGATGCTGGTCCGCAACTTGGCTACCAACATGATCAACGCTCGTTTCGAAGAGATGGCTGAAAAAGCCACCGCTCCCTTCCTCTATGCTGGTGGCGGCTACGGCGGATTCATCGGCAAACATACCGATGCCTTCTTCCTCTCTGCCTACCCGAAAGACAACCGTATTGAAGATGCTACCGCTCTCTTGCTGAAAGAGATGAAGCGCGTCGACGAACACGGCTTTGTCCAGACCGAGTTGGATCGCGCCAAGGAAACCATGCTCGAAGGCTATCGCAAGAGCGCCAAGGAGCTCAACAAAACCCAGAGCAACAGCTTCGCTCAGGAGTACACCAACCACTTCCTCGATGGCGAGGTCATCCCCGGCATCCGTCAGGAAGATTCTTATGCTCGCGAATTCGTTCCCGAAATCACCCTTGACGAGGTCAACGCCGTCGTGAAGGACTGGATCACCGACGAGAACTTCATCTACATCCTCACCGCTCCCGAGAAGGACGGCTATAAAATCCCCACCAAGGCTGAGGTGCTGAAGATTGTTGCCAACAGCAAGAATGAAACCACCGAACCTTGGGTTGACAACTACAAGGAAGAGGAACTCTTCACCAAGAAGGTCGAAGAGGTGCTCCCGGCAGTTGTCCGCACCAACGATGTCCTTGGCTACACCGAATATGTGCTGCCCAACGGTGTCTCTTTCGTGGTGAAAAAGACCAACTACAAAGAGGACGAGATTCAAATGCGCAGCTTCTCTGATGGTGGCACTTCGCTCTACAGCGACAACGAGGCTTTCATCGCCAGCCAGGCCGCCGACTTCATCGATGAGGCCGGTATCGCCAACTTCAGCAACAGCCAGCTGGGCAAGAAACTGCAAGGCAAGTCGGTTCGCATCAGCCCCGTCATCGGTGGTACCACCCAGGGCTTCTCCGGCAGCTGCTCGCCCAAAGACCTTGAAACCATGCTGCAGCTCCTCAACCTCTACTACGACGCTCCCCGCAAGGACAAAGAGGCATTCGACCGCAACATCGAGGCGCTCCGCACCCAGTCGCGCATGGCCGAGGCCAATCCGCAAATCAAATTCATGAAGGACTACTACGGCAAGGCTTACAACAACAACCCGCGTCTGATCCTTGTCCCCTCCGAGTCTGATATCGACGGCCTCAACTTGGATCGTATCTATGAGATCTTCAAAGAGCGTTTCAACGATGCCAGCATGCAGAAATTCATCTTCGTCGGCAATATCTCTGACGAAAACATCCAAACAATCTCCAACTACCTCAACCTGCTTCCCTCCACCGGCAAACAGCGCAACGAGAAGAGAATCGACCGCACCCCGGTGTTGGTCGAAGGTGTCAACCACAGCCTCACGCTTGCCGGTACCGACAAGCAGGGTATGGTCCTCATCCAGGGTGAGACCAGGGGATTCAATGGCAGTCTCCGCGACCGCGTGGCAGTCGACGCCCTCGGCGAAGCCCTCCAGATCCGCACCACTGAGGTGATCCGTGAAAAGATGGGCGAGACCTACAGCCCCTATGCTACGGCCAGCTACGACATCAGCTTCGACGGTAGCGTCAGCTGGATGTTCTACCTGCAGTGCGCTCCCGAAAATTGCGAAAGCGTCGAAGCTGCCGCTATCGACCTCATCCGCGAGTGCATCAAGAAGGGCTGCGACAAGGAAACCCTCAAGAAGGTGAAACTGCAGATGATCAAGGAGCGTGAAACCTCGATGCAGGAGAACGGCTTCTGGATGAACATGATCTATGGCAAGTACGTCAACCACGAAAATCGTGACGCCCTCGTCGCCAATTATGAGGACTTGGTCAACAGCCTCACCGTTGCCGACCTGAAACGTATCGCCAAGACCTATTTCGACCTCAAACACTACATGGTTGGTACGCTGAAACCCGAAAACTAATCGTGCTACCATCATACAAAAGGCAACGCGCTGCTGCGCGTTGCCTTTTTTTTACAATCCTTTCTGGCGTATATGTTGCATAAGCCTCGATTCTTCGATAGGTAAATCATTTTGTGATAATCTCCAATCTATACGCCCACGTTTTTTACCGCTAATCCAAAAACAGTTTTAGTTTTGTACGATTTTTTGTTACATCGTGATTCGGAGACCCATAAAGGCGATTATGGTCATGCCCTGCTGATTGCCGGCAGTTACGGCAAGATGGGCGCTGCGGTGCTCGCCGCCAAGGCCTGTCTGCGGGCGGGTGTCGGCTTGCTGACTGTCCATGTGCCGCGACGGGGTGTCGACATTCTGCAAACATCCTTGCCCGAGGCCATGGTGTCGGTCGATGACCATGACTTTTGTTTCACTTCGCTTCCGGCCCATCTGGAGCGCTACGATGCCATTGCCGTAGGTCCCGGGTTGGGTACCGACGAGTTGTCGCAGACGGCATTGCTCTTGTTGCTGCGTTGGCGCGAGTCGGCCTTGGCGTCAGGTGCCGCATCGCCTTTGGTGATCGATGCCGACGGTATCAATATGTTGGCAAAGCATCCCGATGTGCTACATCAGGCTTTGGGGGCGATGGTCACACCCCACGACAGGGAATACCAGCGTCTCTTTGGCGACGCCGATGCGCAGACCATGTCCGACCTGCACCAATTGGTCATTGTCCGCAAGGCGCACCGCACCGTGGTGTATGGCCCTCAGGTGGCACCTGTGGTTAACGATACCGGTAATGCCGGAATGGCCACTGCCGGTAGTGGTGATGTGTTGACGGGAATCATGTTGTCGGTATTGGCACAGCAGCGTGCCTATTCACACCGACACGCTGAAGTGTCTGATTGCACTGTCCAGGATTTGGCGGCGTTGGCAGTCCGTATGCATGGCGCGGCAGGCGACATCGCGGCTGCTCGCCAGACGGCTTATTCCATCATCGCTTCCGATTTGGTGGAGGCGCTCACTTCCCCATCTCTTTCAACAATTCTTCGTTGACGTCCAAGGGCTGGTAGGGGTGTGCCTTGCGTGTGGCACATTGACGCTGGCTGTGGGTGGCACAAGCGCATCCGTTGCTGGCTCCGGTGTAGGGGTCGTGACCGGAACAGTGGCGTTTGAACTCGCCGTTGCGGCGCAACAGCACCTTGATACCGATTCCAGCAAAGCCGATCAGCACGATGCAAAAAGCGATGGCAAGGACAATCAATGTTTTCATGACGTAGTTAGGAAATAAAAAAAGCTGTTGTGACAACAGCTTCGTTCGGTGCTCCCCAAGCAGGACTTGAACCTGCGACCCCCTGATTAACAGTCAGGTGCTCTAACCAACTGAGCTATTGAGGAATGTTGATTGGTTTAATCTTACCCTTCATTCATCTTCGAGCTCCCCAAGCAGGACTTGAACCTGCGACCCCCTGATTAACAGTCAGGTGCTCTAACCAACTGAGCTATTGAGGAAGATTTGCTTTTTGTCTCAAAAGCGGTTGCAAAAGTACTCCAATTTTGCGACATGGCAAAATTTTTTTTGAAAAATATCGTGTGGTGCGTTTTAAGTGGTTGATTCTGTTGTGTAAAACTTTGCTTTGCGAATGTGCGCTTTTGTCTGTTCTGCATTTGGGTCAGGTTTTCTCTTCTGTGCGATTTTGAAAAATTGACCTCATTTTATACCACTTTTTTTGGTTCTTCTTTCCGAATCGTTTGGTCATGAGAAATGCTCTTTTTCATGAGTGTGGTTGCTATAATCGTCGTGAAATAAGGCTATTGAAATAAAAATTTTGTCAGTCGGGAAAATCTTAGTACTTTTGCACCCTCATTCGGAGAGATGGCAGAGCGGTCGAATGCGGCGGTCTTGAAAACCGTTGACCTTCACGGGTCCGGGGGTTCGAATCCCTCTCTCTCCGCCCAGCATCAAGAGAAGCAGAACCTGAGTCTGTTTCTCTTTTTTTGTTGTTCAGTATCTTGTAGCTTTTGCTGTCGCCTCTTGACCTATTATTTGCATACCTTGCGAATGCGAACACAAAAGAAAAAGGCAGTGAACTAATCCACTGCCAACGCTCTCCTATATCCCGACTATCTTATACGGCTCATTTCATTTTGAAATAGCCGTCGCCGGTTAAATCCTTGAAGGACTCCATCAAGAAGGCGCATAGGAATATGAACCACATATCGCTTTGTATTAAGTTTCTGCACACTATCGTGCATTGTGCCTGGAAAGAAATTTCTCCCCATCCAGGCTGGTGTCCTACTTCACAGCGGTGCACCTGAAGTTCCAAACTATGACAAATTATGCTCTTTCATTTTGACAATCTCGCCATATCCCGCTCAACCATCTGTCTTATTATATTCTCCTTCACCTTGGGATATTGCATCTTTAACTGGGCGGTCAGTTTCTCCCTCAACTTATTCTCCGGCGAGACACGCTGGATAACCGTACCCTTTCTGGGAGGAGTTCGTCTCCTCTTTATATTGGGTAGTTCCAGCACCTCGACAAAGTCCTTCCACTCATAATACCTATTAGGGATTCCCTCTATTTCATAGAACCGCTTGCCATCGCCGCCCTTGTTTGTCGGACTCACCCATGAGTGTCTCACCTCTATCTGACGGTCAAGATTCAGATGGCTGTTGAGGAAGTCTTCAAGTTTTTCCATACTCCTGCTGTCATCAGATGCCTCAACAACATAATTCCTGCAGTCTCTCGGCTTGGGAAATTCTCCCTTCCTTGTGGACATGGCATTGACGAATGACTGCCACCGAACGATTGCTTTGTATATTTCCATTTTTGTCACTATTTTTATTTTCTCGCCGGCAAAGATAAGTAATATTTTTAATCTACGCAAATTTATTTCTCTTTTTTTCAATCAGATAATCAATCTTAAATCCGTTTTTCGTGATTATCAATCGCGATTTTGATTGAGCGTAATCCAAATTCCGATTGAGTCCGATTTAGAAATTTTACGTCTCACTGTTACCCAATGAGTTATAATCCTCAATCAGCAAAAGGGACAAAAAATGCACTCACTTTTTCTCCGCGTAGGTCAAAAAAAATGAAAAAAAGTGTCCGTCAAGGAGGCCAAAAATACCTCTAAAAACACCCGAAAAAATTTTTTCAATCCAAGTTCAATCCGAGTCAATCCGCGTTGAAAAAACCGAATCTGAAGTCTTGAAATAACAAAAATGACCTCTTCTGGAGGCCATTTTACACCAAAAAGATATGATTATTCTGTTATCTTATCCCGTTTCTTACAAGTTGCCCGTACCTGAACACATGGTACGTTAGACATTTCAAGAAGATGTGTGCTGGGGCTCTTGCGATGCCTATTGTTCGTCTTTTAGCCTACGCGAAGCTTCCTGCAAATGTCACGCTATCGGGTCGCCGCAGAAGTCGCGCCGGCGGCATGCCTTGCAGTGACTCCCGCTCCACACGCTCTCTATATGGTCGGCAGCGGCATCGACGAGCACATGGTCGTCGGTCAGTATGCCAGCCTCGAAGTTGCGCGTCGTGGCTCCCTTCATTCCCATGCCTGCGCCGGTCAGGTTGGCGGAGCCGATATAGGCCTGCGCACAGTCGAACACCATCATCTTGAAATGCACCCTCGGACAGAGCCGCCGCTCTAACCGCTCCCATAGCTGAGGGTAGCGGTCGAAGTCGGCACGGAAGTTCTCGCCAGGCTCCTTGGCATGGAGCAGCCTCACCTCAACGCCCCGCCTGAGCAGGCCGTCGAGAACGCCAAGAAAGGGCATGCTGCCACTCCCGTGCTCCACATAGAGGTCCTTGAGGTCGGCAGTGCCTATCCACAAGTCGTGCCGTACCCGCTGACACAGCGTCAGCACTTTGTCATAGTGCGCCTTGTCGGCAATGTATTCTGTCATGATATCTCTTGTTGCTTTACCCTTAACGCCGCAACCTCCATCTTAGTATGATAGGAGGGTGGCTATACCAAACAAAATCTCATCTCTGACTTCCGAACGTTGCAATAAATTGACTCTTTGTCCGTTTCAAAGTTATATTTGCTTTGTCATGAATCCAAGGAATCGTGTTATGAAACCGTTGCAGTATAAAGGACAACAAGTGCAGGCTTTCATGCTCCGCAATGGCTCCATGGAAGCCGTGGTGACCAATTTCGGAGCGCGGCTGGTGTCGCTGTGCGTCCCCGACCGTAGGGGAACGCTTACCGATGTGGTGATGGGATTCGACCATCTGGACGACTACTTCCCCGAAAATCATCTCTCGGATTTTGGCGCCGTCATCGGACGCTATGCCAACCGTCTGGCCGGCGGACGCATCACGGTGGACGGCATCGGCTACCAGCTGCCGCAAAACAACGGACCCAACTGTCTGCATGGCGGCCTCGACGGATGGCAGTACAAGGTCTTCGAGGTCAACCATGCCGACGCCACACGGCTGTCCATGTCGCTGGTGAGCCCTGACGGCGACAATGGCTTCCCCGGCGAAGTACGCGCCACAGTGACCTACAGCCTTGCCGCCGACGGCGCGCTGCGAATCGACTATGGCGCCACCTGCAACCGCCCCACGGTGCTCAATATAACCAACCACAGCTACTTCAACTTGGGCGGCACCGATCGCCAGCCCTCCACGGTCCACGACCATAGTCTCTGCATCAATGCCGACTGCTTCCTGCCGGTCGACGACACGATGATTCCGCTGGGCCATTTCCAGCCTGTGACGGGCACGCCGATGGATTTGCGCCAGCCCCGCAGGGTGGGAGAGGGCCTCGACAGCGGCTATGAGGCCATCGTCAACGCCCGAGGCTACGACCACTGCTGGGTGCTGAACGGCAATGCCGACCTGACACATCGCGCCGCTTGCCTGCTGTGTCCCGCCACGGGCATTGCCATGGATCTCTTCACGACCCAGCCGGGCGTGCAGCTCTATACGGGCAACTTCCTCGACGGCGTCATCGGGAAACATGGCGTGGCTTACAACCGCCAGACGGCTATATGCCTCGAAACGCAGCAGTTCCCCGACGCCCCCAACCACTGCTGGCCTCAATCGTCGGGCCGCCTGTCGCCTGACCAGCCTTTCCAAAGTACCACAATATTCAAATTCTATATCTCATGATCGATACGAAGCTGTTAGCAGCAGAATTTCACCGTCGCTACGGTGCCGACGGTGTCGCCTTTGCGGCCCCAGGGCGCATCAACCTGATAGGTGAACACACCGACTACAACGGTGGCTTTGTCTTTCCTGGCGCCGTTGAGCAGGCCATCACCGCCATCGTGCGTCCCAACGGCACCGACGTGGTCAACGCCTATGCCGCCGACCTGGACATGGCGGTGGCTTTCCGCGTCGACGACACGGAGGGTCCACAGTCCACGCATTTCCGCTACCTGTATGGCGTGGTCCGCGAAATCAAAGCCCATGGCGTCGCCGTGGGTGGCTTTGACGCTGTCTATGGAGGCGATGTGCCGCTGGGGGCTGGCATGAGTTCGTCGGCGGCGCTGGAATGCTGCTTTGCCACGGCACTCAACGACCTTTTCGGCAACGGTCGTTTGGACAGCATGACGTTGGCACGTATCGGCCAGGCCACCGAACACAAATATGTGGGTGTGAAATGTGGCATCATGGACCAGTTCGCCTCGATGCACGGCCGCGAAGGGTCGCTGATGCGACTCGATTGCCGTAGTGGCGAATATGAATACTTCCCCTGGCATCCCGACGGCTATAGGCTGCTGCTGGTCAACAGCTGCGTGAAACACGAACTGGTGGGGTCGCCCTACAACGAACGCCGCCAGAGTTGCGAACGGGTGGCGCAGCTGGTCGGTGTGGAAACCCTGCGCGACTGTTCGTGGCAGCAGTTGGAACAGCTCCGCGACCGTCTGGACGATATCGATTATCGCCGGGCCCGCTATGTGCTGGGCGAGACCGACCGCGTGTTGGCTGTGTGCCAGGCGCTGCAGCAGGACGACTACGAGGAGGTGGGACGCCAAATGTACCTCACCCACGAAGGTTTACGCCATGACTACGAGGTCAGTTGTGACGAAATCGACTTCCTGGTGGACGAGGCACGGCGTTGTGGCGTCAGCGGTAGCCGCATCATGGGCGGCGGCTTTGGCGGCTGCACTATCAACCTGGTGCGTGATGACCGCTACGATGCCTTCACCGAAGCACTCCCGTCACGCTACAAGTCCCGATTCGGCGTCGACTGCCAGCTGATTCCGGTCGTTATAGGTCCTGGTGCGCGAAGAATTATGGATTTGGAACAATAAAAAACGCTTTCGACTCGTTTTCATCTATCGGCAGTTCGGCGCAAGGATGCCGACTGGCCGTCAACATAACCCCTATCATCAATCTGCATACACAACAGTGAACAAGAAGGACGAAGACAACTATATCATCATCAAGGGCGCACGCGTCAACAATCTTAAAAATATTGACGTCCGCATACCACGCAACAAGTTGGTGGTCATCACCGGTCTGAGTGGCAGCGGCAAGTCGTCGCTGGCGTTCGATACGCTCTATGCCGAAGGGCAGCGACGCTATGTGGAGAGCTTGAGCAGCTATGCCCGCCAGTTCATGGGTCGCATGAGCAAACCCGAGGTGGACTATATCCTTGGTGTGGCTCCGGCCATCGCCATCGAACAGAAAGTCAACACCTCCAATCCGCGCTCCACAGTGGGCACGTCGACTGAGATTTACGAGTACCTGAAGCTCCTCTATGCCCGAATTGGTCGTACATTCTCGCCCATCTCCGGTGTCGAGGTGAAGCGCCATAGTGTCAGCGATGTGGTGGACTTCATCTACACCCTCGCCGAAAATACGAAGATGATGCTCTTCTCCCCCCTGCAGGTGACCGACGAGCGTCCCCTGCGCGCCCAACTCGAAATTTTGCATCAGGAGGGCTTCATGCGTGTTGCTGTCGGCGGTACGGTGCTGCGTATTGACGATTTCCTGCCGGTGTGCAACGACAAGGAGACGTACCAGAATCCCATGCTGCTGGTGGATCGCATCGTCGTGCGTCATGGCGACGACGATCAGATGGCCCGCATCTCGGAATCGGTCCAGACGGCATTCTTCGAAGGCCGTGGCAGCTGCACCATACAGGTGCTTCCCTCCGACGATGCTCAAGCGGCAGACCATGCGCCTGCTCCGGGCTTCTACGATTTTTCCAACCGCTTTGAGGCTGATGGCATCACCTTCGAAAAACCCAATCCCAATTTCTTCAGTTTCAACAACCCCTATGGCGCTTGCCCGCGCTGTCAGGGCTATGGCAACGTTATCGGCATCGACGAGGATATCGTTGTTCCCAACAAGCAACTGTCAGTGTATGAAGATGCTGTGGTGTGTTGGAAGGGCGAGAAGATGTCGGAGTGGAAGACGCACCTCATCCGTCTTTCGCCCAAGATGGGCTTCCCCATCCATACGCCCTATTGCGAGCTCACCGACAAGGAACGCCGTATGCTGTGGGAGGGTGCTGCCGGTTTTCCGGGCATCGACGGCTTCTTCAAATGGGTCGAGTCGCAGAGCTACAAGATCCAGTATCGCGTCATGCTGGCCCGCTACCGTGGCAAGACCGTCTGTCCGGATTGCAAGGGCACGCGTCTGCGCCCCGACGCCCAGTACGTCAAGGTGTGTGGCAAGTCGATAACCGAACTGACCGATATGCCGGTCAAAGACTTGGCCGAATTCCTGAAACACATGGAACTGACCGACTATGAGCGCAAACTGACCGAACGCATCACCAAGGAGCTCCACAACCGCGTGGGCTACCTGCTCGATGTGGGCTTGGGCTATCTGACTTTGAGCCGACTGTCGAACACCCTGAGCGGCGGCGAATCGCAACGTATCAATCTGGCCACGTCGCTGGGCAGCTCTCTGGTGGGTTCTATGTACATCCTCGACGAACCATCCATCGGACTGCATTCGCGCGACACCGACCAGCTCATCGCTGTGCTGAAAAGCCTTCGCGACATGGGCAATACGGTCATCGTTGTGGAACACGACGAGGAGATTATCCGTGCGGCCGATTACATCATCGACATCGGACCTGAGGCGGGTCGCTTGGGCGGCGAGGTGGTGCTCGAAGTGGACGGCGCCACCATCCAAGCCAAGAGCGGCAAGAAGAAATTGTCGGACAAAGACCTTGAAAAACTGGATATCAGCCGTTCGCTTACGGCGCAGTATCTGCTGGGGCAGCGCTCCATCGAGGTGCCCCAGAGCCGCCGCCCCTGGCGCGACTGCATCAGCCTCCGTGGGGCCTATTGCAACAACCTGAACCATGTGGATGTGGACATCCCGCTCAACGTCTTCACCGTAGTGACGGGCGTTTCGGGTTCGGGCAAGACCAGCCTGGTGAAACATGTGCTCTACGACATACTGCAGAAACGCTTCGACGGCAACGAGGAATATGTAGGCAAATGTCGTTCGGTGTCGGGCGATTTGCGTCGCATCAGTGGCGTTGAGCTGGTGGATCAGAACCCCATCGGACGCTCCACACGCAGCAATCCCGCCACCTACATGAAGGCCTACGACGAGATCCGTCAGCTTTATGCCATGCAACCGTTAGCCAAAACACGCGGCTACAAGGCGGGCTATTTCTCCTTCAACGTGGAGGGCGGACGCTGTGAGGCCTGCCAGGGCGAGGGCTATATCACCATCGGCATGCAGTTCATGGCGGATGTGCACCTGCAGTGTGAGGAGTGCCATGGCACCCGTTTCCAGGCTGAAACGCTCGAGGTGGTCTATCATGGCAAGAATATCAGCGATGTGCTCGACATGACGGTGGATCAGGCGGTGGAATTCTTTGACCCCGAGGCGGCCGATCAGGTTTACAAGTCGGCTTGCCAACAGATAGTGAACAGGTTGCAGCCCTTGCAGGATGTGGGTCTCGGCTATTTGAAGCTGGGACAGAGCTCCAGCTCGCTCAGCGGTGGCGAGGCGCAGCGCATCAAGCTGGCTTCTTTCCTCATCCATGGCGAGAACCGTCAGCCGCTGCTGTTCATCTTTGACGAACCCTCGACGGGTCTGCACTTCCACGACATACAGAAATTGCTGAAATCGTTCGCCACACTGGTGGAAAACGGCCATTCTATTGTGGTTATCGAACACCATCCCGACATCATCAAGCAGGCCGACTGGATCATCGACATGGGTCCGGAAGGCGGCAACGAAGGCGGTCGGGTGGTCTTTGCCGGTACGCCCGAAGAACTACTGAAATGCAAGGAATCCTACACAGCCCGTTTCCTGAAACCCAAATTTGAATAACTCCATTTAGCAACAGAATACCGATGACTCCTAATCCGCAAATCAATCATCAGAAAGAAATCAGGTCGATCCGTCGTGCCGCCAATATCGGCCTCTACGGCACGTTGGCTTTGGGATTGCTGACGTTGGTGGAGCACTACCTTGCCGAACATGTATGGGCACGGCAGATTGTGACCAACGACTATACCCACCAACTGCTATACATCGCCGCGCCGGTGCTGACTGTGGTGGGTATTTCCTACATCCTCCTCATGGTGCGCCGACAGTTGCCGCGGGTGCGCCAGCTCGACACTGTGGACGAGAAACTGCCGCACTATCGCGCTGTGGTTCGCACGGTCTATGCCATCCTGCTGTTGGTGATGTTTGTCTGCTGCGCTGTGGTGGTCATCACCCGCGAAAACATCGTCATCATGATGATGTTGCTGCTTTTCTTCATGGCGGTGATGAACTACCCCAATATGTATAAAATGAAATCCGACATGGGTCTGTTGGACGATGAAATGAGTGACCTGTTTGGCGACAACTACATCCGCGACCATACGTCGGACGACAGCAACCAATCAGAGGAATCATGATGAACAGCACCGATACCATCTGTGCCATCAGCACGCCTGCCGGTGTGGGCGGCATCGCCGTGCTGCGGTTGTCGGGCACCGATGCCAAACAGTTGGCGGAGGCGTCGCTACAATCCGCATCAGGGCGTGCGGTGCGCCTTGCAGACCATAAGGCTACGTTTGCACACCTCCACACCGATGAGGGTTTTCTCGACGAAGTGGTGGCCACCCTTTTCGCCGCCCCGCATTCCTATACCGGCGAGACAGTGGTGGAGCTCTCCTGCCACGGCTCGCTCTATGTCCAGCAGCGGATGCTGCAGCATTTCATCAGTCGTGGCGCACGACTGGCCGAACCGGGCGAATTCACGCTTCGCGCCTTTCTCAATCGTCGGCTCGACCTCTCACAGGCTGAGGCGGTGGCCGATCTCATCGACGCCCGTTCGCAGTCGGCCCACCGTTTGGCGGTGAGCCAGATGCGTGGCGGCTACGCTCAGGAATTGGAGTCGCTGCGCAAGCGACTTATCGACTTGGCCGCCCTGCTTGAATTGGAACTGGATTTCAGCGATGAGGAGGTGGAATTTGCCAACCGTAAGGCGTTGCGGCAAACCACCGACGAGTTGCGCACTCGGGTGGCACAGCTGGTCGGCACATTCCAATCGGGCAATGCTCTCAAACACGGTGTTCCGGTTGCCATTGTGGGCCGTCCCAATGTGGGCAAGTCCACACTGCTCAATGCGCTGCTTCACGAGGAACGGGCCATCGTAAGCGACCAGGCGGGTACCACCCGCGACACCGTTGAGGAACTCTTCACCATCGACGGCATACAATTCCGGCTGATCGACACTGCCGGCATCCGTCATACCGAAAATAGTGTCGAGCAAGCAGGTATTGAGCGTTCACGCAAGGCGGCCGAGCAGGCCATGGTGGTTCTCTATGTCGTGGAGGAAAACGATGATGCCTCCGCCGTCACTCAGGCCATTGAGGATATGAAAGCCACCTTTTCGTTGGATGACAAACGGCTGATGGTGGTGCGCAACAAGTGCGACCGCCAGACAACCTCCACCGCTGTGGGATCCATGCTTGGCCCGTGGCCTGTGGTCTCCCTTTCGGCCAAATACGGCACGGGACTCGACGATTTGCGTAAGCAGATGGTGGCTGCTGCCACCCAGGGCATCGGACAGCAGGATGTGCTGCTCACCAATGCGCGACATTACGAAGCGTTGAACCATGTGTTGGAGGCGTTGGGTGAGGTGCTGCAAGGCATGGAGGTCGATTTGCCATCCGATTTGCTGGTGGTCGACATCCGCGACGCCCTCTATCATCTGGGTACCATCACCGGCAAGGTCACTCCTGACGATATACTTTCCACCATCTTCAGCCGTTTCTGCATCGGCAAGTAAGCCGCCACCCTCATCCTTTCAGCTACGACGAGGGGGGTGTTCACTGTGGTAGGAAAAACTAAAGGCCCTAATGACATTAAGGACTCTTAACGTCATTAGGGCCTTCAAATTTGTTTCGGGTCTTACTGGTTGGCGTATTGCACTATCTCGTCGTGGAAGAAGTCAAGCTGCACGCCAGCCTGGCGGAACAGTTCTTCGCTCTCCTGTCCGCAGTGGTATTTGTATTCGCACACCACGCGTTTGATGCCGCAGTTGATGATAAGCATGGCGCAGGTGCGGCATGGGGTCATGCGGCAGTAGAGGGTGGCGCCGTCGAGAGCGATGCCGCGACGGGCGGCTTGGCAGATGGCGTTCTGCTCGGCGTGGACGGTACGCACGCAGTGGTTGCTGATGGTGCCGTCGGGGTTGATGGTCTTGTGGAAGAGGTGGCCCACTTCGTCGCAGTGGGGCAGTCCGGAGGGGGAACCGACATAGCCGGTCACCAGCAGCTGACGGTCTTTGACGATGACGCAGCCGCTGCGACCGCGGTCGCATGTGGCACGTTTGGCGGCGGTGTCAGCCAGTTCCATGAAGTATTCGTCCCATGTCGGGCGACGGTAGAGGATTTGGGAGAGCACGTTTTCCACTTGTTTGTTCAGCTCGTCGATGCTGCCGCCGTTGTCGAAACGGAAATCAGCTTGTTCGATGCAGACTTTAAGGTTCTGCTTGTTGGGATCGTCGTTGTTCATCTCGCGCTGCTCGTTTGCGATGAAGGTCTCGTAGTCGATATGGTCGGTTTCGGAGCCGCGGAGCACGGCGCGTTCGTAGCGCACCCGCGGGTCGGCATCCACGGCGAAGAGGTAGAAATTGGGTTTGCCGCGCAGGGCGCTGACCTCGCCTGGTGTGCGGACGCTCTCAATGATGCAGTTGCATCCCGAGGCCTGAGCCTGTTCGTAGAGTTGTTCGACAATCCACGAAGGGCTGTGCTGGGCACGCAGGTCGTTGCCCACAAGGGTCATGCTGTCGCGGTTCACTGGCATGTTGCGACGTTTGATCTCTTCGGTGATAAAAGCACGGACACTGTAGTGAACAAATCCGCGGTTTTTGACCAGATAGTCGACGATGGTGCCTTTGCCCGCGCCCAGGGTCCCTGTGATGCCAATTGTAATCATAGTGTTATGTTATCTGTTTGTTTTTAATGTTTAATCGACGAGCTGAATTTTGTATGCGGTTCGGTGCTTTTCAGACCTTGAATTTGTATTCGAGTTTGGCCAGGTCTTCGTTGGCTTTGACGATTTTTTTCTTCAGGCCTTGCTTGTAGTTGACGAGTTTCTGCATCAGATTGTCGTCGCTTTGGGCCAGAATTTGCATGGCCAGAATGGCGGCGTTCTGTGCACCATTGATAGCAACTGTGGCAACGGGTATTCCCGGAGGCATCTGCATGATGGCAAAGGTGGCGTCGAGTCCTTCCAGAACGCTGCCCTTGATGGGTACTCCGATGACGGGAAGCACGGTTTCGGCTGCGATGACGCCAGGCAGTGCGGCTGCCATGCCGGCACCGGCAATGATGACGCGGATGCCGCGTCCTTGGGCCTTGCGTGCAAAGTCGGAGACTTCGGCGGGTGTGCGGTGTGCGGAGAGGGCGTTCACCTCGAAAGGAATCTCCATTTCCTCAAAAAACTGGCAGGCTTTCTCCATGACCGGAAGATCGCTGGTGCTGCCCATGATAATACTTACTATTGGGGTCATTGTGTGAATGTTTTTTTTTGTTTTAATGCTTTTAATAATCAGTGTTTTATTGCTGTATGGCCTTTGTAGTGTCTTTGCGTCGCCGGGCGCTGTGTTTTGAAATCCAGTAGCCAACCATCAATAGCGCGACGATAAAACCAACCATAAATAGATCGGCTATCAGCAGGTGGAGTAGTGAATTTGCTTTTAAGTTGCTGGGAATTATTAATATCATTGCAATCAAAACGATGATGCTGAACCAAATAATGGCAGACAACAGGAGCCGCCACATGGTTTCCCAAAACCGATAGCCGAACAGCTGGCGGTAGGCCGCATAATAATAGAAGGGGATGAGGAGTATGAATCCGGAGAATAACTGTGCGAAAATGAGGCAGAAGAACATCAGCGAACTCATGAATAGCTGAATGAAAATGCCTTTGGGCAATGTGTGGTGGGGATTTCGCGGTGCAAAATGGAATAACGTCCAAGTGGGCAATATCATGATCATGGTGACAGACAACATGCCCCATGCCGGATGGGATGACAGCCAATTGGTGGCGGTTTCAAATAGCGTTGTGTTGTCTTGTACGATTTGGACATCTGCGTAGCTCTCTCCGCATAAGTACATGATGAAAACATATCCTACGGCGATGGTGAAGAGCATGTTAAGCGGCGGGAAACTTACTTGTCGACGTCCGTTGATGAATTCGCTGATGAGGTAGCCTGGACGCAGCAGCAGTTGCCACATGGTGATGGGCAGCGAATGAGAATCCACATTCCAAAGGTTCATGATGCTCTCCTGCACCGCTTTCCAACTGACACTGCCCTGGGTACCTTTCTGTCCGCATATTGGACAGAAGTTGCCGACAAATTCGTGGCCGCAATTGGCACAATGATGGGTCGGCAACCCTTGGTCGGAATAGGAGCGCGGCGTCTGTTGCCACTTGCGGAATCTGGCAAAGGAATCTCGCAGTCGCATGGTTTAGAAAATCATGGATAGAAGGACATAGAGCCAATGGGCGGCGATGCCAGCGCAGAGTCCGCCGATGGTGTGGGCACCGATGGCTTTGCCGATGAGTTTGCGGTAGCCGAGGCTGTCGAGCATGGCGGTGTGGGTGCTCAGATAGCCGCTCCAGCACATGCCCATGGCGGTGAATACGGCAATGGCGTTGCTATTGATGATGCCAGTCTCGATGAACTGCGGCACCAGGCCAAGGGCGGCACCCACAGCGCCGAGGGCGGTGATGGGGAATGCCACCAGTTCGCCACTGGTGAATCCGAACAGCCAGTTGAAGATGAAGTTGATCTTATCTGCCAGCCAGGGGATGATGGGCACGCCTTCGTAGGCGGCGCCGGTGTAGCCTCCGTTGGGATGGCTGAAGGTGAGCATCATCACGACAGTGGAGATGCAGAGCACACCGGGAATGATGGCCAATCCGATGTCGACGCCGCTCTTGCCGCCGTCAAGCAGCGAATTGAGGAAACGTTGGAACGCGCTGCCTTCGCTCTTGAAGGTGATGGCCTGTTCGTCGCCCATGTTGGTGTTTTCGTCAACAGGGGCGTCAAGTTCGGGATAGCTTTTCAGGGTGAAACGCTGCATCAGTCGGGTCGACACAATGCTGCCGATGATGGCACCCAGGATGCCCACCAGGGCACCGCTGCCGTATCCCTTGCCGGTCATGAAGGCAAGCACCACGAGGCCCATGCCGAAGGCAGTGCCGAAGTTGGTGAGCGACACCAGCTGGTACTTCTTGAAATAACGTGAGAAGTTCTTGTCCTTGGCCAGCGAGATGATGGCGGGGTTGTCACTGAGGAAGGTCATAAGGGCTCCCAAAGCAGCCACGCCGGGCAGGTTGTAGAGGGGCTTCATCAGCGGACGCAGAATGCCCTCCATGAGTCGTACCACGCCGAATTCTGTCAGCAGGCGGCTGATGGCACCCATCAGCACGCAGATAGCCATGATGTAGAATACCGTCTCCATCAGCAGGTGGTAGGCCGTCTGCATGAAGGTGTTGAGCATGTGGGGCAGGGTCATCTTGTAGGCCAAGATCCAGAAGAATCCGACAAAGATGATTAGGAAGATGATGGCCTCGATGCTTCGTTTGTGGGTGAACTTCAGGGGTCGTTTGAGCCGACGTTCCATGCGGAGAAACAAGGCTTCGACCGAGCGGGCGTAGGAGGTTGTTTTCTTGCGTTCCATTGCTGAAAAATATGGTTGTAAGGGTTTTTGCGAAAAGGATGGTTGGGCTTGATTAGTTCTTCTTCAATCCGCGCTCCATGAACATGCGGTGGATGTTCATGTGCCAGGTGATGCCAATATTGGCTGTGAGGGTGTGGGTGAACGAAGTGGTGTTGCCGGCGGCATCTTCCAGTGTGTGGTCGCAGTAGGAGAGGACACCATGCAGACGCACGTCTTTGCAGAACGACGGATTGTATTCGAATCCCACGCCGTAGAAGAGGAATTTGTTACCTTGTCCGATAAGGATGTCCAGGTCGTAGGGCAGCACACTGGCAAAGTCGGCTTCCGAAAGGTTCTGTTCGTAGGCGCCCTTGGCATAGAGGTTGAAATCGTCGGTCAGGTGGAAGTTGAGGCAGCCGACAGCAGCGAAGTTCTTGCCCCAGTCGTCGCTGGCCAAAGCGTGGTGGATGAGGTCGATATAGAGGTCCCAGCGGTTGTAGGTCAGTTTGTTGCCGAGGGCGATATAGTTCATGTACCCGTGGTCGGGGCGTTCGAACATGTTGACAGAGTATAGGGTGCTGAAGTGGCCGAATTTGCCCGACCAGTAGAGACTGTATGCCATCAGGCCCATACGCCATTCCTTACCGGGGTCGATGCCGTTCATGTAGTCGGCGCCGGCACCGTAGTAGACATAAGGTGAATTGGCCACCTGTGCCAGAAACATGTGGTTGCCGTCGTCGCTCTTGAAGGCTGCGGCAGCGCCCAGCTGGAAGCAGTAGAAGTTGTTCCAGTAGTTGGTGCTGAAGAGCACGTCGATGGGTGCGGCGTCGTATTCGAAGCCACCCACGGCAAGGGCGTCCTTACCGAGACGGAACATCCAGTTCTTGTTGGGGTGGTAGGTGAGGTAGAGGAAGTCGGTGTTGTCGAAAAACGACACGCTGCCAGGGTGGGCGATGATGCGCTGGCGGAAGAAGTAGCTGAACTTGTCGTTCAGGTCGCCGCCGACCACAAAGTTGAAATACTTGCCGTGGAATCCGAGCGGGTCGTCGAGGACGTCGTCCTGGTTGATATGGAAATAATCGAAATCGGCGCGCGCCTCAAGTCGTATCTGTGTGAAAACAGGTGCAAAGACAACTTGCGATTTGGCTTGGCCATTCAAAAAAAGCATGGCGCCAAGTAGTAGAATACTTGATAGTCTTTTTGTTTTCAATGCCTTATAGTTGTTATTGTTAATATTTGTGAATATGCAAAAATACATAAAAATAATGATTGTCAAAAAAACTCCTTGTTGTTGGTGCTCTTTTTTCATGTCGTTTTTAAAAAAAATATTATCTTTGCCTCCAAAATTAATATCAATAATTATGCATAAGAATAATACTATCAAGGGTTTGTGCTTTTTTGCACTGTTTGTTTTTGCTGGATTTGGCGCCAACGCCCAGCTGACCCATCTCGAGCAGTCGGTCTATTTGAATTTTAACGCTGCCACAGCCCAGTTCAACGACGATGTGGCTGCCAACATCGCTGGCGATCTGCTGCCTATGACGCGCTTCAATGCCGGTAAGAACGCCGGTTTGGGTGTCGGTCTCGGCTATCGTGTATCCTATCGCTTCGACGTCGGATTCGGCGAAGTGTCTCCTTACATCCACGCCGATTTCCAGTGGAACCGCGTAAAGGGTGACATGCGCGACCAGTATATGAATGCCAACGATGGCAATGCCCCCAACTATTTCAATATTCCTATCTATGCGGGTGTCAACTATCGTTATCAGCTGACCGAAATCTTCACTCCGTTTGCTGAATTTGGCATCGGTCCCGATTTCTTCATGATCACTAAGGAAACCGGCAGCACCGTCGCTTGCCCCAACTTCAAATTGCGCTACCAGACGACTTGCAATGTGGCTTGGCAGATTGGTTTGGGTTCCTTCTTTGGACAGCATGTCAGTGCCGGCCTCCACTACAGCGGCTATGGCAAGCATGCCGTCAAATACACCAGCGCCACCGAAGTGCCTACTGCACTGGTTGCAGAAGATGCTGCTGACACCAAGACCCAGACCCGCAGCGTAGGTCTCTTCTCGCTCCGCATCGGTTTCCACTTCTAAGAGTATCGTTACGGCGCATCGAAAACGTCAGTTTGTGTGCCGTCGTCAAAATAAAAGGGAATTGTAACTTGGTTGCAATTCCCTTTTTTCGTTGCTTTTCATTTTTTGGCATACGGCCGTTTGACTTTTACCATGTGAATGTTATGCTGGGTCCGTTCATGATTTTCAGTGTCATGGGTGTGCCAGCGGGGGGCAGTTCCATTGTGTCGGTGTTTTCATTGTAGCGGCGTAGCCAGAAGGGGTCGATGTCGATAGCGAAACGGGTGCGGCTGCGGACGGGAGCTCTCAGGTCGAGGTGTGCATGTTGGACAGCCACAAGTTGGCGGCGCGGTGCGGTGATGCCGTCGCCTTCAAGGTATATTTGTATGACTTCACTTTGTTCGTACATGAAGTCGTCAACGCTGTCGAGGACCAAGACGCCCTGAATTGTCAGGCTTTCGCGGTCGAACGAAATGCTGTCGTAGTGGAAGTGGCCGTAGCTGAGGCCGTAGCCGAAGGGAAAGAGGGGCTCCGCTTCCATATATCTATAGGTGCGCTGGCTCATATCGTAGTCGTCGAAGGCAGGCAGCTGTTCGGTGGATCGGTAGAAGGTCACGGGCAAGCGTCCGAAGCTGTAGGTGTTGCCGAAAAGGGCGTTGACGACAGCGGTGCCCATATCCTGACCGCCGTACCAGGCCACGACGATGGCGTCGACGTCGTCCACCACCTCTTCAAGGCCGATGGCGCTGCCCGTGCAGAGAACGAGGACGATGGGTTTGCCGGTGCGGCGCTTGATTTCCTTGATGAGGTCGCGTTGCGGTGCGGGCAGCTCGATGGCGGTGCGGTCGCCCTTGTAGAAGCCGGGCATATTGACCTGCAGCTCTTCGCCTTCGAGGGCAGGGGAGAGGCCGCCGCAGAAGACGACGACATCGCTCTTCGCTATCTGTTTCCAGAACTCGCGGCCGGGCTTGTAGCCGTTGTCTGCCAGATGGCAGGCGGTGTCAAAATAGACCGATGCGAATTTGGCGCCGTAGGTCGAGGAATAAAACATATCGTGACGGATATCTTCCTCAAAGGCTTTGAGAATGGTTTTCTGATAAGGAGGCTCGCCGTTGTAGTTGCCGAGGGCCATAGCCGAGTCGGCGGCATTGGGGCCGATGACGGCAATCTGCTCCATTCTTTTGGGGTCGTTCAGTGGTAGTATGCCGTTGTTTTTGAGCAGCACCAAGGTGTTGCTTGCTACCCTTGCAGGGTCGGAATAGAGGCTTTTGTTTCCGTGGTTGTATTCCGAAAACCATTCGGGACGGATGCGAAAACGTGTGCGCAGGATGCGGCGCAGGTGTTCGTCGATTTTGGCCTCGCTGATGTAGCCGCTGTCGACGGCCGTACGCAGCGCTGCCAGCCCTGATCCGCACTCGAGGTCCACTTCCGAGCCGAAGGCTGCCGCTGCTGCCTGTGCTGCGGTGGCGTGCGTGCGGTGCCGTGGAATGACAGTGTCGGGCTCCCAGCAGTCGTTGAGGGCCCAGCAGTCGGTGACCAGTATGCCGTCATATTGCCAGCGGTTGCGCAGTATGTCGACCAACAGGTGGTGGTTGGTGCAGCAGGGTTCGCCGTTGAGCCGGTTGTAGCCACACATCACCTGCTGTACGTCGCTGTGCTTGATGATGTATTCAAAAGCAGGAAGATAGGTGGTCCACAGGTCGCGGTTGGAGATGCGGGCGTCGAATTGGTGGCGCAGCCCCTCGGGACCGCTGTGGACGGCCAGGTGCTTGAGGCAGGCGGCCGACACGAGATAAGGCGAATGGAGCGCTGCGGTGTCGGGCCACACCCATGTGGGACCGGCTTTGAAACGCATATGTGCACCAGGTCCTTGCAGGCCACGGACTGCCGCAAGGCCCATTTGTGCCGTCAGGTAGGGGTCTTCGCCGAAGGTCTCCATGCCGCGTCCCCAACGCGGGTCGCGGAAGATGTTGATGTTGGGCGTGAAGAAGGTGATGCCGGTGTTGTCACCATATTCTCCGGCTTCCTGCGACTGTCGGTGCTTGCGCACACCCTCGTCGGCAATGCGGGAGTAGACCTCTTCAACCATCTGTGGGTTGAAGGTGGCGGCAAGGGCAATGGGCATTGGGTAGACAGTGGCCACACCGTTGCGGGCAATGCCGTGCAGGGCTTCGTTCCACCAGCTGTAGGGCTTGATGCCCAGCCGTTCGACGGCGGGGTTTTGGTGCTCAAGGAAGGCGATTTTCTCATCGAGGGTCAGTCGCGACAGCAGGTCGTCGACCCGTTGCTCCACGGGCAGCGAGGTGTCCTGGAAAGGGAACTGCTGGGCGTGCAGGTCGTTGTTGGACAGAGACAGGCAGCTGAGTATGAGTGCAAATGCTAAGATGCTTTTTCTTTTCATGGGCGTTTGTTTTAAAGATGCGATTGACGGCTTCGGGTCGTAGAAAAGGTTTGTTCGAACAGGGGGCAGATGCTGGAGGGCCAAAAAAAGCCTCGTTTTTGGGAACGAGGCTTCGTTTTATGGAGTTTTTGGAAAACGTCAGAGGGTTTCGGCGTAGGTGATGAATCCGTCCATCTGGGTGAAGAACGGAGACTCGGGGTAGTCGCTCTTCACTTTCTTGAAGCATTCAAGAGCGTGGTCTTTGTCGTTGTTCATGAGGTAGACCATGCCGACTTTGAACAGTGCGAAGGGAGCGGTGATGGGGTTGTCGTCCATGGTAGCGGCCTTGTTGTAGTGCTTGATGGCGGCATCGTTGTTGCCCTGTTCCACTTCAGCGTCGCCCTTCATCATCTCATTGAGGACAGGGGTCATCTGGTCCTTGCCTTTGTAGCTGTCCATGTATTTCAGAGCCTGGTCGTATTGTCCGAGGTTGAGGAAGCAGACGGCTGCCTCATATTTGGCGCGGTTGCCGGTGGGGGTGGAACCGTATTTGTCGATGATGGCCAGCAGACCGATGCTGTACTTGTCGTTGCTGGTGGAGTCGCCGTAGAGGGCCAAACGGTAGTTGCCTGCGTCAGCAGCTTCGGTGGCGGCGGTGAAGTACGACTCTGCGGGGAAGGCTTCCATATTGGCTTTGGCCTTACGCGGTTCGGAGACAAACTTGCGGATGCCGAAAATGCCTAATACGATGACGACGATGGCAATGACGCAACCGATGATCCAATTTTTGTATTTTTCGATGAATTGTTCGCTCTTTGAGATGAAAGAGATGTTTTCAGTGCTCTGTTCTTCAACGTTTTTTTCCATTTTGTATGTGATTATTTTAATTTTTATCGGTATTTTTTGAGTTTGCAAAATTAGTCTTTTTTTTTCTTATGCAAGAAAATATTTTTCTTTTTGGGCTCGAAAAGTGAATTAATTAAAAAAAAAGTCCTGTTCAAATATTTGTCAATTAATAAGATATAAAATTTTGCTATTTTTTTTAACAAAAAAAATATTTCTTTCCTAAAAAATGCTTAATTTTGCACCCAATATAATTATTATTTATGACTATGAATACACACACAAAATATTTGGGATTGGATATTGAAAGTCCTATTATCGCCGGCAGTTGTGGGCTGACCAACGATATCGAACATCTGAAACAGTTGGAGGCCGCTGGTGCCGGTGCTGTCATCATCAAATCGGTCTTTGAAGAGCAGATCATCTTCGACATAAAACGCAATCTGAGCATGATGGCTCCCACCGACAATTACGGTATGAGCTACGAGTATGTGGCCTCACATGTGGCTGACGACTCGCTGGGCAAATATTTCGACCTCATCAGGGAGGCCAAGAGACAGCTGCATATCCCCGTCATCGGCAGCATCAACTGCTATTCGTTCGAGAACTGGATGACTTACACCCAACGTTTCCAGGAGGCTGGTTGCGACGCTCTCGAGCTCAACATGGCTATCCTGCCTTACGAGACGACTCTCTCCTATGAGGATGTGGACCGTCTGTTCTCCGATATCATCAACACCCTGAAAAAATCGGTGTCCATCCCCGTTTCCATCAAGGTGAGCCAGAACTTCACCGATATGGCCAATTTCATGCAACGCCTGTCGTGGATGGGCATCAATGGCATCACCATGTTCAACAAACCGCTTAATGTGGATATCGATGTGAACACCATGCAGCTGCATCATGCACCGTCGCTCTCCTCGCCCGACGAGCTTTACAACACCCTGCGTTGGGTGGCCATCCTGTGCAAGAAACTGCGTTGCGACATTTCGGCTTCGACCGGTGTCCATACCGCTGACGATGTGGTGAAGATGCTGTTGGCCGGTGCCGGTACGGTGCAGGTGGTGTCGTGCCTCTACAAGAACGGCGTCGACTACATGCGTACGCTCAACGACGGTCTCCAGGCATGGATGAAGTCCAAGGGCTATGACAGTGTCGACCAGTTCCGTGGCATGTTGGCTGTGAAGAACAATGAGCAGGCTTCGATGTTCTTCCGTACCCAGTTTATGAAACATTTCGCAGAGTTGTAGTAACCGTTGAACGGAGACAACCGACGGTGATGAGGAGCTGTGCCCCTCTCACTAGTCAGATTCAAGATACAACTTTCTTCCAATCCTTGTAAATCTTTTCTTATGGAAGTGAAGCGCCTTTTCGACCTGCTGGAATACCGCAAAGAGCAGCAGCCTGACCGCGCGGTGTTCGTTGCCAAGTATGGCTCCGAATGGAGAAAAATCTTTATCGATGAGTATATCGATACGGTAAATAATCTTAGCTATGCCCTTTTATCACTCGGACTGCGGCGGGACGACAAGGTTGCTGTCATTTCGTCAAACCGTCCCGAATGGAATTTCCTGGATATGGCCGTTCAGCAGATCGGTTGTGTGCTGGTTCCTATCTACTCCACCATCAGCAGCGACGACTACAAATTCATTCTCGACAATGCCGAAGTGAAGCTGGTCTTTCTGGAGAACCTTGATCTGTTCCGAAAAATCAAGGATATTCTGCCGTCGCTTCCGCTGATTGAGGGTGTGTACACTTTCAAGGAGTCGGACGGGCTGAAAGAGGCGCTGTCCCAGTTCTCGATCGGTTGTGGAACCTTGGCGGACCTGTTGGCGGAAGGGAAATCCCACCCCCAAGCCGACAAGGTGCTGGAACTGAAGGCTTCCATCCAGCCGCGCGACGTGGCGACCATGATCTACACCAGTGGCACAACGGGTTTCCCGAAAGGGGTGATGTTGTGCCATGAAAATATCCTGACATGCGTGAACGGTGTGAAGATGACCCCCAAGCCTTATTTCAGCCGTGCCATGAGTTTTCTGCCGCTGTGCCACATCTACGAGCGCATGATGAACTACCTGTACCAGTTCATGGGCTATGAACTCTACTATGCCGAAAGCATTGCCAAGGTGGCGGAAAACTTGAAGTATGCACGTCCGTACATGATGACGGCGGTGCCGCGTTTCATCGAGAAAATGTACGACGGCATCTTCCGCAGTGGCCAAAAGCTGACGGGATTCAAGAAAAAGCTATTCTTCAAGGCCTTGAACCATGCCATGGAGTACGACCTTGACGGCACCACCTTCTGGTATGACTGCCGTCGCAAGTTGTACGACAAATTGGTCTATAGTAAGATTCGCGATAACTTTGGCGGCTGTCTCGAGATGTTCGTCTCGGGCGGTTCTGCCATCCAGCCTCGTCTGGCCAAATTCTTCACTTGCATCGGCATGGACATCTATGAGGGCTATGGGCTGACCGAGACCTCGCCGGTGATTGCTGTGAGTTCGGCATTGCCTCACGGACGCAAGTTGGGAACAGCCGGATTGCCGTTGCCGGGTATTGAGGTGAAGGTGCTGCCTGAAACCAATGAGATTGTCTGTCGCGGAAGCAATGTGATGGTCGGCTATTACAAGTCGCCCGAGCTGACTGCCGAGGTGATCGATGCCGACGGCTGGCTGCATACAGGCGACACTGGAGCGTTCGAGCCAGAAGGGCAGTTGCGCATCACCGGTCGCACCAAAACCATGTTCAAGACCTCGATGGGCAAATATGTGAATCCCGAAGTGCTGGAGGAGAAATTCAAGGAGTCGCCCTTCATTCTCGACATGATGGTGGTAGGCGAGAACCAGAAATTCGCTGCGGCACTGGTGTTGCCTGATTTCGACTTTCTCAAGGAGTGGCAGGAGCGTCACGGTATCCATTGCGAGACCCACGAAGAGATGGTGACCGACAAGCGGACGCTGGAACGCTACCAGCGCGTGATGGACAAATACAATGTCCAATTCGGCGCCACCGAACAGATCAAACGTTTCAAGGTACTCAACGACAGTTGGACCGAAGCCAACGGCTGCATGACGCCTACGCTGAAGATCAAACGCAAAGTGATAGAACAGCGTTGCAAAACTGAAATTGAGAACCTCTTTAAATAATAATAACCTGGAGCCTCTGTGAAGGACTCCCTCAAATACTATTACACATGGAAGAAAAAATACCAAGTTTTTTCCGTTTTGAAGACCTTCGAATCTATGGCAAAGCTATAGATTATAATCGTTGGCTGTTGTCGACATTGAAAGACGCTGATACGCAAAGTGGCAAAACTTTGTGCCAGTCGTTCGCCAATTCGGCGATGGATATAGCATTGAATATTGCCGAGGGTTCGTCGCGCAACAAGACGCAGTTCGACCATTACCTGAAGATAGCCAAGACGGCCATCAGGGAATGCATCATCTATACTGCTGTTGCCCATGGTCTTGGTTTACTGTCGGACGAAGACAGTGAACGTTCGCGTGAGCTTCTGATGGAGCAGACACGCATGATCGGGGCGCTGATCATCTCGCTGCAGCGCGGTTCGCGCCGCAGCCGCGAGGATGATGACGCGTCGCTGTCATCGGGCGATTTCGAACACGAACAGGCTGACGACAGCTCGTTCGACAGTTCGTTCGACGAACTGGGAAATTGACCCGGATGCACATAGTCAGGAACTGTGAATGGCGAACTGAACTTTTCACTATTCCAGTCCTTTTGTTTATTGGGAGTCGAAAGATAGTTTCGTACCATCTTTCAATTCTCAATTGTAAATTTTTTTTGTCTAATCTAATGTAAGCTATGAGCTATCACACTTTATACCCACATCTGCAACAACTTCGACACACGGAGACGAACAATTTCTTCCTGATAGCAGGACCGTGTGTGATTGAGGACGAGAAGTCGCCCTTCGAAATCTGCGAGCGTCTGCTTGATATTACAGAACGGCTGCACATACCTTTTGCCTTCAAGGCTTCCTACCGTAAAGCCAACCGGTCGCGTGTCGATTCCTTCACCGGTATTGGCGATTGGGAGGGCTTGGAAATTCTGGGTAAGATCAGAGAACAATTCGGTGTGCCCGTGGTGACCGACATCCACAATGAGACCGAGGCCGCCACTGCTGCCCAGTTTGTCGATGTGCTCCAGATTCCGGCATTTCTGTGCCGTCAGACTTCGTTGCTGGCGGCGGCTGCCGAAACGGGACGGGTGGTCAATGTGAAGAAGGGTCAGTTCCTCTCGCCTGAGGCCATGCAGCATGCGGTGGACAAGGTCCACTTCTTTGGCGGACGCGAAGTGATGCTGACCGAGCGTGGAACCACTTTCGGCTATCAGGATTTGGTGGTCGACTTCCGCAGTGTGCCGCTCATGCGCCGCAACAATGTACCGGTGGTGGTCGATATCACCCATTCGTTGCAAAAACCGAATCAGCCTGACGGCATATCGGGCGGCAATCCGGAGATGATTGAGACAATCGGTCGCGCGGCTGTCTCGATTTGCTGTGACGGCATCTTCATGGAGACGCACCCCGATCCCAAGAATGCCAAATCGGATGGCGCCAACATGCTTCCGCTCGACTTGGCCGAATCGTTGTTGGATCGTCTGGTGAAGATACATCAGGTGGCGTGCTCCTTGTGAGGATTGCGCAGAAGCATCGGTCCTGACGCGGCGACTCATCGCCGATAAGCCCGCTTTCTCCGGGAAAAAGGAAAAGCATCATCTTTTTATATAGTATACATAAATATTATTAAAGTAGTGTTCCGACGACCGCATCCGATGTGGAATGGTGAAAGGTGGGGCACGAATGCTAGAAAAAAACTAATCATACTGCTATCATGCAACTGAATCTGACCAAACCTATTGTCTTTTTTGACCTCGAAACCACTGGTGTCCAGGTGGGTTCGGATCGTATTGTGCAAATCTGTCTGCTGAAGGTGCTGCCCGACGGCACCGACTGTGAGCTCACCTATCTGGTGCGTCCCACCAACAACCAGGGGACCACCATGCATATTCCCGAAGAGTCGACCGCAGTGCATCATATCACTGACGATATGGTTGCCCACGAGAAGTCGTTCCGTGAACTGGCTCCTGCTATAGCCGAATTTATCGGCGACGCCGATTTGGCGGGATACAACTCCAACAAGTTCGATGTGCCGCTGCTGGTGGAGGAGTTTATGCGTGCCGGTGTGGAGTTCACATTGGAGGGACGCCACTTGGTCGACGTACAAAATATCTTCCATCGTATGGAGCAGCGCACCTTGGTGGCTGCCTACAAGTTCTACTGCGGCAAGACGCTCGACGGTGCCCACAGTGCCGATGCCGACACACGAGCCACCTACGAGGTGCTCAAGGCGCAGTTGGACCGCTATCAGCAGGTTCCCTATGTTGACCATGACGGCACCACTACTTATCCGGTGGTCAACGACGTGGAGGCGCTGAGCCGTTTCACCTGCAATGCCCAGTGGGCCGACTTGGTGGGCCATATCGGCTACGACAAGGCAGGCCGCGAAGTGTTCAACTTCGGCAAACACAAGGGCACCACGTTGGAACAGGTGTTCATGAAGGAACCGGCTTACTACGATTGGATGATGAAGGCCGATTTCCCGCTCTCCACCAAGCAGGTGGTAATGCGTGTGCAGCGCCGGATGGTGGAGGAACGTCGCAAACGTGACCAGGAGAAGCTGCAGGCATTGAAACTGAAATTTGAAGGATGATCAATCCTTGAGGACGATTATTTGAAAAAAAACATAGTTATGAAGTTCAGAATCTTTTTGTTAGTATTGTTGTTGCCCCTCTTCGGATGGGCCCAGCAGGAGACCGATGTCGATACAGGTTACGTCGAGGACGGGGTAGGCCTATTGGTTCCCGACTACGATTATTTGAAAACTGTCATCAACGACAAGTCCTCGCCGTTCTACTATCCGAAGTTGCTGAAACGCTTCGCTGCCGCCGACACTTCGTTGAGCATCGAAGAACTGCACTGCCTCTACTATGGCTATGTGCTTCAGCCCGACTACAATCCTTATCTGCATCCGGAAGAAGTTGATGAGGCCTTGAAGTTTCTGAACAAGGACGAGGTCAGCAAGAAGGAGGCAAAGAAAGCCATAAAGCTTCTGAATAAGGCGATTGCCGAAACGCCTGTGCACCTGCCGCTCTATGCTTACCGCCACTATGCCAACTCTGTGCTCTATGGCATAGAATCGAAACAGGCTGCCGAAGACGCTTTCCGCTATCTGGCCCTGATGGGTGTTGTCCGTTCGTCCGGATTGGGCAATGGCTATGACAACGCATTCCATGTGGCCATCACCAACCACTCCTATCTGCTGATGCAGTATTATGGTTTTAACGTCGTGGAACAAGCTTTGTCGCATCATGATGGACGGTCCTATGATATCTTCACGCTCGAAGAGAACGATTATGGTATTGAATCGTTGTATTTTGATGTGACTCCATGCTTTCGTTCGCTTACCAAACTGTTTGAAGATGATGAGGTGGCGTCAGATTTTGAGCAATATGATATCGCGATAGGTACGAAGGTGCTTGTCAGATTGGGTGAGAAGAAGAACGGGGTCTACCGTTTCAGTGTCGAAGAAATCGATATCATTAACGATACGATCGAACTCACGGAAACCAAGAACCTGTTTCCTGAAGAGGGTGATCCGAACACCATTGTCTTCTATTGTGTTTACGGTCGTTGGTCGAGCGGCAAAAACTGTGTGCTGCTGACCATCAAAAACTATACCGATGTCAATCTGAGTTACGATACCTATATGATGATTGGCGCCGACGGGCAGTTCCGGCCGACCTCCAACGATGGTATCTTCTCCAAAGTGGTGGGTACCGAAATCTGGAACGATCCTGTCTCCGTTATCCGTATCGCCAATTTGCGAGATATGAAATAATGCGTTCCAGACTGTGAAAATCATTTGTATAGCCCGAAATTATTCGGAACACGCCGCCGAAATGGGTGCTCCCCGTTTCGCACCGGGGTCGCGTGAGGCAGTGTCGCCGGCGTTTTTTTTGAAACCCGACAGCGCCTTGCTGCTCAAGAATCAGCCCTTTTTCTATCCCGATTTCAGCCACCAGGTTGAATACGAGGTTGAAGTCGTTGTCCGAATCGACAAGGTGGGGAAGAGTATCGACGAACGATTCGCCCATCGTTACTACAGTTCTGTGGCGTTAGGAATCGATTTTACGGCGCGCGACTTGCAACGCGAAGCGAAAGCCAAGGGACTTCCTTGGACGCTCTCCAAAGGTTTTGACGGTTCGGCGGCACTCAGCGAATTTGTTCCGCTCGCCGAATTGGGAGGCGACATCCAGAACCTTGATTTCACCCTGTCGCGTGGCGGCCAGCTGCTCCAGCACGGCAACACACGCGACATGCTTTGCCCCGTCGACCGAATGATCTCCTATTTGTCTGACTTCATGTTGTTGCGTACTGGCGACCTTATCTATACCGGCACCCCGGCAGGTGTCGGCCCTGTCTCGGTCGGCGACACCCTTGAAGGCACCTTGCAGGGCAAGCCCCTGCTGCAGTGCCGCATCAAGTGAGTCTTTATTTCTCCAAGGTGTATTCCAGGAACATGGTCTGGGTGACCTGTTCGCCCGCCACGCGGATGGTCAGCGGCAGGAACGACGAGATGGTCGGTTCTGCCTTGCGGTTGTCCATGCGCAGATAAATCACCAGTTCCCGTCCGGGTATCAGTTTGGTGTATCCCACCACTTTCACGTCGGGTGAACCGACGCTGATAAAATCGAGCGTTGTCTCGCTGATGGAGGTGTGGTTGAGATGTACCTGTATGTCGGCGTATTCGCCTGTGAAATAAGTGCCGATGTGCATGGCGCGGGTGGGCAGGTGCAGACAGCTGATGAGGCTGCTGTCGTCCTCCAGGTATTGGTAGTCCTGAATTTCGATGCGACGCTCCTTGGCGGCTTCCACGCTGTAGACCGACTTGTTGGTGTGGCGTGGGTCGGACGACACGTCGTTGCCGGCATGGCTGCTGCCGTATGCCACCTCGCGGATTTGCAGCGAGCCGCCGTTGGTGCCCATGTATTTGGTGAGGATGCCCTTTTTGTATTCCATAATCTGGTTGACGATGGAGGCAATGCGGCGTTTGGAGATGAGTTCGTTGTATTTGCTTGTGTGGATGGGGCTTGCGTAACCTTCTACGGTCATGCTGATGCGGTGTCCGGCCTTCAGGTCGTCGAGCAGCAGGTTGAGGAACTGCTCGAAGCGTTCGCAGTTGTACTGCACCTCGTAGTCGAAGAAATAGTCGATTGCATCGCAGATGGAGTCGTAAACCACATTGCCGTTGGCGATGGTGTGGGCTTTCTTATAGTCGTTGCGAAGGAACATGTAACGGTTGTAGGTCTGAAAGTAGTTGGTCGTAGTGGTGGCCAGTTTGGATTTGGGATCAGGTTCGTCGTTGTGGAAGTACAGTTTGATGGGCAGCAGGTGGTGGATGGCTGTTTTCTGCTGGGTGACAATAGGTTCGATGGCGACGTGGCGACGCGGTGGGGTTTTCTTGACGGACTTCCATTGGTAGATGTCGTTGCAGCAGGTGTTGCCATTGATGAGGAACGACCCTTCGCGGTTGGAGGTAAGGTAGCCCGAGCGCAGGTCGTCGCTATTGACGGAGAAGTAGAGGTCGTTGGCCGGAGAGTTCAGCGTGCTGCCCAGATTGAGCGGCTGCTGCCAGTTGTTGCGGCTGCCGTCGGCACGGAAGATGTCGTAACCGCCAAAGCCCAGATGCCAGTCGGATGAGAAATAGAGCCGATGGTTGCTGTTGTCGTAGAAGGGGGTGATTTCGTTGCCTTCGGTGTTCACCGGCATGCCGATGTTGACGGCGGGTGCGGGGTTGCCCTTCTTATCGATGAGGGTGTACCAGATATCGTAGCCACCCATGCCGCCCGGGCGATTGGAGGCGAAGTAGAGCACGGTGGTGCTGTCGGGCAGATAGCCCACGGCAGGTTGGGTGTTGTTGTAGTCGGCAAGGTTGACATCGCCGCCCACTTTCTTGGCTTTCGACCATTTGCCCTTGTTGAAATGAGAGTAGTAGATGTCGCAGGGGATGTCTGAAAAATCGTCGGGCGAGCAGATGGTGAAGTAGATATTGTTGTGCAGCGGGTCGAAGGCTACGTTGCACGAGTGTTTGTCTTTGCTGTTGAGTCCCCACGTATTCAATTGGCCCTTATTCGGACCGCTGCCGTTGAAGTCGGCCTGGTATATCTGCATCAGCACCAGGTCGGTCGATATGGCGTCTTTGGAGCCCGGCTTCGACACTTCGCGCATCGAGGAATACATCAGCAGCGAGTCGCCCATCAGGACGGCGCCCGATTCGCTGGCTGCGGTGTTGATGTTTCGTCCGGCATTGGATACGGAGAAGGTGAGCGAGTCGGGGACGCTGTCGAGCACCCATTGGCAGGCGCGGCTTTCTTGACGGGCGCGCCGCGTCAGTTCCTCGTTGGCCGCATAGGTGAGGTAGCGGCTGTAGTAGTAGAGTGCCGAGTCGGCCTGCCCGTTGTTGCGGTACATGGCTGCGAGGAAGTATTCGCAATGCGGGAAGCTGTTGGCGGCGGGCGACTGCAGCACGTTGAGATAGGCGGGGATGGCCTCGCTGTAGTTGTTGGACAGACGCAGCGATTCGGCTATCTTATAGGCTGTCGACGGTTGGGGGCTTTTGCTGTAGGCAGCCCTGTAGTAGTCGACGGCGGTCTTGTAGTAGCCGTAGCGGAAGGCTTCGTCGCCTTCACGAATAACGTCGCTCTGCGCACGGATGGCAGAGTGGCAGATGATGGTCGCCAGCAGCAGTGGCAGCAGACGGTGGCTGAGGTAGAAAAGGGTACTGGTCTGTTTCATGATACGAGTGTAGGGTATAGGGATTGTGTGATTCAATATGTTGGTTTTCGTTTTTGTCATTGTTTGTGTTAGGAGTTACAATATCGGGCAGGGTAGCGCTTTACGGTGGACCCTATTGTTCTTGGCCAGGCGGTAGACGATGGCCAGTTCGAAGGCACCTATAGATTTGGAAGCGGGGGTCAGTTTGGAGATATTCGCGTCGTAGGAGAGGGCGAAGATGAAGGCGTTGTATTCTGCCGAGAATTCGACGGTGGCGGCGTCACGCCAGCGGTAGCGCATGCCGGCCGCCAGAGCCAGAAATCGGAAGGAGGATTCGGAGAGGTACCATTTGGCGTCGCAGCCCACGATGATTTCGCGGTATTGTTTCTGGAAGGATGCCGCTGCGATGGGCAGCAGCGCCACATTGGGCCATGCACGGAATTCGGCACGGGCGTAGGCGTTGAAGCGTCGTTCGATGCGGGCATCGTCGAGTTCCAGGAAGGAGATGTCCGGCTGGTTCAGGTTGCGTGCCGAGACGCCCAGTTTGACGAAGCAGTCGTCGTTGGGTTGCACGAACCATGCCAATCCCGCACCGAGGGTGACGAAATTGGCGGCTGTCGAGGGCATGTTGTCGGAGGGGTCTTCCATAACGATGTCGCCGGTGTTGAATCCCGCCTGTCCGGCGCCCAGTTCGATGGCCCCCGAAAGGAAGCTGTTGTTGCTGCTGTTGAGCGATTTGTAGTAGGAGAGGATGATGTTGCCTGCGGTGGTGCCGTAGTGCAGGGTGCCCGCGCGGTCGGAGAAGAGAATGCAGCCCAGATTCAGTCCGTCGCCGTTGCGTTTGCGACGCAGCAGCGACAATTCGGCGGTGGCGGCCACCGTCTGGAACGCTTTCGACACCGACGACCACTGGTTGCGGTAGGTGAGTCCGAAGCGGCCGATGCCGTCGAAGAAGCCCGAGTAGGCCGGGTCGTAGAGAATGGGGTTGATGTCGATTTGCGAGAAGTGGATGTCCTGAGCGTTGAGGGGCGACGACAGCAACAGCAGGACTAGCAGCGCTCCGCAAAAGAAGCGTCGGCGACGAGGCTGCTGTATGGTGTGGCTGTCGGTCATAGGGCTAAGGGGCTGCTTTTAGTCGCGGGTGTAGGGAGGGAGCGATATGTCGGCAAAATCCTTTTTCAGGTATTTGTAGTAGCCTGCAATGCCGACCATGGCGGCGTTGTCGGTGCAGAAGGGGAGTGAGGGAAGGAAGACTTTCCAGTGGTGCTTCTCGCCCAGCCGTTGCAGGCCGCTACGCAGGCACGAGTTGGCCGACACGCCACCGGCAATAGCCACCTGGCGCACGCGGTGGGCCAGCGCCGCCTTCTCCAGTTTTTTCAGCAGGAAGTCGACGATGCACTGCTGGATGGAGGCGCAGAGGTCGGCCTTGTGCTCCTCGATGAAGTTGGGGTTTTCCTCCAGCCGGTCGCGAAGGAAGTAGAGGAACGAGGTCTTGATGCCGCTGAAGCTGAAGTCGTAGTTGGCGATGTGCGGGGTGGCGAAGGTGAAGGCTTTGGGGTTGCCGTTCTTGGCCAGCCGGTCGATGATAGGGCCACCCGGATAGCCTAGGTCCATAATTTTGGCCGCCTTGTCGATGGCCTCGCCGGCAGCATCGTCAATGGTCTGTCCGAGGATTTCCATGTCGAAGTGGCTGTGGAGCAGAATGATTTGGGTGTGTCCGCCCGAAACCAACAGGCAGAGCAGCGGGAACTGCGGAGGGGTGGAGGTGTCGTCAACGCGGATGAAGTGCGAAAGCACGTGTGCCTGCAGGTGGTTGACTTCGATGAGCGGAATGTCGAGCGATAACGCCATCGATTTGGCGAACGAGACGCCGACCAGCAGGGAACCCAACAGACCGGGACCGCGAGTGAAAGCGATGGCGTCCAGTTGGCGTTTGTCGATATTGGCATTACGGATGGCGGTGTCCACCACAGGGACAATGTTTTGCTGGTGGGCACGCGATGCCAGTTCGGGGACCACTCCGCCGTATTGTTCGTGTACTTTTTGGGAGGCGATAATGTTGGAAAGCAGGCGGTCGTCGCGAAGGACGGCTGCGGAAGTGTCGTCGCAAGAGGATTCTATGGCGAGGATGAGTGACATGATGATGTTTGTTTACTTGACGTGCGTGTTGGTAGGTGAGGGCGGAAACAGATTGCCGCATATACGGTCAGTCGGCCGGCGGAAATCTGTAGAGATACAGCTGTGCGCATAGTGCCTAATCACTAGCATCTGAATACTAACCGCTAAACGAACTGACAGAATTGCGATTGCAAAGATACACATTTTTTTTAAGTTTGAATACTTTTATATGTGTTTTTTTTCTTGTGCTGGCGGGTCCGCTACCGGTTGGGAGCGACGACGGAAGGGGCGCGAATGTAGTCCCCATGTGTGCATTGTGCCTGTCGGCAGCCTTTTTCAGTTAGATACGATTGGAAATAGTTTTCGATGTTAAAATGCTGGATATTAATATGGTATGTTTATTCTGACCATTCGTCCTAATTGGAATCGTCCCTCGCGGGAGGGCGCATCTGTTTTTTTTTCAGCTATTTCAATACTAAAAGCGCCGTTTTTCAGTTAATGGATAGATAAACTGAAAGACTATCAAAAAGTTTTGGAAAATAATAGGGAAGGTGCTTGCCACGATAGGCCTGGTGGTCTATATCGTGGTGGCATTGGCTAACTACTCTGTGGTGCAGTCGCTTGCGGGTTCGTATGCCAGTAGCCGTCTCAGTTCCGAATGGGGAGGCAAGCTGCGCATCGCTTCGCTGGGATGCAACCCCTTCAACCATTTGGTATTGAGGGGTGTTGAGTGGGTGGCCCCCAACAACGATACCATCTGCGAGGCCGGCAAAATTGGTGTCAGTTTTGACCGCTTCCCCGTCGACGGACAAGGGTTGCACCTGTCGCATGTCGAACTGCGGAACATCTATTACCATTTTGCCATCGACAGCAACGGAATCAATCTGAAATTCCTTATTGACCACTACCACAAACCCCACCCGAAACCCTCGGTGCCTCACAAACCCTTTATCGTCCAAGTGGATGAGGTGATACTGGATCATGTCACCTACCGTCAGGATTTGAAGGAATCGGCCAATCATCACACGGACAGTGTCGGTGTGGATATCCCCCACATGTTGTACCGCGACGTGTGTGGCATCATTCGCAATGTGCGCGTGGACAAAAGCCATGTGACCTGTCGTGTCGACAAGCTCTCCACCACCGAGCGCTCGGGGTTGGAGCTCCGCAATATGAAAGCCAATGTCTATGTCACGCCTACGGGCATCAGCGCCACCAATCTGCTGCTCGAAACCGCCGATTCGCGCATTCAGGGCGATGTGCTGTTGGACTACGACAATTGGAAGACTATGAAACACTATGTGGACAGTGTCGTGATGACCTGTCGTTTGGACGAAGGCACCTATGGCGGCATGCGTGATGCCGGCTATTGGGCCCACTCGCTGTGGAGTGTCACCGAAAGTGCCCGTTTCCATGGCACTGTGGGCGGCCCTGTCGCCGACCTCCGTGCTGACGGCTTCAAGGTCGGTTTCGGCGATGAATCGGAACTGGAACTGAACGGCTATATCACCGGTCTGCCCCATATCGACTCCACCATCATCGGTGTCGACATCCAACGGCTCCACACCACCTACAACGACATCGCCTCGGTCCAAGTGCCCGGCAACTTCATGAAACCCGTCGCCGATCTGGTGCGCCGACTCGACCCGCTAGATATGGATGTCAGCTTTACAGGCTCCATCTATGATTTCTATACCACATTGTCGATACGCAGCGGCATCGGCCAGTTGGACGGCGATGTGGTGATGGCCATGAATCCCAAACGAGGCGAATACCGCTATGTGGGCGAACTGAAATCCAACCAGATTGCCATTGGCCGGCTGGTACCCAACGAATGGGTGTCGCAGGCGGCGGTCAACCTCAGTTTCGAGGGCAACGGCATCGATCCCCATACTATGTCGGCATCGTGCGAAGGCCAGTTGAGCCACATGGTCATTCACGGCAACTACATCACCGGCGAAGCTGTGCTCAATGTCGAAGCCGACGAAGGAACGGTGACGGCCGAGTTGAGCCTCGACGACCCGCTGGCGACGGTGAACGCCCACGGCGAGATGGCCTGGCGTGAGTATGGACCTTCGTATCGCGCTTCCGTCGATCTGGCACATGTCGACTTGAAACGGATGGGCCTTTGGAAGGCTGCCGACGACTCTGTGGCCGTCTTCGACGGACGTATTGACGGTCGCTATATCACGACGGGAGACGAACGCTACTTCGGACGCCTTTCTGCCTCGGAGGTGTCGTTCCGGGCCGGAAGCAAACACCTGAAGATGGACAACGCCGTGCTGACGGTCCGCGAACAACACCAGTGGAAGAATCTGACGCTCAACAGCGACCTGGTGAATGCCCAAATGCGCGGCTATTTCGACTATCAGACGCTGCCCTTGCTGGTGAGCAAATTCGTCGACGACTATGTGCCGCCGGCGTTGATAGGAATGACGGACAAATCGCCGACCGCCTACGACGAGTCGCCGCTGGCCGCTTCGCAGTTTGAACTGGATATGGAATGGGTGGACAGTGCCGCCATGTTGCAGCAACTGTTGCCCCAGTTGCGTCTGGCACGGGGCACCACCTTGCAAGCCAACTACAACTATATGGAATCCTTCAAGCCGCTGCTGCGCAGCGACTCCATCGGATGGGGCTCCATCTGCTTGCGCAATGTGGGTGTCAACGGCGAACCCCTGGGCGACCGCTACCGGCTCCGTCTGACGTGTGATGAAGCCACCTTCGGCAATTCGCAGATGAGCGACAATGCCGACCTGACGATAGAAAGCTCCGACCAGGCCACCCGCTGCCGTCTCGTGTGGGACAATGCCGACAAGAGGGTAGGCGATCTCGATATGCGGCTGGTGAGTGTCGGCGACGAAATGCGGCTGCTGGTGGAACGCTCCCTGCTGACATTGGGCGGACGCCAGTGGACCCTGCGCGACGCGGGCGGCGAAGTCGCCTTCGGAGGCGGACACTTCCGTGTGGCCGACCTGCGGTTGGAGAGCGACAGCCAGTCGGTGTCGGTTCAGGCGTCGCGAATGGGACGTCCCGACGACTCCGTCAGCGTGGCCTTGCACGATTTCGGATTCGACTTCTTCAATCCTTATCTCAATGTGCTCAGTATGAATGCCGCAGGCAGTGCCGATGGTGTCCTCTATCTCGGCGGACTCGACGATGTGCTCTTCCTGAACGCCGATGTCAATGTCGACGACCTCGCCTTCAATGGCGAACGGCTGGGCGACGCACGTGTCCGCTCCACATGGAACGGCGAGATGAACCAACTCAATCTGCACCTCGTCAGCCGTCGAGTCAATCCCAGCGAAGCGGGAATGACCATCAGCGAACCTATCGAAGTGACAGGCTATGTGGCGCTGGGAAGCGACGATCCCGAACTCGACTTTACGGCCGACCTGCACAATGTGGGACTACAGGTGGTGCAGCCTTTTGTCCGCAGATTCTCGTCGGAAATGGCTGGTGCTGTCGACGCTTCGGTCGATGTGGGCGGCACCCTCAGCCATCCCGACATCACGGGTCTGCTCTATCTGGACCACGCCAAGTTGTTGGTCGACTTCCTGAATGTGGCCTACGCCGTCACCGACACCATCTATCTGGACAGCAATGTGGTGCGATTTGACCAGGTGCAGGTTATCGACCCCCGAGGCAACGAGGCTATCATCAACGGCACCATTCGACACAACCATTTGAAAGATATCTTCTTCGACCTGATGCTGGAAAGCGACGAACTGCTCTGCATGCAGACTTCCGCACAACAGGGGAACGTCTACTACGGTACCCTTCTGGCCAGCGCTGACGGCAGCGTCCGCGGTCCGGTCGACGATTTGACCATCACCCTTAACGCACAGACCCTGCAGGGGTCATCGCTGTGCATCCCCATCACCGACAACAAGTCGGTGAAAAACGCCAGCTACATCTATTTCGACGGCGACGAGGAGGTGTTCAATGACGACACCTATTCCTTCAATATGAATGCCGGCACCCCCAACGGCAACAGTGCCCCATCGGTTTCCAACCAACGCAACGAAACTAGTGGCGGAAGTCGTTGGCTGCTGAATATCAATGTGGAAACTACACCCGATTTGAGTCTGCAGCTGCCTATCCGCTCTTCGCTAATCGATGCCGACATCAGCACCACCGGCAGTGGCGACCTCCAGTTGGCCATCGGTGCCGACCACCCCTTCTCCATTCTGGGCGACTATGAATTGGAGGGTGGCAAGATGGGGTTGAACCTGCTGGGCGTGATGCGCAACGAGTTCTCCATCGATGAGGGCAGTCGCATCTCGTTCCCCGGAGAGGTGGGTGACGCCATGTTCGACATCAAGGCAGTCTACAGCCAGCGTGTGAACCTGTCGACCCTCACGGGCAGCCTCGGTGCCAGCGACAACCAGAAACCCATCCAGGTCGAGAATGTCATTGCGCTGAACGGCACCATCCAAAACCCCGCAGTGGGATTCGATATCCGACTGCCCAATGCCGACCAGAGCGTCGAAGAGGAGGTGTTTGCCTACATTGACCGCAACAACGAGCGCGACATGCTGCAACAGACCATGTCGCTGCTGCTCTTCAAGCGCTTCTACAACAACAGCGGCAACAGCACCGACGTGGGTACCGACGTGGCCAGCGAAGGCTACGGACTGGTGGCCAACAGCCTGGGTAGCATGGTGAGCAGCATGGTGCAGTTTGTGGATGTCAACTTCGAATACAAGGCCGGCAATGCACTGACCACCGACCAGGTGGCTGTCGACATCAGCAAGGAGTGGAACAAGTTCTACTTCGAAACCACATTGGGTTTCGGCGGCGAAGCACGTGAAATGAGCCAGGTGAGCAACAACAACAATATGACGGGCGACATGCTGGTGGGCTATAAGATCAACCCTAGGCTCCACCTCTTCGTCTTCAATCGCAGCAACACCAACGACTACACCCGCAGCGACCTGCCCTACAAACAGGGTGTGGGTTTGAAATACACACGCGATTTTGACAACTTCGGCGAACTCTTCCGCCCCAAAAAGAAAGGCAAGAAATGAAACTGTTGGTCATCCGGATGAGTTCAATCGGCGATGTGCTGCTGACCACACCGTTGTTGCGCTGCCTGAAGCAGCAGCTGCCTGGTGTGGAGGTCCATTTCCTGACCAAAAGCGGAATGGCCAGTCTGGTGGAGACGAATCCCCACGTCGACAAGGTGCACATCCTACAGGAGTCGATGTCGGCCACAGTCAAAATGCTGCGAGCTGAGCATTTCGACTTTGTAGCCGACCTCCACAATGTGCCCCGCAGCCGTCGTTTGCGTCGCCGTCTGCATGTGCGTTGGAAGAGCTACCGCAAGAACACCTTGGCCAAATGGCTCCAGATTGTCACCAAGCGCGCCCCCAAGAAGGGCCGTCACGTGGTGGAACGCTATTTCGACGCCGTCCGTCCGCTGGGAGTCCATCCGGACGATAAGGGATTGGAATGCTATCTGCCATCTTCTATGGATGTGGCTGCTTTTGCCAACAGCACCATCGGTAAAAGCAAGGTCGCCGACCTCACCGCACAGCCCTATGTGGTGATAGCCTGTGGCGCCCAACATGCCACCAAGCGCATCCCGCCCGACAAACTGCAGTTTCTCGCATCCACCATCAAGAAGCCCATCCTGCTGCTGGGCGACAAGGGCGACGCCGAACGTATCCGCCAAAGGGAACTGCACTTCCAACCGCATGTCCACAACCTCTGCGGAAAGACCACACTGATGCAGACCGCCGCATTGGTCCGCACCGCCGCTGTGGTGGTGACCCCCGATACCGGCATCATGCATCTGGCCGCTGCCTTCCAGGTGCCCACCATCGCCCTGTGGGGAGCAACCGACCCCGCTTTCGGCTTCAGCGCCTACCATACGCTGCATGCCGACTGTGTGTCCGACTCCTGCTGGTGCCATCCTTGCAGCCGCACCGGCGGAGAGCGCTGTCCCTTGGGTCACTATAACTGTATGAACCACCAGAAGTGGCAGCAGATATGCCAGACCGTCGACCGGATGGTTTCCGCAAAGACACCGCAGACGTCCGCAACCGAAAAATAAAACCTGTAAACGAAAAAAAACACTGTCCGATATGAAGAAGCGCCCATTGACTTTTATAACCTGTATCATCCTTTTCCTGACTATTGCCATCGCTCCGGTGGCTGCACAACGCGATTCGTTGGCCGTGGTCAACGGACCGTGGCAGACCGACACCGTCAACGGACTGCTGCTGCGTCAATGTCAGTTCTCCAACAAAGACTGTCTGGGTAGCAACCAGTTTGTCTGTGTGCTCGAAATCAAGCCCGACGACCCCTACAATCTGGCTTTCTCGTATGAGCCCCGTCGCACGCCGACCTCCGAACATGCACGCCGCCACAATGCCACTGCCGCCATCAACGGCTCTTTCTTCGACATGAAGGAACATCACCCCATCTGCTACCTGCGCATCGACGGTAAGGAGGTGGGCGAGAACACCCCCCAGTCGGTTGACCCCATCCATCGCAAATACTACCAGTACGGTTCGTTGGCGCTGCGCCGCGGACGCCCCATCATCTTCATTCCCGACAGCGCCCGTATGGCCGAACGCAGTCTGCCAGACCGCAACATCATGACCGCCGGTCCCCTGCTGGTCTATCATGGCAAACTGATGCCCATGCGTACCGACAAGACCTTTGTCACCTATCGCCACAACCGCACCGCCATCGGCGTGCGACGCGACGGAACGGTGCTGCTGGTGACCCTCGACGGCCGCATGAAGCAATCGGAAGGCATGTCGCTTCAGGACTTCCAGAAGCTGCTCCGCTATCTGGGCTGCTACGATGCCCTCAACCTTGATGGAGGCGGTTCCACGACGATGTACGTCAAAGGCTATCCCCACAAGGGGTTGGTGAACCACCCCACCGACAACGGCCGCTACGATTTCGAAGGCGAACGCGGCGTGTCGAACTGCATTCTGGTGCTGCCTCGCAAATAGCGGGCGGCACGGGTCCCTTTGCCGGCAGTGCTACGATCAAATGGCGTAGGGTGTTTGCCTTTATTCTGATACCATTAACCTGAAACTTTCACCTTCCAAAAGCCTCCCTCCATGCAACCATCCAAAAGATTCATCATCTGCAAGGCCAGTGCCGGTGCAGGAAAGACCTTCACCCTGGTGTGCCATTTCCTGACCACTGCGCTGTCCGACCCAGCCGAGATAACGACCCGCTACGAGAAAATACTGGCCATCACCTTCACCAACAAGGCCGCCAACGAGATGAAAGAACGTATCATGAAGACCCTTCATGGTATTGTGGACGGCAGTCTGCGCGATGACGATATGGCCCGCGAGCTCTGCGAGAACCTGCGGATTGACATCGACGAGCTGGTGAAGCGTTGCCGCCAACTGGAGTCGGCCATCCTGCACAACTACAGCAACCTTTCGGTCACCACCATCGACAGCTTCGTTTACCGGCTGGTGCGCACCTTCACCTACGAACTGCGACTGCCCATGAATTTCAATGTGCTCATCGACGAACGTGAAATGGTGGAACGCTGTGTGGACCAGCTGCTCACGCAGGCCGGTGCCGATGGGGCGAAGGAACTGACCGAGGTGCTCTGCGCCTTTGTGGAGAGCCGCATGGAGGACGGCCGCAGCTTCCATATCGCCAATACGCTTCGCAAGGTGGCCGGCGAGGTGTTGAAGGAGGAGACCCCCGCCTTTCTGGACAAACTGCACAAAGTGCCGCTGGGCCAGTACAAACATCTCTACGAATCGCTGATGGGCGCCAACCGCCAGTTGGAGGATTCGCTGTCGCTTCAAGCCCGACAGGTGGTTGAAAGCTGCACTTCAGCGGGACTAACGGCCGCTGACTTCAGCTACAAGGAGGTAGGTTTTTACGGCTTTTTCCTCGGATTCGCCAATGGCGAAATGGACGGCATCAACAAAGACTCAGTCCGTGCCGATAATGCCGCCGAAAGCGGAGTGCTCTACAACAAAACAGCCCCCGACTATGTGAAGCGCCAAGTGGAATCCGTTACCCCCATGATGGTGGAAGCCTACCGCCGCATGCGGAAGCTCATTCGGGAAGAGCGCAAGTTCTACAACACCCGCAAGATGCTGCTGGCCAACCTTTACGGAATGGCGATGCTGGACAGCATCCGCACCATCAAGGAACTCTATTACAGCGAGAACGAAAGTGTCCATATATCGGAGTTCAACAAGCGCATTGCCCAACTGGTGGCCGACGAACCCGCCCCGTTCATCTACGAACGTGTCGGCAACCGCTATCTGAGTTACCTTATCGACGAATTTCAGGACACCAGCCGACTCCAGTTCAAGAATTTCCTGCCGCTGATCGTTGAAGCGCTGTCGCGTACCGACGCAGGCGGACTCTCGTCGCTTATTGTCGGCGACGGCAAACAGGCCATCTACCGTTTCCGTCAGGGAGACGTGCGACAGTTCATGATGCTGCCCCAAGTGGCAGATGACCCCATCACCAGCCGGATGCTCAGCCTCAATGCAGACATCCAAGAGCGTAACATGAACTACCGTACCCTCCATAATATTGTGAATTTCAACAATCACTTCTTCCAGTGGGCGATAACCGAGCATTTCAAGCACAATGCCGAACTGCAGGATCTCTATATCGGCGACCCCAGCCGCAAGGAACCCGCGCTTTTTCAGCACACCCAAAAGAAGGGCGGATACGTGCAGCTCTCCTATACAGAGGAGGAACACCTGCTCGACGAGCTGCTGGCGCTGGTGCTCCATCTGGTCAATGATCTGCACTACAACTATGGCGACCTGCTGGTGCTGGCCCGAACCAACATCACCCTCTCCCAGATTGCCGACAAGCTGGTGGCCTCCATCAACGACCCCCGTTTCCGACTGCTCACCAGCGAGTCGTTCATCCTCTCCAACAGCCGTGTGGTGCGGTTGCTGCAGGCGTTGCTGCGCTATTTGGAGAACAGTGCTGACCGTGTGGCGGCGCTGACGGTCGTGTCTCTCTATGCCGAAATCCTCGACGACGTGTGGAACGATGCCGATCGCGATGGCGGCACCCCACCGAATGCAGCCCGTCCGTCGGAGGTCACCCTGCAGCGGCTCCGTGCCTGCAACTACGATTTGCAGCAGTTCTTCGGTGCGGTGTTGCCCGAAGGCCATGTTTTCAATCTCGACAGTCTGCATGCGCTGTCGCTCTACGACTGTTGCGAAGAGCTGTTGCGTCAGCTCTCGCTCGAATCGGAGGATGCTACTTATGTCGCCACCTTCCTCAATACCGTATCGTCGTTCATGCAGCGCAACTATTCCGACCTCAGCGCCTTCAACAGCTATTTGGACGAAAACATCGACAAGCTCTCATCCTCAACGGCACCCGACGAACAGGCGCTGCGCCTGATGACCATCCACAAATCGAAAGGACTTGAGGCACCCGTGGTCATCACCATGATGAAAGCCGAAAAAGAGCGTCCGTCGCAGTTGTGGATAGACCTTGATGCCACCCAGCAGTCGGTGACGGCCGATGCCGCATCGCTTCCAGTGGCGCTGATCGGCCAGCAGAAGAACGAATCGCTCTTCTCGTCCAATTTCGACGAGGAGGTCATCATGACGGAGATGGACCGCATCAATCTGCTCTATGTGGCATTGACGCGTCCGCGCGAAAAACTCTATGTCATGTGTGAAGAATGCAAAGCGGAGGGGAGCGACAACCGGGCGCTGCTGAAACAATACGCCACACGCAATGATTCCGGCTTTCGAGCTCTTGACGACCAACACTATGCATTGGGAGAAGAGCTGCCCAATCCGAAGGCCACCGATGCGCAGTCGGCGGAACAGCAGTCGGCGGTACCGCCCATCCGCAATATTGTCTTCCCTGCTTGGGAGAATCGTGTGGTGGTGGCCCCCCAGAATGCCCATTCGCTATCGCCGCTTGAAGAGGACAGCCGACGCTGGGGTATCGTCATCCACGACCTGTTGGCGCACATGCTGACGGTGGACGACGTGCGGCCGGTGGTGGAACGCTACTGTACGGCCAATTTGCTGGATACCAGCATTTGCGACGAACTGGTGGACCGCATAGTCCACATGATGGAGAAGGAAGAGAACAAACGCTTCTTCGGCAAAGGGCAGCGGGTGCTCTGTGAGGCGTCGCTGGTGGTGAACGGCGAGGTGCGCCGACCCGACCGCATCATCTTCACCGACAACGCCACCTGGGTGGTCGATTTCAAGACCGGCGCCTACGACAAGGATACCCACCAAAAGTACCAGAAGCAGGTGGCAGCCTATGTGGCCGCCGTGTCGGCGATGGGCTATCCCAATGTCAGCGGATCGATCCTCTATCTGTAGGCAGCTTGCTTTTGAAGGGGTCTCTGTTTTTGAAGGGGAACCGCTTTCACAAGAGGGTTACTTCTGTAGGGAGGCTGCTTTTATGGCAAGTTTGATTTTGTAGAGGACCTACAGCTGTAGGCGACTTACTTTTTCTTGTATTCTCTGCCGATCTGACCTGGGTCGATTTCGGGTTCGCTCATTTCGGTGCACATGCGGTATTGCGAACCATGGTCATAGTCGAGAGACGAGCAAGAGACACCTTCGCTGACGTAATCCGTCACGATGTAGGTAGGATTTTGGCCGTCTTGGACGTAGCAGCGGCAAGCTTTTGTGTCGCAAGAGGAGATGAACGGCAGTGCGGCAGCAAGTGTCAGCGCCAGCATCCAAAAACGGTTTCTGTTATTTTGATTTCTCATGAGGTTTATTGTTGGTATGTTCGTTGAATGATGTTGATTCGTTCGTCGGGTTGGGAGGTGGGGAAAAGTGTTTTTCATTGTCCCCAGAACATTCTGACAACATCCATGGTGTCCATTTCGGGGGCATCCCAGTCGGTGCAGAAGCGGAACGACGAGTCGTTAGGGTGGGGGAAGTCCCAGCCCAAGTCGGCGCAGGGCGTCTGCTGGTCGATGAGGGTGTGCTGCACCCTCACGTTGCCCCACCGTTCCAGCAGGTAGCAGCGGCAGTCGTGGGTTTGGCAGCCGGCGACGCCGAAGAGCAATGCCGCCGAAGCGGCCAGCGGACGGAGGATGTTGTGACGATGTTTCATATTTATTCGGCCGTGATTTCGTCGACAAAGAGCCATGCCTGTTCGCCGGCGCTCACGTGCCAGCGGGGCAGTTTGCCGAAGTTAGTTGCGGTGATGCGCACATAGCGAATCTCCGAAGCGTTGCCATGAACGGTGAAGGTGTTTGTGCCCTCCACCTCCTGGCGTTCGAGGGTGGGAGCAAAATCCTTGTTGGTCACCGAGCCGAAGGGGCTGTACGACTGACCGTCGGCCGACACCTCCACGATCACCTCGGTGGGGTAGAATATCCATGCCCGCATGTTCTCCAGGCAGTCGACGCCCACCGTTGTGATGCTGCGAGGCTGCAGGAGGTCCACCACCACCTTCATGTCTTCCTGCCAACCCTGCCATCCGCCGATGCGGAAGTTGCTTGTGCCGTAGAGGCGGTCGATGAGGCCTGTGGGGCCGTTTTCGGCGTACTGCGGAGCCGGCTGGGTGAGGTAGGTCAGCTGGCGGTCGCTCTGTGTGTGGGTCAGCCGGTGGGTCACCACGGCGCTGTAGCCCGTCGAGTCGTTGTAGGCCACCGCCTTGATCACCGCGTCGTAGTCGACGGATATCGGACCGCTGTAGCGGGTCGAGAGGCGGGTAGGTTCGCTGCCGTCGAGCGAGTAGTAGACGCTGTCGGCCGACAGGATACGCACCACGGCGGTGCCGCTGAAGCTCTGCTGCCAGTCGTCGAAGACCGGCGCGCGGGTGATGACGGGCGCGGAAGCAGTGCAGGATTGGGGTAGGGCGGCAGGCGCCGTTCCCCATTTGGTGTTGGGGTTGGATCCCATCTCGAAGTCGATGGTGCAACCCTCCTTGAGATCTTCAAAGGTGAGGAACGACCTGTAGAAGGGGTTGTTGTTCAGTCGCATGGACTGCACGTAGCAGTTCTTGCCGCTCTGGTTGTGCGCGTTGATGACGACGGATTTGCCGTTGGCCAGACGGATGGTCACCTTGTCGAACAACGGCGATCCGATGATGTATTGGCCGCTACCCGGACAGACGGGGTAGAAGCCCATGGCGCTCATCACGAACCAAGCGCTCATCTGGCCGCAGTCCTCGTTGCCGCACAGACCGTCGGGGCTGTCGTGGTAGAGTTTGGTGCAGATCTGGCGCACCAGTTCGGCCGTTTTCCATTGCTGGTTGAGGAAGGCGTAGAGGTAGGCAGCGTGGTGTGAAGGCTCGTTGCCGTGGGCGTAGAGGCCGATGAGACCGGTGATGTCGCTCTGGTCGCGACCCGACAGTTTCGCTTTGGAGTGGAACAGGCTGTCGAGAAAGCGAACGGCCTTTTCTTTGCCACCGATGGTGTTGACCCAACTCTGCACATCGTGAGGCACATAGGATGAGTACTGCCAGCTGTTGGCCTCGGTGAAGTGGTTGTTGACCTCGGTAGCATCGAAGGGGGTGACGAAGGCCCCGTTGCGGCGGGCGTGCATGAAGCCGTCGCCGTCCATGATGTTCTTCCACGACTGGCAGCGGCGCGAGTAGGCGCGATAGATGCTGTCGTTGCCGATGAGGCGTGCGAATTCGCTGATGCACCAGTCGTCGTAGGCGTATTCAAGAGTTTTGCTGACCGACTCGTTCTCGTATTCGCTGCTGAGGAAGCCGTCGCGGGCATACTCGGTGCGACCCAGGAAGGGCAGATTGGAGGTTGCCACCATAGCGTCGAGCAATTCGGCTAGTGTCGCCTTGTCGAGGTCGTCGAGCACACCGGTGCGGTAGGCGTCGAGGATGACGCTGACGGCGTGATAGCCAATCATGCAGTGTGTTTCGTAGCTTGAGAGCTCCCACATTGTCAGTTCGCCGCTGTGGCGGTAGTGGTCGAGCATGGTGAGGACGAAATCGCGGCTGCGGTTCGGGTCGACGATGTTGAGCAGCGGATGCAGGGCGCGGTAGGTGTCCCACACCGAGAAGACGGTGTACTGGTTGCGGCCTTTGGCCTGCTGGACGGAGTAGATGATGGTGTCGCGGTCCTTCATGGCCAGGTAGCGGCCGTCGGCGTCGCTGTAGAGGTAGGGCGACGTCATGCAATGGTAGAGGGCGGTGTAGAAATTGGCGCGGTCTTCGCGGCTGCCCCCTTCCACTTCGATCTGGCCCAAGGCTTTCTCCCAGATGTCGTGAGCCTCCTTCTTGGCCTTGTTGAAGGTGATGTCGGCGCTCTCCTTCATGTTGCCGTAGGCCCCCGGATCGTCGACCGACGAGATGCCCACTGTGAGGGTCACCTCTTTGACGTTGTCGGGGAAGAGCAGCAGCGCTTTGCAGTCTTCGCCGCTGATAGGTTCGAGGCCGTCGACGCGTTTGCCGTCTTTAAAGAACAGCACCTCTTTGGGTTGGCAGTCGGCCGTGAGGGCGAAGTGCAGCTGCTGCTGGGGGTTCCAGGCGTTCGAGACGCGGTAGCCGCACAGATGCCATTCGCCGGTGGATTCGGCAAGCGCCAAGCGCGAATCGATCACCACGTCGCGGTGTTTGAGGTCGACGACCACACCTTTGCGACCGGCGCGCGGGAAGGTGTATTTGTGCAGCGCGTTGCGTTCGTGGACGGTCAGTTCGGCCATCACCCGGTTGCGGTCGAGGACCACGCGGTAGTAGCCCGGTTCGGCCTTCTCGTTGCGATGCGAGAAGGTGGAGAGGTAGAAGCTGTAGTCGAGGCTGTCGGGCAGGTCGCCGTTGTCGGAGGTGAACGGCATCACCAGCACATCGCCGTAGTCGCTGCAGCCGGTGCCGCTCAGATGGGTGTGGCTGAAGCCGTAGACGGTGTCGTCGCTGTAGTGGTAGGCGCTGCAGCCGTCCCAGCCCTCGAGACGCGTGTCGGGACTGACCTGGACCATGCCGAAGGGCAGGATGGCGCCGGGGAAGGTGTGCCCATGGCCGTCGGTGCCCACAAAAGGATTGACATAGGAAGTCAGCGTCTGCTGGCACGAAACCGTCAGCAAGCAAAGCACCACCGCAACAAGAAACTTACGAAAAACCATGAAGGAGATATAAATTTTTGATATTGTGATTTGTAACAATTTGATAAAGGCAGATGGACAGGACTATTAAACATCAGCCGTCAAGGAGCAACGATGGCGACCGCAGGCATCAGATCTTCATCTTGATGAGGGCGGCGGCGCCGAGGATGGCCACTTCGTTGGCTTTCAGCTGCGACATGCGGATGGTACAGCTGCCGGCGAAGATGTTGAGCAGGTATTTGTCGAAGGCCTTCTGGAGCGGTTTGAGCAGCGGTTCGCCCACTTTGGTAGGTCCGCCCATCAGGAAGATGGCCTCGGGAGCCGAGAAGTTGACGCTGTTGGCCATCGCCATACCCAGCTGGTCGGCCACCACTTCCCAGGTCTTCAAGGCGATGGGGTCGCCCTGGTTGGCCAGGTCGCCGATGGCTTTGCTGTCGATGTCGGAGGAGATGGGTGTGCCTTTCAGTTCGAAGTAAGTCTGCACGATGCCGCGTGCCGAGGTGTAGGTCTCGAGGCAGCCGTAGCGACCGCAGGAGCATTTGCGGCCGTTGGGGATCAGGATGCTGTGGCCTAGTTCGCCGGCGGCGCCGGTGCTGCCGTGAATCAGCTTGCCGTCGATGACGATGCCGCTGCCCACGCCGGTGCCCAAGGTGAACATGATGAAATGGCGCAATCCCTTGGCGCCGCCGTAGACCATTTCGCCGTAGGCGGCCGCGTTGGCGTCGTTGCTCAGCACCACGGGGACGTTCATGTATTGGTGAATCTCCTTCTCGAAGTTCAGCACCCCTTTGATGGGCAGGTTCGGAGCGTTGTCGACGCAACCCGTGTAGAAGTTGCCGTTGGGGGCGCCGATGCCGATACCTTCGATTTCAGACACTTCCATGTCCTTCATCATTTTCTCGATGCAAGCCATCATGTCGCGGATGTAGGGTTGAAGGTCTATGTATGCGTTGGTCGGCATATTGCTGCGGGCTATGATGATGCCGTCGTCGCGCACCAGACCCATATCGGTGTTTGTGCCTCCGATATCGATTCCAATACTATAAGTATGAGCCATTTATATTTGTTTTATTAAGTTGAACACTTTTGCAAAAATACGAAAAAAAAGTGGAAGTTTCGCTTTAGAAACGCATATAGTTGGCATGTTTTGAGGAATATGCGTATCTTTGTAAGTCCATTCTTTGGAAGATTTTGTGTAACTTGTTGAATAATAATTTTGTGTATAAATCAAAAAAAGAAAAAAGATGAAAAAAGGATTGCTTTTGATGCTTGCAGCAGCAAGTGTGATGATGATGACGGGCTGTTCGGGTTCCAGTTCGAGCGGCGAGAAAAAAGGTGTGCCACTGGCCCAGGTCGATCAGAAAGGGTCCGATGGTATTGCGTTCGTGAATATTGACGGACAATGCGTTATCGACGACAGCCGATTCAGCAGCGCCATTGGTTTCAGCGAAGGGCTCTGTGCGGTGTTTGACAAGGAAACCAATAAGCTGGGCTTCATCAATGGCAAGAGCGACCTTGTGATTCCCTGCCAGTTCGACAACGACGAATTCCGCCACCGCATACCCAGCATGACCAATATCCGCGAGCGCAACGTGTTCCATTGTGGCTATGCGCGCGTCTGTTCGGGCGACGGCTACATCCTGATTGACAGGAATGGCAATACCGTTTTGGAAGGCTATGTGCCCATCGACTGGGACGGTCATGTGGTGATTGCATGCGACCAAAACGTGCGCGAAGCCGGTCTCTATACGATGAACGGCAAGGTCGTTGTCGCTGTCGGAAAGTACAGCAGATATCGCTTCCTGCAGAACGGCATGCTGGCCTGTTACGACAATGAGAGCGGCTGTTACGGCATCATCGACCGGAACGGCAATGTGGTGGTGAACAAGGAACGAGGCGAGGGCTTCCTCTATGACGAAGTGAGCGACTTCGTGGACGGCTATGCGTTGGTGCATTTGAAGGAGACCGACGGCCCGTGGCATGTGATCGACACGAAAGGCAACGTGGTCAGGCAGTATCCGAAACGCATCGGCAATACACTTACGTTCAATCGTATACCGAAATTCTACGAAGGGCTGACCATCTATCAGGGCGGCATCCTCAACAACCGTTACGATCCCCTACTTGAATTTTCCGACGAGGTGAAGGTAGCCACTTATTTCAGCGACGGGATGGCCCGCGTGTACGAGTCGTTGAACGGTGGCGCCAAGATGGGGTATGTCAACACCCAGGGCGAGATGGTGATACCCTACAAGTACAATGCCGGAAGCGATTTCAGCGACGGCGTGGCGTTGGTGCAGGACGACTCGGGTTGGCACATCATCGACAAGAATGACAATATTGTGGCCACTTTGCCCGGATCCGTCAGAAACGCTAATGGCACCAATGTTCCCAAATTCCATGCTGAAAGACTTGTGACCTATGATGACGAACGACAGGTGATTTACGACACGAAAGGCAATGAGGTGGTGCTGCAGGGCGTGACCGGCAATATCGAGAATTTTTACTATTCCGGCAGCGACAACAGCGAAGTGGACGACGAGCTCTGATGCGACACCCGCCTGTCGACAAACAATAAGCCTGTAGGGGAATCCCTTACAGGCTTTTTTTGTGGGAGGAGGATTGTTTTTTATTGTTGCAGCGACTCACGCTCCTGGGGCAAGGTATGGGAATGATATTCCATCGACGTCTCTGCCAATTTTCCCAGCTGTTCGGTCAGAAGCCGCACAACCTTCCAAGTCGAACCCGTAGGACTGAAATGATATGATTTGATTGTTATGGGTTGCGAGTAAATATTAGATTTCTTCAAGACCCAATGACTTCATATACTCATACGTTCCGTCGTAGAATTCCGGGAGGCGGGTGGGGTCTTCGGGGAAACCATCCAAGCCTATGTTGCCGTTTCCAGAGGGGATGCAGATGACGATACCCTGACGCGCCCGAGTCAGAAGGACGCGATAGGCGTTGAGCATATATTTTCTGTTTTCTTCGTTGTTTTCAGGATTCCACTTGTTTTTGCCGTTGAATTTGTAGTAGGTCCAACTGCCGTTCTCGCAGCGCATGTCGGCATCCCACAGGATACAAGCGTAATCAAGTTCCAATCCCTGTACTTGGATTTCGGTGGCCGCATCTTCCAGGTAGTTCGACGAGCGGATGTCGGTTTTGTCTTCGAGGAACCAGTGGACGGCATTCTCATCACCCTGTCCCAGTATGTGTACTGCCAGCGGTTTGAAGCGAGCTGCCACTTTGGTCACCAGCACGCCTGTCTGCTGGCTGCCGCGAGCCTGTTTGCGCAGCCAGGCGCGGGCTTTCTCCATATCGCGGGTAAGCATGATGGGATAGCCCTTCTGTTGGACGTCCCTGTAGAGCGATGATGCATCGGGAGCGAACGACAGTAGCGAATGGACGAAAGCCGACAGTGTCTCTGCACGGAACGACCGAAGGCTGACGGCCAGATGCAGGCTGTCGGAGTAGGTCACCTTGTCGTTCGTCTTCAGCAATTCATTCACCCGGCCTTCGGCATATTCCGGTTCTGTCAGTTTGTTTGAGATATACACATCCCAATGCTTGAAGCGGTTGTTCAGGGCGTTGATCCATTCTGCGATGCCAGCTTCGCCGGTGTTGATTTCCTGTCCACCACCCACAAGGCAGATGATGACAGCCCAGTCTTCGCGCTGGTCGAGTGACCAAATCAGAAATTCAGCTTCTGACATCGGGAAATTGGGCACCTTCAGTTTGTTGCCGTACGTGCCACCACGTTTCAGGTAGTCGGCGATGCGTTTGTGAGTCCAGCTGCGTTGCGCCTCGTCGAAGATGGCCACGTGTTCCACTTCACCATAACCTGTAGCTTCAAGTCGGACAGCCTTTTCGGGATCAATTTCCACAATGCCGTTCTCCACAGGATTCTTTATCTTGGCCAGCATATTGTCGCGATAGCGATGGATGATCTGTATGAACTCGCTGACTTCGCGTCGCGATTCGGACATATTCTTCCGTTCTCCGTTGGCTGAGCATTTCTTTTGGTTGTCTCTGGCCAAAGCCTCCGTCAGTACTGCCACCAAAGGCCCATTGCCCGACAGGTAGACGGCACCGTTTTCTTTGTCACGCTCCCCGTCCTTATAGGTCTGTTTGATGGCCACATCGAGACCCACAAGAGTCTTCCCGGCACCAGGGACACCCGTGACAAAACAGATGCTCTTTTTGCGTTTTTCTTTGCTGTTTTGGATGACTTCAAGGATATAGTTGGTGGTTCGGTCGGTCGACACCTTGTCCGCCTCATGGCGTGTGATGTCCTCTACCGAGTGATTTTCAAACAGGGTCCTTGCAGCCTCGATGATGGTGGGTGTGGGAGCATAGGGGCTGATGAGCCAGTTGTCGATTGTCTCGTCGTTGCGATCGGCTCCAGCATGTTCCAGCACCTTTGTGATCAGTTTTTGCAGATGCTCTTCACCCGTAATCATCGGGTTGTATATGTCGTCATTGTATACCGACGGCTGAAATACCGTTGAGTGATTCTTGTACTTCGTCGGAATCAAAATCGGCACAATCTTCCTGTCGTGACTGAAGAGGTGGAAGTTTTTCAAATCCAGTGCATAATCCATCACCTGCTCTATGCCAGCCTGAAACTCCTCTTTCTTGCCCACTTTGAATTCGAGGCAGAAGATGATACCCCGAAGCAGTAGCACGATATCGATACGCTTTCCCAGGCGGGGAATGTCGTATTCAAAGACAATCTGTCCTTTTTCGTCACCCCAAGGTCCGAGCACCTGTTGCATGAGCGTAATTTCGCCCATCCAAGCCTCATCGGTTGTGGTGAGGGATTCTCCGTGATAGTTGTTGTGTAGCGTTCCCAGCACCGACAGGGGATCTTGATGCAGAAAATCATAGAAGGTGGCTGAATATAGGCAACGGTTTGAGGGCATAGCTATTGATTAATTGGTGCTTATGTGATTGTCAATTTTTTTTTCGAGTACAAGATTTGCCAGACATACGGCGATCTCTGTTTTTTCCTCACGTGGTCGCCAGGCGATGATGAAACTGGCTTCGGTGTCGGCGACTGAATAGTTTTTCGATTCTAGCTCTTTTATACGTTTGAGCATTTCGTTTGACAATCTGCCCAAACGAGTTCCATGCGACAAAATATAGCCATCGGAGTATTCTAGTTTGTCGCCGCTTCGCAGGCGAAGAATCTGTTCTTTATGGTCTTTGAAGTAGTCGAGAAACACGTCGTGCATAGACAATGAGATGACGAGAGCAGGTTGTTTGGAGAGGAAAGAGGTGTTATTGTAGATGTGGAGGTGATGTTTTGCCCGAGTGATGCCAACGTATACGGCCCGAAGTTTCTCGTTGTCAAGCTGCTGGATTTCGCCTAAAAGGAGGTGGACGGTATCGAACTCTCGACCTTTAGCTTTGTGAATAGTGCTGACGAATACGGTATCCTTTTCTGTGGTAATGAAGTCCTCGATGCTTGAATCGATAGCAAATTCACGAAGATCACTTCGGTAAAAATCCTTGTGGGTGGCTTCAAAATCGGCAAAGAATTGTTTCAATGCCATCAGGCATTTGCTTGTGGCGTAGGTTTCTTCTGTACGCTGCTTGGCTTCTTCCCATAATTCCCTTCTGATGCTTCTATCGGTGGTATCGCCCAGTTGCTTGAAGAAATAGCGTACTTCTGCCAGGTTAATGAAACGGAAGGAGTCGGTGGCTTGGATCATCCTTACATGTTTGCCTTGAAGTCTGAGCAGATGAGCTACTTGGAGTGTCTGTTCGTTGGTGGTGGTGAGGAAAGCGGTGGTTCCAATATAATTAGAATCTTGTATCAGTGTGCTGTAATTGGCAGATGTGTTGACGATTCCTTGATAATTGGAGACAGATTCGATGGGGGTCTTCTTCATTCGCCCAGAAATCTTCTGTGCAAATTGATTGGCGTATGCTACAATGCTATGGTCAGATCGGTAATTGTCAATGAGTTCGTACAGTGTGGCTTGATAGTCGGTGATGAGTGAACGAATATGGGCGGAGTCGCTGCCGCGAAAGGCGTAGATGTTCTGGTCGTCGTCGCCGACGGCTATTACACGCATTTCTTCGTTCCGATTCATTAGTGCCTTTACCAGCTTGAAATCATTCTCATCCATATCCTGTGCTTCGTCGATGACTAGCACGCTTTTGGCTATTTTGCTTTCCTCGACTTCTCCGTTTTCTATCATCTCGGCCGCGCGGTTAACGACATTTTTGGCCTCTTCGAGAGAACCATTTCGTCCAATCAAGTCAAAACTGTAGGAATGGAAGGTCTTTATGTCGACAAAATGAGCTGCATTGCCGACCAGTTCAATCAGCCTTTTTTTGAACTCTGTTGCTGCAGCGCGAGAGAAGGTGAGCATCAGCAGTTGCTCGTGTTTGACATCTTCCATGAGCAGCAACGACGCTAGTTTGTGGACTAGTACGCGTGTTTTGCCGCTTCCTGGGCCTGCTGCGACAACGATGTATTTTGACTGCTTGTCGTCGATGATTTCGCGTTGACGAGGGCTGAGGGAACCAAAAATTTGCTGATACTTGGCGGGAGTAATATTTTTTGTTATTTGTGTTCGACGTTCACCCTTGAAGTATTTGTTGATAAACAACTTATAATCCATCAAAAAGTAATCTCTCACAAATTGCATTGCTTTATCGTAGTCCCTTACCATCATATTAGCGTATTCGCCGACAATATGAATCTGCTGAATACGTTGCTTGTAGAATTCGTCCAACAGTCGGTATTGTTCTTTCCCGTATCTTCTCGTGCGGTCCACTTTACGGTGGAGCTGCATGGTGTTGTATACTACCATGAAACCGCCTTCGATTTTTAGAAGTCCTGCTTTGCTGAGATACAGTAGCGCCTCTTCCATATCGCCCAGGCTTGCTTTGTCAGAGGAAATAAAGGCGCTTGTTTGGCGTTTGGTGTTGTAGTTGGTAAGTAACTCGACCATAGAGAAGGTTATCATCTTGTCATCGGCTGATGCGGTAAGCTCTTTCGAGACGTATCTGCATATGTCAGATCTTCGGTTGAATCTTTGCACTGTCGTTTTCCTATCCACTTCGAGCCGTAAGTTAACGCTTCCATTGGCGCTGTGTTCTTCTTTTTTCAGGTAACCTTTGATAAGCAGGAAATGGAAAAGCATTCGCAATGTTTTCACGGTACACCGTTGATGACCGGCCTGTTGAGCTTCTGCATTCAGTTGCTTGTAGTTGAAGGTGGTTGAGTCCGTGTTGATTTTTTCTAAGATGAACTGTTCGAGACGTAGTATTTCCTCCAAACTGCGAGTGATGTTTGCTCGATCGATAAAAGCTTGCATATCCTGTGTGTCGGCCAACAAACCTTCTTGACGCATCAAATTGATGTTGCGCACCACTGCCTCTTTTTTCATGCCGAGAATGTCTGCCAGATAGTCGACTCGGCTTTCCGCTTCTGCTTCCCGGCCGTCGGCGGTGGCGCGACTGCTGATGAGAGAGTGGATGATACGTGCTGCCTCCTCGCGAGTTATGTCATCGAAAAGTGTGGAATCGTTAAGTCGCTGGCGCGCTTCTTCCATTGAACGCACTTTGATACCTGTGGCAAAGATACGTGGAGCATTGCTTCCTCTGCTGATAAAACCAGCCTGTTCCAGAGCAGTAATGGCTCCTCGTACTCGCGTTTCAATATCATTGCCGTCATCGTCGTTCCATCCGGCTTGACGCGCAACTTCCAATGGAGAACAACTCACCTTATCATGCTTGGCGGTCAGTTCTTTGATGGCCTTCCATACTTGCTGTATTTCGCTGATGGAAAGTTTTGTTTGGTTGAGGAGTATGAAATGCTTGTCGAGGTCGCTGTCGTCGAAGAGGACATAGCAGTCGGCCTCCATTTGAGGATCACGACCGGCTCGTCCAGCCTCCTGTATATAGTTTTCGAGAGAGTCGCTGATATCATAGTGAACCACCAGTCCTACGTCTTTTTTGTCCACACCCATGCCGAAGGCAGATGTTGCCACAATTACCTGAGCGAGTCCGTTCATAAAAGCATTCTGGTTTGTCACTTTTTCTGAAGCGTCCATTTTGCCGTTGAAAGGTAGCGCTCGAATACCATCACGTTTCAGCCGGTCAGCCAGAACGATAGTGCGACGGGTTCGTGCAACGTAAATGATGGTCGGACAACGATGCCCAAGAATAAGGTTGCGGAGTTGGGTGTATTTTTCATCCGCTGTTTCGGCGTGCAGCACCGAATATCGAAGGTTCTGACGCTCGGCATGGGATGCAAAGACTTTCAGCGTGATATTCAGTTTTTGCTGGAAATAGTCACAAATGTCAGAAACGACCTTCTGCTTTGCGGTGGCGGTGAAACAGCTTACAGCGATAGGTTGGCTTAGCTGTTTCTTTTCTTGTAGGCTTTTGATGAAGTCACCAATGTAAAGGTAGTCGGTTCGAAAGTCTTGACCCCAAGCCGAGAAACAGTGAGCCTCATCGATCACGAAACGTACGACATTGCGGCTTAGGAGCAGACGCTCGATGGTCTTGCTGCGAAGCATTTCGGGAGCAATATAGAGCAGGTTTGCAGTGCCTTCGGCCACTTGATCGATGACAGTGGCACGCTCTATGGGGTCAAGAAGACCATTGATAGTGACAGCATCGCTGATACCTCTTTCGGCAAGATTGTCCACCTGGTCTTTCATGAGACTTTGCAAAGGTGAAATGACCACGGTCAGTCCGTGAATGTTCCGACCGGACATTAACGCCGGTAATTGAAAAGTCAGACTCTTCCCACCACCTGTTGGAAAAATGGTCAGAATGGATTCTCCTCGAATTGCAGCTTCAACTGCGTGTTGCTGCATCGGTTCGCCGTCAAATAATCGGAATGCGTCGTATCCGAAAAAATCTTTCAAGCCGGTGTGGGCATCCAGTCGGTGTTTGCAATACTCGCACTTGTCGCATGGAGTATTACACAGGAATGTCATTACATTGTTCACTTTCGGGTAGTTGCGTAATACCCAGGCCGGTGTTAAAGATTGAAGGTCATCGGCACCTATCACAGCCAAAGCGAAAGCCAGTTCGATGGGATAGCGTCTTGCGACGGCCTCAATGTTGGCATTGGTGCATATTTTTCCGGAGAATTCCTCGCGTATCAGCGTGGAGACGTATCCTAATCCGTTGATGCCGTCGTTGCCAATCCATTCAAAAAAACCGCGAAATTCATTTGTGTTTTTCAGCAGTGCACGGTATATCATTTGCCGTTTTGCTGGTAATGATTTCCATGCCTCCACTTCATCAAAGAAGAGATTCTGGGCTTTTTTTGCGTCATTGACAGGGTTGTTCAGTTCATCTACCTGCAGCTTGTCGTCCTTCACTAATCGATGATAAGGCTTGCGGGGGAACAGAAGAGGAGATAAGGGTAATGTATCAATTACAGTGTATGAATCCTGTAAATGAATATATTTCAAATCGTGATTGATAATGTTATGACCACACAAGGTGTCGCACATCGACACAAAATCTTCAAATTCACGTGCCGATTGTGTATGCAATATGGCTCCGTCTGCTCGCACAGCTCCATAATCTTGCACTTTTTGGCTGTCGATCCCAACTTCTGTGTCGATAAAAACTATCATAACATTATGCTTTGTTCAAGCCTTGTGAGTGGTTGTGTTTATGGTTGGTAAATGGTTGAAATTTTGCTTCTTGTATTTGCGTGTGCTGCTATTTGAATTGCTGTGATTATTGTTTTTACCAATTGATTTGCTGAATCTGTTGGATGACAGATTCAAGTGCAAAATTACGTAATTTTTTTGATATGGCAAACGGTTGTTTTTGGGGTGGGGATTGGGGTGTGATTTGGTGTGGGGTGCCGTTGGTTGAGGCGTTGTGAAAGGGTGGGTCTTTGGTGGGTCTCTGGTGATTCCCTGGTATTGCATAGTGGGTGTTGAAGGAGGGGGAGATTTGATTTGGAGAGGGTTGATTTGGGATGGTGGTTTGGGGTGGCGTTTTTTGGAGGGGAAAAATAGAAACTCGTGACTCGTAACATGCAAATGACATAAGAGAAAGTTCCTTTTATTAAATATATATAATATACCTTAATAAAAAAGGGAATTTTTTTATGTGAAAACAAATGCAAGATACGAGTTACGATCTTGGGAATTGATGAGAAGGTAAATTGCTGTGGGTGATTTTGTTGCGTTTTTGTAGATTCGCATATCGTCTCATGGGCCGTTTTTTTGTGGAGACTGGATTTTTGTTTTGTTGAGGTGCTTTTTTAGCGTTTTTTTCGGTTGAAAATGGTTTTTTTTCGAGAAAAGGGGTAGAATTGGCGTGCTTTTAGGCTGAAAATACCCTTTGGGGGAGTGAAAAATGTGAAATTGTTATTTTTTATTGATAATCTGTTTTTTACTTGATGTTGAGGGTGGCGATATAACGGTCGGCGGGAGGGGAAATTAGAAACTCGTAACTCGTATCTTGCAAATGAAAATGTATTTCCCTGAAAAAGGTCGATTCATATTGGAAGAATTGACTTTTTTCAGGGAAATTATACTCGGGGAAATGAAGAAGGATGCTTTTGTGGAGAGAGGAGTGGAGGGTGAGTGGGGCTAGCGCGTTTGGCTGATGATCAGCTTCTTTTGCTGGCCGTTGAGGGTGGCGGTGTAGCAGCCCGCGGGGAGGGCGGGGAGGCTGATGCGGGTGGTGCCGTTGACGGGGTGCTGGAGCACTTGCTGACCCTGCATGTTGTAGATGGTCAGTGTGGCGTCGGTGGCGTCGGTCCGGACGGTGAGCTGGTGCTGCGCGGGGTTGGGGTAGAGGCTGAAGACGGCCGCATCGGCGGGGTGCAGACCCACGGGAATCTGGGGGGCTCCCTGACAGAGGTAGAGCTTGTACTGACGGGTGGTGACACCATCTTCGGCGGTGACATCGATAAGCGCCAGCAGGGTGCTGTCGTTGAAGGACTGCAGGCTGACGGCGATGGTGGCGTCGTCGGCTTGGGGCGTTGCGGTGATATCGTCGGTGCTGACGGCGGTGAGGTCGTCGACATGGAGCGCGTAGTTCATTTTGGCGCGCTGGAAGCCGTTGACGGGATTGCCAGCCAGCTGGATGCCGTTGAGCCAGGCGCTGTAGACGAACTCGATATCGTCCACGGAGATGGAATCGTAGGCTTCGCCTTCGCCGGGCTGGTTGTTGGTGGTGATGTTGATCAGGATGTAGCGGGCATCATCGGTGCCGTTGTAGACGAAGGGAGCGCGGAGGCGGGTCCATCCCATCTGGTCGGATTGGTCGGTGGTGCGGGTGGTTTTGGCGACGGCGCGGCCTTTGTATTTCTCGGTATCGTTGACGTCGTTGGGCGCTTTGAAATCGCGTTCGCCGTGGATGACCGCTTCGACTTGCGCCTCGGAGAAGCGGCTGGCAGCGTAGAAGCTGACCCAGACGTACATGGAGTCGGGGGTTGCGGTGAAGGGCTGGCTGTGGTCGCCGTTGGAGCGCTGGGTGTAGTTGTAGTTGTCGCTGCTGGTGGCGTTCATGGAGCCCGCGTGGATGCGACCGGTGGTCATATTGCCATTGGCTTTGATGCCGAGGATGCTACGTGTGTAGAGGGTCAGGTAGTAGCTGCCTGAGCCCCCCGGGCGTCTGCCGGAACGGCGGTAGTGGTGGTTGTCGGACGCCAGCGAGGCGTAGGAACCGTCGCTGCTGCTGAAGGTGTTCCAATGGGTGGGTTCGGAAGTGTAGCCACCGTCCCACTGTTCGAAGCCCGCATTGGGCAGTTGGAAAACTGTTTGGGCGTGAGCCGCAAAGGCGAAGGTGATGCCCAGCATCAGGGAGAGGATTTTTTTCATGGTGTAGGATGTATGTTTGTTTTTTTTGATTCGTGACTGGCTAGACGGTCTTGTCGAGAATTAGGATGTTTTGGAGGTCGCCCGGGAGCGAGGAGGGGGCAGCGGACCGGTCGAAGAGCGCGAAGATCGCGGAGCCCGAGCCGCTCATGGAGGCGTAGCAGGCGCCGATGTCGTAGAGCTGACGCTTGAGGGCGTCCAGTTCGGGATGGGCGGCGAAGACGGTGGCTTCGAAGTCGTTCACGATGCTGTCGCGCCAGCTGCTGAGAGGCTGCCGGACCAGTTGACGCAGGTCGGCGACGGCGACGGGAGGGGTGCGACGGTCGCGCGGGACGATGTTGCGGTAGGCTTCGGCGGTGCTGACGGCCACATCGGGCTTGAAGAGCATGAGGCGGAGACCGGCGATGGGGTTGGCGTCGACAGGCTGGATGCGGTCGCCGATGCCGGTGACGTAGGCCGCCTGGTTGCGGACGAAGAAAGGGCAGTCGGCGCCCAGCTGGGCGGCCAGCGAGCAGAGCCGGTCGGTGTCGAAGTGGAGCTGCCAAAGATCGTTGAGCATGACGAGTGCGAAGGCCGCGTCGCTGCTGCCTCCACCGAGACCCGCGCCGAAGGGGATGTTTTTGCTCAGGGTGACATCCATGGGCTGCACCCCGGCGGGCGCCTGCTGTTGCATGAGGCGGTAGGCACGGACGACCAGATTGGACTCGGGGTCGCCACCGATGGGGATGCCCAGCTGGGAGAAACGGAAACGGTCGGCCGGCTGCATGACGAGTTCGTCGCACAGCGGCACCGGCAGGAAGAGCGACTCGAGGTCGTGGTAGCCATCGGGCCGCCGCCGGACGACGTGCAGACCGAGGTTGATTTTGCAGTTGGGAGAAGTCTTCATCGGTCGGTAGGGGTAGGGTTGCGGTTTTCGGCGTCTGCCTTTTCGGCGTTCAGCTTGTCGTAGGCCCTGATGATGCGGGTGACGAGCCGGTGGCGGATGACGTCGCTGTTGTCGAGCTGGATGATGGCGATGCCGTCGATGTCCTGCAAGATGCGGGTGGCCTGGACGAGGCCCGACTGCTGGTGCCGCGGGAGGTCGATTTGGGTGATGTCGCCCGTGATGACGAATTTGGCGTTGCGGCCCATGCGTGTGAGGAACATCTTGAGCTGGGCAGAGGTGGCATTCTGCGCCTCGTCGAGAATGACGAAGGCGTTGTCGAGGGTGCGTCCGCGCATGAAGGCGAGGGGTGCGATCTCGATGGTGTTGTCCTCCCAGTAGCTGAGCAGTTTCTGCTGCGGAATCATGTCGCGCAAGGCGTCGTAGAGCGGTTGGAGGTAGGGGTCGAGCTTGTCGCGCAGATCGCCCGGAAGGAAGCCCAGGTTTTCGCCCGCCTCGACGGCCGGACGGGTGAGGATGATGCGACGGATCTCCTTGTTCTTGAGCGCACGGACTGCAAGGGCGACGGCGGTATACGTCTTGCCCGTGCCAGCGGGTCCGATGGCAAAGACCATGTCGTTGCTCTTCACAGCCTCGACCAGCCGCTGCTGGTTGGGCGTGCGCGCCTTGATGAGGAGGCCGTTGCGACCATGGACGAGAATCTCCTCGTTGGTCTCGGTTTCGGGGCCGCCGATATTTTCGACGATCTGCATGATGGCGTTCTCGTTGAGGCGGCCGAATTTCTCGAAGTAGGTCATCATGGCGTTCAACTTCTCCTCGAAATTGGCGATGTCGTCGGTGGCGCCGATAACCTTCAGCATCTCGCCGCGAACGATCAATTTCAACTTGGGGAAGAGCAGCCGGACAAAATCCAGAAGGCGGTCGTTGGTTCCCCAAAAGCGCATGTAATCAATATCTTCGAGTGAGATGATTTTCTCTATGACGGGTTGCTCCATGTGGTGGTATGTGTGATTTTTGAAATGCAAAAATACATAAAAAATGCGAATCGGCGTGAGGAAGTGCCCCGTGTGGGCAAAAAAAAGAAGGCCCGGAGAGCTGGAGCCGACCAGGACTGAAGCACCATCGAGGACGTCGGGCTCCTTGTGCCCAGGAATGACAATTCGGGGTTTTGACAGAAAAATGAACAATTATTTGGTCGGTTCGCCAATTTTGTGTACTTTTGCAAAGTTTTTGACCGGTAGAGTTTTGCGGGAAGCGAAGCACCAAATGCGGTCCAAAAGAAGCGTAAATAAACTTTTAAATATTAAATATCAACATGGTAGACTATAAATCGATTGGGTTGGTGAACACCCGCAAAATGTTCGCAAAGGCTGTGGACGGCGGTTATGCTATCCCCGCTTTCAATTTCAACAATATGGAACAGATGCAGGCCATCATACAGGCTGCAGTGGAGACGAAATCGCCTGTCATTCTGCAGGTGAGCAAGGGCGCCCGCGAATACGCCAACGCCACCCTGCTGCGCTATATGGCCGAGGGCGCAGTGGCTTACGCCAAAGAGCTGGGCTGCCCCAACCCCGAAATCGTGCTGCATCTGGACCACGGTGACAGCTTCGAGACTTGCAAATCGTGCATTGACAGCGGTTTCAGCAGCGTGATGTTCGACGGCAGCGCACTGCCCTACGAAGAGAACATCCGCATATCGCGCCAGGTGGTGGAATATGCCCACAAGTATGACGTCACCGTCGAGTGCGAACTCGGCGTGCTGGCCGGCGTGGAGGATGAGGTGGCCTCGGAAGTGAGCCACTACACCAAACCGGAAGAGGTGATCGACTTTGCCACCCGTACGGGTTGCGATTCGCTGGCCATCAGCATCGGAACGAGCCACGGTGCCTACAAATTCAAACCCGAACAGTGCACCGTCGACCCGAAAACCGGTCGTCTGGTTCCCCCTCCGCTGGCTTTCAACGTGCTTGAAGCCATCGAGAAGAAGCTGCCCGGCTTCCCCATCGTGCTGCACGGTTCAAGCTCCGTTCCGCAGGAGGAAGTGGACATCATCAACGCCAACGGCGGCTGCCTGAAGGCCGCTGTGGGTATTCCCGAAGAGCAGCTGCGCAAGGCCGCCAAGAGCGCTGTTTGCAAGATCAACATCGACAGCGACAGCCGTCTGGCAATGACCGCCGCCATCCGCAAACACATGGCTGAGCATCCTGACCACTTCGACCCGCGCCAGTATCTGAAACCCGCCCGCGAGAGCATGAAGAAGATGTACATCCACAAGATTGTCAACGTGCTGGGTTCGGACAACAAATTGCAGGACTAACCACCCGTGTCCCTTGCCGCCAGCCGCAGTCGGCTGCGGCTGGTTGGGACTCTCACGATAAGTATTGATAAAAATCAGCCCCGCGGCCATTCGGCCGTGGGGCTATCTGTTTGTATGTGCTTTAACCATCAAAAAAAGACGAGCCGCCGCTTTGGCGGTGAGCATCAGCGCGTGTAGCGCAGTTTGGCTGCGTAGGATGCGAAGCTGCTGCTGAAGAGCATCAGGTATTCGCCGTTGTCCAAGACTTTGGCAGTGGAAAGGTTGGTGCAACCCTTGGGACGCTTCAGGTACTGGCGATGAATGTCGCCCCGTTGGCTGAAGTGGAGCATCAGGAGGTCGCTTTTGGATTGGGAGGCTTCGGCGCGTTTGCAGACACGGGTGCCGTCGTTGTCGATGTTCTTGGGGTTGTCGATGGTGACGAGGTGGATGGCACCGTTGGCTTCGATCATCTGGGTGAAAGCCTCACCGGGCATATCAGCGTAGGCGAGCAGCTGTCGACGAACGACATCGCTGGCTTGGATGTGGCCTTCGTCGTCTATGCGGATAAGTAGCAGCCCGCCAAGTTCCGACTGGTAGTAAATGCCGTTGACGAGCAGATTGTAGTAGCGCTCGTAAGCGACAAGTGCCCCCTGGCTGTCGTAGCGCGAGGCGGCAAAAGACATCTTGTCGGCGCTGCCCACACGCAACGTGGAGCGGTCGGCGACATTACACAACCGGCAGATGTCGGTCTTGGTGAACAACCGCTTCTCGTAGTTGACAAGCTGTTTCTCCTTGATATCGTACACCAGCGAGAAAAAGCCCGAGGTCCAGTTGTCTTTGTCGTCCTGCCGCTCGCCACGCAGCAGTCCGGTGCAGTAAATCTTGTCGCCCTTGCACTTCACGATGTCGAGACGGTAAAGGCTGTCGGTGATGTCGGTGCAGGTATATGTTTGTTCGCGTTCGCCGTTGAGGACGGTGAATTCGAGGGTGCAGCCATCCTCGTTGTCGTTAGGGTAGAAGCCGGCCAGGATAATCTCGCCGCTGTCGCTGACAAAATAGTCGTCAAGCGACGAGAGGGTGACATCCATGCCCCACATCTCGTCGAGCTCGTTGTCGTAGAGGCAGATGCGGGCTTCCGCTTCATTGCCGTTGGGTATCACGTAGAACATCGAGGTCCATTCGCCCGATTGGCATGTGCGGCTGCCCGTCTGCAACTTCTTGCTGTCTTTGTGGGTGATGGAATAACGCTCGCTGCGGTCGCCGATGGGTTGCAGCGTGGTGGCGTCATATTGTTCACGGAAGAACTGGTAGGTAATGCCCTCTTGGACCGAAACCATGAGGCTGATGATGTCGCCGCTGAGGAATCCGCCAAGATAGGTGACGTTTTTGCCGTTGTCCACTTTGACGCGCCGCAGTTCCTGCAGATTGTAGTCGTAGCAGGCCAGATAGTCGTAGTCTTCTTTCTGGTTGTGACGCAGCAGGAAGAAGTGGTCCCCATCGCCCCCGATGAAGAGGTGGCGGGTATCGTTGCCTTTGGTTTTCAGTTCTTTGGATTCGTTGCCCGGTTCAAGCGTCCACTGCTGGGCCGACAGGCTTCCCGTAAGAAGCAGGATCGCTACAAAAAAGATGATTTTTTTCATTGTTATTGTTTTTGAAAAAAGACTATAAAAAACATTCCATCAGCCTCACGGTATCAGCGACACGGTCAAACCCAGGCGTAGCAGGTTGTTGTAGATCATTTTTTTGTTGAGTTCGGTGCTGAAGTGTAGGGGGTTGAGGAAGAAGTTGTACTGGATAGTGTAGCCAAGAGCCAAATGGCGTGCGACGCTGTAGTTGCGGCTGATGTCCAGATGGATGCCGAAAAAGTTGTTGTTGCGCGGGTGGTTTTCGAACGGCTGTGCCAACCGGTATTGTCCCCATCCGAGACCGAAGGCTAGGGAGCGTCCGACAGGTGCCGGCTGCTGTTTGCTCATGATTCGGTAGTTGACAAAGAGGCTGTAGATGTCGCTGTTTACGTCGTCGTTGAAGGCTGTGGGTTGGAAGTTGGCACTGGCTTCGAGCATGCTGGAACGTCCCACGACAATACCGGCATTGAGTTGTGCGCCCAGGCTGATGAGGGAGCGTCGGGGGAAGCTTGTGTGATCGCTTTGCACGTTGTTGTATCCCAAATTGGCTGAGGCTGTCAGCATGAAGCGTGAACCCATAAATCCCGGCGTGGTTTGTGTGCTGTCAATGGCGGTGCGGTAGTGGTCGTAGAGGGCGTTGGTCACCCTGGCCGGCTCGTCGCCATAGTTGATGGAGTAGGTGCTCTTTTTGAGCGTGTGGCCCGTGTGGGCATCGATTTGCACCGAATGGACCACGGTGGCCTGGGTGGAGGAGAGAATGGACTCCAGCGCCGCCGGAAGCAGGGGCGGAATGATCACCATGTAGAACGATAGCCCCCGCATACCACGTCCCAAATTCTTCATGTTGAGCACTGTGGTCATGTTGATGCTGCTGGCATCGTACATGTTGCTGATGCGGTTCATGGCGGGTTGCATGCTGTTGAGCATGTCGAAGTTGCCCTCAGTGTTCCAGAACTCGTTGACCCATTCCACGATGTCGACAAAGTCGTTGTAGCGCTCGCTCGAGAGGGTTGTGTGGAGGCTCTGGTCGGAGAAGTTCTCGGAAACGATGCCGTTGGCGGCAGCCGCCTGCGAAATGAGGCTGTAGAGCTTCTGCTCCTTGCGGTCGGAAGTCTGGTAGTGGAGTTCGACGGGATGGGTGGAAACGACAAGATAGCTGGGGTTGTATATAATCTGTTTCTCATTAGACCGGAGCGAACGGCTGTCGGAAGTGCGGTGGCTCAGGTGGCCTTGCAGGTAACTTGCAAATGTGGGGTCATTCTGCAGCAGGTCGGTAAAGACGTAGGTGCGTGGGTCGACACTTTGCTGTTTGTTCTTCTTGTTTTTCAACCGTTGGTAGGTGGACGTGTTCTGGCTGGTGGCCGTGTCGTGGCCAGTAGCGGTGTAGTCGGTGGCGAAAAAGTCGGGCTTGTAGTTGAATTTCTCGTAGAGGTCGGCAAAGATATCGCTGCACATGTCACTGATCTGCTGGTCGTCAGGATGTAGCCGGTGGCTTTCCCATAGGCGGCGGGCGGTGATGAGCGCCAGGTCTTCGCGTTTCACTTGGCGGAAGAAGTAGTAGCTCTGCTGCACTTCGCCCTCAAAGTCCTTGTAGTTGCCCACGGCGCTGCTATTGTTGGCGTAGGTTTTGTGCTTGGAGAGTCCGTAGAGAGCCTGGCACATGGCGCGGTCGACATAGGCGTTGTCGGGCATGAGCTGGTGCATGAGGTAGCAGTCGTAGAAAGCGCGGGCGTATTCGGCGTGGATAATGTCCTGACGGATGCACTCCAGACGCGCCAGCGTGCGGATGTGGTCAAATTCGTCGGGTGTGGTCACCACAAAGCGGGCGCCGCCGGTACGGCCGGCGACCACCGAGGCGGTGCGGGTGCGCCGTTTCAAGATGTTGGGGTGGGTGCTCAGCGAGTCGTCGTAGTCGTCGCGTGCCGTGATGGGGGCCACCTCTTTCAGGAAGTATTCGGGCGGCATCTTGTAGTAGCGCGTGTCGAAGTAGGTGCTGTCGAAGGGTATTTCGTCGAAGGGCAGGTAGCTGTATTGCAGCACGTCGAAGAAACCCTCGGTCACCCCTTTGTCGTAAGGGCTGTCGAGATAGAACATGGTCAGTCCGAGGCTGTCGGCCTCGCTTTCCATCTCATGCGAACGGTTGTGGTATTTGATGAAGTCGCGCATCTCCTGCGTTTCAGCGTCGATGTCGTCGCTGTCATGCTTGGTGCGGGTGATGTTCTCGAGGCTGTGCTTGCGGAGGTAGTGGATCACCTCGTGGCTGATGACGAAAGCCAGCTGCGCCTCATTCTCGACCTGAGCCAGGAGGCCGGTGCAGACGAAGACCATGCCCTGTCCGGTGGCGAAGGCGTTGACTTCGGGCGACTTGATGGTGTAGAAACGCAGTTCGCGACGCAGTGAAGGATAGTCGTGGAGCAAGGTGTCGGCGATGCGTTCGACCAGACGCGTCAGCGGGTCGCCGTAGAGGATGCGACCCGAAGCCATCAGTTTGTTGATGTGGTAGGAAGCCGAGAGCACCTTGTCGCTGTTGGGCAGCTTGCCGTCGGTGTAGTCGCGCACCCGCTGCTTGTCGAGGGAGTAGAGCTCGTCGAGGCTGAGCCGCAGATCGAGAGGCATGTCGCCCTCCGATTTCACGCCGTCGAAACGGTTGAGGTCGTAATGATGTTGAGCGGGACGCTCCGTTTGTGCCCAAAGAGTCGGAACGACGGACAAGAAGGCAATGATAAGGATAATTCTTCTCATTTTGTGTTTGTTGTGATTTGTGTATCGGGCCGCCTGGTGGCGACTGAAGTTTTGCAAAATTACATTTTTTTACTCTATAGGTGGCAAAAAAGTCGAAAAATTTACCGGCGAAGAAAAAAAAATTCAGCTGGTGTAAATTTTATGAAAAAAATTCTACCTATGGAATTGAAGAACGAACCTCGGGGAAGGAGATTGGCAACTATAAAGCCGTTAGGATTTTCCGGGCACTATAAGGCCGATTGCCATCCAGTTGGCCCCACTTTTGACGACAATGGAAAAAACGAAAAAATCTATGCACTATAAAGACCTTGCCGCGCAGAAAAGCGACAGCCCGCAGGCAGCCGAGAGGAAATTGAGAAACAATAAAACAAGGAATATTGAGTTATATTGATATTCAATTTATTCTATGGCTGACAAGGACAAGGAACAACGCTTTTTGGCGCTTATCAAGGAGCACGAACGACTCATTTTGAAAGTCTGTGCCATGTATAGCCGCTGCAACTGGGGAGAGGCGCAGGACCTCTACCAAGAGGCGGTGTGCGCCCTATGGCGGTCGTTTGACAGTTTCAGAGGCGAGAGCAAGTGTTCCACATGGATATACGCCGTCACGCGTTACACGATGATCAATCTGACGCGATGCCATCAGACCGACATACGGACCGCATCGCTGGAGGAGGTGGACGCAAACACGATCAGCGAAGCAGAAGACCAGATGCTGGACGAGCTGCGCGAAGCGTTGGACCAGCTGGAACCGGAAGAACGAGACATGTTCGTGATGTGGATGGAAGGATTTAAGAACGAAGAGATAGCACAAGTGATGGGGTTGAAGGCCGGAACCGTGGCCGTCAGACTGACCCGACTGAAAATGCGATTAAGGAGAATGATAAATCGAGAAACAAAAGGAGGTATGAGATGAAAGAGCAGAAGGACTTGGAACAGATGTACAGGCGCTTCAGCGAGCAAGCGGAGAGGGTTCCGCTGCCCACAGAAGAGCAGTTGCTGGAACTGATACGCCAGCAACCCCAGGTCGCTGCGGAGCCGAAGAGCGTCCGGGTGCCGTTGCAACCCACGAGACGCAGCTGCAATACGCACATGTGGCGCTATGCCGCCTCGGTGCTGCTGGTGGTTTCGGTAGGCCTGGTAGCATGGCTGATGACCCGCCCGCAACCCGCCCCCATGGTGGCCGACAAACAAACCCCCGCCCCCACGCCAGCGGGCAACACCCTGACGAACGACAGCGCCCTAGGTGACAGCCTGGTGCCCGCCGTGATGCCACTGGTGAACTACGAAGAAGTGCTGATGGCCACCCAACCCCACACCCAGCAGCTCACACCCCAGGCCGACGACACCGCAGCGGGCGTAAGGGTGCCGCTGCCCATGGAGACCTATGACGGCGGACTGCTGAGCGACGAAGTCGCCCCCATCGCCCCCGTAGCTCCCGACGGCACAGACAGCAGCATGCAGCCACACTACACGCCCGACTACGACGAACACCAGATGATCAAGGAAAAGGACCTCAGAGTGAACGAGGAGGCCGACCAAAAGACCATTCAGCCCAAACAACAGCCGCCAGCCAGCGGGCGCAAACGGAAAATAATCCTTGACAAATCGAAAAAAGACAGCAAGAAAAACGACGTGAATGTCATCGTGCCTCAAAACAATCAGACGGGCAAAGCCCCCCGCCCCCACACCATTCCCACCTCCGGTGGTCATCACACAACGATTTGGTACTAAATCAATTAAAAAAAGTCTTTATTTGTCTCTGAAAAATCAATGCTTTTAACCTTTGTCGTTTAACCCTTAAATCCTTTACCCAAAATGAAACAGCGGATATCTTCTTTTGCAGTACGCAACTTGGTATTTGCGTTGCTGTTGCTGGTTTCGGTCAGCAGCAGGGCGCAGTTCTATACGTCCATCACTTCGCCCAACGCTTCTGGCACCAAGGTGTGGCTGGGTTATGGTGGCGTTTCGACCACCGGCACCCCGTCGGCAGTGATTGGTCACGGAATCGGAGTGCCATATAGTGACAAAATCAAAGCGGAGTCTGTCGATTTCGACATTCAGCCGTCGGCAATGCTGTCCTTGCAGATGCACCGCGAAAACAGTAAAGGTGTTGCGCATGGTTTCGGCTTCACCTTCCAGTACAGCACCTACCAGTGGATGGCCGATTTCAGCAGCGAATCGATGGGCAATCCGAACTATCGCTATCGTGCAGGCAAGAAGTCGAAGGCGCTCTTTTTCGGTATGGGCTACGAGTTCGAATACCGCCCTGTGGACCGACTGGTGCTAGGTGCCGGAGCTGGCATCGGCGGTGAGGTGCAGTTCGGCCGGCAGCACAGGGCGGAAGCCATCCATCTGGCTTCGGGAACCCTCTATCCCAGCGACGATAGCGAATGGCACGATATGGTCGTCGACGATAACGAATTCAATATGGATATCAATTTCAGCCTCTATGGCCGCCTTACTGCACAGTATTACATCACCCAGACGGTTTTCGTCGGAGTGGCTCTGCAGCTGAAGCAGACGCTCGCTGGAACGGCCAATCCGCACGACCTTACCACTTATCGGAGCAGCCCTGCAGGATTCAATATCTGCATTTTGGAAGGCAATTTCAGCCGGCTGTCGTACCTGCTGACCCTCGGGTTCGACCTTTGACGGTGTGTTGCGTTGTGACATTCATCCCCTCCGATGGGTTGTTTTGTTTCTTTTTTTTACCATTTGTTCCTATAATTATAAAAAAAACTGTACATTTGCACTTTCTTTCAATATGGGAAGAAAGACTTAAAGTATTGAAAACAAATTAATAAATAATAAATGAAAAAACTCGCTGTGGTCGCTTTTGGTGGCAATGCATTGCTGCGCAGCGGCCAAAAAGGTACTTATAAGGAACAAATTGAGAATGTGGAAAAGACTTGTGAGAGTCTGTGCCATCTTCTGAAACGCAACTATAATGTGGTTATCGGTCACGGCAATGGCCCTCAGGTGGGCAACGTCATGTTGCAGCACGAAGCCGGCCGTGCCAAGGGCATCGAGGCAATGCCCATGGATTTCTGCGTCGCCGAAACCCAGGGCTCCATTGCCTATATGATCGAGATGGGTCTGCGCAACGTGATGGCCCGCAACGATATACAGCGCAACGTCGTGACGCTGGTCACCCAGGTGGCTGTCAACAAGCTCGACCCGATGTTCCAGAATCCCACAAAGCCTGTCGGACCCTACTACACCAAGGAGCAGGCCGAACAGTTCGCCGCCGAGACGGGTGCCAAATACAAGGAAGACCCCAAGGGCAACGGCTGGCGCAAGGTTGTTGCTTCGCCCAAACCGGTGCGTATCAATAATATAAAGATTGTCGAACAGCTGGCTAAGGCTGGCAACATCGTCGTCACCGTTGGCGGCGGCGGCATCCCCGTCGTCGAGGAAAGTGACCGCGTGACTGGCGTCGAAGCCGTCATCGACAAGGACCTGGCCAGCGCCCTCTGCGCCATCGAAATCGGCGCCGACGAGTTCTTCATTCTCACCGACGTGCCCAAGGTCTACATCAACTTCCGCAAAGAAAACGAACAAGCCCTCGACACCATTACCATCGCCCAGGCAAAAAAATACCTTGACGAAGGTCAGTTTGCCGAAGGATCGATGGCTCCAAAGGTGAGAGCCGCCATCATGTTCGTCGAAAACGGCGGCAAGGAGTGCATCATCACCGAGGCTGGCCAGCTCAACAACCCCCACTGCGGAACCCGCATTGTGAAATAAATAGCCACCCCAGATATGGACCCTTACCAATCTCCTATAGATAAAATCGCCAACGCCCCGCAGTTCAAGTCTTTTATGAAGACCGTCGCTGTGTTGGGAGTCGCCCTGTTTGTTGTCGGAATAGTGTTGAAGCTGACGGGCGTTCAAAAAGGCGAGACCCTACTTATCACTGGGGGAGGGATGCTATCCGTAGTGTCTTTCTTTTTGGGTAGGCTGTTCCCTTGTCCATTACACGTTGGTGAAACATTGTGGAAGTTCTCAATGACACTCACCGGCTTCGCATTGGCGGTGACAATTATGGGACTTCTGTTTGTCATAATGCACTGGCCGGGAGGCGACAAAATGCTGGTGATTGGCGTCGGCACACTTGTGATATGCGCCATATCGTGGTTGTTCTTTTTACGCTATTACAGAAAAAACCGTGACATCAAAGTGTTTAAAGAACAAGACGAGGAAGAGGGTGACAAATAAAAAAACTGATAGAGAATCAAAAAATCAAAATTCATAAATTCAAAATTATATTAACATGGCTTACAATTTAAGAAACCGCAATTTTCTGAAGATCTTAGACTTCAGTCCCAAGGAACTCAACTATCTGCTTGACCTGGCCCGCGACCTGAAACGCGCCAAATATGCCGGCACCGAGCAGCCCCACCTGAAAGGCAAGAACATTGCCCTGATTTTCGAGAAGACCTCCACCCGCACCCGTTGCGCTTTCGAGGTTGGTGCTAAGGACCAGGGTGCCCACGTCACCTATCTCGGTCCCACCGGCAGCCAGATCGGCATCAAGGAGAGCATGAAGGACACCGCCCGCGTGCTGGGTCGCATGTTCGACGGTATCGAATACCGTGGTTTCGACCAGGCCACCGTCGAGGAGCTGGCCGCATACGCTGGTGTTCCCGTTTGGAACGGTCTGACCGCTGAGGCTCACCCCACCCAGATTCTGGCCGACTTCCTCACCATCCAGGAGCACACCGACAAGCCCCTGAACCAGGTGAAGTTCGCCTACATTGGCGATGCCCGCTACAACATGGGCAACAGCCTGATGGTTGGTGGTGTGAAGATGGGTATGGATATCCGCATCATCGCCCCCAAGAAACTGCAGCCTGCTAAGGACCTCGTCAAGAAATGCCAGGAGATCGCCAAGGAAACCGGCGCCAAGCTCACCGTCACCGACGACGTTGAGAAGGGCGTGAAGGGCCTCGATTTCATCTACACCGACATCTGGGTGTCGATGGGCGAACCCGACAGCGTTTGGAAAGAGCGCATCAAGATGCTGATGCCCTATCAGGTCAACGCTGCCCTGATGAAGAAAACCGGCAACCCGAAATGCAAATTCATGCACTGTCTGCCCGCATACCACAACCTGGAGACCAAGGCCGGCCGCGACGTTCACGAGAAATTCGGTCTGAACGGTATCGAGGTGACCGAAGAGGTGTTTGAGAGCGAGAACAGCATCGTTTTCGACGAGGCTGAAAACCGCATGCACACCATCAAGGCTGTCATGGTTGCCACACTGGGCGACTAAGTGTCAGACCACCGATAGCTGAAAATTGAAAATTAGGCTACGAGCTTCTTGTAGTTTAATTTTCAATTTTCTTTTTGGAATCTGCCAACCTATGCTTATCACAATCTAAAGCATCTCCATTCACAACTCAATAAATACTCATTGTTCAATTCTCAATTATTCGATACCAATGGATTGGTTTACAAATCTTCTCACTAACGGTGGTGTCGGCACCACGGTGCTGATGCTTTCCGTCTCCATCTTTGCCGGTTTGATTTTGGGACGCTTTAAAATCAAGGGCATCTCGCTCGGCATCACCTGGGTGCTCTTTGTGGGCATTATTCTCAGCGCTTTTGGCATCACGTGCAATCACGACATGCTCCACATCATCAAGGAGTTCGGTCTGATTCTCTTTGTCACTGCCGTGGGTCTGCAGGTGGGACCGGGATTCTTCAAGAGCTTCAAGAAAGGCGGTCTGGCGATGAACATCATGGCGCTGGTCAATGTGGCGCTGGGAGTGGTCATCACCATCATTGTGGCCCATGCATCGGGCGACAGCCTGTTCGATATGGCCGGTGTCTATACCGGAGCCGTCACCAACACCCCCGGTCTTTCGGCCGCCCAACAGGCAGTGCGCGACTTGGGAATGGCCGATGTGGCCGACCGTTTGGCTAACGGCTATGCAGTGGCCTATCCGCTGGCTGTGGTGGGTATGATCCTCACCTGCATTGTGTTGCGTCCGTTGTGCCGCATCGACCTGAAGAAGGAACCCACCGTGGCTGACAACCTGGAACCGAACAGGGAAAAACGGGACACCACGCAGGCTCAGCGTCACAAGGTCAACCTGATTCCCATCTTCGTCATCATCGCTGTCGGCATCGTGCTGGGAAGCATCCCCATTCCGGTGGGCATGTCGGCCCCCGTCAAGCTGGGATTGGCCGGCGGTCCGCTTGTGGCAGCCCTCATTGGCAGCTGGCTGGGAGTCCGCAAGGGCTGGTTCACCACCGAGTTCACCGAATCGCATGGTGTCTGGATGCTACGTGAAGTGGGTATCGCCCTCTTCCTGGCGGGTGTTGGACTGGGAGCCGGTTCCAGCTTCGTCAGCACTATCCAGGCCGGCGGCTACATGTGGATTCTCTACGGATTCATCATCACCGTGGTGCCCCCCATGCTGGTGGCCCTTTTCGGACGACTGGTGCTGAAACTGAACTACTACACCCTGATGGGATTCATCGGCGGTTCGCATACCGACCCCCCGACGCTGGCTTTTGCCAACAACATGGCCCCCGAGGGTTGCAAGCTGCCCAATATGGGCTACGCTACAGTCTACCCGCTGACCATGTTCCTACGTATCTTCACCGCACAACTACTGGTTTTGATGGCATGAAAAAACTAATGATAATGGCAGCGGCAATCCTCTTGTCGCTGCCTTTTGCATCGGCCCAGGACGACAGCGCTGCTGTCCGCAAGGCGCAGAACGTCAAGATTAAGCCTTACGGCTTCATCCGCAACTATTTCAACTACGACAGCCGTCGGATGCTGACGGTCTGCGGCGGGGAGTATCTGATGATTCCCTACGACGAGGACTGGAACATGAGCGAAGCGGACGCGAACCTTCTCAATGCTGAAAACCAACGTTATGATCGCAATGCCGTTCCCGAAGCCCATCTGCTGGCGCTCAGCAGCCGTTTCGGTGTGTCGCTTGAAGGAGGTCAGCTCACATTGGGCAACCAACAATGGGACCTGGCCGGCAAGCTGGAAGGCGACTTTGCCGGATTTGGAACCACCAACACGGTGCTACGCTTGCGACTGGCCTACATGACGCTGCGCACCCAGGACAGCCGCGGTTGCAGCCACGAACTGCTGGTGGGTCAGGATTGGCATCCGTTGAGCGGCAGCATCATGCCCAATGTGCTGGGTATGGCCGCCGGCGCCCCTTTCCGTCCGCACAGCCGTACACCGCAGGTGCGCTACACCCTTATGCCTTCCGATTTCGGCTTCACCGTTGCCGCCCTCTGGCAGTACCAGTTCACTTCGCCCGGTCCCAAGGGCGAAAGCAGCAGCTATGCCAACCAGTCGCTGGTTCCCGAACTGTTTGTGGGACTCAACTACCGCACAAGAGAAGTCTACGCCCAATTGGGAATGGACTACACCAACCTGCTGATTCGCACGGAGACCGCTGTGACTGACGCACTTGGCAACGAGCTCTACAAGAGCCTGACGAAGGAACGCTGCCAGTCGCTGTCGCCGACACTCTATTTCCAATATACGCCCGTTTCGGGGCTCTTCATGTTGAAGATGCGCAGCACTTTGGCCCGCAACTTGGCACATCTGAACATGCTGAGCGGCTACGCCTACGCGACCAATGGAACGGACTACGGCTACATCCCCATGCAGGCTTCGGTGTCGTACCTCAATGTCAGCGTCGGTTCGACCTGGCGCGCCAACCTCTTCCTGGGTTACCAGAAGAACCTTGGGTTGGCCGACAAGGACTACACCATTGCCGCTTCGGACCCCAGCAACTATCTCTACATGAAGAAAGGCGTCGCCAACATCAACAGCATCTACCGTGTGGCCCCCTCCATCAGCTTCAACACCAAGATTTTCAATATCGGACTGGAGTATGAGCTGACGGGTGTCAGCTACGGACAGCCCGATGCCAACGACGGCACCGTGCCCAACGACGACAACCTGCACCAGGTGCTCGGACACCGAGTCTGCCTTCTGGTGAAGTACAATTTCTGAAAGGCACTACACTCTACAAAACGACAGACGGGATATCGCAAAGCCGATATCCCGTCTGTTTGTTGTATGAGGTATGCGTCTTTTGCAGGTTGGTTCAAAGCCTGTACATGCGCCATTCGTCGCAGACGCGCGCGTAGTGTTGTGCAGTGGCGGTGCGGGTGTAGCGTTTTACGAGGGTTTCGTATTTTCCCAAGCGGGCGTAGGCTTGTGCTTTAGCCTCATCGCTCTTGATGGTTTTCAGTGCTTTCTGCTGCAGGACGTTGGCCTCGAGTGTGTGGCGGCTTTTGTACTTCTGGTTGACGGCGACGAGACGCAGCAGAGGGCTCCAGCTCCATTCCGCCTCTTCGGCGCGGTAGGCGTACTCATAGGGTTTGAGCGGCTGCAGCGGGTCGACGAACTTGACCGAGGATCTGCCGTAGGTGGTCAAATACCAGCAGAGGTCGTAGCTGTTGCGCATGCCGATGGAATATTCGAGCATAGCCGTTCCGCTGACATCGGGGTCGGACGACTTCATCAGCTTTTGCAATTCCACCATCCGCTCGGCAAAGTGGAGACGGTAGCCCGTCTTGTCCTGATTGGGGATTTTGTCGACCAGGCTGAAGGGGTCGAGTTCGAACGAGAGATTCATGCACTGCTGGTAGGCCGGCGAAACGAGTCGCAGGTGCTCCACCGCGGCGGGATAGTTGCATTCGCGCAGATAGTGTGTGCCGATGATGTCTTCCCAGTAGTCGTTGTCCAGATAGCCGCGTTCGTTGAGCCAACGGTCGGTGGCATCGATCGGGTGCTGCTGGCGTTGGCGATAGGCGTCAAGCGTTTTGGCTTCCATCTTGTCGGCCAGCAGGAACATCCAATTGCTGTAGTCGTGGTCGTTCCACTCTAAAGGATAGGCGTAGCCGTTGGAACCTGTAGTGTCGCTGTCCATCCAGTAGCACCAGTCGTTAGAGAATCCGGGGTGTTCGATGATGTCAGATTTCCACCGGAACGGGGTTTGTTTTTCGCCTTGTCTTATATTCGGGATAACTGTGTTGCCAGCCAGGATGAAGAATCGGTTTTCGGCCATATTGGCCACTTGAAGGGCACGTATGGGCCGTTCGGCAAGTGCCAAACGGTAGGCAAGTCCGATGCTGTCGGGCAGCACGATGCGGCGCATGGCGTCGTACATGTAGCAGCTGCGGTAGAGAGTGCCGGTTTCGACCGATTCCACATGCTGGTACATGTAGCGCTCTTTCTGGCTCAGTTGCATCCATTCCTTCTGCAGTTCGCTGTCCATCCACTGCAGTTCGCCCATGGCGTATTGCTCGAAGGCGTCATCCACTTTGTTGGTTTTGCAGCGCAGGTAGAAGCGGAGGATGCGGATGCTGCGTTGCAGGAAGGGGTCGCAGGGCAGCTTGTCGATACCCTCCAGTTGCTGTAGGGCCGCAGCGGGTTTGTTGTCGTAGTCGAGCAGGCAGGCAGCGGTGTAGCACCACATGGCCCTACGGCTAGGAATGGTGGTTTTGGCCGCCTGTTGGGCGATGCGCAGCACGGCCTCATGGTCCTCGTAGCCATCGGCACACACTTTGTTTTCCAATGTGAAGGGGTTGTTCTCCAGCGAGAAGAGCAGACGCTGCAGTTCGACTGGCAGGGTGGGGCTGTCGGGTGCTATATCCAGTACCAGTTGCAGCAGTTGGGGCAGGTTGTCGACTTTCCTGATGAGCATCAGCGATCGGATGTCGCCACGTTGCAGGTAGATGTTGTCGGCCTCCTTGGTGCGTCCCAGGTGGTAGAGGCAACGGGCGGCGTAGTCCTCCGCTTCCGAGTAGAAAATGCTGCCGTGCAATTGGGGCTTGAGGGTTTCCCAGAGGTCCATGGTGGCTTGCGGGTTGCCGATGGCCCAGCAGCATTTCATGGCCAGAAAACGGTAGCGGTCGGCGTATTTCGACTTCTTTTTGCCGTTGACGGACAGCCAATGCTGGACATTCTCGTAGATGGACTGGATCTGGATGTCCTCCCTGCTTTTCTGGCGGCCGTTATAGTACCATGGTGACGCTTTGGCCTGGCGCAAGGTTTCGTACTGCTTGGAAAGATAGAGCAGCTTGATGGCGTCGTTGTCGTGCCGTTTGGCCAGTTGCTTCACAAAGGCGTTGTTGGCGAACCAGCCGGTGGTGGTGCTATTGTCGGGGTGGAGGTAGAGACGGTTCCAGTCGTCCAGTGTGCCATTGTAGATAGCCTGGCGGATGGCCTCCGTATCTTTGCATTTGGTCTGCTGGCTCCAGAGCGCCACGTTCTGACCACTGAAATCGGGGCTGAGCGAGAGCGCGGGGCCTTCGGCACCGTAGGGCAGCAGACGGTAGATGTCGTTATCCTCGGCGGTGTAGTACCACGGACCGCAGGCCAGCGCTTGCACGCTGTAGGCCAGCAGCAGGCTAGCGAGAATAAATAGTTTCGATGTCTTCATAACTGTATTTTGATAGATTGAGTGAATCGAGGTGATAGAGTATGGTGGTGCGGTTGCTGTCGAGAGCGGGCAGCAGCTCTTGGGTGCGGACGATGGCGCGCATGTCGCCCCACTCTTCGCGGATAGTGACGCCGCGGGCTTTCTGTTTTTGCTGCGCGTCGGGCAGGTTTTGCGAATTGATGAGCCGGTTGAAACGACCCTCCTTGTCAAATTCCACGCCCCAACCGTAGACCGGGAAGGCCACATCGCAGCGAGGCAGCACATCGGGGCGGTATTGGCGCAGATAGGGTTTCACGTCGTCGGGGTCGAGAATGGAGTTGTGGGTGGTGGGGTTTTGCAGTGCGCCGGTGTTGTAGCACATCAGCAGTGTGCGGTCGAAGGGCAGGGAATCTGTCAGGTGGCTGTTGTCCAGTTCGTGCAACTGATGCAGGCGCAGGGTGCCGCTGACCGTGATGTGGCGGGGATGCAGCAGGCGGTTGATTTCGCTGACCAGGAGGAAGTAGGCCTGTTCGGTTTGTCGGGTCCAGTCGCAGTCCAGTTGTATCTCGCGCACAGAACCCTCATAGTGGTCGGCCATCATGTCGTCGATGCGTTTCACAATCAGTGCCGCATAGTTGCCATAGTCGTGGTTCAGCGCACGGATGGCGTCGACGGTGATATAGACCACGGGAACCACCTCCATGTCGGCCGGTAGCGCTTGTCGGAACTCGGTGCTGGCGGCAGGCACCATGGCCCACTCGGGGAAGCCCTCCTCTTTGCCAGGTTTTACGTCGAACAACTTGATATAAAGACGGCCCACATGATGATTCTTCATCCACTGCAGTTCCCACGCCGTCGGATTGTAGGTGGTCTTCCAATGGTACACTCCCCGATGTGCCGGAGGAACAACAGGCCCCTTGTGGCTGCAGCCAGTCAGCGACAGCAGGAGTGCGAGCAATGGGAAGAGGTAAGTGGCGAAGTGGCGCATAGTTCAGTCTTCGGAAGTGGCAATTAGGTCGACGAGGGTGCCGTGGGCGGCATTGACGAGGTCGGTGGGGGCGATGCGGAACTGGAGTCCGCGTTGTCCGGCGCTGCAGTAGACGGTGTCGTAGTTCACGATGCTTTCGTGGAAGAAGGTGGGGAAGGGTTTCTTCATGCCGATGGGGGAGCAGCCGCCGCGGATATAGCCTGTCAGGGGCAGTAGTTCCTTGAGGTGGATGAGGTCGCACTTCTTGTTGCCGGTGGCTTTGGCGGCCTTTTTGAGGTCCACCTCTTCGGCACCCGGAATGACGCAGACGAAATAACCGCTCTTGTCGCCCCGCAGGACGAGGGTCTTGAAGAGCTGTTCGATAGGTTGGCCCAGTTGCTCGGCGATATGGGCGGCACCCAGGTCGTTCTCGTCCACCTCGTAGGGGATGAGCTCATAGTGTATCTTCTGCTTGTCGAGCAGGCGGGCTGCATTGGTTTTCTGCATAATACTGTTTGTTTTGACTAGGAAATGTCCGGTGGTGAAACCCTCCCAATGGTCTATCCTCAATTGGCCAGACGGAGCCGTTCGATGATGTCGCGTTCTTCGTCGCTGACGCCGTCGCTGGCGGAAGCGACGTCCTGCATGCGGCCCAAGGTCTCTTCGGCGTTGGCCTTGTTGTGGAAGATGAAGTCGTCGTCGGTCAGGAAACTGCAGTCTTTCTGACCCAGCAGCTGGAGCATCTGTTCCTGTTCGCTGGAGGTGAGGTCGTTCATCTTGCGGATGGTGAGGGTGAGTGCTTTCTTTTCCTCTTCGCTGACGTCGCCGTCAGAGACGGCGATAGCAATCAGCAGGCGGATGGATCGTTTCAGGTCTTCCTTGTCTTTGAATCCGGTGGATTTGCCGATGCTGCCGATGAAGTTGTTGATGCTCTTCATGCTGTCTTTTACGCCGCTGAAGATTTTGCGGCCGGTGCTGTCGAGCGACAGTACCAGTTCGGGGTTGACAAAGGGGTCTACAACCACACCCAAGCGCACTTCGCCGGTGAGCACGTTGCGGTAACTGAAGGTGAAGCAGGGGATGAGTCGATAGTAAATCTCTTCGATGGCATTCATGGAGCCCGTCTTGTCGCGCAGCAGGTCGAGGTAGGGAGTGATGAAGGGGTCGAATTGTTCGCTGTCCACCCCGTTGTAGTGGGTGAGCATGCGTACGGGAGTGGTGTCGTCGCCTTTGTGGGCTTCCAACGTGCTGGTCTTCAGATTGTCGATATTGCCTTCCAGACAGCGGATGATGCTGATCCGCTTCTCGCTGATGGTGGGGATGAAGTAGGCGAGGGTGCCGATGTGTCCGCGACCTTTGCAGGTGGGGCATTCCACTTGGCTGACAACGCCTTCTTTGTTCTGCTCCTCGACAGTGCCCAGGGTCTTGCACTCCGGACAGTCGCTGACGCAGCATTCTGCCACGATGGCATAGGGCGTCTGGTTCTTGGCGATGTGCCCCCCCTCTTCGGCCAGGGTGATGTGCTGGTGCTCCACCTTTCGACCGCCGTTGACCAGTTCGCTCATCTTCTGACGGGCATTGCTGAAGAATCCGCCTTCGGAGTATTTGGGCGCCTGTTCCATGATGTCGATGATGGTGCGGTCCTTCAGCGGCAGGTAGGGGTTCTCTTTCGAGGCGGCGGCGATGGCCTGCAGGGTTTCCATCACGGTACCGTCGACAGCGGCGGAGCGCTTGCTGCTCTTGTGGGTTACGCTTTGAGTGAAGGCGTTGATATAACAATAGTTGTAGCGTTTGATAGCTACAGCGTTGTCGATGATGATGCTGTTGTATGATTCGGGCGACAGGCTCTTGATCAGTTCGTTCAGTGCGCCGATGGTCAACTCGCGGTTGTTTCGTTCGGCTGCTTGCTTAAGGTCATCCAGCGTGTTCATGGGTTGTAAATGATGTATTAAAAATAATAACTGATGACAACGATGTTTTATTTTGTGGGATTGATGATTTCGTCCAGTTCCAGCCAGCGCAGCTCTTTCTCGTCGAGTTGGGCGATGATTTCGCCGATGCGTTGTGAGGCTTGGGTGATCTGTTCGGGATTGGTGGTGCCGCCCGACAACAGTTGTTCCAACTCTTGCCGTTCCTGACTGAGGGAATCGATGTCGGTTGACAGTTGTTCGTATTCTTTTTGCTGCTTGAAGGTCGCTTTGGGCTTGTCACTGCGGGAACGCTCGTAGCGGGGTTTCTCCTCTTTCTTCTGTCGTTGCCGCTCGCGTTCCTGCTGTTGGCGCAGTTTTTGGTAGTCGCTGTAGTTGCTGTGGTAGTCGCGGATGCGGCCGTCGCCTTCGAAGACGAAGAGGTGGTCGACGATGTTGTCCATGAAACTGCGGTCGTGGCTGACGATGACCAGACAGCCTTTGTAGCCTATCAGGAAACGTTCGAGGATGTTGAGTGTGTAGATGTCGAGGTCGTTGGTGGGTTCGTCGAGAATCAGGAAGTTGGGGTTGGCCATGAGCACGGTGAGCAGGTAGAGCCGGCGCCGTTCGCCGCCGCTGAGGTTGCCGTAGTAGTTGTACTGCGTCATGTCGTCGAAGCCGAAATAGGAGAGGAACTGGTGGGCCGACATCTCCTTGCCGTTGTCCAGTTCGATGACATCGGCCACCTCGCGGATGATGTCGATGACGCGCATGTCGTCCTTTGCTTTCATGCCGCTTTGGCTGTAGATGCCGAATTGGATGGTCTGACCCACGATGACACGTCCGCTGTCGGGTCGCAGCTGTTCGGTGATGAGGCTGAGGAAGGTGCTTTTGCCGATGCCGTTGGGACCGACGATGCCGATTTTCTCGCCCCGTTTGAAGGTAAACGAGAAGTCGTCCACCAACTTGCGGCCGTCGAACGACTTGCAGACGTTGTAGAGTTCCAGGATCTTGCCGCCGATGCGTTCGGTTTTGACAGACAGTTCGGCACGCTCTTTTTCGAAGCGGGTGTGCGCTTTCTGTTCCAGTTCGTAGAAGGTGTCGATGCGTGCGCGCGCCTTGGTTCCACGCGCTTGAGGCATGCGGCGCATCCATTCCAGTTCGGTGCGGTATTGGCTTTTGGCTTTCTCCACCTCGGCGCGTTCGTTGTATTCGCGTTCGGCTTTCTTTTCCAGGTAGTAGCTGTAGGGGCTTTCACGATGGAAATCGGTGTCGCCGCGACTGCTACGGTAGAGATATATCTGGCTGTTGTCGAGTTCGATGATGTCGTCACAGACATGGTCGAGGAAGTAGCGGTCGTGGGTCACCATCAGAATGGCCAGCCGTTGTTTGCCGAGGAAGTCCTCCAGCCATTCGATCATTGCGATGTCGAGGTGGTTGGTAGGCTCGTCGAGCAGCAGCAGGTTGGTGTCGTCGATGAGTATGCGGCTCAGCGCCACTTTCTTCTGTTCGCCGCCGCTGAGGGAGTCCATGGGACGATCCATGAGTTTGTCGACCTCCAGGCGGGAGAGCACTTCGCTGATGCGCTGTTCAAAGTCCCAGGATTCCACGTTCTCAGGGCGTTCGGCCGCTTCGACAAAACTGCGTACCGTCTGGTGGGCGTGGAAGTCGGGATTTTGGGGCAGATAGGCCATCTTGGTGTCGCCACGGAAGGTGACCTTGCCGCTGTCGGGCAGTTCCTTGCCGGTGATGATGTTGAGCAGGGTGCTTTTGCCGTATCCGTTGCGGGCGATGAGGGCGGTCTTCTGTCCGGCGTTGACGCCGAAGCTGATGTCTTCGAACAACAGCTTGTCGCCAAACGATTTGGTGAGGTTTTCTATGGTCAGTAGCGCGTCAGCCATGGGTTTTATGAAGGTTCGTTAGGAGTTGAGGGTGGATATTTCTTTGGGGAAAACGCCTTGGGTGAGCGAGTCGGTGTGGCTGACGATGCGGGCGGGAATGCCGGCAAGGGTGACGTCGTCGCCAAACGATTTGTTGACCACGGCATTGGCTCCGACGGCGACGCGGCTGCCGATGCTGATGTTGCCGTAAAGCTTCGCACCGGGACCGATGTAGACGTAGTCGCCCAAGGTGGGCACTCCGTCGTAGTCGCCGATGCAGCTGCCCGGATGAATGCGACAATAGCTGCCGACCTTGGCTGATGGGTTGACGACAATGGTGCCCGGATGGACTATGCAGAGTCCGGGGCCGAAGACGTTCTTGGGGATGGAGAATCCCAGCCGGGTGGCCAGCCGGTGATTGACGACCTCGAGCACGAACCAGCGCAGTTTCCTTAGCGGTTTGCCCTGCATGGTGTTGTGCAAGTATTCGATCTTTCGCAACCGCAACTGGAAACGCAAGCAGTCCATCCAGCGCCAGCGGTAGAATGTCAGCCGTTCCACCTGATAAGCCTTCAGGTCCGCCTTGCGGTATGCGTTATAACTCTCTCGGTCTGTAATCATGGTTGACAGTGGAAGAAGTGCCTAAAATGATTGTTTGTCAGTATCCATACTTTCCTTTCCAGCGCCATTGCATCAGTTTGCGGGTCTCGTTTTCGCGTGCGTTGTCGCCAGGCTCGTAGAATTTGGTGCCGCGCAGTGCGTCGGGCAGGAATTCCTGATCAACGAAGTTGCCCGGATAGTCGTGGGCGTATTTGTAGCCGTCGCTGTATCCCAGCTCCTTCATCAGTTTGGTGGGCGCATTGCGTATGTGGAGCGGCACCGGCAGGTCGCCTGTGCGTCGTATGGCCTGCTGTGCGTTGGCTAGCGCCATATAGGTGCTGTTGCTCTTGGGCGAATTGGCCAGGTAGATGGCACATTGCGACAGGGTGATACGGCATTCGGGATAGCCGATTTTGGTGACCGCCTCAAAGCAGGCGTTGGCCAACAGCAAGGCGTTGGGATTGGCGTTGCTGACATCCTCGCTGGCGAAAATCAGCATGCGTCGGGCGATGAAGACAGGGTCTTCGCCCCCTTCAATCATGCGTGCCAGCCAGTAGACGGCTCCGTTGGGGTCGCTACCGCGCATCGATTTGATGAAGGCGCTGATGATGTCGTAGTGCATCTCGCCCTGACGGTCGTAGAAGGCCATATTCTGCTGAATGACATTGACCACCTTTTGGTTGTCGATGATCACGCTGTCGCCCTTGTCGCGGTTCACCACCAGTTCGATGGCGTTGAGCAGTTTGCGGGCGTCGCCGCCACTGAGGCGCATCAGTGCTTCGTTTTCGCGCACTTCCACCGTGCGGCCCTGGTTGGCGTAGTGTTTGACGGCAGCGGCAATCAGCTGTTCCATTTCGGCTTTGCCGAATTCTTTCAGCACATAGACCTGACAGCGCGACAGCAGTGCCGAGATGACTTCAAACGAGGGGTTCTCGGTGGTGGCGCCGATGAGGGTGATGATGCCGCGTTCGACAGCTCCCAGCAGCGAGTCCTGCTGCGATTTGTTGAAGCGGTGGATTTCGTCGATGAAAAGGATGGCGTTCTCTTCCTGTTTGGCTTGCTCAATGACTTCGCGCACCTCCTTCACGCCGCTACTGATGGCGCTGAGCGTGTGGAAGGGACGTTGCAGCGTGTTGCTGATGATCATGGCCAGGGTGGTCTTGCCGATGCCTGGAGGCCCCCAGAAGATCATGGAAGGTATGCGTCCGCTTTCGATGAGGGTGCGCAAGACGGCTCCCTCGCCCACCAGGTGCTGTTGCCCTATGTAGTCGTCGAGAGTTGCCGGTCGTAGCAATTCAGCCAGTGGAGTCATGTTCGGAGTTTGGGATGGGGAAAAACAAATATTCAACAATTTGAAATCGAGAAGAATATCTCGATAGTCAATCTTAAAGAATCAGCATGGCGTCGCCGTAGGTGTGGAATTTGTATTTCTCCTTGATGGCCACTTGGTAGGCTTGCATCAGAAATTCCGGACCTGCGAAGGCCGATGCGGTGATGAACATGGACGACATGGAGGGGTGGAAGTTGGTGACCATCATGTCGGCGATGGTGAAGTTGTAGGGAGGATAGATGAATTTGTTGCTCCAGCCGTCGTAGGGGCTCACCTTGCCAGGTATGGTTACAGCCGTTTCGATAGCTTTCATGGTGGTGGTGCCGATGCAGCATATTTTGCGGCCGTCGCGTTTGGCGTCGTTGATGATTTTGCAGCAATTCTCGTCGATGTGCATCTCTTCCGAGTCCATTCGGTGTTTGCTAAGGTCTTCCACCTCAATGGGCTTGAAGTTGCCGATGCCGGCATGGAGGGTCAGTTCGGCCCATTTGACATCTTTGATTTCCATGCGTTTCAGCAGTTCGCGGCTAAAATGGAGTCCGGCCGTGGGAGCGGCCACAGCACCTTCCACCTTGGCGTAGATGGTCTGATAGCGTTCCTTATCGTCGGCGGTGATGTCGCGCATGGCACGCAGTTCGTCGGGCAGCGGGGTCTGGCCCATGCTCTTGATGATGTGGATGAATTCGTCGTGTGTTCCGTCGAAGAGGAAGCGGATGGTGCGACCACGCGAGGTGGTGTTGTCGATGACTTCGGCCACCAGGGCGTCGCTGTCGCCGAAATAGAGTTTGTTGCCGATGCGGATTTTGCGGGCAGGGTCCACCACCACATCCCACAGTCGTGTGTCGGGGTTCAGCTCGCGGAGCAGAAAGACGGTGATTTGGGCGCCTGTTTTCTCTTTCTCGCCTTTCAGCAGGGCGGGGAAGACCTTGGTGTTGTTGACCACCACCACGTCGTCGGTGTCAACATAGTCGATAAGGTCTTTGAAAAGCTTGTGCTCGATGGTCTGGGTCTTGCGGTCCAGAACCATCATGCGAGCTTCGTCGCGCTGCTTTGAAGGGCGTTCTGCAATCAGTTCCTTGGGCAGGTTGTATCTGAATTGCGACAATTTCATGGTTGAGTAGAGGGTATTGATCATGATATCCTATTATTGTTTATTCTTATTCTTTGCTAATACATAAAACCACCCCCAAAAGGGCATAATCGTGCAAAGATACAACTTTTTGAAGCAAAAGTCAAGTTTTTTAACGTTTTGGCGTTAAAAAACATTGCAAGATATTGAGAATCAACAGGTGTTGTTGCGCTATCACGCAAGCTCTTTTAACACTTGGTATTCGGGGCTGTCGGCCAGAATGCGCTGTTCGATTTCGAGCAGCGGCAGGGCGTTGTCGACGTCGTAGTCGCCGATTTTCAGTCGTCGCAGCTGGGTCAGCAAGGCTCCCGAACCGAGGGCCTGTCCCATGTCGCGTGCAATGCTGCGGATATAGGTTCCTTTGCTGCATTCGATGCGGAAGTCGAGCTGGGGCAGGTGAGGGGGAATGGTGCCTTGGGGGTCGCGGTAGTAGTCGCGTTTGCCCTCTTCGATGGGGGAGGTGGTGGGCACCCAGTCGGCCGAGGGCGCTTTGCCGGGTCGGAAGTCGGTGATGTTGAAGCTGTAGATGGTGACCTCCTTGGGTGTCGGCTCGATGGCTGCACCTTCGCGGGCGGCGCTGTAGGCCCGTTGGCCGTCGACTTTCACGGCTGAGAATTGGGGCGGCTGCTGCAGCAGGGTGCCGGTGAACTGGGAACGTACACGCTCCACGGCTTCGGCATCGATATGGGCGTAGGGGTAGTAGGCATCAATGGCCCGTTCCAGATCGTAGCAGGGGGTGGTGGCGCCCAGCAGCATGGTGCCGGCATAGGTCTTGACCGACTGCTGGAGCGATTCGATCTGTCGTGTGGCTGAACCGACGCAGACCAGCAGCAATCCGGATGCCAGCGGGTCGAGAGTTCCCGCATGTCCGATTTTGAATTTTTTCAACCCAAAGGTGCGTTTCAAGTGCCACTTCACCTTGTTCACCACCTGAAACGATGTCCACTGAAGGGGCTTGTCGATGGGGATGATGAGTCCGGGTTTGTCAGACATGGATCAGATGATGTAGGGGAGGATGATGACCAGCAGGCTGACGACAGCGCAGTAGATGGCAAACCAGATGAGTTTGCCGCGTTTGACGATGTTGATCATCCATTTGCAGGCCATGCAACCGACGACAAAAGCCGCCAGGAAGCCGATCAGCAGGGGGAATGTTCCGATGGCTGTTGTGGCGTCGGTCGTTGCCACGTCGCCGCTCAGCAGGTCTTTGATGTCGAGCAGGGCTTCGCCCAGAATAGGCGGAATGACCATCAGGAAAGAGAATTGGGCCAGACGTTCCTTTTTGTTGCCCAAGAGGAGTCCGGTGGCGATGGTGCTTCCCGAGCGCGACAGTCCCGGCAGAACGGCGCAGGCTTGAGCAATACCCATCACGAAAGCGTGCCAGGGTGAGAGCTGTTCGCGTTGGCGCGGTTTGGCGTAGTGGCTGAAGGTCAGCAGCAAGGCGGTGAGCATCAGGCAGCAGCCCACGATGAACAACGGATTGCCGAAGTGGGCTTCGGAGGTGGCTGGATTGAAGATGGCTTCCACCTTGTCTTTCAGTAGTATGCCGACGATGCCGATAGGAATCATCGAAATGATGATATTCAATGCGTAGCGGGTGCCTTCGTTCCATTTGAATTGGAAGAGGTCCTTGAAAATCCACACGATATCTTTCCAAAGGATGCAGCATGTGCTCAATACGGTGGCCACATGCACGGCGATGTTGAAGGTGAGGTTGGCTTCACCATCCACACCGAAAAGGGCGGAACCGATGGTGAGGTGTCCGCTACTGCTGACGGGCAGGTATTCTGTAAGTCCTTGGACAATACCAAGGATAAGGGCTTGAATCCAATCCATGGAATGAGTGATTGTTGTTGTTTGTGATTGTGACTATAGGTGAAAGAAACGGAGCGTCTGTCAGACGTTGGTCTCTTGTTTTTGATCGTCGCTGGACGATTGCTTTTTGGAGCGGAACATGATGGCGCAAATCTCGACGACCAGTCCGATGACGATGAGCAGCGGAGCCACCACCAGTCTTCTTTTGTCAAACATGGCGGGGTTGAACACGTTGGGGTCGTCGCTTCCGCCGCCGCTAAGCAGCACATAACCTAAACCCAGAAGGACAATTCCCACAGCAAGAAGGATGTAGTTGGTGGTTCCGAATGCAAATTCCTGCGTGTTCGATGCCGTCTGTTCGGCTGTGTTCGGACGCTTGACTGCTGTCGACGATTGGCTCTGGGACGTTTTTTTATTGTTGTTCATGATTGTGAATCTGTATTAGTTGAATTGCTCGCTTTTGCTACGCAAATGATTGTGTACGGAGAAATAGGTGGCGATGAAGGAGATGCTGACACCCACCACGAAAATGAGGGCAACTAGAAGGATGTAGGCGGTGAAGTGTTGCGGATGGAAGAGTGCCAGATGGAACTGCTTGTTGAAGATGTAGATGGAGGCGAACATTAGCAAGGTGGCCAGCAGTGCGCCCAAGAAACCGTAGATGACGCTACGCCAGAGGAACGGGCGGGTGATGAAGCCCATGGTGGCGCCCACCATATTCATGGTCTGAATGGTGTAGCGGCGGTTGTAGAGCGCAATCTTGATGGTGGTGCTGATGAGGGCCACGGAGACGATGAGCAGCAGGATGATGAAGAGCAGCAGAATCCACGAGAGTTTGTAGAATATCTGGCTGAGGTCGTTGACCATAGATTCGTGGTAGGTGACGCTGTCGACATTGGTGTACTCCATCACCTCCTTCTCGAATTTGGTGCGCAGTTCGGTCATGTGCTGGGGGTTGTTGTTAGCCTTGAACGTGACCATAAGGGTGGGGTAGAGGGGGTTGACGCTGTCGAGCAGCGAAAGGATGTCCTCGTCGATTTCGGCCGAGAAGAGGCGTGCGGCCTCGTCGGCAGAGATGTAGTCGACATTTTTGATGTATTCCTGCTGAAGCAGTTCCTCGCGAAGGCTGAGTGCCTCCTCTTCTGTGGTTTCGGCGTTGAGGTCCACCTGGTAGGCGATACGCTCCTGCATTTCGTGTGTGGCCTTATAGGAATGGTATTCCACGAACATGAGAAGACCGAAAACAAAGAGTACTAGCATGATGCTGAAGACGGTGGAAGTGCGTCCAGCCCAGAGGTTTATCTTGCTGTGTCGTTTGGTTTTTTTGTTGCCCATATTGGCTGCAAAGATACAAACTTTTTTTAATATGTTACATATTTCAATAAAAAATCCTGTCGCGTGAGCGACAGGATTTCTCGAAAGTTAAAGATGTTGTTGTATATTGGGATAGAAATGGACGTCAAAGTCAGTTGGCCAGCATGACGGGCATGACAAGCATCAGGATGTCTTCGTTGTTGGCCTGGTCGTCGTCGTTGATGGGGAAGAGGATGCCCGCGCGGCTGGGGTGGGACAGTTCCATGAGTACCTGCTCGGTGTCGAGGTTGGTGAGCATCTCGCTGAGGAACTTGGCGTTGAAGCCAATCTCCATGGGTTCACCATCGTAGCTGCAGGGTATCGACTCGTGGGCGTCGTTGGAGAATTCGAGGTCTTCGGCCGAGATTTTCATGTCACGTTCGTTGATGGCCAGACGCACCTGGTGGGTCGACTGGTTGGCGAAGAGGCTGACGCGTTTCAGCGTGTTGATGAAGGTGTTGCGGTCGATAGTGAGCTTGTTGGGGTTGTCCTTGGGGATGGCGGCCTCGTAGTTGGGATATTTGCCTTCCACCAGGCGGCAGATGATGCGGAAGTTGTCGAATGAGAAGACCACGTTGGTGTTATTGTATTCGACGGAGACATCGCAGTCTTCGCGATTGCTGCCCAAAATGTTCTTCACCAGCGAAACGGGTTTGCGGGGCAGAATGAAGCTGGCAGCTTCGCCGGCGTGGATGTCGTTGCGGCGGTAGCGGACCAGTTTGTGGGCGTCGGTGGCCACAAAGGTGATATTTTCGGGGCTCAATTCGCAGTAGATGCCCGACATCTGCTGACGCATCTCGTCGGTGGAGGCGGCGAAGGAAGTCTTGTTGATTGCGTTGACCAGCACCGATGCGGGCAGAGTGGTCTGGACGGTGTCGGACATGTCCGGCATGGAGGGGAAGGTTTCGGCGTTCAGACCGGCAAGGCGGTATTTGCCTTCTCCCGAGCTGATTTCGATGCCAAAGTTGTTGGCGTCGACAGCGAAATTGAGCGGGATGTCATCCATCGATTTCAACATGTCAATCATCAGCTTGGCGGGCACGGCAATGGTGTCGATGCCTTCCACCTTGGCGTTCTCGAGTTCGATGGTGGTGACGAGCGTGGTTTCAAGGTCGGTGGCTTTGATGGTCAGAACATTCCCGTCGAGCTGCATGTGGAAGCAAGAAACGATAGGAACGGTGTTGTTGTTGGTGATGACTCCATTGAGGGCACTGAGGTGCTTAAGGAACAATTGGCTGTTGATGATGAATCTCATATCGTTATATGTTTTTTTTCAGTTTGAAATAAGTGAAAATCCGACTGCAAAGTTAGCGCTAATTTTGCAGTCGGATTAAAAAAAATGATGCTTTTTTTTCAACAATTGTTGATAAGGGTCGGGTGGTGTGTGGGCCGGAAAAGGGGGAATCGCAGACAGTTGTTGGATGGAGGTGATGCTACCAGCGACCGCTGGCGCCGCCGCCGCCAAAACTGCCGCCGCCAAAACCTCCGAAACCGCCGCTGTGGGAGCTGCCTCCCCAACTAGAACTGGAGGGGGTGCTGCCGCCGTAGTAGGTGTGCCCACCGTAGCTGGACGAGCCTCCCGAGGAGGAGTGTCCGCCTTTGTTGGAATCGCGGCTGAATAATACCAGGACGACGATAAAAGCAATGAACAGGAAGACGAATAGTCCGACACCACCCTCATGGTCCTCCTTGTATTTGTCGAAGCTGTATTCGCCAGCGCAGACAGGCAGGATGACGTCGAGGGCTTTCACGATGCCACCGTAGTAGTCGTTCTCGCGGAAGCAGGGTATCATCTCGTTTTCGATGATGCGTTTGCAGAAGATGTCGGGCAGTGCGCCTTCAAGGCCCATGCCGGGAGCTATCTCCACCTGACCGTCGGTGTCGTCCTTGGGCTTGACGACGATAATGACGCCGTTGCTGAGCTTCTTTTGCCCAATGCCCCATCGGTCGCCCACTTCGAAGGCGAACTGGCTGATGTCGTTGCCGCCAAAGCCAGGAGTGACCATCACCACGATTTGGTTGGAGGTGCTGTCGTTGAAGTCCTGCAGCCGTTTCTCGAGAGTGGCTGTCTGTTCGTCGGTGAGGAGTTCACAGTAGTCGTAAACCAGATGGTTCTCCTTTTTGGGGATCCATCCGGTAGCGTTATAGTCGGTCTGTGCCGCTGCCCACGATGGGAGCAGCAGCACGACCAACAATAGGTGCAATGAATGCTTTATAGACATATGATAGTTTTTTGAATCAATGCGTTAGAGCAGGGATTCTGTGGAGGGAGCCTGATCGGCGCCTTCAGATGCCTGGAAGTAGCCCATCTCTTTGAATCCGAACATACCGGCAATGATGCTGTTGGGGAAACGCTTCACGGTGTAGTTGTAATCCTGAACAGCTTCGTTGAATTTCTTGCGTGACACGTTGATGCGGTTCTCGCAGCCTTCCAACTGGGTCTGGAATTCCTGGTAGTTCTTGGTGGCTGTCAGTTCGGGATAACGCTCCACGGTGACATTGATGGCTTTGGTCATCTCCTGCGACATGCGGTCGTAGGCGGCCTGGAATTTGCTGATGTTTTCCTCGGTCAGGTCCTCTTTGTCGAGGTCTATGACGTTGTTGCGCGCCTTGATGACGGCTTCAAGCGTTCCGGCTTCGTAATTTCCGGCGCCTTTCACCACATTGATGGCCTGTGACACAAGGTCTTTGCGGCGCTGATAGTCGGCCTGAACGTCGCCCCATGCGCTTTTGGCTTTTTCGGATTTGGCGGTCATTTTGTTGTTGGCGCTGATGGCCCACATGGCAATGATGGCAACAATGCCAAGGATAATCCAAAGTGTTTTGCTGTTTTTCATGTTCTTTTTTTGTTGATTGTTTTATGATTATTGTATTGATACTCTTTTGATTGTTGGCGATTGGAATGGCCTTTAGGATTGGGCTGTCCCGTATTCTTTTGTCATCAAAAACATCAGTGGGAAAAACGATTGTCTGGGATATTATTTGATCAGATTACCCAGGATGTCGCGGCTGAGTTCACGAGTGATGGTGCGTGTGGCCGCCGAGGTGGTGTTCTTGACGATTTTCTGAGTGGTGGAAGTGCGTGACTTGGTCTTCTTGCCGCTCACCTTGTCGCTGACAGCGGTGCCGAGAATGGTGGCCAGGGTGCCGGTGACGGCGGTGATGATGGCCTTGATGATTTTGGACATCAGGCTGCTCTTTTTCTTTTTTGTGGTGGTTTTTTCGTCGTTGTCGCTCTTTGCCGTTTTGCCGCCCTTGGAGTCGGGCGTATTGGCTGGCAGCTCCTGCTCTTGGGCTATCAGCATCTCGTAGGCACTTTCGCGGTCAATCATGTTGTCGTATTTGTGGCCGATGGTGCTGCGGCTGATGATGTCGCGACGTTCGGTCTCGCTGATGGCACCGATCTGTGAAAGCGGGAAGAGCACTTTGGCGCGTTGCACGATGCCCGGGGCACCTTTCTCGTCCAGGAAGCTGACCAGTGCCTCGCCGGTTTCAAGGGCCGTGATGGCCTCTTCGGTTTTGAAGCTGGGATTGGCGCGGAAGGTCTCGGCGGCGGTCTTCACCGCTTTTTGGTCGCGAGGGGTGTAGGCTCGCAGGGCATGCTGTACCCGGTTGCCCAATTGGCCCAGTATGTTGTCCGGAATGTCGGTGGGCAGCTGGCTGATGAAGTAGATGCCCACGCCTTTGCTGCGGATGAGTCGGATGACCTGCTCGATCTTGTCCACCAGCGCTTTGCTGGTGTCTTCGAAGAGCATGTGGGCTTCGTCGAAGAAGAAGACCAACTTGGGCAATTCCTGATCGCCCACTTCGGGCAGTGTGGAGTAGAGTTCGGAGATAAGCCAAAGGAGGAAGGTGCTGTAAAGTTTGGGTTGCATCATCAGTTTGTCGGCGGCGAGCACGCTCATGATGCCTTTGCCGCCTTCGGTTTGGAGCAGGTCGTGGATGTCGAACGAAGGTTCGCCGAAGAACTGGTTGGCACCTTGATTCTCGAGTTGCAGCAGGGCGCGTTGGATGGCGCCGACGCTGGCCGGTGCGATGTTGCCGTACTGGCTGCTGTATTCCTTGGCATGTTTTGACACGTAGTCGAGCATGGCCCGCAAGTCTTTGAGGTCGAGGATGAGCAGGCCCTTTTCGTCGGCAATGCGGAAGACGATGTTGAGCACGCCGTCCTGCGTTTCGTTGAGACCCAGCAGCCGCGACAGCAGTTGGGGACCCATTTGCGAGATGGTGGCGCGAATGGGGTGGCCTTGTTCGCCAAAGACATCGTAGAACCTTACCGGACAGGCTTGGAAGTCAGGATTGGGGATGCCGAATTCGTCTTTGCGTTTTTCGATGAATCCGCTGAGACTGCCGGCGCGGCTGATGCCGCTGAGGTCGCCCTTCATATCCGCCATGAAGCATGGCACCCCTGCTTGACAGAAGGTCTCTGCCATAACCTGCAGGGTGACGGTCTTGCCTGTGCCGGTGGCACCGGCGATGAGGCCATGGCGGTTGGCCATTTTGCCGTTGATTGCTAATGCGCCGTCGGCGCAATGGGCGATGTATAGCCCGCGTTCCTTGTCGTACATGTGTCTTACTTTTTTTTCAGAATCAAATTGCAAAAATAAGATTTTTCTTTGAATTGGTGAGCCTTTTAATGTAATTTATTGAAAATTATACTGCTGATGTGCTTTGAGAAGTCCGATTGCAAACGATTTGGGGCGTTGTGGCGTAATTGTTTGGCCTGTTTTTGTTTGGATATCTCCTTTTTTTCGTAACTTTGCAGCATTCATTGCGGTGATTCTTTTTTGGGGGGGAGGATAATAATTGTTTGATTTTTAGTTTGAAGGGTTGCTTTTCGTATAGTAGTGTGTTATGTGGGCGAAAGGCAGCGTGATGTGAGGCGATGGCCGACGGGTTGTGTGGCTAAAAAGAACCAACGCTTTCCAGTCCAAGTGACAATAACCTTTAACAATCTATCCAATATGAACAACACATCAATCGTCAATGGTCGTAGGGTGGCTTCGGACAGCATCACCCAATTGGGCGACAATGAAATCTTTGTTTTTGGCAGCAACATCCAAGGCATGCATGGCGGTGGCGCCGCATGGTATGCCAACAAGCATTTTGGCGCCGAATGGGGCGTGGGTGAGGGCTTGACCGGTAGCACCTATGCTTTGCCCACCATGGAGGGAAAGAGTTCGCTTCAACACGCGGTGAAAAATTTCATTGCCTGTGCCCGTCAGCATCCGGAACTCACTTTTCTGGTTACAGCCGTGGGATGTGGCATAGCCGGCTACACGGCTGCCGAGGTGGCTCCGCTGTTCCGTGATGCTGCCAGCCTGGAGAATGTCTACCTGCCCCAGTTGTTCTGGGATGTGATGGGATGACGGTTCCTTCAGTCATGCACAATATTCCATCTTGGCGCTGCGTTATCACAGCATCTATCGTTTGACAAATTATGGAGACAATAAAAAAAATCTATAAGATAGGTTATGGGCCAAGCAGCAGTCACACCATGGGTCCGCATCGCGCGGCATCGATGTTTGCTGCCCGTACCAAAGATGCTGTCAGTTTTCGTGTGACGCTTTATGGTTCGCTAGCCGCTACGGGCAAGGGACACCATACCGACATGGCCATCACTCGCGGACTTTCGCCCAAACCGGTCGAAATAGTTTGGAGGGCCGATATCGTGAAGCCATTCCATACCAATGGTATGTTCTTTGAGGCGTTGGATGCTGACGGCAAGGTGACGGACTCGTGGATGGTGTACAGCATCGGTGGCGGCTACCTGGCCACCGAGGAGGGCGAAGTGCCGTTGGGCATCACGCCCGAAGGTGAGGTGTACCCGCACAACACCATGAAAGACATCATGGAATATATCGACCGCGAAGGCTTGAGCTTTTGGGAATATGTGGAACAGTGCGAGGACGGTAGCTTGTGGTTCTATTTGGAGGAGATGTGGCAGCAGATGCAACAGACCATTGAAGAGGGGCTGCAGGATGACCGTGTCATTGCCGGCGGACTGCATCTGCGCAGCAAAGCCCATCAGTACTTCATTCGCGCCAGCGCCTTCAAGCCGTCGTTGCAAAGCCGTGCCCTTGTCATTGCCTATGCGTTGGCCACCAGCGAGCAAAATGCCTGTGGCGCCAAGATTGTCACCGCTCCCACCTGTGGCAGTAGCGGTGTGCTGCCTGCAGTGCTCTACCATCTGAAGAAGAATCACGGATTCAGCGATCACGAGATACTGCGTGCTATGGCCACGGCCGGACTTTTTGCCAATGTCATCAAGCACAATGCCACCATCAGCGGTGCCGAAGCCGGCTGTCAGGCCGAGGTGGGCAGCGCCTGTGTGATGGCCGCCGTGGCCAGCAACCAGCTGTTTGGCGGAAGCCCCAAGCAGATTGAATATGCAGCCGAAATGGCTATGGAACACAATCTGGGCCTTACCTGCGACCCGTTGTGCGGACTAGTTCAGATACCCTGCATCGAACGGAACGCCATGGCTGCCCTCCGCGCATTGGATATCAATATCTATGCTATGATGAGCGACGGACGCCACATCATCAGTTTCGACAAGGTGGTGCGCACCATGAAACTCACCGGCCACGATCTGCCCAGCCTCTACAAGGAGACATCGCTCGGCGGTTTGGCCATCGACGACTGACAGTTGTGCACAAGTGCGTCACTTTCCAATAAAAAGACCCCTCATACCGGCTGGCATGAGGGGTCTCTCTTTTCAGGTCTCGGGCCTACATTACAATTTGCGGATGATAAAGTCGGTCATCAGCTTGTAGAGGTTCAGACGGGTGTTGCCACCATAGATGCTGTGGTTCTTGTTGGGGTAGACGCGGAACTCGAATTGCTTGTCGGCCTTTTCGAGTGCGGTGACCAGGTCGAGTGCGTTCTGGAAGTGGACGTTGTCGTCGCCGGTTCCATGAACCAGCAGGTAGTTGCCCTTCAACTGGTTGGCGAAGTTGATGGGCGAGTTGTTGTCGTAGCCGTCGGGGTTTTCTTGCGGACGTTGCAGGAAACGCTCGGTGTAGATGTTGTCGTAGTAGCGCCAGGTGGTGACGGGAGCCACAGCGATAGCACTCTTGAAGACGTCGTTGCCTTTCAGGATGCAGAGTGAGGAGAGGTATCCGCCAAAGCTCCATCCGAAGATGCCGATGCGACGTTCGTCAATCCAAGGCTTCTTGCCGAACCATTTGGCCGTTTCGATGGCGTCGATGCACTCGTAGTGTCCCAGGTTGCGGTAGGTCATCTTCTTGAAGTCGGCGCCACGTCCGCCCGTGCCGCGTCCGTCGAAGCAGGCGACGACATAGCCTTTCTGGGCCAGCATACGGAACCAGTTGTAATCGCTCCAGCCGTAGCTGTTGGTCACCTGCTGGTTGCCGGGGCCGCCGTAGACGTAGAAGAAGAGCGGATACTGTTTGTTCTCGTCAAAATTGGCCGGCTTGATGATGTAGTAGTTCAGCTCCACGCCCTCGCTGGTGGTGAGGGTGCCGAACTCTTTCTGTTCGCGGCCGTATTCGGCCAGTCGCTGCTGCAGCGCTGCATTGTCCTGCAACACTTTGATCAGTTTTCCCTTAGCGTCGTGAAGCGTGTAGACAGGTGCGGTGTTGGCGTCGCTGAAGATGCAGATGTAGTATTTGCAGCCTGTGCTGAAAGTGGCGGAATAGGAACCCAGCAGGTTCTTTCCGTCACGGAGATGCAGGGCGGGTTGGGCGCTGACAATCTTTTCCACTTCGCCACCCAACTGGTGGTTCATGCACACTTTCTTCTTGCCTTTGAAGTCGATGGCATAGAGGTCGGTGTTGATGGGACTGCTTTCGTGGCTGCGGAAATAGAATTTCTGCCCTTTTTCGTCGATGCCGCAGATGTCCACCACCTCGTAGTTGCCAGAGGTCACCTGACGAATCAGCTGGCCTTCCATGTCGTAGAGGTAGATGTGATTGTATCCGTCTTTCTCGCTGGTGATGACAAATGACTTGCCGTCGGAGAGAAATTCCCAGGTGCCCGGCACGTCGACATAGGTGTTGCTCTGCTCGGTGTAGAGCGGTCTGATCTTGCCTGTAGTGGCGTCGGCGGTGAGCAGTTCCATGGTGTTTTGGAGACGGTTCATGCGCATGAAGGCCAGTTTGTTGGGATCTTTGGTCCACTGCATGCGCGGCAGGTACTGGTCGTTCTCGCTGCCGGTGTTGAGGCGCATCGACTGGTTGCTCTCGAGGTTGTAGATGTAGATGTCCACCACCGAGTTGTCTTCGCCGGCCTTGGGGTATTTGTAGTTGTAGTTTTCAGGATAGAGGCCGCCCCAGGTCTGCATGGTGAATTCGCGCACCTTGCTTTCGTCGAAGCGGTAGTAGGATATCTTCTTGCTGTCGGGGCTCCAATAGAACCCTTGCGTGATGGCGAATTCCTCTTCGTACACCCAGTCGGTGGTTCCATTGATGATGGCGTTCAGTTTGCCGTCGAAGGTGATCTGGTGTTCGGTTTCTGAGTCCAGATCCATGTAGAACAGGTTGTTGTCGCGCACATAGGCGGCCTTGGTGCCGTCGGGCGAAAGGGTTGTCAGACGCTGTTTGCCGGCTTTGGAAATCTTGCTGAATTGGCCGTTGGCGACGGTGTAGATGTAGTAGTCGGACACGCCGCTGTGACGGTAGATGGGTTCGAAGCCGCTGCTGAGCAGTATCTTCTGTTCGTCGGCCGAAAACTCATAGTCTTCGATGGGAGGAAGCGATGCTGCCTTGCGGCTCATCTCGGGTCCGTTGAAGGCACAGATGGTGGCCACCTTTTCGCCGGTTTTGTAGGAGTATTTCTCGATGCCGGTGCGGGTCAGCACGCAATAGTGCTCGCCGTCGTTCATGGAACGGATGGACTGGATGCCTCGCGGGGCGAAGGTGCCCTTGGCCCAGATGTCCTCCAATGTGATCTGTTTTGTAGGTTGTGCTATCAGGCAGTTCATAGCCATAACCAATGAAATAATGAATGTTAAGCGTTTCATAAAGTATGTTTTTTCTCTCTTTTATTGCTGCAAAGGTACTAAAAAAAATGAAACCGGATTTGCTTGGCCGATTCTTGTCCCTGGAAGCGAAGGACGTCAGCCTTCCGCGTGGGCGACGCCGGTCTGCCGTTTGGCGGCTAATGCTGTTCCATGGGCAGTTGGCTGAAATGTTTCCTGCCGCGCAGGTGGTAGTCAATCAGCAGTTTGCCCTGGTAGATGCAGCTCACCTCGTGTGGGTTGAGCAGGGCGCGTTTCTGCCGCAGGGCAGGTTTCCATCGGCGGTATTCGCGGTGTGCTTTGAAGACGGCACGGCATTCGCCCCCTTTGCCCTTGAGCAGGAAGCTGGCTGCCGCCACCCAGTCGAGCAGCATGCGTACGGCAAGCACGCGGCGACGACGGCTTTCGGGCAGGTTCTTGTAAAGCATGGAAAGGTTGTTGCGGAAGTTGAGCTGGGTCTTGAATGGCGAACTCTTGGGCAATGTGCCGCCACCCACGTGGTAGAGCACGGCGTCGGGACAGTACATCACTTTGTAACCGCGATTCTTGCATCGCCAGCAGAAGTCGATTTCCTCCATGTGGGCAAAGAAATCGCCGTCCAAGCCGCCCATCGTTTTCCATACTGACGCCCTGACGAACATGGCTGCGCCGGTGGCCCAGAAAATCTCGCAAGGATCATCATACTGGCCGTGGTCCTGCTCCAATGTGCTGAAGAGGCGTCCACGGCAGAAGGGGTAGCCGTAGCTGTCGATGAATCCGCCGGCGCCACCCGCGTATTCGAAGGTGTCGCGCTGGTCGTACATCATCAGTTTGGGTTGTGCAATAGCCACGTCGGGCTGCTGATCCATCATGGCGACCACTTTGTCGACCCAACCTGGTGTGACTTCCACGTCGTCGTTGAGCAGCACATAATAGTCGGCCTCCACCTGCGCCAGCGCTTTGTTGTAGCCGTCGGCGAAGCCGTAGTTCCGGTCGAGCGCAATGATGCGCAGGGTGGGGTAGTGCTGTTGCAGAAAGGCGAGGCTGTCGTCGGTCGAGCCGTTGTCGGCGATGATCACTTCGGCGTCACCTGTGGTGTGTGCTGTTACAGAGGGAAGGAAACACTCCAGCATGTGGCGTCCGTTCCAGTTGAGTATGACTACGGCTGTCTTCATTTTTCGTGGTTGGTGTCTGACGACGCATCGGTTTTGCGCCCGTTGTTGATGATTTTCAATGTTCCGTCTTTCAGTATCTTGCCTTCGTGCGTCAGCTTCCAGCGGCGGTGGCTCCACAGCCAATACTGCGGTGCTTCTCGGATGACTTGCTCCAGATGTTGGGCGTAACGGCGTGTGATGTCGCCTTCGGGCAGTTCGTTCGGATGCTCGGTGAGCAGTTGGAAACGGACATTGTAGCGTCCGCGGCGCACTTTGGCGACATCGTAGAAAAATACAGGCATATTGTATTTCCGGGCGAAGTGCTCGGCGCCGAAGAGGAAGGCGGTGTCCTGTCCGAAGAAGGAGGTCCAGAGGCTTTTGTGCGGATTGCTGGGCGACTGGTCGGACAGCATCATGTAGGCCACGGGGATGTGCCACTTGTCGTAGTAGGCCATGGCTTGCCGCACATCGGTCTGGTCGACGATTTCGGTGCCGTAGCGGGCTCTGCGGGCGGTGATGAAGCGTCCGAAACTTTTGTTGTCCAGCGGTTTGCCAACGCCGATGCCGTGGTGGCTGATGCGTTGGTCTAGGGATGTGATCATGTATTCCCAGTTGTTGTAGTGGGCTGACATGAGCACCACGCTACGATTCTGACGGTAATAGGGTTCCAGCAGTTCGGCACCTTCGAAGTGGTAACGGTGGGACACTTGTCGCAGCGTCGCCCTCAGATTGAAGATGCCTTCGGCCAGCAGGTCGGCCATGTGGCGGTAGTACTGGCGTTCGATGCGTCGTAATTCACGTTTGGGTCGGTCGGGGAAACAACGTTCCAAGTTGGCGCGCACCACCTTGACGCGATAGCGCACCACGTAGTACACCACTGGCCACAGCAGGGTGGACAAGGTGTAGTGGAACCACAAGGGCAGGTAGGCGAAGAGCAGAAACAGTTTGTACATGCTGGTCCTGATGATTGCGCTGTGCGTGAGGATCAATAGCCGCGCTCAAACTGGTCGCCCACTTCACCCTGCAGGTCTTCGTTGAGCTGCTGCTGGCTGAGCCGTTGTTCCCATTTGGCTTCGCGCACCTCGCCTTTGGCGTTGGAGTTGAGCAGCTTGTAGAATCCGGAGCGGAATTCGTCCCAGAAGATGAAGCAGCGGTTGGGGTCGTCGCCGGGAATCTGGTTGTAACGCCACAGTTGGTAGGGGAGGTAGAATATCTGGCCCTGGTTGTCGACTTTGGCTGCTTGCAGGTCCTTCACGTGGAAGTTGTCATTGTCGCCGATGGTGTGGACGTTGACGCCACCACCCATATAGCGAATCGAGACGAAGTTTTTCTCGTCGCGCACAAAGTCGGGAGGACCGTATTGCAGATAGACACGACCGCGGTCGGTGTGGATGCCTTTGGTTTTGGGCCACGAGAAGTTGGCGTTGACATATTCGATGCGGTCGCGGTAGTCGCGCCACAGGCTTTCGGCGTCAATCGGGCTGCGTTTGACCCAGAATTTGTACAGGAACAGTTGCTTCTCTTCCAAACCGGGACGGCGGATCAGGTCGTAGATGTCGCGCCGTTCCATTTCGTTGGCGATGGGAGCCAAGGCTTCGATATATTCGTTCAATGTCGCTTCGTTCTGGATCTGTCCGGCGAAGGTGAGTGACACAGGCGTCTGGTCGACAATGTCGGCCACCGAAGGATTGCTGCGGAAGAAAGGCACGCGTCGATAGAGCATGATGTCGTTGCTTTCGTTGCGCAATTCCACCACCAGGTTGTAGTTGCCCGAAGGGAGTGTTGCGATGTCGAGCGACCCGAAGAAAGGAATCAGGGTGTCGGTTGCCAGTTTCTGGACCGACTGGGTGGCTTCAAGCACTTTGCCGGTTTCCAAGATTTCGATGTAGCTGACCGCATAGACGAACGGTTTGCGGGTTTCGCGGTTGATGTTGTAGATCTCGTAGTAGTAGTGGATCTGGTTGATTTGTTCGGGGAGGAAGTCGTTGACGTAGGGCTCCATGTCGTAGCCACTGCGTGACAGTATGTTGGGCGTCGTGGTAGGTTTGGCCGACGACATCATTTGAACACTTGACAAGGCGGGATGTTTGCGGTCGTAGTAAAATGCCAGTTGCTGTTTGATGACCACGGGTTCGTCGTTGGAGTTCAGGTCGCGCAGGGTGATGCTCATGTCGTGGATGCCGTTCGCTATGGCCATGCGCTGCATGTCAAGGAAGTTGAAGTGGCTGTTGTCGAGCGACATGATTTTGGGGCTGTTGAGGTTGTATTTCTTCACCAGCTCGATGGAATCTTTCTGGCTGATGGTGATAATCACCTCGACGGTGGCTTGGTAAGCGTCGCCGTGTTTCACAAAGTTGAGGTTCCAAGCATCGAAGGAGAGGTAGGTCTCAAGATAAGGCCCAGTTTGGGGGTGATAGAATGTGGCGTAGGAGAAGACGGCAGTGAGATGCTTCTGATCCTGTGCGGAACCTTGAAATCCAAGGTTCTCCGCCGTGGCGGTCAATGCCATCACTATGGCTAGAAATAGAGGTAGGATGCGTTTCATGATATTTCTATATTATTTATATGAGAACGCACGACCGTATTTCTTATTGTGTGTCGTGAAAAAAATAATGAAGGGTGGGGGCGAGGCGCGGAAGAACAGTCGTCAGATGGCAGGTCGGACGGATTTGTGGTGAGCTGTCATCTGATTTTGTGGTAGGTGTGCGTACTGTTGCCCGAAGCGATGACCATGGTGGAGGCGTTGATTTTGCGAATCGGCAGTGTGTCGGCGATGTCGAAAACATGTCGGTTGGCGAATCGTTTGCCTTTCAGAATGAGCGATTTGCCATGCAGTTCCCAATTGGTGTATTGGAGGGTGTCGATGTTGATGGATGCGGCGATGCCTCTGGTTCCGCATTGGAAGCCGCGGTTGGTGCCTTCGACCGACATCACCCAGGTGCCAATGATGTCGCGCCGGGTGCGTCCGCCGAAAATGGCGTAGACGGCAAGTCCTAGCACAATGGCCACGGCAGCGATGGCGACAAGCGAATGTTTCCCGTTGATTTTTTTCATCTTGTCGCCAATAACGCTATTTTCCCCCGATTATTGCCCCTGGCGGAAACACTTTTTCGCGTGCGGCGTCGGAGGACTTTTTTGAACGTGGAAATGGGCTGGCATAAGGACCCTTTCCCCTCGGGTGATCGGAGGCGTGTATTTGTCGTGCAGAGGTGGGCCTTTGTGCTTTGGAAAAGGAAAAATTGTTGAAAAAAATGGAAAAAGTGTAACTAAATTATGCACTTTTCGATTTTTTTTGTATCTTTGCAGGACAGTACCATTGAAACACATTCTTTGTATGCTCAGATATAAGATATTGTGATTCAAATAACAAACAACAACATAGGAATGAAAGAACCAACAAAACTCACTGTGCTTTTTGTGTGTCATGGCAATATATGCCGCAGTCCCATGGCGGAATTTGTTTTCCGTCGAATGGTGAATCGTGCGGGATTGTCGGACATTATAGAGACTTCGTCGGCTGCCGTAAGTGCCGAGGAGGTGGGCAATCCCGTCTATCCTTTAGCAAAAAGAATGCTTGCCACCCATGGCATCGGATGCCGTGACAAGGTGGCGGTCCGGCTGACACGAGAAATGTACGATGAAAGCGATTACGTGGTGGTGATGGACAACGGCAACATGGATGGCGTGAAAAGGTTGATCCCGCATGCCGACTATTCCAAGTTGTCCAGGTTGCTCGATTTTGTCGTCACCGACGATGACGGTTATGAGCGCAACATTGCTGATCCGTGGTATACACGCAATTTCGAAAAAGCATGGGAAGATATCGACAAGGGATGCCGCGCCCTTCTCGACTATCTGCAGCACACTGGGGACGAACGACTTGCAGGGCGTTGCTGACAGTTGGTCTTCATGTTGTTGCGTCTTTTTGCCCACTTTTTTTTGTCTGTTTGCAAAAAAAAGCCTATTTTTGAAAGTTCGTTTTATGGTGAAAAATATAAATAATTAATTAATAATCAATCTAATAATTAAAGTTTATGCAACCAAAAGGTAACAAATACGGTGTTCACCGTGTACTCGAGCCGAAGGGCGTTCTTCCGCAGCCGGCAAACAAGATCGATAACAACATGGATGTCCTCTACGACAATGAAATCCTTATTGATGTCCAGACGCTGAATGTCGACTCCGCTTCTTTCACCGACATTATGAACTATGCCAAGGAACAGGCTGGTCCCAATGCCACCAAGGAACAGGTCCTTGAAGAGGTGAAGAAAGAGATGCTCCTCAATGTCGAGCTGCAGGGCAAACACCGCAACCGTCGTACCGGTTCGGGTGGTATGCTGCTCGGTAAAGTCGAGAAGATCGGTGATGCTCTGAAGGGCAAAATCGACCTGAAAGAAGGCGACCGTATCGCTACCCTCGTCAGCCTGTCGCTGACTCCTCTCCGTATCGACTCCTTCGGCGAAATCCGTCCCGAGATCGATCAGGTCGACATCAAGGGTAAGGCCATTCTCTTCGAAAGCGGTATCTATGCCAAGATTCCGGACGATATGCCCGAGAAGCTGGCCCTTAGTGCCCTCGACGTGGCTGGTGCTCCCGCCCAGACTGCCAAGCTTTGCCAGTATGGTCAGACTGTTGTTATTCTCGGTGCCGGTGGCAAGAGCGGTATGCTCTGCTGCTATGAGGCCAAAAAGCGTGTCGGTGTCACCGGTAAGGTCATCGGTATTGCCAACAGCCCCAAATCGACCCAGCGTATCAAGGACCTCGGCTTCTGCGATATCGTGGAAAGCGCTGCCGGCATGACTCCTGTCCAGGTGTACGAGCTCGTCGAGCGCCTCACCAACGGCAAGATGGCCGATGTCACCATCAACTGTGTCAACGTCCCCGATCAGGAAATGACGGCTGTCCTCGTCACCAAGGACGACGGTATCGTCTATTTCTTCTCCATGGCCACCAGCTTCACCAAAGCCAGCCTCGGCGCCGAAGGTATCGGCAGCGATGTCAACATGATCATGGGTAACGGCTACACCAAAGGCCACGCTGAGTACACCCTCCAGGAACTTCGCGAGAGCCCGAAGCTGCGTAAGATTTTCGAAGAACTCTACGCATAACATAATTTTTTATGGAATAACCTGCGGGTAGTGGAATCCTTCCCGCAGGTTTTTTTTACCTATATATAGTTTTTTTTTTAAATGATGATGTTATGAAAATCAAGAGATTGTCGTTGCTGTTGCTGGTTGCCTCGTTGGCAGTGGCGTGTGGTAAGGAAGACTATCGCGATGCCTGGGTCGGCGATTACAATTACTCATGCCATTACTATTCATGGAACCCTATAGGTTCGGGAGCGGATTATGTTACTACGGGTTTTCTGCGTGTGGATTACGAGGGTGACAGTTGTGTCAGAATCAGTCTTGCCGACGATTCCAAAAATTGGCTGTGCAATGTGGATGCCTCGGGGTCTTTGACCATTATCGGAAATGAATACCGTCATTTTCATGGTTATTTTGGCGCTCCGGACAGCCTTGTTTTCTATTGCTCCAATTTCAGTCCTGGTGCAGGTAGCGCTTGGGATTATCAATGTCAAAAAAGCAAAAAGTGACATTATAAACGACAAGCCCCTTGTCCGTAATGGTGATGTTGTCAACGCCACTCATCCTTATGAAGATATTATCGCTATTTGCCGCCCTTCTGGCTACAATTTCTTTTGTCTCTAAGATCGCTTGGTTGGGTTGTAATATTTTATGAAATAAACAATTATACTAATTGCAAAAAAACGTTTTATGAAAAAAGTGTTTTTATGTTTGGCCGGTCTTTTGCTGGCTGTGACGGCTCAGGCCGCCAATATGACTTCGGCTATGGCTAATGATGTATTCCCCACTGTAGTCGCTGTCAGCGAATCGGCTCCATCAATCACTGCTGAGGGCGTTGGAGCATTGAAAATAGACATGAAACTCAATGCACTGCCCAAGAGCATCAGCGGCCTTTACGACTCTTACAGTGTCCGTGTCGACGAGTATGAAGGCCATATCGTCACCTTCACTCTCGATGGTGTGACTGTGCTGCAGGCTTATGCACGCTATGACCAATGGGATGTGGGCAACGACGAAACCCTGGCAATCTACCGCATTGTGGTGGTGAAAGGCTCCCCGGTCGGAATCGACATTAAAGGCAAGCTCTACAAGGTGGGTGACAACGTCTCCACGCTGGTTGCCAACAAAACCTTGAAGCGGGTCGATGCCACCACGTACACCTACCGCGATGTGAAGGTCACGATTTCAAAGGCCAACGGCGTAAGCACCATCACCGGACTCGAAGCCGAAACCAAAGAAGTGGAAATGGAATGGCCTTGATGGTCCCTTTCAGAATATAGAGCATGGAATGCCTGTTTTGGGCCACCATTTCAACCGAGTCGTCGCTGCCGCTTCGTGTTAGGGGCTTTGGATGATAAGGTCACGTAGGCTCCATTCCGAAACAGATGCAAATAATATTAGGTCGCATCACGCGACAAAAGGCTACCCGACAGTTGGTGGCCTTTTTTATTGGACCTTTTTATGGGTGGGCTGAAAGCGATGGCAATGGTCGGTTCACAGTGTGCCCACGAATGCGAAAAAAATTATTTTTAAACGCTTTTCAATGACCTTATTGTAATTTTTTCGTAAATTTGCAATTTCAACAGATTGTCTTGTCGCAATTGTTGATGTTGTATTTTGTTGAATAATAATATATAATAAAATAATTATATGAAAGTAAATCGCAGAAAAGAACTGTTTCCCAACGTCACCGACGAACAGTGGAACGACTGGAAATGGCAGGTGAAAAACCGCATCGAGACCTATGAGGAACTGAGCAAGTACTTCACTTTTGATGCCGAAGAAGCTGAAGGTATCAAGAAGGCCCTCGCCAAATTCCGAATGGCCATCACTCCCTACTACTTGAGTCTTATCGACCCCAACGATCCCTTCGATCCTATCCGTCGTCAGGCTATTCCCCAAGGTGCCGAGTGCAACATTGCTCCGGCTGACCTCAACGACCCGCTGCACGAGGACGAGGATTCCCCCGCTCCCGGCCTGACCCATCGTTATCCGGACCGCGTGCTGTTCCTCATCACCGACATGTGCTCCATGTACTGCCGCCACTGCACCCGTCGCCGTTTTGCCGGTCAGAAGGACGATGAGAGCCCCAGCCAGCGCGTCGAAAAATGTCTGGAATATATCGAGAAGACCCCGCAGGTGCGCGACGTGCTCCTCAGCGGCGGCGACGCTCTGATGGTGAGCGACCAGAAGCTGGAATACATTATCGGCCGTCTGCGCAAGATTCCGCACGTCGAGATCGTCCGCATCGGTAGCCGTACCCCTGTCGTCTGCCCGCAGCGCATCACCCCCGAATTGTGCGAGATGTTGAAGAAATATCATCCCATCTGGCTCAACACCCATTTCAACCACCCCAACGAATTCACCCCCGAGGCCGAGCAGGCTCTGGCCCGTCTGGCCAACGCCGGTATTCCTTTGGGCAACCAGACTGTGCTGCTGCGCGGCGTGAACGACTGCGTCCACGTGATGAAGAAGCTGATGCACGAACTGGTGCGCAACCGCGTGCGTCCTTACTATATCTACCAGTGCGACCTCTCCATGGGTCTGGAACATTTCCGTACTCCCGTCAGCAAGGGCATCGAAATCATCGAGAACCTGCGCGGACACACCAGCGGCTATGCTGTTCCCACCTTTGTGGTCGACGCTCCCGGTGGTGGTGGAAAGACCCCCGTCATGCCGCAGTACGTCATCTCGCAGAGCCCTGACAAGGTTATCCTGCGCAACTTCGAAGGTGTCATCACCACCTACACCGAACCGCGCGAATACCACGAAGAGTGCCATTGCGAGGCCTGCGAACAGAAACGTCGTGTCGATGAGGGTGTCGCTTCGCTGCTCGAAACCGACCGCATGGCGCTCGAACCCAGTCATCTGATGCGTCACGAACGTAACAAAAAACATTAATTCAGTTAATATCAGCCGTCCTATGTCGTTTCGCAAGTTGCTGTTTTTTGTCGCCTTTGCCTGCAGCGCGCTGTCGGCAACTCTGGCGCAGGAGATTTTCCCGATGTACTATCCCAGTCGTGCCGAGACTGGCAAATGGGGGTATGTCGACCAAAACAACTACTGGACGGTCCGACCGATGTACGACGCCGTGCTCTATGAGACCAATGGCGGTATGTACCCTGTATCGGTCAATGGCAAATGGGGCTTCGTAGGTGTAAGCGGTCAGCCGCTGACCGACTGCATCTACGATGCCGCTGTTTGCGAAATCGATTACGCCAAAAACAACTATTCGGTCTATTATGCCGCCTTGCGTCGCAAGGGCAAATGGGCGTTTATCGATATCCGCGGCACCTTTGTGACGGAATTCAAATATGACGAGGTGCTGATTCTCAATGGGAAATATATTATCCGTATGCGTGAGGGTAAGAAAATGCGCAGCGGATATCTGTCGAACGACGGCAAGGAGGTTTGGAACGACTGACCCATGAAAACATCGATGCGCTCGTTGGGCTGTTTGTTGTTGCTGCTTTGCTGCGGCCTGTCCGGCTTCCTGAAGGCTCAGGTGGCGGGAATGAACACCCTGCCGGTGCTGCAGATGTCATCGTCGGCGCGCACTGCTGCGTTGGGCATCACCTATCTGCCGCTCTACGACGCCAACGACATCCAGGTGGCGTTCGACAACCCCTCGCTGTTGCAGCCGCAGTACCATAACCGGATGGCATTGAATTATGTGGGGCTCTTTTCCGAAAGCAAGTTCGCCTCGGTGGCCTATGCTCGCAACTTCAAACGCTTCGGCACCGTTCTGATGGGGTTGCAGTACAATGGTTACGGCCAGTTTGACGCCTACGATGAGAACGAGACCCCGCAGGGCTCTTTCAGCGCCTCCGACATCGCGCTTGCGGTGGCATGGACCATGCATGTCGACTCCAATTTCTCGGTCGGCGCCGCCATCCGGCCGGTTTGTTCGCAGTACGAGAGCTATACGGCTTGGGCGCTTGGCCTCAATGTTGCCGGTAGCTTTGTCTCTGACAACAAGCGTTTTGTCGCCACTATTCAAGCACGCAATATCGGTGCCCAGCTGGCTACCTTCGACGGAACGGTGGAGCATCTGCCCTTCGACATCTCTGCAGCGCTTTCCTACAAGGTGAGCAACGCCCCCTTCCGGCTGTTCTTCCAGATGGACCAGCTGACGCGGTGGCGTCTGAATTACGACGACCCGTTGCAGCCCGAAAGGACTTTCGACCCCTATACCGGTGAGCCCATCAGCAAGCCGTGGTACGACGGGTTGGGCAATGTCCTCGACCAGTTGGCTCGTCATGCGGCATTGGGCGTTGAGGTGGACATCAAAGAACATTTCTTTGTCCGTTTGGGCTACCGCTACCGTCAGGCTGCCGAAATGGACGCCGACGACCGCACGAATATCAACGTCAGCGGTTTTTCCTACGGATTCGGCCTGCGGGTCAAGCGCTTCGAATTCTCCTTTGCGCGCCGCAACTACCATCTGGGTCAGGCCCCCAATTACATCTCCTTGTCGTTAAAAATCTAGTCATTTTATATGAGGCTCCAATATGTTGTCAGCAACCAGACCAACCCGTACTGGAATGTTGCTGTAGAGAATTACCTCCTGTCGCGGAGGGATGCTGATGTGGTGACGATGTATCTGTGGAAGAACCGTCGCACGGTGGTTATCGGACAGAACCAGAACCCGTTCTCGGAATGCAATGTCGAAGCATTGCTTGCCGATGGGGGCTATGTGATGCGACGCACTACGGGTGGCGGCGCTGTCTACCACGATGACGGCAACATCAATTTCAGTTTCGTGGCTCCGCCCGATTTGTACAGTCAGGAACGTCATTTCGACGTCATCGGGCGTGCGTTGCGGCACTTTGGGTTGCAGTCGGAGGTAAGCGGTCGCAACGACTTGCTGTGCCAGGGGCGCAAATTCAGCGGCAATGCCTTTTCCAAAGGCCGTTACATGCGTCTTCACCACGGAACAATCCTGATTGCGGGCAATATGCACGATTTGGAGCGCTACCTGCGTGTCAAACCGGCCAAGTTGCAGAAGCATGGTGTGGCGTCGGTTCGCAGCCGTGTGGTGAACCTGTCCGAACTGGCCGAAGTGACCAGCCTCAACATTGTCGAGCCGCTGATTGAGGCCTTCGGATCGGTTTATGGTCAGCAACCGGTACAGGTCGGCTTCGATGAAATGATGAAGACCGACGACGTCAGAAAACTTTATGAAAAATACAGCAGCGACGAGTGGCTCTATGGCCGTTGGCGTAATTTCACGGCTCAGCGTAGCGCTCAGTTTGACTGGGGCGGGGTAGAGGTGGCTCTCACGGTCGATGAATCCCGAGGTGTCATCACTGATGTCCAAATAGCCTCCGATGCCCTCGACCTCGCAGCCCTCGACGAGGCACGTCGACTTCTTGCGGGAGCTTCCATACATTATGCTCCACAGTCGGATAACGCTATCCTGCAGGATATTTTTTCGATGGTCTATTCTTGAAAATGATGATGTGGGACGTGTCCGGCGTCATCGCGATGGATAAAAAAAACTGCCATGAATTGTGGCAGTTTTTTTGTTGGATGTCAATATCGTTAGAACTTGAACATTTCTTCATATTTCACCTCTGTCACTTTTCCATGTTTGGAAAGTGCATTCAGATCGTATTTTGCTGAGTTGCCGCTGACAATGATGATGTGTGGACGTCCTTCGATGTATTGCTTATGGAAGTCGCGAAGCTGGTCGTAGGTCATCTCTTTAATCTGGTGGGTGATTTTTGCGCGGGGGTCTTCGGTAAGTTTCTCAAATTCCATCCAAGAACGGACATTTCCGGGGATTTTACGGAAATTGATGTAGTTGCCGTTGCGCATAGAGACGAGGTAGTCGCGAACTTGGTTGAACTTGGCCTCGCGTTCGGGGAATTTGCCCAGAAGCTCCATTATGACGTCGATTCCTTCGATGGTCTTGTCACACTGCGTGCCCAGAAAGGCCATCAATGTAGGATTGTTGCGATTCAGTTTGTCGTAGGAAAAGACGGTGTAGGTACTGTATCCAAGAGACCGGAACTCGCGGATTTCCTGGAAAAACACACTGTTCATTCCGCCTCCCATATATTCGTCGTATGCCACACTACGGTATACGTCGTTAAGGTCGAATTCGGGACATTCGACAAGAACGTATATGTCGCTCTTGACAAATTTGTCATTGGAGACGTAGAAAACTTTGTCTTCATTGTATCTTTTTTGATTCTTCTTCCGGTGTTGGGTCATGGGGGTTACCTCCTTGCGGACAAGTTTGTTGTCGACAAGCATCTGGGCAATCTCTTTGGGATTTCGGTTGCCGACATAAGTAACATAACCGTCACGGTTGAATATTGGATTGAGCATGGCGAAGAGGTCTTCGCCCTTCATTTGTTTGAGCTCTTCGATGGTCATGTGGTTGAGATTGCTGGATTTGTCCCCAAAGATTGCATATTCAAGTAGGGCGTCCTGCCATGCGTCGGGATCGTCTTTGGTGCCTTTCTTTTCCGCTTTCATGGCTTGGACCATCATGTCGACGGGGGCTTGTTTGATTCGAGGGCTGTTGAGTTTGCGGACGACTAGCGCCACGATGGCTTCGAGATTGTCTTCAAAACCGGAAATGGAAAGTTGGGAGTAGTCCCCTGTGGTAGAGAATTCGAGGTTGCCGCCCAGACGTTCCACCTCGATGTTGAACTCTTCGCGTGTCAAGCTGTCGGCACCGATGAGTTCAAAGTAGTTGAGTGCCTGTTTGAGATCACGATTGTCAAATACGCTGTAGTGGTAGTTGATATTCAAGGAGAAGATGTCGTTGCGGGGATTATTGACAGCATATAACTTGCAGTTGGGAGTGACGTCGAGAATGGTGACATCTTTATTGAAGTCAATGACTTGAGGCGTGATTTCTTTGACAGGGCGGTCGTAAATTGTTTGTGCGAAGGGACTTACAGCACCGATATTCTGGGCCTCAAGGTGATCCCAGTCCGGTTTGACGGCTGATTCTTTTTTCGGCGATCCCATCTTGGAACGAATAATGGTGCAGTGTTTGCCGTCGAAGTAGCGGGATGCAATGTCCATTATGTCTTGACGGGTGATGTTTTGGATGCGCTCGTTGTCCTGCAGCCACTCTTCGTAGGTGCTGCCTTCAAGCTCCAGTGTCTGAAGGAGCATGGCGATACTCCTCAGATTTTCCATTTTTTCTTTGCGTTCGCGCAGTGCTTGCACCTTGATGCTTTCAAGAAGGGCGTCGGAGAAACGGCCTTCTCGAATAGAGTCAAGTGCGGCAAAGATTTTTTTCTCGGCGGATTTGTGTCTCTGGACAATAGGGATTGGGATGTATAAGAGCGCGTTGACACCAGCATCCCGTAATGAAACAGGAATATGGTAAGCTCCCATGATCTCGGTGTTGGTGGTGAGTTCGTCGAGAAGTCCGTTGCCCCCAGATATAAGCTTGCTGGTGACATCAAGGGCTATTTTGTCCGGGTGGTTCGATTTGACACCGGGGAACAGGATGATGCCCATGGGAAGGGGCGTCTGTTTGATTTTTTTGACGACTTGCTTTTCATAGCGGGGCAGATTATACTGCTTCTGTTCCGCCTTTTCTCCGCGAGGCCAGATGCTGAAACGTTCTTCTGCCATCTGGAGTGCTTGTGCGGAGTTGAAGTCACCTACGAGGAGCAGTGTCATGTTGGAGGCGACATAGTATTTGTCGTAGAACACCTTCATTTGGCTGGGCTGTGGGTTTTTCAGGTGGCGGCCATAGCCGATGACGTCGCGACTGTAGGGGTGTTCGCCGAATGCTTCCGTGTACATGGTGCGGATGAATTTGTTCATTGCATTGTTCTCGCCGATGTTCTTTTCCTCGTAGACGGCTTCCAGTTCGCCTTGGAAAAGGCGGTATACGGGGTTACGGAATCGTTCGGTGTAAACATCCATCCAATTTTCCAGCTGGTTGGAGGGGAGGTAGTTGTAGTAGATGGTGTAATCGCAGGAAGTGCCTGCGTTGAGACCTGTACATCCCATTTTTTGCAGAATGGCATCTGTCTCGTTGGCAATAGCGTATTTGTTCGCTTCGATATTGAGGCGGTTGATCTCCAACTGTATTTTGTGTCGTTCTTCCTCGCTTTTCGCATCGTGCAGAAGGTCGTAGGCCTTGCTGATTGAGTCGAGATAAAGGCTCTCTTTGGCCCAGTCGGTGGTGCCGATACGGTCGGTGCCCTTGAACATCATGTGCTCAAAGTAATGCGCTACGCCGGTATATGCGGTGTCTTCGTTTTTAGATCCAGCATGTACAATCACGGAACCGAAAATTTTGGGTTCGGAGTGGTCCTCGGCAAGGATCACTTTCAATCCGTTGCTCAGGTAGTGGGTCTCGACATGTAACGGCTGTTGGGCCTTTACAGTCAAAAGGGTGCAGAGAAAGGCGATTACAAAAAGTTTGTATTTCATGTAATGTATTTTAAGTATTGTTTATGACCTGTTCTGTTTCAGAATAGAGTGTTTGCAATCAGTCGATCTTGATGGGTTTGATATGCTCGTGGAGATACTGGTTGAGGTTTTCCACGGGGATGCGCTCCTGCTGCATGGTGTCGCGGTGACGTACAGTGACGCTGTTGTCGGAGAGGGTGTCGTTGTCCACGGTGATGCAGTAGGGGGTGCCGATGGCATCCTGACGGCGGTAGCGGCGGCCGATGGCGTCCTTCTCGTCGTACTGGACCATGAAGTCGTATTTGAGCATGTCCATGATTTCGCGGGCTTTCTCGGGCAGACCGTCTTTCTTCACCAGTGGCAGAATGGCGGCTTTGTAAGGAGCCAGCACGGGGGGCAGGCTCAGCACGGTACGCACGCTACCGTCTTCGAGGGTCTCGTCTTTGAGGCCGTGGCTGAAGATGGCCAGGAAGGTGCGGTCCACACCGATGGAGGTCTCTATGACATAGGGTGTGTAGCTCTCGTTCAGTTCGCTGTCAAAGTATTGCAACTTCTTGCCGCTGAATTCGCTGTGGCGGCTCAGGTCGAAGTCGGTGCGGCTGTGGATGCCTTCCAGTTCCTTGAAGCCGAAGGGAAATTCGAATTCGATGTCGGTGGCGGCGTTGGCATAGTGGGCCAATTTCTCGTGGTCGTGGTAGCGGTATTTCTCGGCAGGGATGCCAAGGGCGAGGTGCCATTTCAGGCGCTTCTCTTTCCAGTATTTGAACCATTCCAGTTCGCTGCCCGGGCGGACGAAGAACTGCATCTCCATCTGTTCGAATTCGCGCATGCGGAAGATGAACTGGCGGGCGACGATTTCGTTGCGGAAGGCTTTGCCGATTTGGGCGATGCCGAAGGGGATCTTCATGCGGCCGCTCTTCTGCACGTTGAGGAAGTTGACAAAGATACCTTGTGCTGTTTCGGGACGCAGGTAGAGGGTGTCGCTGTCGTCGATGACGCTGCCCATCTTGGTGGCGAACATGAGGTTGAACTGGCGCACGTCGGTCCAGTTGCGGGTGCCGCTGATGGGGCAGACAATGCCGAGATCGAGGATGAGCTGCTTGAGACCTGCCAGGTCGTTGGCGTTCATCAGTTCGGCGTACTTGGCGCGGATTTCGTCAATTTGTTTCTGGTGTTCCAGCACGCGGGCGTTGGTGCTGACAAACTGTTCGCGGTCGAAGGCGTCGCCAAATCGTTTGTGCGCTTTCTCGCACTCTTTCTTGATTTTGTCCTCGATTTTGGCGATGTGGTCTTCGATCAGCACGTCGGCGCGGTAGCGTTTCTTACTGTCCTTGTTGTCGATGAGGGGGTCGTTGAAAGCGTCGACATGGCCGGAGGCTTTCCAAATCTTGGGGTGCATGAAGATGGCGGAGTCGATGCCCACGATGTTCTCGTGGTACTGCACCATGGATTTCCACCAATATTGTTTGATGTTGTTTTTCAGTTCGGTACCCAGTTGGCCATAGTCATAGACGGCACCGAGACCGTCATAAATTTCGCTGGAAGGGAAAATGAAGCCGTACTCCTTGGCGTGCGAGACGACTTTTTTGAATATATCTTCTTGATTTGCCATGCTTTATAATGTGTTTCGTGGTTAAAATAATGGCACAAAGGTACGAATTTTTTTGCATAGTCGTAAAAACTTTGTACTTTTGTTAATTCTTAAAGAAGCATATAAAATATACAAATAAAGAATAATCAAATTTTTAGAGAGAAATGAAAAAAATCTTCCTTATGACATTTGTTGCTTTGGCAGCATTGTTTGGCAATCATGCTTCGGCTCAGATTAGCCATGGAGGTTCCCCTTTGTTCAATCAAGGCAACACCAAAGTCGAAACTAAAACATTCTACGCTCCCACGCTCGACAATGCGCGCTACGAGCAGGAGGATCTGAATGCCGTCAAGGGTGCAGGCCCGATGCGCGTCGGCATCATGCAACACGTTGACGTCGATCTTCTGGATATGGCCTCGGTGGTGAAGGATGCCCAAGGCACCCACTACCTTCTTGCGCTCAATTCGCCCAACGCTTCGTTCGTTTCTGTCCACTTCTCTGAATTCCAGATGGCCGAGGGTGCCGAACTCTTCTTCTACGACAAGAGCGGCGATGTGGTGCTCGGTTCTTTTGTGGCATCCGATGTGAAGGAAGAGGGCGATTTCTATACGCAATCCATTCCTGGCGACGAAATTTTTGTCGAATACAATGTCCCTGCCGGTCAGAACCCCGGCCGCATGCATATCGACCGTATCTGCCACGGCTACAAAAATATCTTCCGCAGCATTTCCGATATGTATGAAGCTCAGGAGGAATCGATGAAAGGCCAGCTGGGCTATGCCGAGGGTGACTGCCACATCAACGTGGTGTGCAGTGACGGTGACGACTGGCGCGACCAGATCCGTTCGGTCGTTGCATTGGAGCTCTCCACCAACATGGGCTCCTACATGTGCAGCGGTGCCGTTATCAATAACACCAATCAGGACCGTACGCCTTATGTCCTCACGGCATTCCATTGCCAGGACATCGACGGCCTCCGTACCATTACGACCTATTTCCTCTACCAGAGCCGTACCTGCAACAACAATGCCGGCGGTTCCATCTCCAAGTCCATCACCGGAGCCACTATCAAGGCCAAGCATTCTTACAATGGCGGTTCGGACTTCTGTCTGCTGCAGCTCTCCAGCAGCATTCCTGACAGCTACACTCCCTACTATGCCGGTTGGGACCGTTCGTCGACCGGCTATCCCTCGTTGGGTGCCTGCATTCATCACCCCGGTGGTGACTATAAGAAGATTTCCTTCCCCCGTGCCGTTCAGAGAGGTACCGGTTCCAACGCCAAATTCTTCCTCTGCGGATGGTTGACTGGAACCGATAACCGTGGTGTGACTGAGCAGGGTTCGTCCGGATCGCCCCTCTTCAACGGTGAGAAACGAATCATCGGACAGCTCTATGCCGGTAGCAGCGCCTGCGACTATACGGAAGGTACCGATTTGTATGGTCGAGTCTACAATTCCTGGACGGGCAACAACACCGACGCCACCTCGCTCAAGCCGTGGCTGGACCCCACCAACACCGGCGTCAACACCCTTGACGGTATTGACTATGTGGACGAGCCGGTGGCTATCAACAGCCCCGAAATCGACGCTTCGAACAATTTGAAGGTCTATCCCAACCCCTCCAATGGTATGGTTCATTTCGATGTTGACGCCATGGGCGATGCCAACTATAAAGTCTTCGACCTCAATGGACGTTGTGTGCTGGAAGGCCGTACCGTGCTGACCGCCACTTCTCAGGCCATCAATCTCAGCGCCCTCCAGTCGGGCAACTATGTGGTGCGTCTGTTCACCTCGTCGCGCAGCTACACCGCCAATGTGATTATCGCAAAATAAAGCCTATTACGAATTGAACAACTGAAAATCCGTGATTATATGACATTAATGGAACAAATCAGAGCCAAGGCCAAAGCAGCAAACAAATGCATCGTCTTGGCTGAAGGTACCGAAGAGCGAACCCTCAAGGCCGCCGATATCATCCTGCAGGAAGGTATCGCCCGTCTCATCCTCCTCGGAAACGAACAAGAGATTAAAGGACTTGCCGCCCAGTGGGGCTTGAAAAACATTGACAAGGCCACCATCATCGACCCTGTCACCCATGCCAAAAAACAGTTCTATGCCGAAATGCTGTGTGAAATCCGCAAGAAGAAAGGCATGCAGATGGACGAGGCCATGCGTTTGGTAGAGGATCCGCTCTATCTGGCCACCCTGCTCATCAAGAACGGTGATGCCGACGGCGAGGTTGCCGGTGCCCGCAATGCTACGGGCGATGTGCTTCGTCCCGCCTTTCAGGTGGTGAAGACCCTGCCCGGTGTCAGTGTGGTTAGCGGCGCTTTCATCATGGTGCTGAAGGATAAGACCTATGGTGAGGACGGTTTGATGGTGTTTGCCGACTGTGCAGCCACCCCGTGTCCGACGGCTGAAGAGCTGGGACAGATTGCTGTCGTTTCGGCTCAGACAGCCAAAGCCATTGCCGGTTTCCAGGAACCGCGTGTGGCCATCCTCAGTTTCTCGACCAAGGGCAGCGCCAAGCACGAATTGGTCGACAAGGTGATTGAAGCCACTAAGGTGGCCCACCAGCTTGACCCCAATGTGAAGTTGGACGGCGAACTGCAAGCCGATGCCGCCATCGTTCCCAAAGTGGGTGCCTCCAAGGCTCCGAACAGCGACATTGCCGGCAAGGCCAATGTGCTGGTGTTCCCCGACCTGCAGAGTGGCAATATCTGCTACAAGCTGGTGCAGCGTCTGGCCGGTGCCGAAGCTATCGGACCCGTCATGCAGGGTATGGCCGCACCGATCAACGACCTCAGCCGCGGCTGCTCGGTCGAAGATGTGGTCAATGTGGTTGCCATTACCGCCACCCAGGCGGCAGCAAAGAAATAAATGCCGCTACCCGATACTAAAAAAGCCCGCACAATCGTGCGGGCTTTTTTTATGGATTGTTTCTGCCGAATTAGAAGCAGTAACGGATGCCGAGTGCGATGTCACCCCAATGGAAATCGGTTTCGGGGATGATGTAGAAGCAAGGACGGATGTCCAGAGAGAGTTGGATAGGCACTGCGGAGAATTTGTATTCGATACCAGCCTGGCCAACGAGACCGAGGGCGATTTCAGCGTCAACACCATCGAGGTCATAGTTCCAGTAACCCAGACGGGCACCAACGCCAGCATACCAACCGAAACCCTTAGCGATTTCACCAGTCCACTGGTAAACGCCGGTGAGGCTGAAAGCTGTGAATTCGTCTTCAAGATTCATACCAAGGTCGATTTCGAGACGATTGCCACCCAGACCTTTCTGGAAGGAGAGTTCAGCACCGTAACCTTGACCACCGCCGAGACGAACACCCAATGCGTTGTCCTGAGCGTTTGCAGTTGCTGCCATTGCGAAGACAGCTGCGATAACTAAGAATAATTTCTTCATAAAGATGATTTTTTAATTGGTTAATAATTAATTAAAATTCTGATTTTAATTGTTTTGTGGATTTGTTTTACTTTCAAAGACGATTGTTTTCTGTTGCAAAGATACTCAAAAAATCGAATACTTAAAAATTTTAACAGAGAAAAGTTGTTTTTAAGGGCTATTTGATACCCATGATGAGTTTGATTTTGTCGATTTCTTTGACTTTCTTGAGTCGCTGATTGTAGTCCTCTTTTTCCATGGAGTTGATCAGCCGTTCGAAGGTGGATTGCATGGCCATCACGGCGTCCTGATGGGCGCGATAGCTGTTCAGGTCGCTTTCGCTCAGAATCACGGCTTCGATAGTGTATTCGCCGATCATGCGGTTGTAGGCTTTCAGGATGTTACTGTAATCCTTGAAGGCAGTCTTGAACTGTTTGGAGGTGGATTCGATGCGGGTGTTTTGGGCGATGATGTCCTTGAACTTGTTTTGAATCTTGATGAAGTGGCTGAGCAGCGAGACAAAGTCGGCACCCCCCTGTGCGGTGTTGAAATGCGGGGTGAAGTGGGTGTTGTGGAGCATCTGTTTGTATCCGTTCAGCAGTCCTTTGGGGGCGTTTTTGGCGTTGAGGATTTCCTGCCCCTGAGCGTGGATGACCTTGCGGAGACCGATGATGGTGCCGTAGTGGTGTTGGATCTGTTCAAATTCGTCCAGGGTCTTGTTGTAGTATTGGGCGCTTGAGATGTTGATGAATTTGGGGATGAAGTCGGTGGCGTCGACCAGTTCCTTGTAAGCGGTTCCGATGTCTTTCAGATCTTTTTGGCAGAGTGCCAGAAGGGAGTCGCTACGCGTTTCGATGACATCGATGCGATCGATCACGTTGCTGTATTCTTCCTGCACTTGGATAAATTCCTGCAGCGAGGCGACAAATTTCTGGCTTTCGTTCAGGGTGGAGTAGGAGGGGACGATGCTCAGTTCGCCGACGATTTCTTTGTAGGAACTGTAGATGTCGCGGTGTTTCTTGCTGCATTTGGTCTGGATGCCGCTGCTGTTGCGGCTGATGGTTTCGCGTAGTTCGATGACCTTCATGTAGCTTTCCTGGACGGCAATGATGTCGCGCAGTTGCGCAGTGTACTCGTGGTATTCGGCGATGCTTTTGAAGGTGATGGGGACGGAGACCCGCTTGAAGACCTTGTTGTAGGACTTGGTGACATCGGTGTGGTTCTTGCCGGCGCGGAGCTTGAGGGTGTTACTGAAGTTGTCAATGCGTGTGCGGAAGGAATTCTCGCCGAGCACGCTGTCAATCAGGTTGTTTTGGAATTCTTTGAGTTCGGTGAGCTGATTGATGCGGTCGTCGGAATTGATGTCGCTGGCAATGTCGTACTTGTTGTATACGGAGAGGTAGGCGTAGTAGATGTTCTTGAGTTCGTTGACGCGAGCCTTGTCGGAGATGCCGTGGGCGTCGCAGGTGGAGGTGATGGAGTTGTGGAGCACCTTGATGCCCTCTTTCAGTTCGATGATGCGGTTACTCCTCTCCAGCTGGATGCGGCGGGCTTCGGCGCGGGCGCGTTCTTCGGCAGCAGCCCGTTCTGCCTCGATGCGTTTCTGTTCGAGCCTGTCGTAGTTTTCGGCGCGTTCATTCAGCAGGTTGGCGGTTTGTTCCATGCGCACCAGGAAGCTGCCGGCATCGACGATCTGATGTTCGGAATCCATGACGATGACGTCGCCGTCCCAAGTGTAGTCTTCGCGCATGCTGCGAACCATGGCATTCATCCTGGCACGTTGCTGCCGGCACCATTGGCTCATGAGCGGATAGGCGTTGGGCTGCACCTTTTGAAGGCTGTCCATGATGGCACGGAAGTTTTCGTCGTTGTTGACGATGCGTGCATCGACGTTGTATGTGGGGCAGAAATCACGCATGTGATATGCGATGATATTTGATTCTGCGGAGGATTCCATGTTAGGATCGTCCACTTGCGCTTGGACAGCAAAGGCTAGTAGTGTCGTCAGCAACAGGGTGATTGTTTTTCGGAACATGGCGGGTGCTTTTTGTGGATGTATTGATTTTGAAGATTAAATGGTGCGAAATGTCGTTTGGAAGATGCGATGGTTACAACTCCATGGCGAGTTGGTTGAGGTCGGGACTGCTGATGTCGTAGCTGGAGCCGTCGAAGCAGTGGGTGCACACCTGCGGTTTGGGGAGGCCGATGGCGTTGCATACGGTGTCGAGGCTGTTGAATTTCAGTGTGTCGACGCCTACGTGTTGGCGTATTTTCTCGACCATGGCAGCGTATTCCTTGCTGGTGCTGTCGCGGTAGGCCTCAAGGTTGCGTATTTCGCCGCCTTCCAGTTCCTCGATGCAGCGACGAGCGATGAGTTCCATGTCGTTTTTGGAGGCAGAGAAGTTGAGGTAGGTGCAGCCGTGGATGAGCGGCGGGCAGCTGATGCGGATGTGGACGTGCTTCACACCGGAGTTGTAGAGCATCTTGACCTGGTCGCGCAACTGGGTGCCGCGCACGATGGAGTCGTCGCAGAAGACCACGTCTTTGCCGTTGAGCACTTTGGTGCTGGGGATCAGTTTCATTTTAGCCACCAGGTTGCGTGATTCCTGGTTGACGGGCATGAAGCTGCGCGACCAAGTGGGGGTGTATTTGAGGATGCCGCGTTTGTAGGGGATGCCTTTGCCGGCTGCATAGCCCAGGGCCATGCCGATGCCCGAGTCGGGGATGGCGGAGACGAAGTCGGCCTCGACGTCGTCTTGGGCGCCCATGGAGAGACCCAGCTGGTAGCGGACCTCTTCGGCGTTGATGTCTTCGTATTGAGCCACAGGGTAGCCGTAGTAGATCCACAGGAAGGAGCAGATTTGCATTTTCTTGGAGGGCTCGATGAGTTGGCTCAAGCCGTTGTGCGAGATCATGACGGCTTCGCCGGGGCCCACGTAGCGGATGGTTTGGAATCCGATGTTGATGTAGGAATGGCTTTCGGAAGCCACGGCATAGTCGGTTCCGCGGCGGCCGATGACGAGGGGGGTGCGACCCAGATAGTCGCGGGCGGCGATGATGCCGTTGGCGGTGAGAATCAGCATGGAGACGCTACCTTTGACGTGACGGTAGACGTTACGAATGCCGTCGGCGAAGTCTTTGCCTTGGGTGATGAGGAGTGCGACGAGTTCGGTGGGGTTGGTGCCACCCATGCTGAGTTCGGTGAACTGCTGACGTTGGTCCAGACATAGCTGTTCCAATTCGTCGATATTGTTGATTTTGCTTACGGTGCAAACGGCGAAACGTCCTAAATGGGAGTTGACAACGATGGGCTGCGGGTCGGTGTCGCTGATAACGCCTATACCCATGTCGCCGAGCATTTCAACGAGGTCTTCACTAAACTTGGTACGAAAATAGGAATTCTGGATGTTGTGGATGTTGAGGTGCATGACCCCATTGTCGATGGTGCTCAAACCGGCACGACGAGTGCCCAGATGCGAGTGATAGTCGGTTCCGTAAAAAAGGTCGGTTGCGCAAGGGTCTTTCGTGACGACGCCAAATAGTCCGCTCATAATGTGTTGGTTTTAAAATGATGAAAAATATGATGATTTAATTTATAAAAATGCAAAAATACAATTTTCTTTGCACAGACGAACGATTTGGTTGTTTTTATAAATAACAAAAATGTATAAAAAATGTATAAAGAGTTGTTTTATATTGTTTTGTAATGTTGAAAAATACTTTTTCAATGTGGCTATTCGAACACCTCTTCGTCGGCGAAAAGCCGTGTCAGCGTGTGGTTTGTGATGGTGTTTGAGAGGGAATCGTCGTAGGGACGACGCACACGGATGTAGTTGTCGGTAAAACCGTACATCATGTCCTCTTTGCGGCTGCTTTCCCAGAGCACCGGGCGGGTCTTGCCCTGTTGTTGGAGGTAAAATTCTGTTTTTTTCTGGTCCGATATTTGCTGCAGTTGCCGGCTGTGTTCGCGTCGGCGATGGATGTCGATGCGACCGTCCATGCGGAGGGCGGCCGTGTTGGGCCTGTCGCTGAAGGTGAAGACGTGCAGGTAGGAGATGGGCAGCGACCTGACGAAGTCTTTGACCTTCTCAAATTCCTCGTCGTCTTCGCCGTTGAATCCCGCCATGATGTCGGCGGCGATGCATGCGTCGGGCATCAGACGTTTGATTTTATCGAGCAGCGAAGCGTAGAAGGAGGTGTCGTAGCGGCGGTGCATCATTTGCAGCACCTTGTCGCTGCCGGCCTGGAGGGGGATGTGGAAGTGGGGGAGGAAATGACGTGAAGAGGCGACGAACGCGATGATGTCGTCGGTGAGGAGGTTCGGTTCGATGCTGGAGATGCGATAGCGTTCAATGCCCTCCAATTGGTCGAGAGCCTGCAGCAGTTGCAGGAATGTTTCGCCGTGATGCTGACCGAAGGTGCCGGTGTTGATGCCGGTGAGCACCACCTCTTTGGTGCCGGTGGCTGCAATCTGACGTGCCATGTCGACGGTTTCGGCCACGGTGGCGCTGCGCGAGCGGCCGCGGGCGAAAGGAATGGCGCAGTAGGAGCAGAAGTAGTCGCAGCCGTCCTGGACTTTGAAGAAGGTGCGGGTTCGGTCGGCGTGCGAGAAGGAGAGTTGGAAGCTTTTGGGTTCCGGTTGGACGATGTCGATGTGTCGTCCTTCGCCAGCAAGCAGGTGCTCCACGTGGTGCAGCAAGTTGTGCTTTTGGTCGTTGCCGAGGATGATGTCGACCCCTTCGATTTTTTGGATTTCAGCCGCCGCATTTTGGGCGAAACAGCCGATGACGGCCACAATGGCGTCGGGGTTGAGCGTTGTGGCCTGGCGGATGGCGTTGCGGCATTTCTTTTCGGCAATGGAGGTGACGGTGCAAGTGTTGATGACATAGAGGTCGGCTTTCTGGTCGAAATCGACGGTTGCCCAACCTGCATCGTTGAATTTGCTGAGCAGGTGCGAGGTCTCTGCGAAATTGAGTTTGCACCCCAGGGTGTGTGTGGCGATGGTTTTCACGTAAGATGTCTGCACTTACTTAATTGTTGTATTTTTGGAAAGGAAACGCAGGAATCCCTTTTTTCGTATTTTATTCGTCAGAAATGGGCATTTTTTGTTTCTTTTTTGGGGCCGAAAAATGGGAAAAATCAAGCCGTGTTGCGCATTTTTTGTTCGTAAATTGTATATTGGGGAAGAAAAATTGATAATTATATTTGCTTGAAGCCGTGATGCTTCGTTGGTGGGGGGCAATAAAAAGTGTGATTTGGTTTTGTCGGAATGGAAAAAAAGTGTATTTTTGCAAATGAATTCAGACGAAGCGTGGTTGTTCAAAAAGATACAATGATTCATCTGAATCTCTGATAAGGCTTTCGTAATAATTTGGATTTTGTAATAGTGTTTAATGTGAACTGGAACGATGTGGTATCGTTCCAGTTTTTTTTTGCCTGCTGCCAGCAGCAGGGGAAAGGTTTGCCTTGTGGTTTTTGTAGGAAATAAGCCTCTTTTGCCACGGTAGGGCTGTTGTCCCGCTAATGTTGTACTGCATTACATCCTTCTTCCATACGCAAATCTGTTCGAAATATGAGCAGAATCGCACGAAAGAATAATACCCCCCCCCTTGAGTGAAGTAAATGAAGAAGCGCCAAGTCGGCTATGTATGGCCAGCTTGACGCTACGTTATGGGTCTCTGGTGAGTCCCTGTTTCAGTCTTTTCTGAGAGGGGTCAGTCTTTGTCCAGCTCGTCGAGACGCTGCAGCGAGCGGATCATCTTGATGCAGTCGTCGTCGGGGAAGATGGTGAATGGTGGTTTGGGGTCGAGTTCCAGAATGGCGCGACCATCTTCGTCGTGTCCGATGCGGACGATGGCCGAAGTGTTGGCCATAACGCGGTTTTTCTGGTCGATGAGAACAAAATGTTCGTGACCCACGCGCTCATTGATGATGTCGGGCGTGTCGGTGCAGGTCAGCTTGGTGCCGTCGTTGAGGTACACCAAGGTGCCGTTGGAGCCTTTGGGGACCATGTAGGCGATGTTGTAGATGGATTGCCACCATTCGCCCGGAGTGTGGAGCAGTATTTTGCGGTCGGCCATGATGCCGTCCTGCCAAGTCTCGTCGACGGTGAGCTGACCATTTTCATAGTAGCGGTATTTGCCGTTTTTGGCGCCGTCCTTGAAGAATCCTTCGCGCGACAGACGACCTTGATCGTCGTATTCGGCCAAGCGTCCCTGCATGAGACCCTCTTCGTAGTTGCCGCAGATGTAGGCCCTCTTGCCCAGTCGTTTCCACCAGCGGCCGTGGCGGCGGTTGTCTTTCCAAGTGGAAATTTCGACGGTGTCGCCTTCGGCGGAGAAGATGATGTGGGCACCCTCTTTGATGCCCATGCGGTAGGAAGCTATTTTGAGCAGCCGGCCCTCCTCGTTGTAGATGTGCCAGACGCTGTCACGGTTTTTCTGGTTGTAATAGCCCTCAGCCAGCAGATGGCCTTTCTCGTCATAGGCCTGATGCTTGCAAAAACGGCCTGGGTCGGTGTAGGTGTTCCTGATTTTCAGGGTTCCGTTGGGGTAGTAGTAGTTGAATGTGCCGGTTTCCTTGCCGTCGACAAAATCGCCTTCGAAGATGCGGCTGCCGTCCTTGTCGGTCTTGATCCAATGGCCTTGACGGCGACCTTTGTTATCGATTTTGTTTTGGGCAGCGCAGGCGAAACCCAAACATAATAATATCAGAATGATAAGTCTGTATTTCATAGGGCTTACTTATTGTTGTTTGAAATGCAAAGGTACGTAAAAAATGTGAAATGAGAGGATTAATCGGAAAATGTTTGTGTGCGTACGTGATTGACGATGCGCTGTGTGGCGGTGTCCTGGAAGTGTTGTCGCCGGACGGTGGTGCGTTGGCGAGGCGTCTGTTCAGAGCTGGCCGGGGTGGAAGCGGCGGTCTCCGCTTCTTCGTTATCCTCCCAAATGCGGCGTTCGGTCTGTTCTTTGGCCGGTTTCAGGTAGACGCGTTCCCTGACGGCGTTGAACTGGACGGTGTATTCGTTGTGTTTGCCGTCCGGTTTGATGGTGCTGGTCACGGCCACCTCGAAGGGGTCGTCGATGACGATGCGGATGTGGTATTTCTTTTCTTCAAGTCCGCCGACAGTCACCATGCCCGACGATTTCTGATTCTGGAGTTTGCCGTTGACATAGACGAAGAATTTTGCGTCCGTGATGGAGGTGAACGTCAACGTATGGGTTTGGGCGCCAAGGGAAAGCGCGAACAGCATCAGGATGATCAATAGAGAAATCCGTTTCATTTGCACCTGGGATTTTGGAATTGAGTTATGGGTATTAACGCACAAATCGAATTATTATTGTTTCAACCCCAAGCAGTCGTTTTGCCCAAACTCAGGTTTTAATTGCAAATGGGAAACCGTTGAACTTCGACGTCACGAAATGTTTTTATTCCTGTCTATACATCATTGTGTTGCATTTCAAAAATGCTTCAATAGAGGCTGCACTTTGCAGGGCGACATAATAAATGCCACTTTTTTCCGTAATGTTGTCAGCTAATACTAACTATTTACGATATGACTGAACCCAGTGGAAAAACCTACGTCGGAAGCGACAAACTATACGAAGATGTTCAGCGCACGATGCAGCTGGCGGCTGAGATGAACAGCGGCTACCATAGCGAGGCCGAGGTGCGCGACTACCTGCGCAAAATCACTGGACGCGACATTGACCCCACTGTCCGCGTCTTTGCCCCCTTGCATGTCAACTACGGTCCGGGCGTGAGCTTCGGGCATGACTGTTTCCTCAACTTCGGCTGCACCCTGCTGGCCTTGGGTGGCATCACCATAGAGGACGATGCTTTCATCGGCCCCCATTGCGTGCTGGCCACCGAGTACCACCCCGAGGACCCCGCCACGCGCCATTCGCTGCTCACCAAACCCATCGTTGTGGGACGCAATGCCTGGCTGGGTGCAGGGGTCACCGTGCTGGCAGGCGTCACCATTGGAGAGAACGCCATCGTGGCTGCCGGCAGTGTGGTTACCAAGGATGTGCCTGCCAACATGGTGGTGGCCGGCACCCCTGCCAAGGTGATACGCGAAATCAAAAAAGATACTTCTATCGAAAACTGAATTTGTTATGATAATCAAGGAGATAGATGTTAAGAGCGTGATGACCAAGTCGAACCTGCCTGTGAGCGACTTCTCGGTCAACACCTACGTGGGCTGTGCCCACGCCTGCAAGTACTGCTATGCCTCGTTCATGAAACGCTTCACCAACCATCCCGAGCCATGGGGCGATTTCGTGGATGTCAAGCAGTGGCCCGACATTAAGAACGCCAAGCGCTATGCCGGCAAGGAGGCTTTCCTCGGATCGGTCACCGACTGCTACCAGCCCTGCGAGGCCAAGTACCTGCGCACCCGCGCCCTGTTGGAGCAGCTGCAGGGTAGCGGCATACGCATCAGCATTGCCACCAAGAGCGACCTGGTGCTGCGCGACCTCGATCTGATAAGGACCTTCCCTGGCGCCCGCGTCAGCTGGAGCATCAACACCCTCGACGAGAACTTCCGTCGCGAGATGGATCGCGGCGTGAGCATCGAACGCCGCTTCGAGGCCATGCGTCGGTTCTATGAAGCCGGCATCGACACTACCTGTTTCATCTCGCCCATCTTTCCAGGCATCACCGATGTCGAGACCATCATTGAACGTGCCCAAGGACGGTGCAACCTTGTGTGGCTGGAGAACCTCAATTTGCGCGGCGATTACAAAGGTCGTATCCTGCAATGGGTGCACGAACACCATCCTGAGTTGGACACCCTCTACCACAACATCTACACCAAGAAAGACCGCACCTATTGGCACGAACTCAATGCCGACCTGAGCCATTACTGTTCCGGACATGGCCTTCCCTATGTCCGCAACGACGACACCATTCATGCCCGCCACGGAGAACCCCCTGTAGTGGTCAACTACTTCTACCACGAAGAGATCATACCCTCGGCCCGCAAAGAACAACTGCGCCAAACGCGCATCTGCTGCTGAAATGGTCGCCCGTTGCAAATGCTCCGTATTTCAAAGATCGGCGCGCATGCTGAGGGTGGCGAACGAGGACAGCCTATGGAATCTGGCTTGCATTGCCCAACTGTGTCGCAGCTCAATAGTCGAATCTATATTTTCAAAAAACGTGCGCTGCCGAACAATAAAGTGTCGAGCGTTCCGTTAGAAAGAGATGTTTGCCAGCTGCACACAATGAGCATGATGAAAATACAATTCCCCGCCGTCGTTGTCAGGATGCTTGTCGTCCTGCTGATGCTGTTGCCTGTCGGTACGGTTGCCGCCCAGGGAGTGGCGACGTTGGCCGGCAAGGTGACCACCACGGACGGCAAGCCGTTGCAATATGCTTCGGTTGCCGCGGTGAGTCTGAATCCGGTGGTGGGTTCCGTGACCGATGATCAAGGACGTTTCCAGATGCAGCTTCCGGCCGACAGCCTTCTTACGGTGCGTGTCAACTTTACCGGCTACGCGCCCGCCGACACCACGATGAGGCTTCCCGCAGGGGCGACAATCAAACTGCATATCAGCCTAGGACGCGGTGCCACGTCGCTGGGCCCTGTGACTGTCAGCGACGAGCGTTCGAGAGCCACCACTTTCACCACCATCGATGTGGAACGCATAGAGCACAGCGTGGGTCCTCAGAGCGGTGTGGAGTCGATGCTGAAGACCCTGCCCGATGTCAATTCGAACAACGAGATGTCGTCGCAGTATTCGGTTCGTGGCGGTTCGTTCGACGAGAACCTTGTCTATATCAACGGGGTTGAAATACTCCGACCGATGCTTATCCGCAGCGGGCAGCAGGAGGGCACCTCCATCATCAATCCCGACCTGGTTGACCATATCCTCTTTTCGCCCGGCGGCTTCGATGCCACCTATGGCGACCGCATGTCGTCGGTGCTCGACATTACCTATAGCCGTCATAACGAATTCAGCGGACGCGCCTCGGTGTCGTTTCTGGGCGCATCGCTTTCGCTGAAGGGCGGTTTGGGCGACCGCTTCAACTATTCCGTCGGTTTTCGCCGCCACTCCAACCGCTACCTCTTCCGCTCGCTTGACACAGAGGGCAACTACACCACCGCCTACACCGACCTGCAAGCCCTGTTCTCCTATCGCGTCAACGACCGGCTCGAGCTGCAGCTGCTCACCATACTGATGCGCAACATCTATGGTTTGGTGCCCACCTCGCAGACCACCGCTTTCGGCGGCTTCAGCGAAGCCATGGAATTCGAGGTCTTCTACGAGGGCGAGGAACGAGACAGCTATAGCACCCTCCTTTCGTCGCTGTCGGTCGACTACCATCCGACGGACGACATGCGGCTGAAATGGACCACTTCGTTCCAATCGAACGACGAGACCGAGGCGTACGACATCCTCAGCCAGTTCTGGCTCTACGAACTCAATGTGGGCAATGTGAACGAGGATGGCGAAACAGAACGCTTTGACCGCGGTGTCGGCTCTTTTTTGGAGCATGCTCGCGACTATCTGAAAACCAATATTATCTCCACTGAACTGCGTGGATCGCACTATGCAGCCATGGGCAACTGGAACTGGGGCCTGAAGGCGCAACACGAGCAGGTTCGTGACCGCATGCGCGAATGGAAGTGGGTGGACTCGGCCGGATATGCCATGCCCACATGCTACGACATCCCCGGCGTGGTCGGTAACGAGCCCCATCCGCCGGTGCTACAGCTCTTCTGCCGTTCCAACCACCGCGTGGAGACCACCCGACTGAGTGGCTTCCTGCAACGCAATTTTGACTTCTACAACAGTCGGGGCGACCTGTGGCGACTTGTGGCCGGCGCCCGTCTGCAATGGTACGATATCTCGTTTGACGATCCCGACGCTTCGGAAGTGCATGTCGGCTATGCCGGAGGTTCGCAGTTCGACACCTCGTCGCTCCACAACCGGCAGCTGCTCTTCTCGCCGCGAGTGAGCCTCAACTATAAGCCCGCTTGGAAACGTGACATCCTGTTCCGTCTCTCCACCGGCGTCTACAGCCAGGCACCGTTCTATCGCGAATACCGCTATGACGACGGCTCGTTGAACCACGCGCTCCGCGCACAGCAGTCCTACCAGGTGATGGGCACGATGGATTGGAATTTTCATATTGGCAGCAGCCCCTTCAAATTCACTGCCGATCTCTACTATAAATATATAGACAATTTGGTGCCTTACCGTATCGACAACCTGCGGGTGCGCTACGATGCCCACAACAATGCTGTCGGCTATGCCGCCGGCTTGTCGCTGCGACTGAGCGGTGAGGTGGTGGAAGGTCTGGAATCGTGGGCCTCGCTTTCGCTGATGCGTACGCAGGAGGATATTGAGGGCGACGCCTTCGGGTGGATAGCTCGCCCCACCGACCAGCGTATCAGCTTCAAACTCTTCTTCCAGGACTATGTGCCCACGGTGCCATTCTGGCGTATGACGCTCAATTTCATTGTCGGCAGCGGTCTCCCCTTCACGTTCCCCACCCAACGCGATTTCAGCGTGGCACACTACTACCCACCCTATCTGCGTGTGGATTGGGGCAACACCTTGCAGCTGTCGCGTTTCGAACGCATCAAGGAGAGCCGCCTGATGCACCATATTGACGATATCCTGATTTCGCTCGAGGTATTCAATCTCTTCGACTATAAGAATGTGGTCTCCTATATCTGGGTGGCCGACTACAACAACCAATACTATCACGTTCCGAACTACCTTACGGCCCGTCAGCTGAACCTCAAATTGACGATGCTTTTTTAATATAACATCCTATGATAGCCAGCACCAATCCTGTTTCCGACACTTTGCGCCCTTCCGATATCGACCGTAGCGGTTTGAAGCCTCATTGCCACCTGATGCGCAACGGGCAGCCGATACACTATTTTGTTGACGACCACTTGGACCTGATTCGTGTCGATGTGGTTTTTGAGGCCGGTTATGCCGTTCAGCACAAGAAGATGCAGGCGCTGGGAGCCATCCAGCTTATCAGCGAGGGCACCCGCCACCACACGGCGCGCGAGATTGCCGAATTTCTCGATTTCAGAGGTATCATCCTTGAAAAGAACAACGACGCCCTCACTTCGCAACTGACGGCCTATACGCTGAAACGCTATTTGGGTGACCTGTTGCCGCTGTTGCGCGAGTTGGTGGAGGAGGCGACTTATCCGCAGGAGGAATTTGAGATTTTCGTAGCCAAACGACGTCAGCAGCTGCAGACCAATTGGCAGAAGACTTCGTATGTGGCCCGCAACTACTTTTGGCGCAATCTGTATGGCGAGAAGCACCCGTTGGGCAGCTTCGCGTTGAGCAGCGATATCGACCTGCTGACGGCAGACGATCTGCGGCAGTTCCATTGCGAACACCTGCAACTGTCGTCCGCCCGACTGATGGTTAGCGGCAATGTCACCGACGAGGTGTTGCAGCAGATGGACGATTGTTTTGCCGATGTGGCATGGAAGGCACCCGCTATGCGACATCTGGAGGCGCCGCAGATTGCCCACGTCTCCGGATTGTATCAATATGAACTGCCCAATGCTGTGCAGAACACCCTTAGGGTGGGACGGCTGCTACCTTTCCGATGGGATGATCCGGCCTATGCCCAGTTTATGGTGCTGTCGACCCTACTGGGCGGTTACTTCGGATCGCGACTGATGTCCAACCTGCGCGAAGACAAAGGTTATACCTATGGGGTCAATGCGTTGACGCTCGTCTGTCGTGACAGCCTGATGTTCAGTATCGTCACCGATGTGGCTGCCGACAAGGCGACGGATGCTATGAACGAGATCATGAAGGAATTGGCACGGTTGCGAGACGAATTGGTGCCCGAAGAGGAACTGCAACTGGTGCGCACCAGCATGCTGGGCGATTTCATGCGGAGCATCGATGGAGTTTTCGAGCGGACCGAACGCTATGGGCAGATGTGTGACGCCTGTATCGACGAGCGGTTTACGGACAACTTTATGGCTGCGCTGTCGGATGAGAGCCCGTACTATGTGACACCAGAGGTGCTGCGCACTTTGGCACAACAGACGTTGGCTGCTGACGATCTGCTGCAGATCAGTGCTGGAAGAATATAGGGATTATTGGCCCTTATTGTCAAAAAATCGTTTTTGGGGGTTAGGATTCTTTCGCTTGTTCGGCGACCAGACGATGGTAGTCGTCGGGCACACCTATGTCGATGAAGTAAGCGCCCGAGGTGTAAGCGAAGAACGGTTCCTGTTGGTATTTTTTTTGCATGATGTCCTTTTCGAACGAGAAGGCGGTGTCGGACGGTTGCTCTTCGAGCAGCGAGCGGTTGAGCATGTAGATGCCACCATTGATGGTGCCGAAGCCATGGGAGTCTTCCTTTTCGGCGAAATGCGAGATGCGGTCGCTGCAGTCGGTAGTGACTGAGCCGTAGCGGGCAGTATCCTCCACCTGTCGCAGCACCACGGCCAGGCGAGTGGGGTGGGTGTGATAGAAATGGCGCAGGTCGTCGTAGTCGATGCGGAAAAGGGTGTCGCCGTTCAGCACGGTGATATCCTCATCGGAACATTGGCTCAGTGCGTTGCGCATGCCGCCACCTGTTCCCAGCGGGGTGTGTTCCACCGCGTAGGAGATGGAGGCTCCGCGATAGGTGCTGCCAAAATGGTCTGCAATCTTTTCGTGCATATAGCCTGTGGAGAGCACTATATGGTTGTAGTTGAAACGGATGAGATAATCCATCAGCAGTTCGAGGAAAGGGCGGTTGCCGATGGGCGCCATGGGTTTGGGCACATCGCTGACGACGCTGCGCAGACGAGTGCCGAAACCGCCAGCGAGGATGATGCATTCTGACATTTCAGTTCGTTTTTTGAGCGAGTGAGAGGAAGAGGGGCGTGATTCGGTCGGGCCGACAGCCTATTGCGCTTTCGGGAAGAGGGCGGATTCGACCAGTTCGCAGATGATGTGGCCGATCATGATATGGCTTTCCTGAATGCGCGGGGTGTCGGTGGAAGGCACATTCAGCAGCAGTTCGGAGTCGGCTTTCATGGCGCCGCCGGTCATGCCGGTGAATGAAATGACGTGAATGCCCATCTCTTTGCACACTTCGTAGGCTTTGAGGATGTTCTTGGAGTTGCCCGAGGTGCTGATGCCGATGAGAACGTCGCCTTTTTTGGCGGTGCCGCGCAGCAGACGAGCGAAGATGTGCTCATAGCCGTAGTCGTTGCCCACGGCGGTGAGGTAGGAAGTGTTGCAATGGAGTGCTTCGGCGTTGAGCGGCGGGCGGTCGTAGTAGAAACGACCGCTGAGTTCGGCTGCCAGATGCTGGGCGTCGGCGGCGCTGCCACCGTTGCCGCAGAAGTGGATTTTGCCGCCGTTGCGGAGCGATTCGATGATCATGTCGGCCGCTTGGCCGATGCGGTCCAAAAAGGCGTTATCGTTGAGTATGGCTTGCTTGGCGGCGATGCTTTGCTCGATTGATTCGTTGATACGGAGATTCATAGCGTGATGGGTTTTGTTGTTGATACGAAAGAAATGCAAAGATACGCATTTTTTGCGGAACGGAGACCGTCTTATGCAGGATGCGGAGAAAGGGGCGGTCAGGCCATGGTCCAGGTTTTGAGGCCTTCGGTGGTGAATTCGTAGCGGCGGATCGTGCCACCGAACTGCTTGAGGGTGTCGGCGACGGAATGGCGCGAGAGGGCGGGACAGTAGAAGAACATGAAACCGCCGCCGCCGGCGCCGCTGATTTTGCCGCCGGTGGCGCCCCCCTGACGGGCGGCTTCGTAGATGGCGTCGATGCGTGGGTTGCTGATGCTCTTGGCCATCTGTTTCTTGTGCTGCCAGCCGAAATCGAGGATTTCGCCGATGCGGTCGATGTCGCCTTTCAGGAGTACCTCCTTCATCTGTACGGCCTGTTCCTTGAGCTTGTGCATGGACTCGATGCTGTTGCTGTTTTTGGCCTTGACGTTCTGCTGTTGCTCCTTGATGATGTCGGCGCTGACATGGCTGGTATCGGTGTAGTAGAGGAGGAGGTTGTGGCAGAGCTCGTCCTGATAGCGCGGACGGATGCGGAGGGGGTTGACGATGACGTTGTCGCCAACAAATTCCATGAAGTTGAAACCGCCGAAGGTGGCGGCGTACTGGTCCTGCTTGCCGCCGGCCAGGCCGAGGTCGATGCGTTCGATTTCGTAGGCCAGACGCGCGATGTCGTATTCGCCGAGTGGCAGTTTGAGCCATTCGACGTAGGCACCGAGGATGCTGACGACCAGGGTGGAGGAGGTGCCCATGCCGCTGCCTGCGGGGGCGTCGACGAAGGAGGCGATGCGGAGCGAGAGCGGCTTGTGGGTGAATTGGCGCACGATGCGGTTGTAGACCCCTTTGTGGAGGATGAAATAGCCGTCGGTATCGACTTCGGTGGCGTTGGTGTATTCCTCGCGCAGGTGCTGTTCGGGTGCCATAAAGACCACCTTGCCGTCGTTGGTGGGCTCGATGGTGGTATAGGCGAACATGTCGACGGTGGCGTTGAGGATGGCGCCGCCATAGATGTCGGAGTATGGTGAGACGTCTGTGCCGCCACCGGCGAGACCCAGACGAAGGGGAGCTTTGCTACGGATGATCATTTCTTTGAATTGAGAATTGAAGATTGGTAAAAGGGATTTTCGGGGATTTATTTGGGGTTGATGATGGCTTCGACCATTTTGTCCCAGCCGTATTTCTGCTTTTCCTGACGGACGGCATCGGTGAAGTCGTTTTCGCGGTTTTCCTGATAGTAGCGGACAAGTGCGTCGGCAATTTGGCGGGCGTCGGGTTCGACGACGTATCCCACTTTGCCGTCGGGGACTATTTCGGCGAGACCTCCGACATTGGTGACAAGCATGGGTTTTTCGAAGTGGAAGGCGATCTGGGTGACGCCGCTCTGGGTGGCGCTCTTGTAGGGCTGTGCCACGATATCGCAGGCACGGAAGTAGTTGTTCACCTTGCTGTCGGGGATGAAATCGGTGCATTGGACGGTGCGGTCGGCGATATGCAGGCGTTCGATCTGTTCGAGATAAGGCTTGGGATCACCATAGTATTCGCCCGCAATGATGAGACGCACGTCGAGTGCTTTGAGGTGTTGGTCGGCCATGGCGTCGAGCAGAAGGTCGAGTCCTTTGTAGCTGCGGATGAAACCGAAGAAGAGGACGTAGCGCGCGTCGGGGTCGAGATGGAGGGCCTGGCGGGCGTCGGCTTTGGAAACGAGGGCGCCGTAGTGGTCGTAGAGGGGGTGGGGGCAGAAACGACGAGGTTTCTGGGTGTCGAACAGCCCCAGGTCGTCGAGGACCGAACGTGACATGGCGACGAAGGCGTCGGTAGAGCGGACAAAATAGCGCGAGAAGAGTCGGTCGCCGATGCGGTGTTCGTGTGGGATGACGTTGTCGAGGATGGAGACGATGCGGGTATGGCGGTTGCGACGCACCCGACGTTCGATGGTGCCCAGGCAGGGAGCCATGAAGGGCAGCCAATATTTCGTGATGAGAATGTCGGGGCGTTTTTTCGCTATTTCGCGGCCCACAGAGCACCAGTTGAAGGGGTTGATGGAGTTGATGCGGCGGTGGATGATGAGACGTTCGGGTGCCGGTTCGTCGCTGTATTGCGTCTTGCCGGGGAAGAGGAAGGAGGGGTATTGGAGGGTGAAGGTGTAGATTTCGACCTCGTCGCCGCGCTGAAGGAATTCGTATGCAAGCCGCTCGTTGAAGGCGCTGAGGCCTCCACGATAGGGATATGCGGTTCCTACTATGATGATTTTCATGTCGTAAAGGGTTCTTCTTAAAAGAGTGTTGAAACTGCAAATTTACAAATAAATTTGATATCTATGATAATAAAAATGAGGTTTTGGAGTTTTGATTGTCCGATGGTAAGAATAAAATTAACCGACACTAAAAATATTAAAGAAATGAAAAAGCTATTTTCACTTGTAAGTCTGACTCTTTTCACTGTAATGAGTGTCTCGTGTACGGCACAGACTCGGGACACCGAACCCCGCCGGCAGGAGACCCCGCAATACAGCGCACCCCGGCAGGTCGACTTTTCGGATGTGGCCGCCCAAACGATTGACGCTGTTGTCCATATCAAAACTGAGATGACGAAACTGACCCCCTTGTACCAGTCTTTTTTCGGCATGATAATCGACCGTGGTGTGCAGCGCAAGACCTATAACGCCTTCGGTTCGGGCGTCATCATCTCGGCGGACGGATATATCGTGACCAACAACCATGTGGTTCAGGACGCCGAATACATCACGGTGACGCTGAACAACAAGAAGGAACTGCCGGCGTACATCATCGGAACCGACCCCGCCACCGACCTCGCCGTCATCAAGATTGACGCCACCGGATTGCGTACCATACCTTTCGGCAACTCCGACTCGGCGCGCATCGGCGAACCGGTGCTTGCCATCGGCAACCCGTTCAACCTCACATCGACGGTGACCGCCGGTATCATTTCGGCCAAAGCCCGCAATATGAATATTATACAGAATCCCGGTGTGGAGAGCACCATCGAGTCGTTCATTCAGACCGATGCAGCTGTGAACAGCGGCAATTCGGGCGGAGCGTTGGTAAACGACCGCGGACAGTTGATAGGCATCAATACCGCCATTGCCAGCGGCGACGGTTACTATACGGGCTATTCGTTCGCCATTCCCTCGACCATTGCTCGGAAAGTGACCAACGACATACGTACCTACGGCGCGGTGCAGCGTGGCTATCTGGGTGTCAATGTGGCTGAAGTGACCAGCGAGCTGGCTTCGAAGAAAGGCATGAGCGAACCCCATGGCCTCTATATCGCCCGGGTGATTCCCCAATGTGCTGCCGACCAAGCAGGACTTCGCGAAGGCGATGTGCTGCTGCGGGTGAATGGCGTGGAAGTCGACTCGTACGCGTCGATGATGGAAGAGGTGGCCCTGTTCTATCCCGGCGACCAGGTGACGGTGGAATATCTGCGCAACGGGAAGGTGCAGAAGGCCGAACTGACGCTGCTGAACTCGAAGGGCAACACACACCTTGACTCGAAACGATAACACTGACCGTTGTCGGATGCTACGGAAAGGAGAAAGCGGCAAGTGACCGGACTGGACGAGAAATACCGCGAAATGGTGCAGACACCAGTGCCGCGACTGGTGTTGCGGCTGGCCATTCCATCGATGGTCAGCATGGTGGTGACCGCACTGTACAACGTGGTTGACGCCGCCTTTATCGGTCGTTTGTCAACGGAGGCCACGGCCGGTATCGGCATTGCCTTTGCCTACATGACCTTCATTCAAGCCATAGGCTTCTTTTTCGGGCACGGGTCGGGCAACCACATTTCGCGAGCCCTCGGGGCGCGCCAATATGACGACGCAGAGACCATGGCAGCGGTGGGATTCTTCTCGCCGCTACTGCTGGGAGTTGTCGCCGCGATGATAGGTCTGCCGCTGTTGCCCCGACTGTCGGCGCTGCTTGGCGCACCGCCCGATGTGGTGCCGTATGCGTGCGACTATCTGAGGTATATACTGATAGCATCGCCCTTCATGATGTCGGCGCTGACGCTCAACAACCAGTTGCGGTTGCAAGGCAACGCCCGTTTCGGCATGATAGGGATAGTGAGCGGTGCGGTGCTGAATATGGCACTTGATCCGATACTGATTTTCACGTTGGACATGGGCGTGACGGGAGCCTCGTTGGCCACTGCCATCAGCCAGTTTGGCGCGTGGTGCCTGCTGCTGTGGGGCACGCAACGTCGGGAGTCGGTGCATATACGGCTGGCAAATTTCAAGCCCTCGTTCTACTGTTACCGGGAGATTTTTGCCGGAGGGCTGCCGTCGTTGTGCCGCCAGGCTTTCAACTGCGTTTCGGCGGTCATGCTCAACTATGCAGCCGGAAGCTATGCCCCTCCAGGACAGCAGGCCTCGTCGGTGGCTGCCTTTGCGGTGGTCTCCAGGGCCACGATGTTCGCTTTCTCGCTGATATTGGGCTTCACGCAGGGTTTCCAGCCGGTGTGCGGTTTCAATTACGGGGCACACAAATATCGGAGGGTGCGGCAGTCGTATCTTTTTGCCTATAGTGTTTCCACGCTGATGCTGCTGGTGATGGCTTCGTTAGGCTATGTCTTTGCGCCCCAAATCATTGCCTTGTTCCGCGATGAGGACCCGATGCTGATTGCGATAGGCAGCAGGGCGTTGCGTTGGCAGTGTCTGGTGTTCCCGCTGGTGACGCTGAGCACGGCGACGAACATGCTGTTTCAGAATATCAGGATGCCGTTCCGGTCAACGCTGCTTTCTATCGGTCGGCAGGGCTTGTTCTTTATTCCGGCGGTGCTGATATTGCCACGCTTATTGGGCCTTCAGGGAGTGGAGATGGCGCAGGCGGTTGCCGATGTGTGCACTTTCTTGATGTCGATACCGTTTGCGGTGTGGATTTCGCGCAAGCTGAAGATGGAATCGAAGGAATAGAATGTTCCTTTTGTGAAGATTTTTTTGATGAGCGCTTCCGTTTTTTGGGGGGAGCGAGTTCCCTCTTTTGGTGGAGGGTGTTCTTTTTTCTTGCGGTTCTTGTGGAGTTATGGAGAGAGAAAAAACGAAATTATTGGCGGCATATCCAAAATAAATGTGTATTTTTGCATCGCTAAAAATATACCACACGTCGATGAAAAAAATACTATTTCTCACAGTCATAGCGTTTTGTGCGTCATTTTCTGTGAAGGCACAGGATATTGTAAACCTCCGAATGGACCGTCAGCAGATGGGGCTGCGCGGATATGTAGCCACCATGGATGAGGATATTTTGATTCGAAAAGACTACTTTCGAGAGGATTGGCCGGAGCGGAAATGGTTTGTGAAAGACTTGCGCAACGTGCTGAGCGAGGACAATGGTAGAATCGTGACTTTCAACGAGGCAGGTCGCATGACCAGCATCACCTACACCTATCAGGGCAAACAAGGCAAGAAGACCAACTGCACCTATGCTTCGAACGGGTTGCTCAGCGCTTTTGTCGGCGAGGGCTACAAGGTGACGGCCAAGTACAACGGCAATATGGCCGACATCAATGTTTATGCTGAAACCAAGGACTATAAGCCCTCGGTGAATCTTCGCAAGGCGGATTTGAACACGGCGCCGTATACGAATGTGTACCCGTTTGACCTGAAATGTCGTCAGGAACTAGGCGAAGACGGCCTGGTGTTGAACTCCAACTATTTCTATGTGGACAGCATGCCTGCCAAGATTTGCAAGTACGATTATAACCACATGAATCTTCTGATGAGTGAGCGGGTGGAGGACTACACCAGCGGCGAAAAGGATATCACCACGGTGCGATATACCTACGACAACCGCGGATTCCTGACCAAGAAGGTGCTGCACAGCAGAGCGTTGGACGAGACCACCACCTACGAGAACAACGAGTTGGGCGACTGCACGAAAATGACGGTGGAGCGTCCTTATGGAACCGTGGTGTACACTTTCGAGTATGTGTACGACAGCATGGACAACTGGACGGTGCGACTGGAGTTTGAAGATGGCATCTTCGACAATGCAGCTGTGCGTACGCTGACCTACCACAAGGAGCCCAAGGAGAAGAAGAGCGCCGTCAAGGAATCGAAAAAGGAGCGTGCGGTGAGTGAGAAAAAGGCCGACAAGGACAAGGAGGCCGATCTGAAGAAGGCAGAGAAGGAACGCCAGAAAGCAGAAAAACAGGCCGCTAAGGAAGCTGAGAAACAGCAGAAAGCAGCCAAGAAGGCACAGGAGCAACAACAGAAAGAACTGGAGAAGAACCTGAGCAAGGAAGAACAAAAGGCACTGAAGGCACAGCGTAAAGCGGAGGAGAAAGCTGCCAAGGAGAGAGCTGCGGCACAGAAGAAGGCAGAGAAGGAGATGGCCGCTGCTCAGAAGAAGGCAGAGAAAGAACGTCTGGCTGCCGAGAAACGTGGAGCCAAGGAAATGGCTGCCGCTGAAAAACGAGCTGCAAAGGAACGCAAGGCTGCCGAGAAACGTGCCGAGAAGGAGCGCAAGGCTGCCGAAAAAGGGAAGAAGTGAGAGATAAGGTCAACATTATCCAGCTTCGTTTTTTCTCTTCAATCTCTACTTTAGATCATTTCCATCGGTTCGTGTGAATCGCATCGCTTCCGATGGCCCAATTATTCTATTTTGACCCTTTTGGGGGGAAGAAGTTTTTGGAATTTGTAGTCAAATTTTTGATTATATGAAACGTGTTATGTTTATTTTGGCTTGCATGGCGATGATCGGCTGTGCGGGCGACAACAATGGTATAGTTAAAGAAGAAATGAGCAATACAAAAGGAGAACTGAAGGCTTTCGATGTACAGAAGGAGTTTGCGGACAATGGGTTCACTTTTTTTACGAAGAACCTGATTCTGTGTGTGGGAGACAGTAGCGAAAGCAATGCGATGACTATCGGTTGGGGTGCAATAGGCAACTATCTGGGTCATGATCGTCCGGCGGTGACGGTGTATGTGGCTCCGGCGCGTTATACCTATGAATTTATGGAGCGTCACAAGCGTTTCACCATCATGGAGTTTGAGGATCCGGAGGTGTGGCAGTTTTTCGGCAAACGCAGTGGTCGTGAGTTTGTTGACAGCGCGAACCAAGTCCCGGATGCCAAAGCGGCAGCTATGGGTCTGACGTTGGCCTATACGGAGAATGGTACGCCCTACTACAAGGAGGCGAAGACGGTGATAGAATGTGAGACGATGACGGCATGGCACCAGACGCCGGAGGATTTCCGCAACGAGACTCCTCGAAAGTGGTATGAAGGCTTTGAGGCCGGTGTGCATGCAGTGTATATCGGTGAGGTGCTGGGAGCATGGAAAACTGAGGATTGAGTGTTGTGATTGTCTAAAACTGATAAATGAAATCGATATGGTCATTGATTTTGATAAGATAGAAGAGGTCGCCACGCCCAACTTCAAGGGTGGCGAGGGTATTACCCATATGCGTACGCAGTTTGACGGGATAAACAAGATAATGTATGGACGCCTTGATGTGGGTTGCACCATCGGTTATCATGCCCACGAGGAGAACAGCGAAGTGATATACATCACGCGAGGGACGGCCCGCTGCCTTTACGACGGCGGCGAGGAGCGGCTGACGGCCGGACAATGCCACTACTGTCCCCAAGGTCACTCGCATGGCCTTATCAACGCCAGCGACAGCGAACCGTTGGAGTATTTTGCCGTTGTGGGATGAAGAGGTGTGTCCGCCGTTGACCTCCGGGAAAGCATCGTGAGGTTTGCTTCTATTCCATGTCCTGACATCTCGTCACCAATGGTGCCGAAAGAAGTGAGATGATGTGTTGTGTGGATTGGGTGATGTGAGAGGGACGCGGGTGTCAGTTATAGGTTTGGCGCTCGTTGAATGGCAGATGTTAGGCTTCGGGTAAATATAAGGAACGCATCCTTTTTGGGGATGCGTTCCTTTTTTGATGGGTCTTTATCGATATTCTTTTTGTATTTATTAAACCGATGTTTTTGGATGCGGTTAGGAGATTTTGTCGAAGCCCATGTAGGGTTGGAGACATTGCGGCATGAGGATGCCGTCGGGAGTTTGGTTGTTTTCGAGGAGGGCGGCGACGATACGCGGAAGGGCGAGGGCGCTGCCGTTGAGGGTGTGGGCCAGACGCATTTTGCCGTCGGAGTCTTTGAAGCGGAGTTTCATGCGATTGGCTTGGAAGGCCTCGAAATTGGAGACGGAGCTGACTTCGAGCCAACGCTGCTGTGCGGCGCTCCACACTTCGAAGTCGAAGGTCATGGCGGAGGTGAAGCTGATGTCGCCACCGCACAGTTTGAGGATGCGGTAGGGGAGGCCGAGTTTGTCGAGGAGGCCGCCGACATGAGCTTTCATTTGCTCGAGCTGGTCGTAGCTGCGGTCGGGGTGTTCGATGACGACGATTTCGACTTTGCTGAATTCGTGGAGACGGTTGAGTCCGCGGACGTCTTTGCCGTAGCTGCCTGCTTCTCGGCGGAAGCATTCGCTATAGCCCACGTGCTTGATGGGGAACTGGTCGGCATTGACGATGACGTTGCGATAGATGTTGGTGATGGGCACTTCGGCTGTGGGGATCATGTAGAAGCCGTCGAGAGGGATGGCATACATTTGACCCTCCTTGTCGGGGAGCTGACCGGTGCCGAGGCCGGAGGCTTCGTTGACCATGAGAGGAGGTTGGATTTCGAGGTAGCCTGCATCGGCAGCGCTGTTGAGGAAGAAGTTGATGAGTGCGCGTTGCAGACGGGCACCTTTGCCTTTATAGACAGGGAAACCGGCGCCGGTGATTTTGTTGCCCAGTTCGAAATCGACGAGGTCATATTTGGTGCAGAGGTCCCAGTGGGGCAGTGCGTCGGCGGGCAGGTTGGGCATGGTGCCGAAGCGTCCCACTTCGAGGTTGTCTTCGGCCGTGCGTCCTTGAGGGACGGAGAGATGGGGAGCGTTGGGGAGGGAGATGAGTTTGGCGTTGAGTTGCGATTCGACGTTGACCATTTGGTCGGCGAGTTGTTTTTCGTCGGCTTTGAGTTGAGCGGTGCGAGCTTTCTTCTGTTCAGCTTCATCGCGTTTGCCCTGTTTGAAGAGCAGACCGACTTCTTTGGCGATAGCGTTTTGTTCGGCTTTGAGGTCGTCGGATTGTTTTTGGAGGGAGCGGCGTTGTTCGTCGAGGGAGATGATTTCGTCGATACGTTGTTCGACATTGTCGACGTGTTTTATCTTAAGACGCTGGATGCATTCGTCGCGGTGCTCTTTGATGTATTGGATTTGAAGCATGATGTGTGGGTATGGGGTATATGATGTTTTTTTATGGTTGAAAGACAAGGGGATGTTCCGCTCAGGCGAAACATCCCCTTGATACTATTCAGGCATGTTGCCTGTGATGTGACGATTAGCCTTCGACGATGGCGCCGGTGGGGCAAGCGTCTGCGCAGGTGCCGCAGCTAACGCAAGCGTTCTCGTCAATCTTGTAGATGTCGCCTTCGGAGATGGCTCCCACGGGGCATTCGCCAGCGCAGGTACCGCAAGCAACACATGTGTCAGTGATTCTGTAAGCCATTTTTTTTAGTTTTTAGGGTTAATAATGTTTTGCAAAAGTACTATAAAAAATGCAAATGAGGATTTATTTTAGCAATATTTTTGATAAAAATGTTTCAGTTTGTTGATTGTTAGTGTGATGTGTAGAGCGTGATGAGATGTGCAAGCAGCGGGAAGGGGTGGGTTAGTGGAGGTTTTCGAGAAGCCGTTTCATGATTTTGGCGGGTGATTTTTTTGCATAGAGGATGGCGTAGACGGCTTCGACGATGGGCATGTGGAGCTGCTGTTGGCGGCGTATTTTTTCGATGCCGTCGACGGCGTAGTAGCCTTCGGCGACCATTTTCATTTCGAGTTGTGCAGCTTTGATGCTGTAACCGTAGCCGAGCATGTTGCCGAAGGTGCGGTTGCGGCTGAACTGGGAGTAACTGGTTACGAGGAGGTCGCCAAGGTAGGCGAAGCTTTCGAACTGACGGAGACGGGCGTCGGCGTTGAAGTCGCCATCGCCGATGATGGGCGAGATGGTCTGCATGAAGTCGGTCATTTCCTGGAGGGCGTTGGAGATGAGGACGGCGATGATGTTGTCGCCGTAGCCCAGGCCGCGGCAGAGGCCGGCGGCAATGGCGTAGATGTTTTTGAGTACGGCGGCGCATTCGATGCCGGTCATGTCGGTGGAGTAGGTCGTCTTAATGTACTGACATGAGATTTGTCGGCGGACCTGCTCGGCGAAATCCTTGTTGGTGGAGGCGACGGTAAGGTAGGTCAGTTTTTGTCGGGCGGCTTCTTCGGCGTGGGAAGGGCCGCTGATGATGCACATCTGGCTATAGTCGATGTTCATCTGCTCGCGGAGGTATTCGGTGATGATGGCCGTGAATTCGGGGACGATGCCTTTGACGGCGGAGATGTAGCGTTTGGATTGGAGGAGGATAGGGGAGACGTCCTTGAGCGCGCGGTGGATGAAGGCCGATGGGATGACGATGTAGATATCGTCGCTTTTGCGGATCACCTCGTTGATGTCGCTAGAGATATTGGTGCGGGAAGTGTCGATATAAGCCTCGCTGAGGTAGAGCGGGTTGTGTTTTTCTTCGAGGAGGGTGGGGATGGCTTCCTCCTCGCGAACCCACCAGTTGATTTTGCGGTCTTTCTTTTCGAGGAGTATTTTGACGATTGCGGTGGCCCAGCTGCCGCTTCCTAAAAGTCCTATCATGATGTGATTGTCGGTTTTACTGAATGATTGTTTTGTGGAAAATGGTCGCTTGGGAGAGCCCCCGATGCCATCTCCGTTTTTTTGATGATGTTTATAGTATATAACAAGGTTTGTTGGTTATTATTTTGTGCATTGGCTTTTTTTTTATATTTTTGCAAATCTGAAGTTTTTGATTGTCTTATTTAATTGTTTGATAATTAATAAAAGATGTATGAGCTAAGGTGTGGGAAGTGTCACCCCTTCCAACCTTGCAGCAGAAAAGAAAAGGCAATTCAGCATCATGGCCTTTGCTTTGTCGGCTTTTGCGATTCGGGGTTGACTGCGGTAGTTCGATGACGATTGTGATGGCGGTGAGTGCTTTCCCGTTTGGACAATCTAAGCTTCTGGAACAGTAATGATTTGCAAATAAAACTAACAACAAATAATATGTTATCGAAATTGAAACCTGCCTCTGTATGGCGTTATTTTGGCGAGATTATGCAAATCCCGCGTCCCTCGAAACATGAAGAGAAGATATCCGCTTATCTGCAACAATTTGGCAAAGACCACGTTCTGGAGACCCTCCACGACGCGCTGGGCAATGTGCTGATACGCAAACCCGCCTCGAAAGGCTACGAAAAGTCGCAAGGCGTCTGTCTGCAGGCGCACATGGACATGGTGTGCGAAAAGAACGGCGACAAGGAGTTCGACTTCCTGAAAGACGGCATCCAGCCCATCCTTGACGGCGAATGGCTTACAGCCGACGGCACGACGCTGGGAGCGGACGACGGCATCGGAGTGGCTGCGATACTGGCCATTCTGGATGATGACACGATTGAACATGGACCGCTGGAGGCGCTGTTCACGGTCGACGAGGAGACCGGCCTTACGGGAGCCGGCGGACTTTCGACGGAGTGGCTTCAGAGCGACATTCTGCTGAACTTCGACGACGAGGACGAAGGTGAGTTCTGCATTGGCTGTGCCGGAGGTATCGACACCACGGTGGCTATCGACTACACGACGCGCTACTGTCCCGCCGGCGAGGAGGCTTACCGTGTGAAGGTGAGCGGATTGAAGGGCGGCCACAGCGGCGACGACATCAACAAAGGGCTTGGCAATGCCAACAAGATGCTGACGCGCATCCTGTGGAACGCCACCGAGCAGTGCAAGATAGGCCTGGCCCGCATTGATGGCGGAAACTTGCGCAATGCCATTGCCCGCGAGGCATGGGCGGACATCGTTGTGGCGAAGGACTACGACGGAGCCTTCCGCGAACTGGTGGACCGATTCAGGGAACATCTGACCTTTGAATTCCGCACGACGGAACCCGATCTGAAAGTGGAGTTGGAACCGATAGCGATGCCTCAGTTGCTGATAGACAGAGAGACGCAGTACAACCTGCTGAACTGCCTGTTGGCCTGTGCCCATGGTGTGCTTGCCATGAGTCGCGAGATACCCAATTTTGTGGAAACATCGACCAATCTGGCCTCGATCAAGATGGACGACAAGCAGATTCACATCGCCACCAGCCAGCGCAGCAGCGTGGAGAGCGCCAAACTGGCCGCGGCGCAGAAGATTGAAGCCACCTTCCGAATGATAGGCGCCCATGTGACGCACGGCGACGGTTATCCCGGATGGACGCCCAATCCGACGAGCCGGGTGTTGAAGGTCGGAGTGGAGACCTACAAGAAGATGTTCGGACACGACCCCGTGGTGCGAGCCATCCATGCCGGACTGGAGTGCGGACTGATAGGGGAGAAATATCCCAAGATGGACATGATCAGCTATGGTCCGACACTTCGCGGGGTGCACAGTCCCGACGAGCGCATTGAGATAAAGACGGTACAGATGTTCTGGGATCTGACCCTCGAAATATTGAAGAATCTGAAGTGAAGCAGCGCGCAGCAATAGGGCATCTGGCCGCTGCCGGAACGTATATCATCTTTGGTGTCAATATCGTTTTCTGTCGTGACATCACGACAGAAAGCGGTGTTGCGCCTATTGTGCTGTTTGCGATGAGAGCGTTTTTTTCAGGTATACTGTTCTGGTTGCTCTCGCTGGTGATGCCACGGGAGCGAGTGGAGCGGAAGGATCTGCTGAAACTGTTTGGAGCGGCGGTGATTGGCATCTTCCTGCCGCAGCTGACGTTTCTGAACGCCATAGCGCGAACCACACCGGTCGACCTGTCCATCATCACCACCATCACGCCGATTCTGACGATGTTTTTTGCCGCCCTCTTTCTGCGGGAGCCGATCACGTGGAAGAAAGCTGGGGGCGTGCTGCTGAGTTTTGTAGGAGTGGTGTGGGTGATACTTCAGAGCGACGCGCATGGCGGTGGCGCATTGGCCACCACCCCTTTAGGCATCGTCTATTGTGTGCTGAACTGCACTATTTTTGCCTTATATCTCGGCACATGCCGGCCGCTGATGAAACGTTATTCGGTGGTGACCTCGATGAAATGGATATTTTTGTTCTCTTTTCTGCTGTCGGTGCCTTTCACCCTACGACCGTTGACGGCGACCGATTTCGGCGCCGTGAGTGGCGAGTTGTGGTGGAAGATTGCATTCCTGATCTTTTTTGCCACCTTTGTGGCCTATTTTCTTTTGCCCGTGGGGCAGGCCCACATCCGACCCACACTGGTTAGCATGTATGGCTATCTGCAGCCGATAATTGCCATTGCCATCGCCATCGTCACCGGAGGCGACCAACTGACATGGACCAAGCTGGTGGCGGCGCTGCTGGTATTTGTCGGAGTGTGGGTGGTGAGTACTAGCAAGAAGGCTGAGAATCAGAAAGAAGAATCGCCGATAAGAATGGAATGATGCTGTCATATGCCGGAAAAGAAAAATGCCGTGAGGACAAGGATATGTCGTCACGGCATTTTTGTTGTCTGTGAGGCTATGGTGTATGTCACAGTGGTGGCATCTATTTCTTTTTCTTGCGCCAGTCGAAATAGAGCATGCCGATGGTCCATACGGCGGCGCAGACGAGAGCCCAGATGATTGGAGTTGACATGAGCTGAATGTTTTATGAACAAAAGAAGTTATCTTAACAAGGTGACGGTGCCTTTTTTGGAGAGCAGATTGCGAGGGGCGGTAACATCGCGGTAGTGTATGATCCAAACGTAGGTGGCTTGGGGACAAGGTTTGCCGTTGTAGGTGCCATCCCATTCGTCGTTCATGTCGTCGGAGTGCCACAGCAAGGCGCCCCCGCGGGAGTAGAGGTCGATGGAGTAGTCGGTGATGCCCATAAAGCGGACATAGAAGGTGTTGTTGGAATTCTCGCCGGGGGTGAAGACATTGGGCGTCCAGATGGTTGCTTTGCGGAATGGGATGACGGCGCGAGCGCTATCATGACAGAGGTTGTAGTTGGCGATGAGCAGAAGCGAAACGGAATCGTCTTCGGCAGGATTGGCGACATAGGAGATGCGTGTGTCGGTGCCATAGTCCTCGCCGTTGACAAACCAGCGGTGGTCCAGTTCGTTGGTGCTGCGGTTGATGGCGGAGAGATGGAGTTGGTCGAGGGTGAGGAATTCGGGTGTGAATTCGATATTGGCATGCGGTTGGAGCAAGGGGGAGAGGTGGACAGAGTCGCTGTTGGGGCAGGTCGGGTAGTCGTTGTAGTCGACATATAGGATGTAATGTTCGTGGGTTAGGGGTTTGACGCGTATCGTGCGGTCGTGGGTGTGACCAATAAGCGAGGGGTCGTCGGGGTGGGCGTCCCATTCGAAGAAAGGAGCGTCGGTATTAGCTGTGAGGGTATAGGTGCGGGTGATGCAGTCGTATTCACCCCATTCCAATTTGACCATGGGAGGCTGCAGCACGTGAAGGTTGAGAAGGACGATGCTGTCGCATAGATGGGAGGTTTGGAGGGAATCGGAGTAAACGCCTTCTTGTGTGTATTCATTGCCTCCGAAGACATAGGAGACACCTTGACAGATGGTGTCGAAGAGCTCTGTAGTGGTGTTGTGGGCTACTGTCAGGTGGAGCAACAGAGTGCTGTCGCAGCCGTAGACAGTTTGCAGAGTGAGGGAAGGCTGGTCTGTGCTTTCGGAGTAGGTGAGACCATCCTGCCATTGGAAAGGTCCGCAAGAGAGGATACTGTCTGCTGTGGTAGTGCTGTTGTGGATAGTGAGATTGAGGTGGATGACGCTGTCGCAGTTGAGTGACGAGGTGAGATGGACGTTCGGGGTGAAAGTGGACAACGTGTAGTCGACAGAATCGATCCAACGGTAGGAATCGCAGGCAATGATGGTGTCGGTGGTGTTGTATGATGGACGTAGGTGAACACTATAGTGGGTGATGCTGTCGGTTCCGTCGGCAAGAGTAACCACGGTGCTGTCGGTGAGCAACGTTCCGCCGCCGTTGAAGGTGAGTCCATCCCAGTGGAGAGGCAACAAGTTGTCACATAACGAAGTGTCTTTTTGATAGTGATGGTTGGGGTGGACGAAAAGCGAGTAGGTGATGACACTGTCGCATGCGACGGTATTGAGAATAGTGATGATGGAGTCCGTGATAGTGGCGGTGGTGGAAAAAACTACACCACCAAAGGTGTAGGGCAGTTGGTTCTCAACAATGGTGTCGTGGATGGTGGCATAGGACATGGCGTTGACCTGCAATTGGAGGGTCTCTATGCTGTCACAATGCGCTATGGTGGTATAAAGGTGAGTGTATGTACCCGAGACGTTGTAGAGCGAGTCGCCGAAGGGGTAGGGAGCACCATTGCAGGTGGTGTCGACATAGGAAATCAAGTATTCGGGGTTGACTGTCAGATTGCGAGTGACAATACTGTCGGCACCAAAGAGGGTATGAAGGGTGTCTATGATCGTCAGGATGACGGGAAGTGAAGTTTGGGGGTCCAGAGAGAAGACGGTACTATCCCATGTCAGCGGCAAAAGACCCTGGCAGACGGTGCTGTCGACGGTGACGCGAACGGTGGGCATGACGGTGAGGGTGAAATTGACGATGCTGTCGCACCCGTATCGGTTGATGAGGACCAGCTGTACCTGTGCATCGGCAGTGTCGGCAAAAGTCTGTCCGTTGAAGTGATAAGGCAGCTGGTGGTCGCTGATGGTGTCGTTGATAAGCGCGTAGGATACGGGGTAGGCCCAGAGGTGGTAGGTCTCTATGCTGTCGCAGGTGTGGATGCTTTGCATGTGGCTGTAGCCCAGGTATTCCACGCCCATTCGCATCACGCCGCTATAGTCGCAGATGGTGTCGTAGTAGGTCAGGTTGTAGTTGGGGTAGTTTGCAAAATGGAGGCGCTCGGTGCTGTCGCATCCGTCAACTGAGACAAAATGGCGGTCGTATATGCCGCTGACGGTCAGCGTGTCGCCATACCATACAAAGGCGTTGCTTTCGCAAACGGTGTCAAAGAAGTTGTTGGTATAGGAAGGCATCACGTGGAGGCGCATGGTGACGATGCTGTCGGCGCCAGAAGCGGCGAGGAGGGTGTCGAGGAGTGTCGCCATACGCCAGCGGCCCTCAGCGGGTGCGCTGTCGACAATGTCTTGGGTGAAGGTTCGGGCATTCCATTGCATTGGTAGCACTTCGGAACATATGGTGCTGTCGGTACTGTTGTGGACGTTCCAAATCACATTCAACCGATAGCTGATGATGCTGTCGCAGCCGTGGCTGTTGGGGATGGTCACCAGAGAGTCGATACTGGAGAAGCGAATCAGTGTCAATGTGTCGTTGGCGACGATGGTAACGCTATTGGTGTCGGCAAAGAGCGTAGAGTCAAAAATGTAGCCGTTGAAATCGAAGGGCAACTGACGTTCGTAAATGGTGTCGTTCCACGATGCGAAGGTGTTTGGCATGAGTGTCACGTTCATGGTCAGCAGACTGTCGGCGCCATTAGTGGTGGTGAGCATGACGCTTTTTTGGGTGCTATAGTTGGGTGTGATGAAGTCAAAGTCGTTGGAATCGAAAGTTGTACTGTTCCAGACCAAGGGGAATTCGTTTTCGCACAAGATACTGTCGGCTGACGCTACCCGGTTGCGCCAGACGTTGAGATGCATGAAAGTGATGCTATCGCATCCGTCGATGTTGACTAGGATGGTGCTGTCGCTAAGCAGCATGATGGCTGCTTCGGTCGTGTCGGTCTGCGAAGCGTCGAAGGTGACGCCATTCCAGACAAAGGGCAGCTGGTTTTCGACCACGGTGTCGAAAAGTGTCGAACGGGTGTTGGGGTTCACTGTCAGGTGCAGTATCACTATGCTGTCTTCGCCATGTAGGGCCGTATAGGTGACCGATCGGGTCATGAGGAGCACCTGTGCTTCGACGGTGGGTACAGCAGAAGTGTCGAACAGCGCACCTTGCCAAGTGAAGGGCATGCTATTCTCGCAGATGGTGCTGTCCAGATGGGTGCGTTGGTTCAGATGGACGCAGAGGTGGTAGTAGATGGTGCTGTCACATCCGGCGGTGTTGGAGATCACGATGGTGTCATCTACGATCAGATGGGAGGATAGTGGGTCGGCGTTGACCAGCAGTGTGCTGTCGTAGACCTCCCCGTTGAAGGCGTAGGGCAGTTGGTTTTCGACGATGGTGTCATAGTATTGTTGGTCGGAGATGGCGTTGACGGTAAGTTGGAGTGATACGGTGCTGTCGCATCCGAAACGGTTGCTGTGAAGGAAAGTCCAGGTGTTGGTTCCTATCGATGTTGTGAGTAACGAGTCGCCATAGTGGTAGGTCAGATTACTGCATGTGGTGTCGCTGAAACCAGTGCTATGGGTCGGGTGGAGCGACAGGTGGATTGTTATGGTGCTGTCACATTGTGAGGATGAGGTCAGCAGGTGCGGATAATTGCCCGCCAAGGAGTAGGTAGAGTCGAGGTAGGAGAGCGATGAGTTGTCGCAAATGGTGTCGTAGCGGTGATGGTCAAAAGTAGGGTTGACCACTAGCAGACGAAGCACTATGCTGTCGGCACCGTCGCTATTGGTGAGTGTGTCGGTGACGCTCAGTGTGCGTGGCTGCAGATTGGTGATATATATGGTGTCGAAGGTGGCTCCATCCCAGACGAAAGGCAATTGGTTTTCGCAGATGGTGTCGCGGACGGTGCTGCGCTGGTTGAGATTGATGCAAAGGTGGTAATAGATGGTGCTGTCGCATCCTGCCGCGTTGGGAATGACGATGGTGTCATTTACAAAAAGACTGGTGCTTTGGGGATTGGCATTGGCTATCAGTGTGGTGTCGTAGATGGCTCCGTTGAAAGTGTAGGGCAGTTGGTTTTCGACAATAGTGTCATAGTGGATGTTCCACGTTGTGTCTATTGTGTGGAGTTGCAGAACAACATTGCTGTCGCAATTGTCAACTGACGGGAAGAGGAAATGGAATGTGGAGGTGCCTGCAGCCAATTTGATGAACGAAGTGTCTGCAAAAAGGAATGGGGTATTGCTGCAGGTGGTGTCATAGAAAGTGTGGCTGAAGGTGGGGCGGACAGTGAGGTGAAGCGTTGCTACGCTGTCGCAGCCCATTGTGGTGAAAAAGTGGAAAGGATATTCGTAGTTGGAACCTGCTGCAAGGTTGCCAATCAGCGAGTCGGCGAAGGATAGGGTACCGTTGTCGCAAATGGTGTCGTATAGGTGCAGGTCGAAGGTGGGGTTAATATGCACTGTCATGGTAACCAGACTGTCGGAGCCTCTGTTGGTGGTTAGGATGGCGTTTTTTGTGGAGTGGTAGGTTTGAGGCCATGAGGATGTCGGCGTGCTGAAGTCATAGTCTGCCTCGGTGAATGTCTGTCCGTTCCAGGTCAGCGGCAACTGAGAGCGGCAGATGGTGGAATCGGCAATTGTGGAGACGTTGGGGATGATGGTGAGCGAGTGGTAGATTGTACTGTCGCATCCGGCGGCGTTCAGTATGACGATGGTGTCTGTTATGGTCAGACTTGACGACTGGCCGCCGAGACTTGTGAGTGTCATACTGTCGTAGGTGATGCCGTTGAAGGTATGGGGCAGCTGGTTTTCGACGATGGTTTCTTCAATCGTGCTCCACGAGGTGTCAAGAACGGTGAGCTGCAACGTGACGGAACTGTCGCATCCGTCGACGGATGCAAAACTGAAAAGAATGGTGGAAAGACCAGATGGCAACGATGCAAACGATGTGTCGGCGAAAAAGAATATGGAGTTATTGCATGATGATTGTTCAATGCTATGGTTGTAAATGGGATTGACCGTCAGCAGACGTGTCACCAGACTGTCTGCGCCGTCGCTATTGGAAAGGGTGATATTTTTTTCGATGGTATGACGGCCAGTTTGGTTGTAGTCGTTGGTAGTAAAGATGGTGCCGTCCCAATTGTAGGGCAGTTGGTCGGCGCAGATGGTGTCGCGAACGGTGTTATTGACGTTCCAGTAAATTGTAAGCCAGTAGTGTACGATGCTGTCACATCCGTACTGGTTGACGAGGGTAAAAGTGTGGTCGGTGACTTCGTCAGCGAAAGATGTGTCGAGGAAAGAATGCGGCAGGTCGTTTTGGCGTACTGTGTCGCGAACATAACTATCACTGACGGGATTGACTGTTAGCGAGAGCGATACAGTGCTGTCGCATGAAAAGATGGATGTGTAGGTGTGCTGATAGGAGCCGGAGGTTGTCAGGGGTTGACCGGCGAAGAGATAGGTGCTGTTGGAACAGATTGTAAGTGAGACGGCACTGTCGTATACGGGGTGGACAGAGAGATTGAGGGTTTCAATGCTGTCGCATCCGTACATGCTGCTGAGGGTGTAGGTGTAGGTGTTTGGCAGATAGTGGGTTGTACCACAGAAGGTGAAGGAGTTGCCGGAGCAAATGCTCACAGCGGTGTCGTTATGGAAGGAGGGGTGGACGGTGAGGTGTTGTATGACAATGCTGTCGGCGTTGTTGTAGCGGTGGAGGATGCGCGTCAGTTGCCCTTGGGAGGTGTGGGTCAAGCCGTTCCAGGTGAAGGGTAGCTGATTGTCGCAGATGGCGGTGTAGATATGTGTGGTGACATTATGGTTGATGTGAAGAATGAGGTGGATGGCGCTATCGCAACCGTTGTGGTTGGAGCGGTGCATGATGGTGTCGGTATCGGAGTAGAAACTGAGGTTGTTGAAAAGGAAGGGCAGGTCGTTTTCCTGAAGTGTGCGGACGATGGTGGTGTCGGTTTGCGCGTTGACGTTGAGTATGAGCGTCATGGTGCTGTCGCATGACTGCACTTGGTCGAATTCTTGGAGGATTTCGGTGGCGGTATGGGTCGAGGTGTGGAGACCGAGGGTGTTGGTTTGGCTGGCGGATAAGTGGAAGTCGAGGGTGTCGAAAGCGTATCCGCGACAGATATCGGCACGGATGGTGTCGTGCATGACCACGTGTTTTCGCATTGTCATGTGTATGATACTGTCGCAACCGGTTGTGTTGTTGTGGAAGATGTAAACGTGAGGGCCAAGTGTGTCGTAGACCACGAGAGGGGAGGCCCAGTTTGGGGGGTAAGGGTAAGAGGTGGTGTTGTCGCAAAAGGTGTATGTGGGGTATTCGTTGTAGGTGGGGTGGACAGTGAGGTTGAGGGTAACGAGGCTGTCGCAGTTGTGGATGGTGTGTTCGCTGAAAAGGTAGGAGCCAGAGGAATGGCCAGAGTAAAAATGATGGCCACGCCAGATCCAGCCGCTATCCAGCTGGGCTTGACAGATGGTTTGGTTGACCGTGTCATTGTATTGGGGCATCACCTTGATGGGAAAAGCGAAGTTGTAGTTGCAGAAATTGCTGTCCTGAACGAAGCAGAAGACGGTGTCGGATTGGACAACGTTTCGGATTGGGAGGTTGTTACGGGTGGTGGAGTGGTTCTGGTATGTCCACTGAGGCGTGTTGCTATTGTTGTGAATTTCGAGTGTGGTGCTATTGCCAGGGCAGAGGATGCTGTCGCCTGAGATGTAGGGCGGTTCGTGTTCGCCTCGCAGGACGATGGGGATGCTAATGGTGTCGCGACAATCGTTGTCGGCGATGCCGACGACCAGCGTGACATTGTAGGTGCCGATGGCGTTGTAGGTCATTTCGGCGTGGTAGTTGGTGGAAGTCTGGCCGTTTCCGAAATCCCAGAATGCCGTTTCGCAGTCTTCGTTGGTCCAGAGCGGATTGCCGTTGCCATCGTAGACGAGACTATGGTTAGTGAAGCGGACGCTGAAGATGCAGTTGTTGACGGAGTATGAGTAGCTGAAGTCGGCGTGAGGGAAACGAGGGGAAGCGAGCGCATTGATGGTGTAGCCGCAGTTGGGGTCGTCGCAGTCGGTGGGGGTTACACGGCAAAGATAGAGGCCTGAATCGGTGACGGAGAGCTGCCGGGAAGTAGAAAGCACGGAGTCGGGGTTGGCGGCGTTGAACCAACGGTAGTTGAAGCCTTCGGGAGCATAGAAGATGTTGGCTATGTTGTCGCCGCATTGCTGTAGGTGGTCGATTTGTTTGCGGGAGCAATGGAGTGTGAAATAGGCGTAGGCGGAGGTGGCGGAGCTGCCGTCGCGAGTCGTCAACTGCAGATAGAGGGTCTTTCCGTGGTAGTTGGAGAGGTCGATGCCCATGGACATCCAGTCGTGCCAACGGTAGGGAGTGGTTGAGGAACCCATCGAATAAGTGTGCCATTCGGGGTCGCCGTCGTAGTACATGATGTCCCGACAATAGCAGCGGGGCTCTACGGGGAGGCAGTTTTCGTCGAAGAGACGTATAGAGAATCGAGGCTTCTGATAGTCCAAAGCGTTGTTGGGCTGACGGAAGACGAGGGCATAGCGAAGCATCATGAGGTTATAGTCGTTGGTGTCGACATGGATTTCGTAGAGGATGCATTCGCTGCTGTCGGGATTCCAGTTGCCTAGACGGACGGAAACGGTGTCGCCTGATGGAATTGTACGTAGCAAGTTGTTGGTATGAGGGTCGTGGGCATTGGAGTCGTTGTTGATCGTGTGGCGAGAGTCGGGCGAATTGGGGCCATAATTGACCACACAGAGGGCAGAATCGGCCCATCGGCGGTTGCCCTTGTAGCAGCTGACTTGTTCGGAACCGCTGAATCGAGTGTAGTCAATGCATTGGCGATAATGGTCGCAAGTGCTGCAGTTGTAAACCTTCGGGGTGCGAAATTTTCGTGGGGGATTGAGGCAGTAGTTTGAGGTGTCGTTGTAGTAGTTCGACATCAGGTAATAGGTGAATTCCGTACCCATTGCCAAGGTGGTGAGCGAGTCGTTACGGTTATAGACTGTACGTGTGGTAATTGACCGCGACGGGTCGTTGGACTGGAAGTATTTTAGGGTGGCAGTGCTGTTACCACCCATCCAGGAAAAATGGGTGTAGGTGGTGTTTGTGCCGTAGAAATTGACATCGTAGATTTCCGGAAAACAAACGTTCAGCTGAAATCCGGAGGCCATGCCGAAAAAGTCACTTACAAATTTTAGTGTGACCTGGCCGGAGTAGCAGAAGACTTTGAGGGTGCCCGAGTTGGTATAAAAGTTTTCGATCGGATAGTCGGTCGAAGGCCCCTGGTAGATTGTCAGGTAGTTTCCGTCATCAATATTGTAATAACCTGTCAGGGTGAAAGGGCGACCGTCGGCACTTTGCAGTGTAAGGGTCGCGTTGCAGTCTGCGGGATAGTCGGAATATCCACCCGGGTCGAGGATGCTGTACGAACCATTTGTAAGGATGGTGATGGTTGTGTCGCCTGTGGCGGGCATAATGATTTGTGCTGCAACATGCAGGGGAAGCAGCAACAAAAACAACACGAGGGTAAATAATATTGCCGATTTGTTGTTCATGACGGGGTGGAATGTGGATTTTGTAAAAGAAGAGGAGCGGCCACACTGATCGGTGGCAGCTCCTCTGGTAAGAGGATGGGTTGAGGGCTCAATCAATATTTGAAGAAGCCTTCGCCGGTTTTGCGGCCGAGGAGGCCGGCGCGGACCATCTTGCGGAGCAGGGGGTGAGGGCGGTACTTGGGATCACCGAATTCCTTGTAGAGGACTTCCATGATGGCCAGGTTGACGTCGTTGCCGATGAGGTCGGCCAGAGCCAAGGGACCCATGGGGTGGTTGGCGCCGAGCATCATGCACTTGTCGATGTCTTCAGCCGAAGCAATGCCGTCGGCGAGGATGCCAACAGCTTCGTTGATCATCGGGATGAGGATGCGGTTGACCACGAAACCGGGGGCTTCTTTCACCTCGACGGGCTGTTTGCCGATTTCGGTGGCCAGGTCGACGACGCATTTGCAGACCTCGTCGCTTGTGAGCTGGCCGCGGATCACCTCAACAAGGGCCATGCGGTCGGCGGGGTTGAAGAAGTGCATGCCGATGAATTGTGCGGGGCGGCTGGTGCAGGCAGCTATCTCGGTGATGCTGAGCGAGCTGCTGTTGGTGGCGAAGATGGCTTCGGGTTTGCAGATCTTGTCGAGTTCCATGAAGACATCTTTCTTGAGTTGCATCTCTTCGACGGCAGCCTCGATGACGAGGTCGGCATCGGCGAAGGTGGCGTAGTCGGTGGTGGTGGTGATGTTCTTCAGAAGTGCATCGACTGCTTCTTGAGTCATCTTGCCTTTCTCGACGAGCTTGGCATACGATTTGGCGATAGAACCCATAGCCTTGTCGAGGCTGGTCTGGGTGCGGCTTTTCATGACGACGGGCATCTTGGCGGCGAAGGCTTTGACGATACCTTTGGCCATGGTGCCGGTTCCGATAACGTAAATTTTCATGTCTATATTATTTTATATGTTTGATATTGAATTGTTCTGTGGTTATTTGCCTTCGAAATTGGCTTTGCCTTTGTTGATGAAGGCTTGCATGCCCGCTTTTTGGTCGGCGGTGGCAAAGCAGCGTCCGAACATGGTGTTTTCGAAGGCTATAGCCTTGTCGGCATCCATGTCGAATTCCTGGTTTATGCAGGTTTTGGCGTAGCTGACAGCCAAGGGTGCGTTGGCGGCAATCTTGGTGGCGAGGGCGAGGGCTTGGGGCATGAGGTCGGCCAGGGGGTAGACGGCGTTGACGAGGCCGATGCGGAGGGCTTCGTCTGCCTTGATGTTGCGGCCGCTGAAGATCAAGTCTTTGGCGATGCCCATACCTACCAGACGCGCCATGCGGACGGTGCCGCTGAAGCCGGGGATGATGCCCAGACCCACTTCGGGTTGGCCGAAGCGTGCGTTGTCGCTGCAGATGCGAATGTCGCAAGCCATTGCCAGTTCGCAGCCGCCGCCCAGGGCGAAGCCGTTGATGGCAGCGATGACGGGAATCGGCAGGGTCTCGATTCGTCGGAACAGGCGAGCGCCACGTTCGCCGAAGGCACGGCCTTCGCTCTCGTTCAGGTTGGCCATTTCCTTGATGTCGGCACCAGCGACGAAAGATTTTTCGCCGTCACCGGTGATGATGAGCACGCGAGTGGCGGGGGTCAGGGTGTCGAGAAACTGGCCCAACTCTTCGAGGATGGCCGAATTGAGTGCATTGAGGCTTTGGGGGGCGCTTATGGTGAGGGTTGCAATGGTTCCCTCGTATGCGGTTTTCAAGAATTTATATTCCATAATTGTTGGTATAAATGAATGAGTGTGTCGTGTGTTTATCTGACTTTTCTTGTTGATTGATATGTTTGTAATTATCTGTTTTGTAGTATATTGTATTAATATTCCACATAAACGGACTATTGCAAATTTACACATTATTATTCATCTGACAAAGTATTTTTTCGCCAGCAGGGGGGTGGAGGTGTGCCAACCAAATAAAGAAGACACCAAAAAAGTGGTTGATTATTGTTTTATAAAAGTGGACGGATTTTTCTGTGGTGGCAATGATTACGGGTTCTGCGATATACGTCGCTGTGCTATGGGTGGATGATTATGGGGCGTTTCGGTTTTCCTTACAGTTGGCGGATTAGGGTGAGGCCGCCTTGTTGGCCTATTTCGTAGAGGGGCCATGAGGAGTAGTTTTCAGTTTCGGTTTCGGATGAATCGCTATGGCCGTGTTCGCTGTGGATGACGTTGGCGAGCAGGGCGGCGTGGCCAATGGCGAAGAAAGCGGCTTGGAAGGTGTCGCCGACTGAGAGTTTGCTTCCTTGGCTGTTCAGGATGCGGAATGTGTTGTTGCCCAAGTATTCAGCTGTGATTTCGCGGCCGGGGTTCCAGCGCAGCATCAGTTTTTGCCCCGTTGTCAGGTCGGACACAGATACATTCTCGCCCAGCACCAGGTCGCTGGAGGGTGTGCAGTCGCCGTAGTGGTTGCAGAAATCGTCATATCCGCGATAGCCTATCGATCGGGCCATCACGTTGAGGGTGCTCTGACGTGGCTTGGAGCTGAGGCCGCCGTATTGCCACATGCGTTTGACGGTGGTAAGTCCGATGGTTTCGCGTGTACGACTCTCGATGAAAGATATAAGAGTATAAAAGTCGGCGGGCGCTTTTGCATCGCAGCCCGCCGCTTCGCAGACAAGGCGTCGTAAAGTGTCTAAAGCAGTGTCGTTTGTTTGTTTCATAAATCGAATGCAAAAATACTAATAATTTCCGTATACAGAAAAACCATTTTGGTCCGTTTTGATTCTGACAATTATTAAAGGCGATATCACAGCGGCCAATCTGTCTGATTTGTCGGCGGAATTGGCAGAACAAGATAGTCGAAATGAGGCAGTTGTCTGATTCGAGCAATCGATAGTGGGTTTAGTAGTAAATGCCTTTTTGTAAGGGTGTTTTCAAGGTCTATTATCCATTTTTTGATTCTGTTAATGCGCTATCCGGTAGATGAGCCGTTTTATTAAATCGTCGACAAATACTGGTCGTGTGGTGAAAAATGCTTATCTTTGCAATCCCAAACTGAGTTGAAAAACCTTAGATGAGCCATTGTAACATATACATAATTAGTACAGGAGGTGAGAAATGCTGAACGACGGTCCTTCGGGATTAGTGTCGGGCGGTGCCGGCATCACGGAACCTTTCTTCACGTCGTATGAGGAGATAGGAGGTGGCGCTACCCACATATTGTGGCGTGCGCGTCGCTACGGACGCTGGTACGTGCTGAAGGGGTTGCGCAAGGAATTGCGCGGCAATCCGTTCTACGAGGAGTGGCTCTACAAGGAATACAGTATCGGTATCAGCCTGGACCATCCCAGCATTGTGCGTATCGAGAGCCTTGAGGACGATGCCGTAGTGGGTCGCTGCATAGTGATGGAATGGGTTGAAGGCGAGACGCTTGGCCAATGGAAGAACGGCAAAAGGAAGTCGGAGAGACGCCGTGTGTACAATTTGCTGCTCGATGCGGTCGACTACCTGCACCGACATGGTATATACCATCATGATCTCAAGCCTTCGAATGTCATCGTCACGCCCGACGGCCGTGTGAAACTCATCGATTTCGGTCTCAGCGACGGTCCGCAGTACGCCACGTTCAAGCAGTCGTCGGGCACCGAAACCTATGCTTCGCCCGAACAGCGTGAAGGCCGTTTTGCCGACCATCGTGCCGATATTTACGCACTTGGTCGCATTGCCGAGCTGCTTTTCGACCGTCGCTATCCGTTGCTGGTGCGCCGGTCCACGCAGCGTGACCCCATGCGCCGGCCGCAGTCGGCCGCGTCGTTGCGCCGGCTGATGGTCCCGAGGTGGCCTTTGTGGGTCGTGACTGCCCTTTTGATCGTGTTGATTCTTGTTACGCTGCAGCGTCCGTCGCCAGTGCGCTTTGCCGTACAGTTGGATAGCGGTCAGACAGTGTGGATGCGCGAGCTGACGCGGCTTCCCCACCGCACGGTGGAGATAGTGCCGCCCAGCGGCAGCCAGCAGAAACCGTGGCCCGACGATATGGCCAAGCCCGAGGGCGATATGGTCATACCTGCGACGGTGACACACCTCGGATTGGGATGGCGTGTGGAATCCATAGCCGATTTCGCGTTTCAGGACAATTCTCGTCTTACATCGGTGCGTTTCACCGACTCGTTGCGCAGCATTGGTCACAGTGCCTTCGCCGGCTGCATAGGCCTTCGCGACACACTGGTCATCCCTCGTGGATTAAAGTATATTGGACCGATGGCTTTCAACGATTGCGCCAACCTCACCACTTTGATATGGAAGGCTCGTGATTGCCAGGGAGCACCACATGACACTATTATGAAATACAGCTACTTCTTCCGCTGCATGTCGTTGGCAAGCATTATCATCGACACCGGCGTAGAGCAGTTGCCTGTCGAATTTGTTTGCAATGTGGCGGGGCTGAAGCAGATAGAGTTTCGTGGTGCGACGCGTAACGCCGTCTTCAATATGGCGGCCAAGAACCACAATTTGCGCCGTTTGGTGCTTTCTCCGCAGATGAAGGAGATATGCCACGGAGCCTTCTACGAAACGGCAATCGACACGCTTGTGCTGCCCGACAGTCTTGAGGTTGTGGACGGCTACGCCTTCGCCTATTGCAACAACCTACGTGTGGTGACTATGGGGCCGAAAGTGCGCTCGGTTGGGAACTACAGCTTTACCGAATGCTCACAACTTCAGCTGATGACGGTTCATGCGGCCGAACCGCCCGATGCTACATCCACCGCTTTCTTCATGCTGCCGCCGACGGCTGTGCTGCGTGTGCCGGCCACGTCGGTTGAGAAATACCGTAAGCATCCTGTGTGGGGGCAGTTCCGCACAATAGAAGCTATCAGATAGGCCTGTTGGTCGGATGATTGTGCGATTGTCCCATCTCGGCGGATTAATTCAGCATTACACATTGATATGCGAACGGAAATAAAACTTGGTTATTTTGGTTGGGCTATGCCTTTCGGAAGCGGATTTATTCGTCGGTAGCCCATTGTCAACCAAACTAGAACCCGATTTCGATGCCTATTTCGTGGAGTGACCCCAAGGTATAGAGCGACAGCAGATTGGCGGTAATGCTAAGGCGGCGAATGAATCCGCGCGGGAGGGCAATTCCCACTCCCATTGTAAGTCGCCAAGGGTTGAGGATTGGTCCGCGGCTATTCCTGATGGCGCTCGAGGTGACGATACTGTGCGATGGTGTAAGGCTCAAGTTCCACCCGATGTCTTTGCCTAAGGGCCTGAAGTTGAACGTGAACGGCAGGCTGGCATAAAGGCTGAAGGTGATGTGGCGTTCGGGTTCGCCGTCGGGATAGAGTTCGGTTATTTCGATTCCATCAATATTGTCTGTTGCTCCGATATTGTAGGTGGTGAACTCAGCCTGATGTGAATAGCCGCTAAGTCCGACACCGACTTCCAAGTCCTGCTGTTTGCCTAAGGGAATGGAATAGTTGACACCGACATTTGCCGCAAGTGCGGAGCTGGGCGACGTGGTGAAGTAGAAATTGGATGGGCCGGAAATGGAGTTTAGTTGTGCGATGTCTTCAAAAATGTAACCATTAGCGTTGCCAATTCTGGGAAGTGCTAATGCTGCGACCGATGCTGTGAAGTGGAAACGTCTGACATGGGTTGTGGAAGGGTGAGAAGCGGTGTTTTCGGCTAACAATGGCTCTTGGCTGTCAAAAGAGTGAGCGTCGGGCAGCGGAGTCTCAAAGGTATTTGAGGTGTTCGTTTGCAGGGGGTCTGTTTCGAGGGATTGCAGCGTCGATGCTAATGTTGGAGAATCTGTATTCGTGGGAGTCTCATTGTATTCTTGCTGAATTTGAGGTTTGGACAAGGTCGGCGTGGAGGAGGAGGAATGTTTAGTCTTATGGTGTGATGTGGGTTGAGTGCTTTGTGGCGTTATCTCCCAGCTGGGCATTGTCTCCCGGCTGGGTGTTGGTTTGGCTGAAGGGGTGTGCTGCTGTGCAACGATGATGTCCTCCGTTTGCTGCGGTGTCGCAAAATGAAGCACAGTCCATGTCGTCGTCGCCAGTAACACAACCGAGCAGACCATCAGGGCCCGCCTTTTCTGCTGCCGTGCCAATTTGTGCAGGTTGTCGGCGACCTGTTGCTGTTGCCGTTGGTTGGCTCCGTATTGTTGTAATATTTTCTCTATATCGTCCTGTTTCACTGTGTGATGGTTGAAAAGGTTGGAGGTTTAAAAGGTTTTCGTGTCAGAGGGTTGTTTGTTTAGACATTTCAGTTCTTAATGTGGCGTAGGCGCGGCTCAGTTGAGTGGTTATATTGGTCTCGCTGAGTCCGGTTTGCTGTGCTATCTCGTGGATATTCATCAGTTTGACGTATTTCATTTCTATGATGGTCTGTTGCTGTTGTGGCAGTCGTGCCAGGGCTTGTTCCAACTGTTGGTAACGTTGTTCGGTGTCGTTCGGGTCGTTGTCATATTGTTGGATTTGGGCCTCTGACGTTTTGGCGTACATTATTATCTGCTGTTGCTTGTCGCGGCGCAACATATCGATGCAGCAGTTACGCAGCGAGCGAATGCAGAAGCCCTGTGGGTCTTTCATCAGTCCCAACCGCCAGCGAATACGCCACAAGCGCACAAAGGTCTCCTGCACGGCGTCGTTTGCAAGGTCGTCGTCGTTCAGAATCGCTGTGGCCATACGTCTCATAGTTGGTTGCAGCGAGACGATGTCGTTTATGAACTGATCGGTATTTATGTTGTTTAGGTTCTTATATGATTGATTTGTTGTACGACTGTTTCTCAGAAAGCTTGCTCGTAGACTGTGACAGATTCGGGGTTCCCGCAGAAGATGCTCTCCACTTTGATTACCAGTGTGAAGGGGTGGGAGGGAAGGTCGTTTATCTGGAAGGAGTTGTCGTATAGGCAGATGCAGTCGGTTAGACCTTGCTCGCCCACATGCTCAGTGACGGTCACCACATTTCCTGTCATTTCTATTGTTGTTGTGATATTGCGGGTTTCTCCGCAGTCGAGCGGCATATTATAATGTGTCACCAGCATAGGGGCGTTGTCGCTGTGCCACGACACTACGATAGAGTCGGCGCTCATATCCTTGGCAGCCAGTTTGTCGGTGCTGGTGTGGCAGTCAGAAACATTTGTGTTGGAGATGGTTGGAGTAGCTGTATGGCTCTTTTCGCAAGCCCAAAGCAATGCGATGATGATTGTGGCAGCAGCCAATATTCGTGTCTGTTTCATGGCGGGATTTTTTCTTGTTCATAATAATAACGAACAAACTCTTATAATGTCACAGCAACAGAAAAATTTTTTTTAGTGTGACATTCCGACTTGCTGTGCGTTATATAGGTGGATTTAGAAAAAAGCAATATGAATATGAAGAGAAAAAGTTTTGTTTTTCCAGTTGTAATGACGTTGATAGTGCTGATGCTGTCGGCATGCGAAGATGACGAGTATGTCCTTAATATAGAAAAGGGCAAGTTTGTTTTGTTTGAAGAACCTTATCAGCACCCGTATGCTTCGGATATCACCATCAAGGCCGTCATACTCGTGGAAGGGGATGTCTTGCCACATCGTGAAAGACATATAACGCCGTATCTCATCTCGGGACATATCCCTTCAGGATACCATGTCGGTGACACTGCGACAGTTCGGGCCAAGATAAAAGAGATATATCCCAAGGGCATCACGTTTACTATAGCCGACAATGTAACCGTTTATAAACTAAAAGATATAGAAAGGATAAAATGATGAAAAAGTTGTTTCAAATCGTTATTTTGCTGAGCCTTATGCTCACGGCCTGTAAGAAAGACAAGACTGATATCCATTTCGTTTACGAAGGCCCATGCCATTGCAATGTGGAGAACCCACTCGAGGATTTGGAATGGCTGCACAACACGGCGGAGGAGTTCGAGTCGATGCGCGACCAACAGTGGGCAAGCATTTCCATCTGCACCTACGACTCCATCAAGCAGGGTTTTATCATCAACCCTTGTGTGCAATGCCCTGACGGTATGCAGTCGTTTGTCGACTGCGAAGGCAACCAATTGGGCAACTTGGGAGGCTTTGCCGGCATTCCACTGTCCACCTACAATATTGACCCCTCCAGCGTGCGCGAAATCTATCGCAACTATCCCGACACTACGGCCTCGCTTGTCAACAAATACTGGCACCTGGAGAACTTCTACGATCGCGAGACCCATACAGCGGAAATTCCTATGCAAGGCATCAACCCCATCCCTTTCTGGCTCTATTTCCATGGTGATGGCAAGTTGGAAGGCGGTGGAATCAACCATCTGAATGGCAGTTATTTTCTTGCCGAACATCACATATATATCCAAGTTGGAGCCACCACAGAGATATACGACGCGACAGGATGGGAGGAGCGGATGCTTGCAGCGTTGAACGACGCAACGGTTTGTGAAGTGGATTATTACGGCCGCACCATGCGCATATACTACGACCTTAACCGCAAATATATGGAATTCATCCGGATTAATAATTTCTATCCGCAATAATATTTTTTGCCGATATAAAAAAAAGTGCTATTTTTGTTGCGTCGTTTCGATAGAGAGAAACGACGCAATTTATTGTAAGTCTGACCCAAAAGCAAAAAAAGCCTGCGTTCAAACCCGCTCTTTGCGAGTTGCAGCCCCTTGAACCCTGATGGAAAAGAGAATAGGAACAATAACCATATTAGTGACCGACCGTAGCATGTCGGCCCAGATCAATCCAATCATTTCGGAATGCGCCGACATTATTTTATGTCGCCAAGGTTTGCCGTTTCAGCAGCGTGCTGTTGCGGTAATATCGCTTATTGTCGAAGGCACGGTGAACCAGATCAACGCCCTCACCGGAAAGGTGGGCCGCTTGCAAGGTGTGGAATGCAAGGCGGTGATGACAAAAGCCAGTTGACAACGGAAGCCTATAGCCCCCTCACACCTATACGCAAACGAAAATTATTAATCCAATAACATATTCATTTATATGAAACATCAAAATTTCATTGATAGAGACAAGCTGTACGGAATGCTTGAAAACAACGCCCCCAGCGAGGCGCAACTCAACGACATATTGAACAAGGCCCGCAAACTGAAGGGATTGAACCTTGAGGATGTGGCCAAGTTGCTCAGCGTTGAGGACGAGAGCGGAATAAAGAAAATACTTGACACCGCCGAATACTGCAAAAATGAGATCTACGGTCGCCGTCTGGTGCTTTTCGCACCTATCTATACCGGCAACGCCTGTGTAAACAACTGCGTGTACTGCGGTTTCCGTCGCGACAACAAAGCGTTGAAACGCAAGATTCTGACTCTTGACGAGATAGAGACCGAGACGTTGCACCTGCTGCGAATGGGCCACAAACGTGCGCTGCTGATTTGCGGCGAGAGCCCGCGCAACGACGCGAACTACATGGTCGAGGCCATCCGCCGCACCTATGCCGCCAAGGACGAGAAGGGCAGCACCATCCGCCGCATCAATGTCGAGTTGGCACCCATGAGCGTTGAGGACTATGCCAAGCTGAAAGCCGAGAAGATTGGCACCTATGTCTGCTTCCAGGAGACCTACGACGAGGTGGAATATGCCAAATTCCATCCCGCAGGAACGCCCAAAGCCGACTACCTGTACCGTCTGACCTGTATGGACCGCGCCATGGAAGGCGGCATCAACGATGTGGGCATCGGCGCTCTGTTCGGATTGGTTGACTACCGTTTTGAGATTCTCGCCATCATGGAGCATGCACGCCATCTGGAAGAGGACTACGGTTGCGGCCCGCACACCGTCAGCTTCCCGCGCATCGAGCCCGCCGAGGGAACCCCCTTCAGCCTGCCCGAGAACATTCCGCATCCCGTCAGCGACAAGGACTTTATGAAGATCATCGCCATCATCCGCATAGCAATGCCTTATACGGGTATTATTATAAGTACGCGCGAACGTCCCGAACTGCGCGACCAGCTTGTGAAATATGGTGTCAGCCAGATAAGCGCCGCCAGCGAGACCAACCCTGGCGGATACGACGAGGACAACAACAGCAGCGAAGCCAAACCCTACGAGAAGACTGGCGATACGGGTGCTCAGTTTACCTTGGGCGACCACCGTTCGCTTGACGAGGTGATCAGCATGATGATTGACGGCGGCTATATTCCCAGCTTCTGCACCGGCTGCTACCGCAAGGGTCGCGTGGGTGCCGACTTTATGGATCTGGCCAAGCCCGGCCTCATCAAAGAGTACTGCAAGCCCAATGCCATGTTCACCTTCCGCGAATATCTTGAGGACTATGCCAGCCCCGCCACCAAGGAGAAGGGTCTGCGTCTGCTCAAGGAACTGACCCAGACCTTCAGCAAGGAAGAACTGAAGAAACGTGTCGAGGGCAATCTGTGCAAAATTGGCGAAGGCGAACGTGATTTGTACTTTTAATGGATGCGGTCCACGCATTTGTCGAACCTGCCAATCCTACATTTCGGAGGCTCAAAATGCCGTTTCCGACACAACAGATATCCCTGAGACATCAAAAGATATTATTTTTGCATCCGAATTCAACAACAGAAATGGGAATGCCGAAAACCATTACAAAAGAGTAGGCACAACAAATTTTAAAAGACTATCTATTATGAAAAAAATCTTTATGACCCTCGCTCTCATCGCTTTCGCAATGACAGCAAATGCACAGTTTGTCCTCGGTGGCCAGGTCGCTCTTGGTCACAACGGCGCTCATAACGATGATTATACTGGTGGTATCAGCAACGCCTCCACCAATATCACCATCATGCCTAAAATCGGTTATCAGCTGAACGACAAAATGCAGCTCGGTATCCAGTTCGGTCTCGTTTACAACTACAACAGAGCTTACATCAATCCTCTTGGCAGCCAGGATGACTACACCTCCGGTTGGGGCTCTGTCGTCAACATCAATCCTTACTTCCGTTACAACCTCTTGGACTGGCGTAATTTCACCCTGTTCTGCGAAGCTCAGGTTAGCCTCGGTCTCCATCTGGAAACCCACAACTACAACACCGTGACCGACAATACCACCGACAACGCTGACGACTTCACTACCATCGGCCTCAGCATCGTTCCCGGTTTGAACTACGCTCTGAGCGACAAATGCTCGCTTGACCTCTATGTCAACTTGGCTCGCTTGGCTTGCGACTGGACCCTCACCGACGGTGTCGACACCCACAGCTATGACCTTGGCGTGAACATGAACGCTCAAGACCTCAACGCTCACCTTGGCAACTTCGCCATCGGCTTCAACTATCACTTCTAATAGCTCATTCCCTCAACGGAATACTTTACACCATCACTACCCCAACTAACCCAAACTTCCCTCAACTTCCGATTTAACATGTAGATTGTTTTGTTGAATTCATAATGGTGCTGGACGTCCCCTTTCGGGGGCGTCCTTTTTTTGTGGATGTCGGGTGAGAATTGGAATTGTGCCGCTGGGGGATGATAAAACCCCGAAAGTGTTTTGTCCAACTTTCGGGGTTCGTTGCATTTTCGGGGTTTCGTTTTTTGGCGGGCTGTCCTTCTTCAGTCTCTGTTTGCGATGAAAGTCTTTGAAAGACTTTCTTCGGAAGCGCTTGAAGAGAAGGACGGCAGCAGGCCTTGAAAGGCTTTTGGTCGTCAGGGCTTGAAAGGGCCTTTGTCTGAAGGCCTCGGAAGGTGGACAACCGTTAGCGGCTTTGGGTTTCGTTGATCAGACGGACCAGTTCCTGAACGGCGTCCTGCTCGTCGATGTTGCGCTTGACGATTTGTTTGCCGCGGTAGAGGGTAATCTTGCCAGGGCCGCTGCCCACGTAGCCGTAGTCGGCGTCGGCCATTTCGCCGGGGCCGTTGACGATGCATCCCATCACGCCTATTTTCACGCCTGTGAATTGGGCGGTGGCTGCTTTGATGCGCTGGAGGGCCTCCTGGATGTTGTAGAGCGTGCGCCCGCAGGAGGGGCAGGCGATGTATTCGGGTTGGGTGATGCGAGCGCCCACGGCTTGAAGGATGTCGTAGGCGACCGGTATTTCGGCCACGGGGTCTTCGGTGAGCGAGACGCGGATGGTGTCGCCGATGCCGTCGATGAGCAGGGCGCCGATGCCTGCGGCGCTTTTCAGGCGGCCTTGCATGGCATCGCCCGCTTCGGTGACGCCGAGGTGGATAGGATAATCCATGCCCAGGGCTTTCATTTTTTGGACAAAGAGCCGTGTGCTTTCTACCATGACTTTCACATTGCTTGCTTTCATGGAGAACACCAGTTTGTCGAAGCCCTGCTGCTGGCACACTTCGGCAAATTCGATGGCCGACTGCGCCATTCCTTCAGCTGAGTTGCCGTAGCGGCTCATGATGCGTTGGCTCAGGCTGCCGTGGTTGGTGCCGATGCGCATGGCTGTGCCGTGCTGCTTGCAGATGTCGATGAGCCGTCCCATCTTGTCGCCGATGCGTTGCAGCTCGTCGCGATACTCCTGGTCGGTGAAGTCGATCTTGCCGGTGTTGCGGTCGGTGTAGTTACCCGGGTTGACGCGCACCTTTTCGACGATGGCGGCTGCCGTTTCGGCGGCTTGGGGGTTGAAGTGGATGTCGGCCACAAGGGGAACGTAGCAGTTGTGGCGAGCCAGTTCGTTTTTGATGTTGTAAAGATTTTGGGCGGCTTTGACGTCGGGAGCTGTGATGCGGACCAACTCGCAGCCGGCTTCGACTAGCCGGAGGGTCTGTTCGACGGTGGCTTGGGTGTCGAGGGTGTCGGTGTTGGTCATGGATTGTACCCTGACGGGAGCGCCGCCACCCAGGGTGAGGTTGCCTATGGTGATTTGTTTGCTCATTGTTCTTGAAGGGCTAGTGCCGCCAGGCATGCTGGACAGGCTTGTTGATGGGGGTTGTTTTGTATTTATTTGAAATAGACTTCGGTGGCACCGACGCCGTATTTGGACATGGGCGCTTCGAAGAAGTGGACGTTGTCGTATTGTTTGAGCTCTTTGTTGATTTCGTCTTTGAGGATGCCTTTGCCGACGCCGTGGATGAAGGTCACCTTCTTCATCTTATTGGCGAAGGCATGATTCATGCAGAGGCGGAAATAGTGCATCTGCATTTCGAAGGCCTCGTGCGGCGTCAGGTCGGCGGGCCGTTCGGTGAGCATGTCGATGTGGAGGTCCACTTCGGCTTCGCCCGGGGCCACCTGATGTTGGAGCAGGATGTTGTCGGTCAGCGAGCGGGTGTTTTGCTGTTGCAGGTTGCTGAGTTGTTTTTTGAGTTTGGCCACTTGGTCTTTCAGGTTGGCCACCTGGTTTTTGAGTTGCTTGATTTCCTCGTCGGGCGTGAGCGGGGCGGACACCTTGGCCGCCATGGGCATGGCGGAGGGCAGGGGAGTGCCTTTGCCTTTGAGGTGGTCCTCCATGGCTGCGTTGAAGAGTTTGCCCGCACCCTGCATGTCGGCCATGCGGATGAGTTCGTCGGGTTGCATGGGGATGTCAAATCCTGTGTCGTCTTGCACAAAGACGAAGTCGTCGGTCACTTTGGTGACGATGCCGCCACCGGTTTGGTTGAGGAATTTTACTTTATCGCCAGGTTCGAATTTTGATTTCATATTTCAGTCTGTTATTATTTCGTTAGCTAAGGTGGCAAAATCAATGCCGTCGAAGTTGCCGCTACTCATCATTAAGAGGTTCTTGTTGTCGTTGTTATGGAATAACGTTTTGACGTGTTCCACCAGTTCCATGCTGTCGGTGAACACTTCGACGTTGCCTCCAAAGGCTTCGCAGACGGCTTTTGGATCAAGCGGCGGAAGCTTCTTTAGTTGTAGCGCGTGTTGGCTAAAGTAGACGTATCGCACGTCGGCCTCGTCCATTGTGCTGCGGTACTGTTGCAAGAACTCCTGCGTCAGCGAGCTGAAGGTGTGCAGTTCCATACAGGCTATGAGTTTGCGGTCAGGATATTGTTCGCGCATGGCGTGGATGGTGGCACGGAGCTTTGACGGTGCATGGGCAAAGTCCTTGTAGACGGCGCAGGAGTCACCCTTCTTCACCAGCTCCAAACGCTTGCTGGCACCGCCGAAACTGCTGATGGCCTCATTGAATGTGTCGTCGGCAATACCCAATTCGCGACAGGCATAGCGAGCCGCGGTGAGGTTGAGCAGATTGTGACGGCCAAAGATTTGCAGCGGCACGGGCGTTTCATAGCCTGTAAGATAGGTTGTTCCATTCGTCACTTCATATTCCGGCACATCGTATGGCAGTTTGGCGATGTCGGTACGGGAGTTGCCAACGGCTACATTGTGCACCTCCTTGTCGTCGTCGCAGTATATGAGCGTTCCGCCCTCTTCGATAAGGTCAATGTATTTTGCGAACTGCTCGCGGTAGATGTCGAAAGTGGGGAAGACGTTGATGTGGTCCCATTCTATGCCCGTGATGATAGCCACGTTGGGGTGGTAGAGATGAAACTTGGGACGGCGGTCGATGGGCGAGGTGAGGTATTCGTCGCCCTCGATGACCATCACCTTGGCGGTGTGGCTTAGTCGCACCATCACGTCAAAGCCTTTCAACTGGGCCCCTACCATATAATCGGCCTCTATTCCGCAGTGGGCCAGCACGTGAAGAATCATCGCCGTAGTGGTTGTCTTGCCGTGGCTGCCGCCGACGACGATGCGCAGTTTGTCTTTCGACTGCTCATAGAGGTATTCGGGATAGCTGTATATTTTCAGGCCCAGCTCTTGGGCACGCAGCAGTTCGGGGTTGTCGATGCGAGCGTGCATGCCCAGCACGACGGCATCGAGGTCGGGTGTGATGCGTTCGGGATACCAGCCTTCTTTTTCGGGCAGCAACCCTGCGTTCTGGAGACGTGTACGGGCCGGGTCGAAGATTTCGTCGTCGGAGCCGGTGATTTCGTAGCCTTTGGCTTTCAAAGCCAGAGCAAGATTGTGCATGGCGCTGCCGCCGATAGCTATGAAGTGGACTTTCATTGTGAATGGTTATTAGGTGTTATACAATGTTTTCTTTAGGGTTTTCAGCATTGGTTTCTGGGTTGTCAGAATCGGTAGGCGAGGCCGGCCAGAAGATGACCGGGCACTTTGCGGTAGGTGACCGTGGAGACGGCGTAGGGCGACGAATTCACCGCCAGCCAATCCATACTGTCGAGGTGCAACAGATTGCTGCCGCGCAACATCAGCCGCCAGTTGCCCATGCGGTATTCCATACGGAAGGAGAGGTCGTGGAAATTGCGGGTATAGCTGTTGTTTTCGAGGTGGGTGTAGCTGTAGCGGACCTCACCGTTGAAACGTTTGAAGGAGACGATGAAGGCGGCGTAGGCGCCCTGTTGTTGCAGTTTGCTGCTGAGCGTGGTAAGCGCAGTTATCTCGCTGGAGGTCGTCTGGTAGTCGAAGCCGATCTCGGCGTTGTACGGTTTTTTGGAGCGTGACACCAAAGCGAAGCGCAGGTTGTAGGAGGAGGAAGCGATGTTGCCGTCGGTGTTGTTGACGGTGGTCTTGCTGTCGCTTTGGGTGACCGTGCCGAACAGTTTGGCGTCGATGGGCCATGAGCCGAGCCCCTTGCTGATGTGCGAGCTCAGGTAGCGTGTGGTCATCTCGCCGTCGTTGTTGTAGAGGGTGAATGTGACGGTGTTGCTGTCCTGGATGCTATGGGGCTTGAGGGTGAGGCTGCTGCTGGTGATGCCCGCACCGGCGAAGAAAAGTGTGTTGGAAAAGAGGTCGAAGATGTAATAGTTCAGGTTGAGGTTGCGCGACTCCGATTGAGGATCGTTGATTTGCGAGCCGATGCAAATGCTGTTGTAGCCCGTCACCATAGGGGCGCGCAGGAGGTGCTCGAGGTCGATGTCTTGGTCGTCCATCGATGCCGAGAGGGAGAGACGGTGAGTGCTGCTGAACTGGAGTGTCAGTTCGGCATGGGGCAGTATGGTGAACGACGGCTCGGAGTCGGGGAGGCCATCGATTGTCGATGTCCATTTTTCGTAATCCATGGAGGCGCCGATGGAGTAGCGGAAGAGGCCTTTGTTCTTGTTGAAGGAGATTTCGGCGAAGGGGCTGTCGAAGGTGATGGACGCCACGACGGAGTCGACTGCCTGAGGGCCGTAGCGCAGTTCGCTGTGCGAATGGTTGAAACCCAACGTGGCATTGAGCGTGTGCTTGTTGCCCACCTGCAGCGCGTAGGAGATGTCGGGTGCCACTTCGAAATCGGTGATGTCTTTGTGTGTGTCGATGTGGAAATCAGAATCGACAGCCCGATAGTAGGCGAAGGGGAGGATGACTTGGTCGGTCAGCAGACCGTAGCTGTAGTTGCGGCGCGAGTGGGTCATGTTGAAATGGGCGGAGAACATCGAATTGCCCTGCTGGATGTTGAGCACCATTTCCTCGTTGAAGGTCTGTTTGGACATGCCGTTGTCCTCGTCGGCCCTCATGTTGTTGAAACCGCTTTCGTTCAGGCTGTCCTGCGATTCCATGCGCGAGCGTATAAATTGGGTGTGATTGCTGAACTCCACATTCTCGGTGGGTGTCCATGTCTGTTGCATCTGTCCGGTGAAGAACAGGTTGCGATTGTGGCTTTGCAGCGAGTGGTTGTTTGAGAATCCCAGCGACACGTAGTCCAGTTGTGACAGGCTTTCGGCCTCGAGACCGGTGCCGTTGAGGATGAGGTTGCCCTTCATGGAGAATTTGTCGGACGGTTTCCAGTTGCCGCTGAGGGTGGCCACGCCATTGTTGGAGGCATAGACGTTGCTGGGGGGCATGAGCAATGCTATTTCGTCGTCGGATAAGTGGAAACCTTCGCCGTGGGAGGAGAGCAGGTTTTCGAGGCCGACGATGTGGCGGATGTAGTCGCCGAAGGAGAAGACCGCTTCGCCGGTGTTGTTGGCCGAGAGGATGGCGGTGAGGGACAATTTTTTGCCGATGAGCAGTAAGGAATTTTCGCTTTTGAATTTGTTGCGGAAGCCCGCCATGGCCGACACTTTGCCGTTGGCGCGAGCGCGACCGTCGGTGGTCAGGTTGAGGGTGGTCAGTTCGCGTCCCGAGAAATTGTCGATGATGCTGTTTGAGTGTCCGCGTGTAAGCAGTTCGGCTCCCTGAATGGCATCGGCTGAAAGGGTGTTGAGTGCGCCGTCGCTGCCGGAAGAAAAGAGGTCGCGTCCGTCAACGGTGATGCGGTCCACCTTCTTGCCGGCGTAGCTGACATCGCCGTTGTCGTCCACCTCCATGCCCGGAATCTTGTTGAGCACTTCGGCGGCGTTGTCTTCGGCGCCCGTTTTGAAGTATTCGGTGTTGAATTTGATGGTGTCGCCACGGATTTCGACGCTTTTGTATTCGGCTTCCACTTTGACGGCGTTCAGCTGTTGGGCGTCGGCTATCAGACGAATGTCGTAGTGCTTGTGTGCGGCGTCAATCGGTTGGCGGTATTCCTTGTAGCCCAGGTATCGGACAACCAGCCAGTTTTTGGGCGAAGGAGTGGCTTTGATGTTGAACATGCCTTTGCCGTCGGTGATGGCGTAGGCTAAGGGACTGGCATTGGTGTTGCTGTCGGCATAGAGCATCACGGTGGCGTAGGTGGCAGGTTCGTTGTCGGGAAGCCACACGGTACCGCGTATTTGTGCCATGAGCGCGCTGGGACATAGCAGCAGCAAAAGTACCAGTGTCCGGAATTGTATCATACGTTTGTTACATTCTTATTGATATGGATCCGCTGTGTGTGCCGTCAAACCCCATTTCGCTGAGTTTCTGTTTGATAATCTCTTGGAGTTCCGCTTGTGTGACTTTTTTGCCCTTGGTGGGAGCCTTGATTATGGGGACTTTCTGAAGCGGCTTGATGTCGGTGAGGGTGTAGGTCATGGGGCCGACAGTGAGTTCCACAACCAATCCGGGCAAACCGTAGCAGCTCATCGGACCGGCAGGAATGGGCGTTTCGACAGAGAACCACGCTACCATATTACTGTCACCTTCAGCCTTGGTGCAGTGGTGACCGGCAATGGTGCGTGTTTCGTCGGTTATGCGCCAGTTGGCATTGTCCAAAGTGTCGATAATGATGAAATTACGACCGAAGAAGTTGATTTGGGTGGTTTTTTCCTGTCGGGCGTAATCGATGAAATACACCGGCATGGAGTATCCCATCCCCATGTCGTCGTCGCTCAGATCGGTGTTCTTGGCAAACAACGACTGCCCTTGGGAATAGGTGAGCGTGTAGAAACTTTTGCGTTTGCTGAGAAAGCCCTTGACGGCTTCACGACTGGCTTCGTCGGGTATTTGTGACAATTTGTCACCCAAATCCATTGTCTCCTGGTAGGTGCATTCATAGCCCACGGCTTGTGCCATGATGGCGGAAAAGGACAGAATTAGCAGCAGGCAGCAAAATATTTTCTTCATTTTAAGATCAAGATAAAGTAAATAATCGGATTGGAATATAAGATCACATAGGCATCTGCTGGCTGAGGCAATGGAAGCTGCCGAGGCCCCAGATGATGTCGGTGCTGTCGATGCCCACGATTTCGCGTGAGGGGAAGCACTCCTCGAGGATGTAGGCGGCGCGGGTGTCGTTGTCGCACTTGTAGGTGGGGAAGATGACCAGACCGTTGCAGATGTAAAAGTTGGCATAGGATGCGGGCAGGCGCTGGTCCTCCCAGATGACGGGCGAAGGCATGGGCAGTTCGACGATGTTGGGTTGTTTGCCGTTGGCCAGCCGGCAGTTTTTGAGCCGTTGGAGGTTCAGTTGGAGCGGTTGGTAGTTTTCGTCGTTGTGGTCGTATTCGACGGCGGTGATGATGGTGTCGTCGTTGACAAAGCGGGAGAGGTCGTCGACATGGCCGTCGGTGTCGTCGCCCACGATGCCGTCGCCCAGCCAGATGATGTTGTCGACGCCGTAGTAGGCATGGAGGTGCTGTTCGATCTGGTCGCGGTTAAGGTCGGGATTGCGGTTGGGGTTGAGCAGGCACGATTCGGTGGTGAGTAGGTCGCCCTTGCCGTTGACATCGATAGAGCCCCCTTCCATGACGATGTCGGGTTGGAACATGGTGATGCCCAGCGCGTCGGCGATGCGTGCGGGAATCTGGGTGTCGAGTTCGAACGGGTATTTGCCGCCCCATGCGTTGTGGTTCCAATTGACCAAGGCGCGCATGCCCGGCACCTTGTGGTTGAGGAGGAAGGTAGGGCCGTGGTCGCGGCACCAGGCGTCGTTGGTGGGGAAGCGGTGAAATTCGACATTGACCATGAAGGCGTCGGCCTCCTTGAGCGCCTGACGGACGCGGTTCTCCATGTCTTCGTCGAGTACGTTGATGTGGACGGTTTCCACCTCGGTCAAGGTCTTGATGAAGAGATGGTAGGAAGGGAAGATGGAGTTTATCTTTCCAGGCCAGGAGTCTTCGTTGTGTGGGTAGCTGAGCCAGGTGGCCTCATGCTTTTCCCATTCGGCAGGCATGTAGAAGCCGCGGTCTTTTGGAGTGGGGGTGATGATCATGAAGTTAGATATTGAAAGTTTTTCGTTGATTTGATTTGTTGTCGATGCGGACGGAATTGTGCGGGTTTTGCCCACGGTGGTGGCACGTGGAGGTTGTGGGGATGCCTTTTCGGGGCAAGGCGCTTAATCGATGAAGCGTTTGAGGATGGGGTCGTAGCTGTCGATGCGGCGGTCGCGCAGGTAGGGCCAATGGCGGCGGTACTTGTCGCTGTCGGCCAGGTCGAGGGTTTCGATATGGGTGCATTCGTCGAGGTGAGGAGCCTGCCAGAGGAGCCGGCCGAAGGCGTTGGTGACGAACGAGCCGCCCCAGAACTGCATGTCCTCTTCACGACCCGTGCGGTTGACGCTGACGACGGGGACCCCGTTGGCGACGGCGTGGCTGCGCTGGATAGTTTGCCAAGCCTGGTACTGTTCGTCGTTGGTGGCGTCGTCCTGTTCGACTGACCAGCCTATGGCGGTGGGGTAGAAGAGTATTTCGGCGCCCATGAGGGCGGTGATGCGCGAGGCTTCGGGATACCACTGGTCCCAGCAGATGAGGACGCCGATGCGCGCATAGCGTGTGTGGAAGACCTTGTAGCCCAAGTCGCCCGGGGTGAAGTAGAACTTCTCGTAGTAGCCCGGGTCGTCGGGGATGTGCATTTTGCGGTATTTGCCCAGGTAGCTGCCGTCGGCGTCGATGACGGCGGTGGTGTTGTGGTAGAGACCTTCGGCCCTTTTTTCGAACATGGAGCAGATGATGACGACCTGCAGTTCTTTGGCCAGCGCCATGAAGTGCTGGGTGGTGGGGCCGTCGGGGATGGCCTCGGCGTAGCGGAAGTTGTGGTAGTCCTCCACATTGCAGAAGTAGCGCGAGGCGAAGAGCTCCTGGAGACAGATGATTTGAGCGCCGTCGGCAGCCAGTTGGCGCACCTTGGCGGTGTAGCGTTCGATATTTTTTTCTTTGTCGGTGTCGCAGGCCATCTGAACCAGACCTACGTTAACTTTTCGTGATATCATGGTAAGGAAGTTTGATTCTCAAATTGTTCGGTTGATAAATCCCAGGTGTTTCATTTAAAAAATCCATTGGGGTTCGGAGCAGACGATGCGGAAGCCCTGGACGTCGGGAGGCGCATGGGAAACGAGGTGGTCGGGGTTGTTGCGCGGCGAAGGGTCGAGGCAGCTGCCCCCCATGAAGCGGATGCTGTCGCCGTCGGTGACCATTTCGGCCGCATTGCCCAGCATGTCGAAGATGCGGAGCTCGTTGGGGATTCGTTGGCCGACGGGATGCAGCTGTCCACCGCTGGTGCCCCTGTACCATGCCACCCACTCCGGGCGGTTGCTGCCGCAAAAGCGATAGTCTTCGCTGAGCAGGCCGCCGTGGTAGATGAAGAGCCATTCCTCTTTGGAAGGCAGGCGCCAATGGCGATGGGTGGTGCGGCTGATGCGAAGACAGAAGGAGTCCACTTCGGCACGGCTGACGGCTGTGACCGGCAGGTCGTCGCCCACCAGGGGCGAGGGATTGCTGCCCATGGTGAAAGACCAAAGCTCCTGAGGAATTTCGTAGCAGCTGACCCATAAGCCGCTGATGAGGTGACCGACGATGCCGTCGTCGTTGGTGTCGGCACGAAGGGTGTCGCCGGTGCATACCCAATGGCACGGATAGAGGTCATGTTGGGTTTCGAAGGCATACTCCTGCTCAAGGGACGGCTGCGCCGATGCTTGCAAAGGCATGAATGCCACAAGCGTCAGCAGGAGCGGTATGACGGGCAGGAGGGTTTTCATTTTGTCGATTGTAGGGCGTTTGGATTTGTTTGGTGGTTGGAGGGCTAGTCGGTGAGCAGGAAGAATTCCACGCGCGCCTGCAAGCCACGGGTTTCGCAGATGCGGTTGAGCAGGTCGACCATCAGGTTGCCGCTGACCCAAACCCCGTCGGTTGCGACGGTGTTGAGTTGAGCGGCGGTCGGAGCGGCGACGGGGAGCTGCAGACGGGAGGCGGTACCGGCATTGCCGTTCTTGCGGTTCATCAGTTCGGTGAACAGATTATCGTAGAGCGGATAATCCACCACCTGATAATTCTCTTTCTTGGCCAGACGGGCGGCGATGCGGATGGCATCGTTGAGGCCGCCAAGGCTGTCGACCAGGCCCAGTTTCAAGGCATCGCTTCCCGTCCAGACACGGCCGCGGGCGATGCTGTCGACGTAGTCGAATTCGAGATGACGTCCGTCGGCCACACGTTGGACGAAGACTTTATAGAAATCCTCGACGTTGCGTTGCATGAGGTCGAGCGCAGCCGGCGACAAGGGGCGCAGGACGCTGAGCGAGGTGGCGTTGGTGTTGGTCATGGCGGTGTCGGTGGTGATGCCCATGTAGCGACGGAGGGTGCCGCCCACTTCGGGTATGGTGGCGAAGACGCCGATGCTGCCGGTGATGGTGGTGGGTTGCGCCACGATGCAGTCGGCATTGCACGAGATCTCGTAGCCGGCCGAAGCAGCCACGTCGCTCATGGAGACCACGACGGGTTTGCGTTGGCGCGCCCGGATGACGGCGTGGGTCATGATTTCGGAAGCGTTGACCTGACCGCCGGGCGAATTGACGCGCAGCACGATGGCACACACGTTGTCGTCGTTGGCGGCCTCGTTGAGGGCGTTGGTGATTTTGTCGGAATAGACAGCCTGTTTGAAGCCGGTGCCCGTCTCCACTTCGCCTTCGGCGTAGATGACGGCGATGCGGTCTTTGGCCCTGATTGGGGTGAGGGTGGTGGCGTATTCGTTGAGGGTGACGAAGCTGCTGGTGGCATTGGCGGACTTGATGCCGTCGACGATGTCGCTTTCAAAGCAGAGGCGGTCGACCAGATGGCGGTTGAGGGCGTCGTCGGCCAGCATGGCAGAGAGGCTGTCGGCCATGTTGTTGAGCTGCTTGACGCTGATATGGCGGCTTTGGGCGATGGCGTTAACGGCGTGGTTCCAGATGCTGTTGATGTAGTCGTGGATTTGCTGGCGGTTCGATTCGCTCATGTGGTCCATGGTGAATTGTTCGCCGGCGCTTTTAAAGGCGTTGCTTTTGGGGCGGACGAGGGTCATTTTGACCGCCAGGCGGTCGAGCATCTCCTTGAAGAACATGGTCTCGGCGCCGATGCCACGGAACTCCACCATGCCGGAGGGGTTGAGGAAGAGGCTGTCGGACACGGAGGCCAGGAAGTAGCCCTGCTGGGAGTAGATGTCGGCATAGGAGTAGATGGGTTTGCCGCTTTTGGCGAAGTCGGCCAGGGCCTGACGCAGTTCCTCGCTTTTGCCCCAGGAGAGGGAGGAGCCGGTGCCCATATAGAGATAGAGGCCGTCGATGCGTTTGTCGGAGGCGGCCTGGTTGATGGAACGCAGGAGGTCGTTGAAGCCCCATTCGGTGGTTTGCGACATCAGCTGGTTGAGTTCGCTGGGAGCTCGTTCGGAGAAGGACTGGGTGAGGTCGATTTTAAGGAAGGAATGGTCGGAGACGATGGCCTTTTCGGTCGAATTGATGGAGCCGATGATGCCAAACAGCATGAGCAGTTTGAAGAGTCCGATGAGCACTAGGGTGATGAGCGAGCCGACGGCGGATGCCAGCATGATTTTACCAAAAGAGGGATGGTTTTTCGCCCTGGAGAGATTGCGTGTCTGGTTGGGGTCTGTGTTGTTCATGGTGAATGACGGGTGAACTATAAGTAGTTTTCTATTATCAAGAGTTAACGAAAAACTCGCTGTTTTATTTTTTATCTATGTAAAATATTATCCCTTTTTCCGCGTTACGGAGGAAAAAATGAGAAAAACAAGATGAAGAAAACGCTCTGCTTAATGTTTTTGACGCTATGTTGCGGCATGGCGGTGATGGCACAGACGTCTGACGTGAAAGAGAAGTCGGGCCGCCGTCTTTTCAAGAAAACCGTGAAGACCGATACGGTGGTGAACGACCATTTCCGCCGTTTGCAACAGGTGAGCGACCTGATTGAGCAAAAATATGTAGAAACGCCGGATTACCAGCGTATAACCGAGAAGGGAGTGACTGCGATGCTGTCCGAGTTGGACCCCCACAGCGTCTATATCGCCGCCAAGGACGTGCAGCGCAGCAACGAGGGTTTGCAAGCCAATTTTGAGGGCGTGGGCATCGCTTTTCAGATAGTCGACGACACGATTTCGGTGACCGACGTCATCGCCGGCGGCCCCTGCGAGAAGGTGGGCATGATGATAGGCGACAAGCTGCTGAAAATCGACGATACGCTGGCGACCTATAAAGGCGTCAACAACAGCTTTGTTTTCAACCATCTGCGCGGACCTCGCGGCACCAAGGTGGTGCTGACCGTGCATCGTCAGGGCGAGGCGACGCCGTTGGTGTTCAACATTGTCCGCGACAAGATTCCGCTGCACTCGATAGACACCTATTTCATGCTTGACGAGGAGGTGGGGTACATACGGCTGACCCGTTTTGCCCGCACGTCGCACACCGAGTTGCGTGCCGCCATCCGCGAACTGAAAGGGAAGGGGATGAAAAGGCTGATTTTTGACCTGCGCGGCAACAGCGGCGGATTTCTGGACATCGCCTTCGGAATTGCCAACGAATTTTTGGATGCCGGCAAGCTGATTGTCTATACGAAAGGCGATAAATCGCCCCGACGCGACTACCGTTCGCGCAGAGGCGGCACATTCACCGACGGCGCGCTTGTGGTGATGATTGACGAATACTCGGCATCGGCATCGGAGATTGTGTCGGGAGCCGTGCAGGATTGGGACCGCGGCACGCTGGTGGGCCGACGTTCGTTCGGTAAAGGCTTGGTGCAGCAGATGATGGAGCTGTACGATGGCGCCCAGATACGACTCACCACGGCACGCTACTACACCCCCTCGGGACGATGCATACAGAAACCTTATGACGAAGGCACGGACGCCTACCATATGGACCTTCGCAAACGCTACGAACACAACGAGATGGTTAACGCCGATTCTGTCAGTTTTCCCGATTCGCTCAAGTTTGAGACGGCCAGCGGACGTGTGGTTTACGGCGGAGGCGGCATCATGCCCGATGTCTTTGTGCCGATGGATACCATCCGATTGTCGGATTACTTCATTTCGCTGCGTTCGGCAGGCGTGCTGAACACCTTCGCGCTCCAATGGGCCGACCAGCACCGGAATGACGCCCAATACGCCACGTTTGACGATTTTCTGGCCCATTACGATTCCGCCGCGGTGGTGCAGTCGTTTGTCAGCTACGCCGACAGCAAGCACATAGCGCGCGAAGACGTGAAAGGCGAGTGGGTGGCATCGTGGATGAACGACCTGACCCGCAAGGCGGTGGCCGACACCAGCCACAGCATACATGCCAACAGCTATGAGGACTACATGGAGCAGCTCTTCAGCCAGCAGTCGTATCGTGAGAGCCTGTTGCAGAAAGCCCAGTCGGAAGACCGCCGTCGCGCGCGCATCAACGAGCATAGCGACATTTATATGGGTTACCTTATCAAGGCTTTGATTGCCCGAAATCTGTTTGGCAGCGAGTATTACTACCGCGTGATGAAGGACGAGGACGAGGCTTTGAAGACGGCGCTGAAGACCGTCAAGAAACTCTGAAAGAAGCGAAGGACAGTAGCGCTGGAAAGAGATAGCTGAAATACAATAAAATAGTCGTCGATATGAAGAAGGCACACAGACGAAAAGTCAATCTGCCCGTTGTGGCGGTGGTGACGCTGCTTTGTGCGGCCGGGCTGACGCTGTTCTTCCTTTTTTGGGAGCCCGATGAGACACCTGTGGCCCCACCGCCGCCGATCGAAAAGGACGACTTTGACGCGAAGGCCTATTACAACGCTTTGGCCGACGACTTTTTGCGGTCGCTGCCCGACGACAAGGTGCCGATGGTGCGACTGATAGACGACACAAACCACTACATCTTCTACTACGAGAAGAGCAGTACGCCCTCGTGCTACGTGTACGACCTGGAACGCCACACCACCTCGGTGCTTTTCGGCGGAGAGAATGGGTTTTATATTGACACCAAGTTGTTGATTGTCGGTGCTATAGAGGATTGGAAGTTGGCTGGACGCCTGCTGGTTTTCGTGGCCCGCAACAGGGCGCCCGAACGACGCTACCCAACGGCGACGGTGACCTTCTATGCCGACATCTACACCCGACAGCTAACATTGGTTGACTATGGAGCCAATGCCTACTTCCCCGACGACAGCCATGTGGTGATTTACAAGGCCAAATTCCTCTATAGCGGCATGTTCGCTCCGGACGATTTCTATGCCAAAACGCCGGTCAGTTACAGATTGTTTTAGGGTGGGGTCCTAACAGGGTCCTAACAGAGACTTACCAGGGACCTTAAAGACCTTAAGGACCTAAGGTCTTACCAGGGACTTACCAGGGACTTACCAGAGACCTGACAGGGTCCTACAAGGGTCCTACAAGGGTCCTAACAGGGTCCTACAAGGGTCCTAACAGGGTCCTACCGAAGTCATACTGGAATTTTGGTGGGTGGCTTTTTTGGGGGTACAAAACAGATTTCTTTTTGCGATTTGCTTTTTTTACGTATATTTGCATTTTTGCATAATTCACTTTATCGTCGCAATCTTATTGTCTGATAGTGAGATAAAGCTTTTGTTTGTATATATTATAATATGGGAATAACAGATAATTCAGAAAAAATCAAAGTTCATGTTTCGTCGGAAATAGGACGACTGAGAGCCGTGTTGCTTCACCGTCCGGGCGTGGAGATTGAACGCATGACACCTCAAAATGCAGCCGAAGCACTTTATAGTGACATACTTAACAAACCGATTGTTGACGAGGAATACCGTTGTTTTTCGGGTGTGTTTGAGCGCTTTACGAAGGTTTACTATGTGGCCGACCTGCTGGCCGACCTGCTGAAGGACGACGAGACCTGCAGCACGCTGGTGCTGGAGAGCTGCCGTGCCGAGGGTTGCGAATATCTCTTTGACGAACTGATGTCGCACGACCCCGACACGTTGGCACGTGAACTGATTGAAGGCGTTCCCTACAAGGAAGGCCGCGACCCTAATCGCTATGCTGAGCGCCGCTACGTGCTGCGTCCGCTATACAACCTCTTTTTCACTCGTGACGCTTCGTCGTCGGTATACGACCGCGTGTTGGTGAACTCCATGTCGTTTGATGTACGCAAGCGTGAGAACCTCATCTACAAGACGATATTTGAGCAGTACTTTGGCTGTGAGACCATCAACGCCCAGACGTGGAACAAGAAGGCCCACACCGAGGGCGGCGACGTGCAGATAGGCCGTAACGACCTGCTGTGCATCGGCGAAGGCATACGTACCGACGCCAAAGGCATCGAGTTTTTGGCCCACACGTTCCAGGACCGTCCCAAATTCAACATCATTGTCCAGCAGCTGCCCCATACGCCGGAATCGTTCATCCATCTTGACATGGTGTACACCTTTTTGGACCGTGACCGCTGCATGATGTACGAGCCGATGCTGCGCAAGACGGCCGAATTTGCCGGCAAGGCGACCACGTGGATTGAGATTGACAACGGCAAAATCAAGCATCACGACTGCAAGAACATGCTTGAGGCGCTGAAACATGTGGGAATCGACATGGAGCCGGTGTTCTGCGGAGGCGACGACCTGTGGATGCAGCAGCGCGAACAATGGCACAGCGGCGCCAACTTCTTTGCGCTGGCACCGGGCAAAATCATCGGCTACCGACGCAACAGCCATACCATCGACGCCCTCGACAAGGCCGGTTTTGCGGTGCTGAAAGCCGAGGAAGTGGCTTCGGGCAAAGTCAATATCGACGACTACAACCGCTGTGTGGTCACCTTTGCGGCCAGCGAGCTGCCCCGTGCCGGTGGCGGCGCCCGCTGCATGACCATGCCCATCTGCCGCGACGAGGTGGAATGGTAGGCGACGAACTTATTGAGGAAAATTAATTCTAAAAATCCATGGATAAAACATTGAAAAAGTATCATTTGATGAACAACGCGCTGGGATGGTTGATCGGAATCATCGCCTGCGTTGTCTACATCATGACCGCCGAAGCCACCGCCTCGTGGTGGGATTGCGGCGAGTACACAGCCACGGCAGTCAAATTGCAAGTGGGACACCCTCCGGGAGCCCCGACGTTCCAGGTGTTCGGACGACTGTTCTCGATGTTCACCACGCCCGAAAACGCGGCGTTTGCCGTCAACGTGATGTCGGCGATGGCCAGCGGTTTGGGCATCATGTTCCTCTTCTGGACGATCACCCTGTTGGGCAAGAAGTTGCTGAAGACGGAGGAGCTGGCATTGAACAACAGTAAAGTGTGGGCGGTTTTCGCATCGGGCGTAGTAGGTGCATTGGCCTACACCTTCAGCGACACCTATTGGTTCTCGGCAGTTGAGAGCGAGGTTTACGCCATGTCGTCGTTCTTTACGGCGGTGGTGTTCTGGGCCATTCTGAAATGGGAGGAGCAGGCCGACGACCCGCATTCGCTGCGCTGGCTGGTGCTGGTGTGTTTCCTGGTGGGTATTGCCATCGGAGTGCACCTGCTTAACCTGCTGACCATACCGGCCATAGTGTATGTGGTCTATTTCAAGAAATTCCAGCAGTCGACTAAAGGCTTCATTCTCAGCGGTGTCATTTCGCTGTTTATCCTTGCTGTCATCCTGTGGGGCATCATTCCCGGCATAGTGAACCTTTCGTGCGATTTCGACGTGTTCTTTGTCAACAAGTTGCACATGGGCTTCAATACCGGTACGGTGGTGTTCTTCCTGCTGGTGGCCGTGTTTGTGCTGTGGGGCCTTTGGAACAATTCGCACCTGAAGCGTCCCGGCAAGACGGTCAATATCATTGTGCTGGCGGTGGTGTTCCTGCTGCTGGTTGTGGCCAAGGTCGGCGCCCAAAACGCCAGCGTGGGCTTCTTCTTTGTGCTGTGCCTGTTGGGTGTGGCCTCGTACTACATCATCAAGAGCAAGAACCGTCAGGTGATCAACGCCGCATTGCTGGGCTTCACATTGCTGGTGATCGGCTATTCCACGTTCTTTATTCTGGTGATACGTGCCAACACCAATACGCCGCTCAATGAGAATGCGCCGAAAGACGCTGTGGCCATGCGCGCCTATCTGGGACGTGAGCAGTACGGCGAAACGCCTTTCCTGACAGGTCCTTACTACACGGCCGGCAACCCGGTTGCGTCGGAGAACGACTATGCCAAATATGTCCGCACGACGGACTATTTGGGACGTGACTACTACAAGGTCGGCGCCTATGCCCAGAAATACACCTATGACAAGTCGCACACGGGCTTCTTCCCCAGAATGTACAGCCCCGACGAGGGACGCAAGCATCCCACCTACTACAAGTATTGGGCAGGCGAGCCGCCGATGGGCGGGAAACCCACCTTTGCGCAGAATATGACCTTCTTCCACCGTTACCAGATGGGATGGATGTACTGGCGCTACTTCATGTGGAATTTTGCCGGACGCCAGAACGACATCCAGGGTCACCATTTTGACGACAACGTGTTCGAGTATGCCGATGCCGCCGGCAACCGCCAGCGCAAGCACGAGGCCTCGGTCAACTACACCGACGGCAACTGGATAAGCGGTATCGACTTTGTGGACGAACACCGACTGGGTCCGCAGGAGAACCTGCCGGACGACCTGGCCAACAACAAGGCCCGCAACAAATATTATATGTTGCCCCTGCTGTTGGGTATGCTCGGCCTGATATACCATTGCATCAAGAACCGCAAGGACGCCTTTGTGGTCTTCCTGATGTTCTTCATGACCGGTTTGGCTATCGCCATCTACCTGAACATGCCGCCGTGCCAGCCGCGTGAACGTGACTACGCTTTTGTGGGTTCGTTCTATTTCTTTGCGGTGTGGATAGGATTGGGCGTGTATGCCCTCTACGACTGGCTGTCGACCCAATTCGAGAAGAAGGAGCGTAACAACTACCTGATTGCTGGAGCCGCCTGCCTGGTGATGGGATTCCTGTTCAATGGCGCGTGGTTCATCCTGGCGATGATAGGTGCTGCGCTGATTATTGTCTCGGTGGTGCGGCTGCCGCGAAGTGTGGCGTTGCCGTTGGCCTTTGTGCTCACCATGTCGGTGCCGGTCATTATGGGTGCCGAGAACTGGGACGACCACGACCGTTCGCAGAAGACGGCTGCGCGCGACTTTGCACGCAACTATCTGAATTCGATGAACAAGAATGGCGTGCTGATTACGTTTGGCGACAACGACACCTTCCCGTTGTGGTATGCCCAGGAAGTGGAGGAATGCCGTACCGATGTGCGCATTCTCAACTACACCCTTTCGGGCATGCATTGGTATGTGGAACAGCTGTACAACAAGCTGTACGAGTCGGATGCGCTGCCCTTCACGTTCCCCAAAGAAATGTATGGTTTGGGACATGAAATCTTCGTGCTTGACCCCAACGGACAACGTATGGAGGTGACGGAGGCTTTGAAGACGGTACTTGCCAACCGCGACCGCTACGTGCGCAAGGACAACCGTTCGGACAGCATCATCTACCTGCCCACCAACAAGTTCCAGATCACTCTCGACAAGCAGAAACTGGTGGCCAACGGCATTATCGACGCCGCCCAGGCCGACACGATACCCAATGTCATCGCGTTTGACGTCAACGTGAGCCGCGGCTACTTGATGCGCAACGAGATGATGATGCTTGACTTCTTGGGGACCAACCGCTTCGAGCGTACGGTATGCATCATGAATGTGAGCTATATCGCCAACGTGTTCCCGGTGGTGGATCACTACAGCATAGACGACGGCATGCTCTCGATGCTGGTGCCCTATCCGGTTACCGGTGGCGGGCTCTTCCATTACACGGAGCGCACCAAGGATTACTTCCTGAAAGGAGTGCGCCAGGAGGACGGCAGCTACGAACCCTTGAGATGGGGTAACCTGAACAAGGACATCTATGTGGATCCCGTCAGCGAGAATATGGCCGTTGTGCAGCGCCAGACGTTCACCATGCTGGCTTATCAGCAGGTGACGAAGGGCGACACGGCCACAGCCAAGCAGCTGATGGAGCAGAGCCGCACGTTCTTCCCGCAGAAGAATTTCCCCAGCAACCGTTTTTCGATGACGGCCCTCTACCTCTATGCCATGATAGGCGACGAGGTGAACGCCTACGAAACGATGTGCAATATCTTCAAGTACTACCACCAGCGCCTGGTGTATGCCAAGCAGTTCCAAGGCGACAAGGCCATGGGCATGCGCCGCATGATGGACGACTGCTACAATACCCTCTACCAGCTGTTGCAATGCCGCCAACGTATGGCCTTCTATAACCCATTTACGGGACGTGACGAGGGCTTGCGGCTGACCGAAGCCGGCGAGAAGGCATTTATAGCCGCTGGCAAGGACAATGCCGCACGGCTGAAGGAAATCGACAATTTCATTGCCAGCCCTGCCTATCAGGAAGTGATGATGGCATTGGCCAGCAGAAGATAGCCGACAGAAGACCGGATGACAATCCGGACACGCTTTGCAGGAGCGGCTTCCACGATTGGTGGGAGCCGCTTCTGCTTTTATATGTGTGGGGAGATGGATGGACGTTTGATGGGAGGGGAGGTGGGGATATGATGGGAGAGTGGGTTGGAGGGGGGGGGAGAGACGATTTTTTCCCTTAATCGGCGGAAATTGAAATTCTTTTCGTATTTTTGCAAAAAATTATAACGTCCCATGAAATCAAAAAAGCCGGTGAAGAAAGTCAGAAAAATTACGGTTTCACTCTGCGAGCGTGATTTTGAGAAGATAACGGAATTGGCTCGCCAGCAGAATGTTGTGCGGCCGTTGGTGGCCAAAAGGTTGCTGCATGAACAGCTGGCGACCATAGAGATTGCCAAGCGCCAGAGCGACAGCAAAAACCAACTGGGGCTTTTCGATTCTTTGCAAATCAATATTTTCAACGAGACTTCGAAGACAGAGGAGTGAACTTTAATCTGATTCTGTTTGGAGTTTCAATTTTTTTGTGTAACTTTGCTTGCTAATAACTGAAAAGAGTAATAGAATAAAACAACTGATAATGATGCGATTGAAGATAATTCCCATGCTGCTGGCCGTGATGGCTTTCATGGCGGCAAGCTGTTCTTCTGCAGAAAAGGAGGAGGTCGATTCCGGTAAAATCATCATCGGGCACGTGACCGACTCGCACACATGGCACATACTTGACTACAAATCGTCGGACGGCACGGAGCATCCGGTGGCCATCAATCTTCCGATAATCCTGATTGACGACGGCCATTTGGAAGTGTTCTCTTCCAAGCAGTTCCATCATGGCCACGCCATCTATAAGGGCAAGAAACACAGCTATGCCCTGGTGGGTGGAGGATTGGAGAAGGAGGAGATTGTTTGTGTGGCGGAAGATGGCGCTGAGGTGGCTTCCGAGGACGCTACGGAGGTCTCTTCTGAGGTTGCTACGGAGGTTTCTTCCGAGGTTACTGCTGAGGGCGAACCGCAAACGATTGTGGTGGGGGAGAAGGTCTACACGCTGTTGACGGATGGCGAGGGCAAGGTGCTCAAGCCGGTCGACATCTCCATCACGAAGACGGCGGCGGCCATCATGATTGCTGTGGCGCTGCTGATTGTCATAGTGATAGCATCGGCGCGGAAATATAAGGTGCGTGGTGTCACGACGGCTCCTCACGGCATGCAGTCGCTTGTGGAGCTGCTGGTGCTGCATGTGCGCGACGGCATTGTGGCGCCCATTCTGGGACACAACACCAACCGCTTCTTGCCGTATCTGCTGACGCTCTTCTTCTTCATCTTCTTCTGCAACATATTGGGACTGATTCCCATTTTCCCAGCGGGCGCCAATATCACGGGCAACATTGCCGTGACAGCCATCTTGGCGCTGATCACTTTCTTCATCACAAACCTGAAGGGCAACAAGCACTATTGGAAGGATATCTTCAACACGCCCGGTGTGCCTGCCTGGCTGAAGATTTTCCCGCTGATGCCGCTGGTTGAGCTGGTGGGCGTTTTCACCAAGCCCATCGTGCTGATGATCCGACTTTTTGCCAATATGACCGCCGGGCATATCGTCATCCTAGGCTTTGTGGTCATCATCTTCATTCTCAGCAACAGCCTTGGAATGGCAGTAGGCGGCGCGGTGTCGGTTGTCTCCGTTGTCTTCGCTGTCTTCATCAGCTTGCTGGAATGCCTGGTGGCATATATCCAGGCGTTTGTCTTCACGATGCTTTCGGCCCTCTACATCAGCATGGCCGTTGAGGAGCCCGAGGAGGCATAACTGTTAGAAACCCATTAAACCCCCATAAAATGAAATCAATAAAAGACATCAATTTCAAAGGCCGTAAGGTGCTGCTTCGAGTGGACTTCAATGTGCCTGTGGACGACAATAAGAACATTACCGACGACACCCGCATGCGCGAGTCGATGCCGACCATCAACAAGCTGCTTGCCGATGGTGCAGCCATCATCATCATGGCGCATTTCGGTCGTCCGAAGAAAGGCGGTTTCGAACCCGAACTGACGTTGGCACCTGTGGCCAAACACCTTGAGGAGCTGTCGGGACGCACGGTGAAGTTCACGCAGGCCCTTCTTGGCAGCGGCGAACCCGAAGCCCTTGCAGCCGGCCTGAAAGACGGCGAAATACTGCTGCTGGAGAATATCCGCTTCTATCCGGGCGAAACCAAGGGCGACGAAGCCCTTGCGGAACAGCTTTCGAAACTGGGCGACTGCTACATCAACGACGCTTTCGGCGCTGCACATCGTGAGCACAGCTCCACGGCTGTCATCGCCAAGTTCTTCCCCAACGACAAATACTTCGGCTTCCTGATGGAGAACGAGGTGCGCAACCTTGAGAAGCTGATGCAGAACCCGCCGCGACCCTTCACCGCCATCATCGGTGGCAGCAAGGTGAGCAGCAAGATCGGCATCCTTGAGAACCTGCTTGACAAGGTCGACAATATGATCATCATCGGTGGTATGCGCTACACCTTCACCAAGGCCCTGGGCGGCAAGATCGGCAACTCGATTTGCGAGGACGACAAGCTTGACCTGGCCAAAGAGCTGATGCGCCGCATGGATGAGAAGGGCGTGAAGTACTACCTGCCCGTAGACAGCGTGATTGGCGACAAGTTCGGCAACGATGCCAATACGCAGATTGTGCCCAGCGGCGAGGTTCCCGACGGCTGGGAGAGCATGGATTGCGGTCCCGAGAGCTGCAAGGCCATCCGCGACATCATCTTGGGCAGCAAGACCATCCTCTGGAACGGACCTGCCGGTGTGTTCGAACTCGACACCTTCGCCAAGGGCACGCGCGACATCGCCCAGAGCGTTGCTGACGCTTGCAAGCAGGGCTGCTTTGCCGCCGTGGGCGGTGGTGACAGCGTGGCTGCCGTGAAGCAGATGCACCTGGCCGACCAGATGAGCTACGTCAGCACCGGTGGCGGCGCCATGCTCGAATACCTTGAAGGCAAGGTCCTTCCCGGTATCAAGGCTATCCAGGACTAATGCTTATTGACCCTTAATCCATTTCGAAGAGCAGCCCATGTGCGGCTGCTCTTTGAGAATGGAGCTCGCCCTAATTCGGCAAGAATAGTGGCACCAGTCACCCTTTCTTGGAAGGGTCAGGTCATTATCATCATCATGTTATGACACCAACAAAAGTTTTTGTTTTCTTTATAATTGATTACCTATGAAAGCAATGAAACAATTTTTCTTTCTTTGTGTGGTGGCGCTGAGTTGCGTTTTTGCCGCCTGCGAACCGGATGAGGATACGCCCAATGACGCCAACGAGCTGACGGTGTCGCAAGTGGTAGGCACCTGGCAGTCGAACCATGTGCAAATCAACGCTGAAGATGCCCCCATCGAGATAAGCATTACCATAAATGAAGACGGCACGGGATACATCAACGACCCGAGCGAAGCGTTCCACTACACCCTTAGTGGCATGAATGTGGTGGTCACCCCTCAGAACGGCAATGTCACCTTGACCTTCACCGTCGAGTCGATTACCGAAACCGAGATGGTGCTGAGCGGCAGCGCCATTCCCGGAACCGACCAGGTTGTTTCCTTCAAGGGCTGGTTCACCAAGGTGAACGGCAACGTGCCGGACGACAACCCCGGCAACCTCGGCATCAGCGCCCCCCAAGTGGTTCAAATCACGGCGCATACGATGACCATCACTTCGCATCTTACCGGTGATGTGGAAAACTACCTGTCGCAATATCCCGAGCACACCTGCGGCTACATCTGGTGCCCTCAAAGCGAGGGACTTCCGACGATGAACAGCAATGTGGTGACCGCCGAAGGAGACAACCTGACGGTGACCATCGGCAACCTTGAGGAGCTTTCGGGTTATCACGTATGCGCATGGTTGAAACTCACGCCTAACAGCACCCCTATCATCAGCGATTACCGCATCTTTCTGACCGAGCAGGACAACACACCCGAATGGGTCGACCTCGGCCTTCCCAGCGGCCTGCTGTGGGCAAACCACAACTTGGGAGCAAACACACCCTATGAGCACGGCTTCTACTATGCCTGGGGCGAGACATCGCCAAAGAGCGACTACAGTAGTGGAACGTACATCTATACCCACGGAGATTCGCAGGACGTCACCAAATACTGCAGAAGAGAAGAAGACGGCTGGAACGGATACACCGACAACAGGAGCGTGCTTGAGCCTGGTGACGATGCCGCCACGGTCAATCTGGGCAACGGAGCGCGCACACCTACTGTTGAAGAATGGGAAGAGCTGATGGACAACACCACCGCCGAGTGGCAGGTGATTTCAACCGACGGTCAAAATGTCATCTATGGAATCACACTTACTGCCAGTAACGGCAACAGTATTTTCCTGCCAGTTACAGGCGAAAAGGTTGGCACAACAATCATGGAGAACCATGAAGGTAGCTATTGGTCCTCGACGCTTGCCCAGTATAACACGTCGTATCACGCAGAGATGTTCAATTTTTGGTCATCTAATGGCGCTCAAGTGGGGATTTCGGCAAGACCCCGCCCCACAGGCCTTGCCATCCGTGCGGTGCATGCCGGCCAGTAATTGACGCCGAGTCCATAACGTGGAATTCCATTCGGAAAAAATGAAAAAAAACCGTACAACAATACTGCTGTTCAGACGGTTCGAAATGGTAGCAGTAGGATTATGGTTGCTTGCGGGCAACCAGTTCCTGCTGCTTCATTTTAACGATAAGGGGCATCTCTGAAAAAACTAAAAGAAGACTATGGGACATTTTTTGCCGATTACGTTGGAGGAGGTGAAGCGGCTGGGGTGGTCGCAGGTGGATGTGGTGCTGGTGACGGGAGACGCTTATGTGGACCATCCGTCGTTCGGCACCGCCGTCATCGGGCGGACGCTGGAGGCGGCGGGGTACCATGTGGCCATCATACCGCAGCCGAACTGGCGGGACGATTTGCGCGATTTCAGGAAGTTCGGTCGTCCGCGGCTGTTCTTTGGGGTGACGAGCGGGGCGATGGATTCGATGGTGAACCACTACACGGCGGCACGGCGGTTGCGTCACGACGACGCCTATACGCCAGGTGGCGAGGCCGGATTCAGGCCTGACCGGGCGACGTATGTGTATGCGCGGATATTGAAACAGATATACCCCGATGTGCCGGTGGTGATGGCTGGAATAGAGGCCTCGATGCGAAGGCTGGCGCACTATGACTACTGGGACGACAAGCTGTTCCCGTCGATACTGATGGACACGCCGGCGGACCTGCTGAACTATGGGATGGGAGAGAAGACGACGCTGAAGATAGCCCGATTGTTGGACGAGGGGAAGGGGATAGCGGCCTGCAGGGAATTGCCGCAGGTGGCGTACAAGGTGCGGCGCGACGAGGTGGGAGACAAGAGCGGGAGCATAGAGCTGCATTCGTTTGAGGAGTGCCAGAAGAGCAAGCGCATGGAGGCGGAGAATTACCATATCATAGAGCGGGAGAGCAACAAGATAGAGGCGTCGCGGCTGTTGCAGGCCCATGGGGACAGCTATGTGGTGGTGAATCCGCCCGAGCCGCCCATGACCACCGAGGAAATCGACGCCAGTTTTGATTTGCCGTACCTGCGGCTGCCGCATCCGAAATACAAAAAGCGCGGGCCGATACCGGCATTTGAGATGATCAAGAACTCGGTCAACATCCATCGCGGCTGTTTTGGCGGCTGTTCGTTCTGCACCATATCGGCCCATCAGGGCAAGCAGATCGCCAGTCGGAGCGAGCGTTCGATTATGGCCGAGGTGGAGCTGCTGACAAGGCAGGAGTACTTCCACGGGGTGATAACCGACCTGGGCGGGCCGTCGGCCAACATGTACCGCATGGGCGGGAAAGACAAGACGTTGTGCCAGCGGTGTGCGCGCTACAGCTGCATACAACCCACGATGTGCAAGAACCTGGACGGCGACCATCGCCCGCTGGTGGCGCTGTACCGGAAGGCGGCGGGCGTGGCCGGGGTGAAGCACATCTACATAGGCAGCGGCATACGGTGCGACCTTTTCACGAAAGACAACTACGGGTGGGAATATTTCGGCGAGGTGGTGCGGCACCACGTGAGCGGACGGTTGAAGGTGGCGCCGGAGCACACGAGTGCGGCGGTGCTGAAGCTGATGCGGAAGCCCACGTTCGAGTTGTTCAGAGAGACGAAGCAGCGGTTTGACGAGATATGCCGACAGGCGGGGTTGCGATACCAGCTGATACCCTATTTCATCAGCAGCCATCCCGGCTGCAGGCTGCAGGACATGGCCGAATTGGCGGTGCAGATGCAGCGGATGGGTTACCGGCTGGAGCAGATACAGGATTTCACGCCCACGCCGATGACGCTGTCGACGGAGATGTACTATACCGGCATCAACCCCGAGACGATGGAGCCCGTATACGTGGCGCGGCACCCCAACGAGAAGAAGGAGCAGAACATGCTCTTTTTCTACTACAAGCGGGAGATGCAGCCCAAGATACGGCAGGCGCTGCGCAACGCCCATTTGGAGCGGTATATCAAGATGCTGAAGTTGTGAGGGCGCAGGGAGCCGACCATCACGTAGACAACCTTCAAAAAAAACAGCATCGAGTAAACTATTTTCAAAACAGACAATTGAAACCAAACAACCAACAAGAGTTATGACATTACATATTTTTGCTTCCCGACTGGTGTTTGCCCTGGTTTGCGGCATACTGATAGGTCTTGAACGGCAGCTGCGTCAGCGTAGTGCGGGCCTAACCACCAACTCGCTCGTTTCGGTGGGAGCCTGCATCTTTATCCTTATCTCGGAGACGGTTATCTCCAATGCCATTGCCGATGGCGGACTGGTCAACAACGACAACCTTCGTGTTCTGGCACAAATCGTTACCGGTATCGGCTTCCTCGGCGCCGGTGTGATACTGCGCGACGGTTTCACCATCCACGGTCTCAACTCCGCGGCCACGCTATGGTGCTCAGCAGCTGTCGGTTCGCTTTGCGGCTATGGATTCTGGCACGAGGCCATCATTGCCGTGTCGGTGATATTGTTCATCAACTGGGTGCTGAAGTTTATAGAGCATTATCTGGAGAATCATCAGAAAGACAATCCGATGGCAGACCCGTATGACAAGAGGGAGAAGGTGGAGACGGGTAAGGACGAGCAACGGGCACGGTAGGCGGCTCGGGGGCGGAAGAGATGAGGGGATAGGCGAATGACGATTGGGTTGAGAAGTCGGGCATGCATGAGCGCCCAATGGAAAAAAGTGCATGGGTACGCAACGAAATATAATTTTTTTGTGTCTTATTGGTTATAAGCAATAAATTGTCGGTTAAAGATATAAGATAATAGATGATAAAAAGACGGTAAGAAGCGAGCGTTGGGACAATAGGACGAAAGGAATATGTAAAAAAAAAAAGATATTGTGAGGCAAAAGCAACTATATGGTCGTTTCCGCATAACAGGTTCAAGGGGCTTGACGGGCTTGACGGGTTCGGAGGGTTCGCTGGGCTTGCTGGACGTGGTGTGTCGTGTGGTGGCGATTGTATGTTTGGTTTGCTTTTTGGCGCTGGGAGCGGAGTTGCGGTCGCAGACGGTGGTGATGCCGGTAAGCGGACATGGCGACACGACGATGAGCTATGCCGAAGTGTATGACGACGGAGGGCCGAACGGCGCCTATTCCAACTATTGCAACAGCAGTTACACTTTTCATACGGTGCATCCGCAAGGGCGGTACAAGATACAGATTGTCAGCCAGCTGACCCATTTGCCAGGCAATGCGTTGCTACAGGTGAGGGATGGTGCCGCGACGAACAGCATCGTGCTGCGGTCGTCGCCCCCGTCGATAAACGAGACCTTTTACAGCAGCAGCAATGCGGTGACCCTCACGTTCACGGCCGACGACGATTTCCCGACGGAGGGCTTTGAGGTGATACTGTGCGAATATGACAATCCGATGCCGGAGGGCTTTGCGGGAATCTATTTGGACAGCAACACCTACCGGATATGTTGGGAGAACAGCGATCCGCCGGTGACGTGGGTGGTGGATTATGCTATTGTGGAGCAAGGCGTGTCGTTGGGCAGTTTTTTTGCGGACAGCAGTAATTTCGACGTGATAGTAACCGATTCGACGTGTCTTACGTTTTATGATATCCCAGTGGGGCACAGGTTGGTGTACCGCATCAATCCGGTTTTTTATAGTGCCAGTTCGATATGTCCGCGCACGTTTGCCGGCCAGGCGCAGCCCTACGAGCCCCCGTATGAGTGCCCCTGCGTGATGCCGGGGAATGTCAGCTTAGAGCTGTTGGCCGACAGCGTCGTGATTCGATGGACGGGCGACGATACGGTCAGTTTCTGGCATCTGTATTGCGAATATTATCTTATTGACACCCTGTTGGACGGCAGCGTGCACGAATACGTGATGCCATACGATTATCCGTGTTTTGTGACCTCGGTGTTCCTTAACGGCAACTGCTTGACGCAGCTGTGCAACGGCGTTTACGCCTCGTTGCCTATAGGCGGCTGTACGTTGACGGTGGGCTACATAGAGCGGGTGGCGACGACGGGCCATTCTGTGACCCTGAGGTGGAACGCCCCGACAGACCCCCAGGCACGCTACCTGCTTTATTACAGGCGGCAGGGACAGCCTGAGGGTGCCAATGTGCTGGTGGACACCCTTGCGTACGAGGAGACGACCTATACGGTTGAGGGGCTGCAGCCCCATACGTATTATGTGTTCACCGTCAAGGTGTTGTGTGCGGACGGGAGCGAAGGCTGCTATGCGACGACGGGGACGATCAGCACCACGCTGGACAACTGCATCGACTTCATCAATTTCTTCGACCTGGAGCATGTGCATTGCATGACGGGAACATACAGCCATCCCAGTGCCTACACCGGCAGGGATTTCAATCGGCATGTGGCCATTGTCGACACAACGATGTATGACGCCAATACGGGCAACCTGCTGCGCTGCATACCGCCTGGAGAGGAAGCCTCGTTCCGGTTGGGCGACGACGACATCGGGGCGCAGGGAGAGTCGGTCACGTACGACTATGTGGTGGACAGCTTGGACAAGGACATGCTGGTGTTGAAATATGCCGTGGTGATGCAGAATTCGAACCATTCGAGCATCAACCAGCCCCATGTGACGCTGGAGATATTGGACAATATGGGGATGCTCATAGACACCATGTGCTGCTATGCCAATTTCTATGCGGCGGGCGATTTGGGGTGGAACAGCGTGCCGGGCACCAACATCATCTGGAAGGACTGGACGACCGTAGGCATCGACATAGCCCCCTATCACGGCCAGCAGATCAAGATACGGTTCACGACCACCGACTGCGCTGACGGAGGCCATTTCGGGTACGCCTATTTCAATATCCGATGTGACAGCAAGCAGATAGACCTGGTGAACCTGTGCGACGGCGAGGACTCCATCAACCTGCGGGCTCCGTTGGGTTTTGTGTACCGATGGACGCGAGGGGATGACACCACGACTTTTTCGACCGCCAACGAGATACGGGTGCCCGCCGACGAGACGCACTACCACTGCCATGTGACGTTCATCGGCAATCCGGCTTGTTCGTTCACGCTGCATTCGATAGCCGTGCTGCCGGTGCTGAATGCCGACATCTATTATGAGATAGACACCTGCGCGCAGCAGTTGCGGCTCTATTCGAACAGCAAGATACTTATAGACGAGGAATACCTGCCCTATGTGCATCAGACGATAGAGAACCAGACGTGGATAGTGAACGGCGACACGCTGAGAGGCGATTCGGTGGTGGTGGATATAGAGGCCAATGGGGTGAACGCCATACAGTTCAGCTGCAACCTGACGAAGTCGAGCTGTGGGGACACGGTGGTTGACTCGGTGCTGATAGCGATAGACCATCGGCGAAGAATAGAGGGGCCGGCGGTGGTGTGCCAAGGCGACACGGTGACGCTGACGGCGGTGCCCGTCGAGTTGGAGCACGCCACAGTGGAGTGGGACGACGGCAGCACGATGGCCGAGCGGACGTTGGTGGTGGGGAGCGACACGACGGTGTGGATGGTGTCGAACTATCTGACGTGCAGCGACACGTTGCAGCACCACATAGCGGTGTATCCGTTCTTTGACGACACGGTGGCCTTTGAGATGTGTCCGATAGTGGGCGACACGATGGGGTTTGTGGTGACGCAGACAGGCGTTTACACACACTTGGCGACCGACCGGAACGGATGTGACTCGTTGATGACGATAGATGTGGTGTTGCATCCTGCATACTACGACACGGTGCGGGTGGAGACGTGCGGCGAGTCGTTCAGCAACGAAGAATTTTCGGTGGATACGACGGGGTTTTACACGCATGTCTACAGTACGGTGATGGGGTGTGACAGCATGTACCACCTGGACTTTGTGCGGCACGAGACGAGCAGCGACACGATACGATGGCAGATACTGGCCGACGAGTTTTATAACGAATACGACTTTCATGAGAACCGGGAGGGGATGTACACGCACACGTATGTGGACCAATTTGGGTGTGACAGTATCACCAACCTTGATCTGTCTGTCATCTACCTGCGTTTCCCGAACGCTGTGACGCCTAATGGCGATGGGTATAACGACCGGATGGAGATCAACAACCTGCTTGATGCTTACATCTTCAGCTATAACTGCCTGTGGATCTATGACCGTTGGGGCCGGCTGATAGTGAAACGCGAGAATATACGCTGCGATGCTGACTTTTGGGATCCCAATGAGACAGACACGCCGGATGGCACATATTTTTATCGGTTTGTGGCCCGAACGCAGGACCGGATCATTGACCACAAGAGTGTGATAGAGGTGATACGGTGACGCTTTGGTGGGGGCTAATCTTGGAAATCTTATTGAATCTTGGAAATGGTATTCCCGCTTTGCGGGAATGTTGATTTTTTTTGTTTGACGGCTTAGGGATTTGCTGATGGGGGCGGGGAATTGGGAATTGTTTTGATTTGGGTTTTGTTTTTTATTTGCTAGAGGGATGGAGGGGGTAGGAGCTTTTGGACGAAGTCGACCAGGCGGCGGCAGTGGGGACAGGTGATGTAGTCGAGGGAGGCCATGGTGGGGTCTTGACCGATGGGACGCTTGGAGATGCCGTAGGCGTTGATGGAGGCTTTGGAAAGCGAGGCTCCACAAATGGTGCGGTCGGTTGGCTGGGTGGAACCGTCGACGATACAGGTTTGGACGGTATTGTCAGCGTTTTTTAGGGGGAGTGATAGGATGTTGTAGATTTTTTTTGACATGATTGTGTGGGGTTTGGTTGCTTGGGATGGGGTTGGTTTGTTTTTTTTATTTGGGGTTGGAGAGGATTTCGGATAGGGCGTTGAGGACGGCGGATTTGTATTCTTCGTATTCTTGCGGGGTGGACATGTAGACACGGGTGAAGTTGTCGACTTTGAAGGAGTGGAGACGGTCGTCGGTGAAGGGACGGGTTTTGAAATAGTCGTCGAAGATGGATTGAGCGGTGCGAGCTGCGACTTGGGTGGTGGTGAGGAAGTCGGCTTTGGTGACGTTTTGGAGGGTGTTGATTTCGTAGGTGCGCATGGCTTGTTTTTTTTTCTTGATGTGTCCTAACAGAGTCCTAGCAGGGTCCTACTGGTGTCCTACCGGAGGGTGGTTGTTTGTGGGGCGGGTTTGCTTGGGATGTGTTTGTTGGGTTGTTTTGGTTTTTTGTTGGATAGAGAGCCATCCCCCGGAGGGGCGGGGGATGGCATGAAGGGCTAGAGGTTGAAGGAGCCCAGGTAGAGGGAGGTGCTGCAGGTGCCCTTGGCGACGCCTTGGCCGGAGCTGGTGGGGTCTTGGACGCTGCGCATGCAGAAGTAGACTTCGATGGAGTCGCTGACCCAGGCGGAGGGGAGGGAGTAGGAAGCCTGACGGGTGGAGCGGTCGGCGGCGTCGTTGACGGTGATGGACTGATGCTTGACGGAGTTGTAGACGATGAACATGGCCTTGTCGGTTTCGAGGGCGTTGCCGATGCCGGAGTTGTCGGTCCAGGAGAAGGAGAGGTCGGTGCCTTGGACCTGAGCGGTCACGTTGTAGGGGTTGTCGAGGGCTCCTTTGGAGACGATGATTTTGGAGAAGTTGATAGTGTAGGCGGGGAAGATGCCGGTGACACCGTTGGCGAAGTTGTTGCGGGTGAAGGCATTGGTCCAGGTCTCGCCGTCATTTTTGGCGCGAGCGAAGCCGAGCTTGATGACGGAGTTGGCGGTAGAGGCGAACTGGACGAGGATCTTGAACTTGGCCCGGGTCTGCTGCTGCAGGATGGTGTTGGGGTTTTTGATTTTGGGGTTGTAGAGCTGTGCTTCGAAGCCGTAGCCCCTTGCTTTGCGACCGACGATGTTGCCGACGCGCTTGGTGAATTGGATTCCTCCTTGAAGTTTTCCCATGATGATAATGTTTTAAGGGGTTAATAAATTTTTTTTTTGATTTGACGATGCAAAGATAAGACGAGAATTTTGATGGGGTATGGGATGGGAGACGGTGGTGGGGGATCTGAGGAAATTTCGGGAGATTTCTTGGTTTTTCGGGGGTTGAGATGGGGGATTTTGAGTCTTTTTTCTGGTGGGTGGCTCCCCGCCTTCGGCGGAGATCTTGGAAATTTTGGGAAATGTTTTTTCATTATTTTTCATTGTTTGACTGGTCGGTGGGGAATCTCCTGCCGGGGGCGGGAATCTTGAGCCTTTGGCTTGAATCTTGGAAATGGTTTGTTAGATGGGTTTGTCGGATGGGGTTAGGGTTCGCCGAATTCTTCGACAATGGCTTTGACTTGGCGAGGGGTGAAGGCTTTGCTGTTGACGTTGTAGCCGATGTCGATGAGTCTGTCCCAGAGCCAGGTGGAGCGACGAATCCAGGACATGAGATGGTTGACGGCGGCGCGGGGCGTGGAATCGGGGAAATAGAGCAGGGCTAGTTCCTTCTTGGTGTAGGTTCGGATGGTGAAGTCATTCATGGTGGGGCTCCTTTCTGACGGTGGCGAGGTAGAATTCGCTGTAGTCTTTGCAATGAGGTGGCAGCTGGTGGTGCTGGAGGGAAGGGATGATTTGTCGTAGGCGGAGGAAGAGCTGTTCGCCCGGGGTGTCGCGGTCGGGGAACATGTGGAAGCGGATGGATGTGCGGCTGACGAGGTCGGAGAGCAGGCGGACGTGAGAGGGGCTGAGGAGAGTGGCGGAGGGGATGGCGATGGCCTTGTTGCCGGCGGAGAGCATGGCCCAGCAGTCGGAGGCCCCTTCGGTGATGAAGAGGTTGTCGTCGGGGCGGAGGCGGTTGAGGACGGGCAGGTTGTAGATGGCGCATTGGACGCCGGAGGGGAAGCGGAAACGCGGCGAGGCGAGAGGCGAGAGGTTGCGGTTTTGGAGACCGACGAGGCGGTTGAGCTGGTCGAAGTAAGGGATTTGGAGCCATTCGACGCCCTGCCGGTCGGTCCAAGAGGAGAGGCGGCACCAGCGTACGACGCGCGGGTCGATTTGTCGCTCGACGAAGAGGAACTCTTTGGCCTTGGGGCTGAGGAAGGGGCGGCGGAAGAAGCGTTCGTAGCGGCTGGGGTCGAAGGGACGAGTCTCAAACTTTTCATCTTTCACTTTTAACTTTTCACTTGTCATGCTGCCGCCTGATAGCCACTCGCACGCCTCTCGGAAGTCCTTGCGGAGGCGGCGCATCACGAGGTCAATCGTTCCCCCGTGCTCCCCGCACACGAAGCATCGGTAGGTATTCTTCCGCACGTTGAACGTCAAACTTGCGTGGTGGTCGTCGTGGAAGGGGCAGAGTGCTTTGTGGTGGTTCACCTCGAGGCCCAGCCGATCCGCGACCTCCTCGATGGGGAGGTCGCGGAGTATCTGTAATTCAAACTTTTCCATTATCTTTTGCGGTTTAGGTAAGACTCTGTTTTGCTGTAAGTGTTCGTCTCGGCGTTGAGGGTGATCAATCCGCGATGCACCCACACACGCAGCTGGCGCTTGGTGCCCTCCTTCGACTTGCCGTAGCTTTCGCGAAGCGCCACCAACTGCTCTTCTGTAAAGGTGTTGCCCTTGATGTCGTCGAGCATATTGGTGGGTACCGACTTGGAAGCCTCGTCCGTGCTGGTGTCGCCCTCTTTCAGCAAGTCGCCCAGCACTTGGTATTTGCTCCACATATCGTGCCACACCAGCCATTCCACCACGTCACCCATCGCACGGCTCCAGGTCATGTTGTTGAGCGTCCACATCACACAGCCGGCCTTCCAAGCCGAGATGAGGCTACGCTTCCCCATATCCCAGAGGCAGTCGTTGTCGGTGAGGTCGCCCATTTCCGCCATATCGTCGGACAGGCGCTCGATAAGGGCGTTCAGCGGACGAACGGTGTGACGGCCCTTGCAGTTGTCGAGACGTGACAGATACTCGTCGAGCTGCTCGTAGAAATTGTCGTTGAACTTGCCAATGCGCGGTATTTTGCCGTCGCGGTTGCCGCGAGCCTTAAAGGAGAAGACCACACGGCCCAGGGTGCCGTCGTAGAGGTTGTTCTTGAAAAACTGCCTTGCGCGGACGGGAGTGGTGCTGATGGTGAGGTTGGTTCTCAGGAGCGCCGAACCGGTGATGCCGTCGACCGTTGCGCGAAGGGCATTGTAAACCTCCCTGTCCCACATCAGGCGCAGCATCTGCGTCACCTGCTTGTGCGAGCCGCAAAGGTTGTCGAGCTGTTCAATTTCCTTGAGGTCGATGTAGGTGGTCAGCCCTCCGTGCTCCTGGCAGGCCATCTGAGCCTTCAGGTAGCCGGGCTTCGAGCAGTCGGCAGGCAGGAAGCGTAGGAGCGGGAACACCTCTTCGGGGCGCTCTTTCGACTGCGAGCGTTTCTTGTAGGTCTTCTGATACTGGAGGTATCTCTTCAATTCCGTGGCATCCTGCTCGCGGAAGTCGCGGTTGCAGGCTTCCACCAGCAGACCCAGCTGTCCCTTGTTGCCGGCGCTGTCGGCAATCAGGGCCGCCTGCTGGCCGCACATCTCGAACCATTGTCCGCTGGGGTACTGGAATTCTGCTTGGCTGATTTTGGTGCCTAATAGAGGAGAAAGCATCGGCAGCAGAGGCGCGTGCATGTCCTTGCTCGTCTGGGAGAGCAGGAGACGGAAGGTGTCTATTCCTCGACCGAGATTGGGCATCTCGGGAGCCGTTGGTTTTGTAATGTCGTACATATTTTTATTCTTATTTTACGTTAATCACTATTGTAGCCAGTTGGTTTCAGCGTTTCGCGTTTCAGCGTTTCAACAAGGGGAGAAGGGGTTCACAATCGTCCTTATTTGTGTATAACATAATTATTATTATATAGTTATATAGTTTTATAAAGAAGGTGTAACGCCTAGATGGCTATTGAAACGCATGAAACGCTGAAACGGCTCCGGCCAGGTTGATACCTATTTCTCTAAGAGGCTGGTGAGCGCCCAGAGGAGTTCGTTGGCGACGCCCGTGGCATAGTTGGCGGGGTTAAAGTCGGGTCCCATGGAGATGGGTCGGAAGTTGAGGCGGAAGGCTCCGTCGTCGCGGCAGGTGATGGTGATGAACTTGCCGACGAAGACGTGTGGGTTGCGCTTGCCGGCGTTTGAGGTCTCGGTGAAGGTGTAGTGGTCTACCTTGTCGTGTGTCAGCACGCCGAGATAACTTCTGCCGATTACCGCCAGGTGGTCGAAGCGGAGGATGGTTTTCAGATCGACGCAGAGGTCGGTGTTGTGGTTACGCTGGCGAGGTTTGTTTGATTTCTTTGAACCTGCCTTGGAGTTGCAATTCAATACCTTTTTCATTTTTTTTATGGTATTAAAATGCCTTCTGGCACTACACGATGATATAGAAAGGCGTTATTCATCTCGTGCCCGGAGCCGTGCTCAGCTGATGTCCGGTGTTGAATTCGGATGCAAAGATAGATAAGCTGTCAATCTGAGCGAATAATCTCAGATTATTTTCAGATTATTTCACAAAAAAATGAAAATCAGTAGAAAACAAAAAGCCCGACTCTCAAGAAAATGAGAATCGGGCAACCGATTTTGCGTTCAGATTATGTCGGATTACCTTTTCTTATCAATTTTTGGCAAATAGGCATCCAACAGCGGTGACACTTCCGACAGCCGTTCATAGCGGCCTTTGTTGATGTTGCCGTAATTCTCTTTGTCACCGAAGAATTCATGATTTAATTGTGGGGCACTTGAGGCATTGAGGAGTTTCTTGTCCCACAGATAACCTGCTATGTTCTGCCACGTAATCCGCACTCTGTCGCCTCCGCGCCCATGCTCAAGCATATGCCACAATATCTCCGACAATGCCGCCTGTTCATCATTTAATGATGTTCCTCCCATGCCGAGCACTTTAGTCAACATTGTCTTTATGTCGTCCGGAGTGATGCCGTTTACCCAGGGGCCATTGTCGACAAGAGAGAATAGTTCGTCGATTATTTGTCGTCTTGACTCTTTTGCGACATTATCATGCAATGTTTCCGATTGCTTTACCGGTACCTGCACCGTAGACTTGTCGATGTTGATGTTCACCTCATTGTTGTGGTGGATGTCCATATACGAGCCACCTTGCATAATATTTATAGTATCCCCAGCCATAGTTATTTTTGATTTACCGTTGTATTGTCGTGAATGTCGTTATATTGCCCTCCGTTGCTCACGTTCACCACCTTTGGGTCGGGTTGTTCGTCGTCGAGGGCAGATAGTTTTTGGGGGAAGTCCGATGAACTTATAGAGACTTTGTTTTTGTTTACATAATCTTGCAGCAAGCTTTTTAATCCTTGCCGAGTTGATAGTGGCTTGTTTTTTGCTATTTCAATAAGACTCATCAACACTCGCTCTTCTGTCTTCTTCTGCTTGTTAGACATCTCATGCTCCAGATTTCTTTTTTCTTTGTCAATCTGCTCTATCGAGCACAACGCCCTTACGAGACATTCATAATAGTGATCCTTTTGTTGCAGATCTTTTTCTATTGTGGAGTATTTCGACATGAGTGCATCAATCTGGTCTTTTAACGCCCTACATCCGATGGTAAAACCAGGTGCCACTGCTGATGGATAATTTTGTGCTTGTGTGTTTTTTCGAAAACGTTCAACAAAATCGTGAAACTCACCCATGACCATAACTTCGTGCGCAAGCATTTGGCTCTCAGCCATATTAATCATTGTATCGCATAATAATGTTAAGTCATAAATACCATCACTCTCAAGATGGAAAGAACGGTTGCTTTTGTTGTTATAATCGTCAGCAATAGATATAAGACTATTTATTTTATTTATTACACTATCTCCACTCATGCGAATTTCATGGATGTGTGCGATACGTTCTTCGAAATAGGTACTGGATTCTTCTTTTTTTGTTCTTTTATCTTCCATATTCTTTCCTAATGTTTGTAGTATTTATTCTCTATGCGCGATAAAGTCTGCGTTGGAGTTCGAAGTAGTGGGCGCGGATGTCGGGGGCGGACATCTGCAGGCGTTCCTTGGCGTCGCTCATGGAGTTGAATTTGATGGTTATGTAGGTTTTCAGGTTGTCTGAGCCCAGTTCTTTGAAGCCGTTGTTGATGTAGTATTGCAGGATAAGGTAGTCGAAATCGCGCTGCTCCTTGTTCAAGGCGTCCACGTACTGTTTTTTCACCAGTTCCACACGCTTGGCCCTCTCGATGGGTGTCGATTCATAGGCGATGTACTCGAGCACATCGAGGAGGTCGCACTTCTGCATCTTCAGCATGTTCTTCAGGAGATTCAGTTTTTCCTCGGCAAAGCCGGCTTCATCGAGCGTTTGCAGCAGCTGCTCGCGGGTGTCGGGGTTGGCCCATTTCTCACGGAGGTCGTCGGCACCGGAGAAGAATTCGGGAATCTTGCCGAAGAGCTTCTTCACATATTCTTCAAGGCTGATGAACTCGTCGCCGAAGAATATCTTCTGCTCCCATGTGGTTTCGAGCGACAGCCTTCTGCCGTTCGACAGCTTGATGTCGACTGTCTTCGTCTTAGGACCTTCGCAGGTGCAGGGCAGGTTGCCGCACACGGGGCACGGCGTCGGGGTGCAGATGCAGGGTGACTGGCCGCACTTTGGGCAAGGCTTGGGTGTGCGTGGCGGCTGCTTCTTGCATGTGCAAGGCCAGTTGCCGCACACGGGGCAGTAGGGATCGCCGTCCCAGTCGGGGTCCTTGAACATGCTGGTCGCTCCTACAAAGTCGTAGATGGTGAAGTAATACTTCTTGTCGAACAGGCGCGTGCCGCGGCCGATGATCTGCTTGAACTCAACGATGTTATGCACGGGGCGCATCAGCACGATGTTGCGCACGTTGCGAGCGTCGACGCCTGTGCTCAGCTTGTAGGAGGTGGTCAGAATAGTTGGCAACAGCTTTTCGTTGTCTTGGAAAGTCCTCAGCGTTGCTTCACCCACCTCGCCGTCGTCGGCAGTCACACGTTCGCAATAGTTGCTTGCGGGACGTTGCTTGTGCTTGTTGACCATATCGCGGACAATCATAGCGTGCTTCTGGGTGGCGCAGAAGATGATGCTCTTCTCGTCGGGATCGATCTTGCCGAGGAACTCCTGCACACGATGTTCGTCGCGTTCTTTGATTTGTATTCGGCCGTTGTAGAAATCCGACTCCGAATAGACTTTTTCATAATCTATATCGCCGCTTTTCACGATGTCACCTTCTTCCCACTTGTAGTCGTCGATGTTGCTTGTCGATATTTCGACACGGAACGGCACGAGGAAGCCGTCCTCGATGCCCTGTTTGAGCGAGTAGGTGTAGACAGGTTCGCCGAAGTAGGCGTAGGTGTTTGCGTTGTCCTTTCGGCGTGGGGTGGCAGTCATACCGAGCTGATAGGCGTTGTCGAAATACTCCATCAGCTTGCGCCATTCGCTCTCGTCGTTGGCACCGCCGCGATGGCACTCGTCGATGATGATGAAGTCGAAGAAGTCGCGCTCATACTGCATGTAGTAGGGCTGGTCGTTTGAGCCTTCGGCCAGCTTGATGCCTTGCTCCTCGGCCTTCTGGGCGTTGGGAGAGGTCATCATCGTCTGGAAGATGGTGAAGTAGAGGTTGCGGGCGGTTGGAACCTTGTAGTTGTTTTTCTTCAGCTCCTTTGGAGTGATGCGGCACATTGCGTCCTCTGGAAACTGGTCGAAGTCGTTGATGGCTTGATTGGCGAGGATGTTGCGGTCGGCGATGAAGAGGATGCGGGGAGCTCTGTCTACTCCTTTCGTGTTCCATTTCGTCTGCGTCAGCTTCCAGCATATCTGGAAAGCCGTGTAGGTCTTGCCCGTGCCTGTGGCCATCGTCAGCAGGATGCGGTTGCGTTGCTTGGACACGGCTTCGAGCACGTTCTTGATGGCAATCTCCTGATAGTAGCGAGGGCTCTTGCTGTCGCTGCGCTTGATGGGGCACAGGTTGAACTTGTCGCGCCAAGGGTTCACTTCGGGGAAGGTCATCTGCCAGAGATCCTGTGGCGTCGGGAAGGCGTCGATGTCCTTTTCCTTGCTGGGGATGATATATTCGCCTTTGCTGTTGGTGACGCCCATGTCGATGAACCAGATCTCGTCGCCGTTGGTGCTGTAGGTGTAGCGGATCTTCAGGGCGTCGGCATAGAGCTTGGCTTGGTTGACGCCTTCGGACACATCCTTTTCATCGCTCTTAGCCTCGATCACAGCCAGTTTGATGCCCTTGTATTCGAGGATATAGTCGGCCTTCTTGGGATTCTTGTGGCCGGTGGTGGTGATGCGGCCGGGTGCGATGTAGGCACTCTGCTCCACGAGTATCTTGCTGCCGGGGACGATACTCCAGCCGGCATCCCGCAGTTTGGGGTCAATCTTGTTGAGTCGTGTCTGCGCTTCGTTCATATCTTTTATTTAAATACTTGTCTTAATATTGCTTGTTTCAATCCTCGTCCTCATTTTTTGAGATAATAATGACATCATCAAGAGTCACTATTTTCGTAGTCTTCACACCACTCCAAACAGTAGTTAGTCTATATTGTTTTGGAGTAATTTGTATTTCAGCATTCCAACGCTTTCTACCATGAATATAGTCACCACTTGGATCAAGGCAAAGGATCTTACATACGTTCCCCTTGTCGTTCTCTTCGTAACCGATTGCCAGCATTGCGTGCCCCCAATCAGAAGATGGAGAGGGGTCACCTATTGAGATAATAATTGGGATTCTGTCATCAATTGTTTCCTTTATAATCTCAACGCTCTTGATGTCGGACGTTATTTTGTGGTCAGGAGTGATTACGTTAGAGAAACCCTCTTTCAACATCCGTGTGATTTTGTAGTATGTCTGTCCATTACGGTGCATTCCATAGTCGTTGCAGAAAACCTTGAAGAGTTTTTGCGTATCTCTTGTTTTATGCTCTTCATTGACGTGAGTTTCCTTCTCCGTTATGACGCCAAGAATCAAGAGATTCATGATAACAGAATAAGTAGCGCAAGCACCGTCCAAGTCGCCCTGCTTCTTGAATACTGGTTTATAACGACCTGTCTTGTCCTTACAAACCAATTCGTTCTTCTGTTCTTTATTCTGTATCTTCAGATTATCTACAATTACACGTTTCATCCTATCTTTTATTCAAATACTTTTCGTAATATTGCTTGTTTCAGGGCGTCGCACTCCTGAGACATCTTGTCGAAGTTGACTTGGAGGCGGTCAACCTTGGATTTGAGGGAGTCTATCTTTTTAACTATTATATATTGTTCATTTACCTTCGGAATATAAAGTTTGATTTCTTTCAAAACTGCAACTGAGGCAATATTTTTAATTGCAACACCTTCAATATTTTCATTGATTATCTCCCCAAAATAATTACTCTCCATAAGATATTTGAGAAATAATGCATCAATTTCTTCATGTGGAGTCAATTTCAATAATGCTTGGTTGATAATTCCCTCTTTATAATTTTCTGGAATAATTGCAACTTTACCAATAGTACCTGAACAACTCATTATTAAATCTCCTGCATTTACTTTAAATCTATTTAATGATTTATACTTCTCCTCATCAATAAAATATCTAAAAGTAAACTTTTTATATATAGCATTTTGTTGTTCGTATACTGCATAACCAGAATCTTTAAAGCATTCTTTTTTAAGACTTCCGCCAAAAGGACCTCTAACAAAATTGCATAATTTGCCAAATTTCTTTTCTTCCCACCCTTCTTTTGGTTCGAGCATTTCTTTGAGGGATGCTTGGAAGAGGGCTTTGGCTTCGTTGAGGGATTTTTCTGCATTCGCCTTCATCGCATCTATCTTTGCAAAAGCAGAGTCAAGATAATCTACGATGCGCTGCTGCTCGGAGAGAGGAGGTAATGGGATAAGCTCATCTTTTATATCATCTTTCGAGAATCCTGCCTGTGCTGCTCTTGAAGTACATACTTTGAAAAGAATACTTTGAAAAAGTGGAGATTCGAAATATCTTCTAATAAAATCTTTTTTTATCAATTCTTCATTGGGAATGGATTTTATAATTGCTACATTGTATGCACCTGCTAAACCTGTTAGAATTTTGCCAACAGAAGCACCATATCTTCCAATCAAGATATCATCATCTTTACAAAGCCTCAATTTCTTTGTTATTTTTACATATTCGATTTCTACATTTCTACTTTTAGTAAAATCTCGTATTTGCAACATTCGAATGTACCCGTTTTGTGGATGATTAATCCATTCACTTTTGGGGGGTTGAGAGCCACCTTCAAAATCGCAGACTTCCCCTAACTTCTTATATTCCCAACCTTCTTTCATTTTACCATCTCCATTATTTCGTCGATAAGGGACTGATTCTCCTGTCCGAGGGCAAAAATGCTTTCGGCAATCTCGCCGGGTGTGCGCTCGTCCACCTCTTCTACCTTATTGGGATTCTTCACGCTGAGGTCGCAACTGTCGTCGAGGGTGCTGACATCGAGCGTCCAGGAATGTTCGCTCTCGGCCTTTGTCTTCTGCAAGGTGAGGAACTCCTCCATATCGGCCTCGGTGAGGGGGTTGCCCTTGGTGAAGTGCTTGTCGACCTGATAGTACCAAATCTTCTGCGTGGGCTCGCCTTTGGTGAAGAAGAGGACGACGGTCTTGACGCCGGCACCTGTGAAGACACCCGACGGGAGGTCGAGGACGGTGTGGAGGTTGCAGTTCTCGAGGAGCATTTTGCGGATAGCGCTGGCGTCGCCGTTGCTGAGGAAGGTGTTCTTGATGACGATACCGGCACGGCCACCGGCCTTGAGCATCTTGATGAAATGCTGCATAAACATATAGGCCGTTTCGGAGGTGCGAATCTCGAAGTTCTGCAACACCTCGCCACGCTCGTTGCCGCCAAAGGGAGGATTGGCGAGGATGACATCCTTGCGGTCGCCCTCCTGGATAGAAGCCAGATTGATGGCCAGCGTGTTGCCGTGGGTGATGTTGGGCGCCGAGACGCCGTGGAATATCATGTTCATGGTGGCGATGATGTAGGGCAAGCCTTTCTTCTCCTTGCCGTAGAAGGTGTCCTTTTGAAGGATTTCGTGGTCTTTCACACTCTTGATCTTCTCCTTCATATAGAGGAACGCCTCGCAGAGGAAGCCAGCAGAGCCACAGGCGGGGTCATAAACAGTTTCGCCAATCTTGGGGTCGACCACACGGATGATGCTGCGGATGAGGGGGCGCGGAGTGTAGTACTCGCCACCGTTGCGGCCGGCATTGCCCATGCGCTGGATATTGCTCTCGTAGAGCACCGTCATCTCGTGCTTGTCCTCGGCACTCTGGAAGTGGAGCTCGTCGATCATATTGATGATCTCGCGCATATTGAATCCGGAGCGTATCTTGTTGTGCAGCTCGCCGAATATCTCGCCTATCTTGTATTCGAGGCTGTCCGTCTGGGTGGCGCTGTTCTGGAAGTCCTTGAGGTAGGGGAAGAGCTTCTGGTCGACAAACTCCACCAGGTCGTCGCCGCTCATGGCGTTGACGGTATCCAGTACCATACGGCCCGTCTGGGGGTCGCGCTTCTTGGGCGTTGCCCACTGGCTCCAACGGTAGAAGCCGGAGACGAGGCGCTTGTAGGTCTTGCCATCCAGTTCGGCTTCCTCCTCGCGTTCCGTCTCGAGGTCGTCGAGGTATTTGAGGAAGAGCATCCATGACTTCTGCTCCAGATAGTCCAATTCGCTGCCGCATCCCTGTTCTTTCCAGAGGATTTGGTCGATAGCTTTGAATGTATTTTCGTATTTCATAATTATCCTACTTTAGTTTTTTGCCTGATGTGCGTTTTCAATAACTCGAGTTGATTCTGCAGCTAGCCCATCGGCTCGGCTTGCTACTTTTGAGCCTCCCCGTTATTCTGCCGTTGTGGTCTTTTGTGCCAACCATCTGGTACATGCCATCGATCACCACCGTGGTGTTGACCGAGTGGAGGTGCTTCTTCACATTGTTGAGGATGTCGGTAAGGGTGTATATGGTCGGATTGTCGGTCATGGCGGGTGCGTGCTAGAGGTTGTGGGTATTTGTGGATTTGTTCCAGAATTGGTTTGAGTCGTTGGGGCCCCAGATGGGATTGGTGTCGTAGTGTTCTTCGAGAGAGCCATGACCGGGATCCTTGGAACAAGAGGCTAGCGAGAGTGTGGCGCAAGCGACAAGCAGAAAAAACAAGACCCTGCCGACACGGACGGGTGCCGTGCGGAGCAGGGAAGAAGAAAATGGTGTGATATGGAAGTCACCCTCTATTTCAGCAGGATGCGAATAGGGGGGGGTAAAACGATTGATTATCAGTTTGTTATGACTATAATGTTGCATGTACATAGTTTAGAGTAATCATTGCAAAAATACGAAAAAAAACGTTCTGTCCGACAAATAATCTTTTTAAATCTTTGTTGGGTGGGGTTGGTGGGCTCGCCGCTGGGGGTGGAGATCTTGGAAATGGTTTTGGTTGGTTGGGTTGGTGGTTCCCCGCCTGCGGCGGAGATCTTGGAAATTTTTTTTCCCCCCTTGACGGGTCGGGCTAATCTTGGAAATCTTTTTGAATCTTGGAAATGGAATTCCCGCTTTGCGGGAATGTATTTTTCGTGTTTTAGGTTTTTTTAATAGTGGGGTTTTTCGTGGGAATAGAAATAATCAGTACATTTGCTTGCCGGAATTTTTTTGAACGTTTGGTTGTGGGTGATGATAATCAGAAAGTAATGTGGGGTTGAGGGTTGAAGGGAAGGGTTAAAATGGTTCATGGTTCATGGTTAAGAGTTAAGGGTTCATGGTTAAGGGTTAAGGGTTCATGGTTAAGGGTTAAGGGTTCAGGGTTGTGTGGGGGTGGTGTTCGAAAAACGGTTATACATATAATATATATAGTGGCATAAATCAAATCAACTAACTAAACTAAGATAAAAAAAAGAAAAACCTATGACTTTTTTCAACATCCTGATGATCATTATGAAGTTTGTGGGCGCATTGGCGGTGTTTCTGTTTGCCATGAAGCTGATGAGCGAGGGCTTGCAGAAGACTGCGGGTAGCAAGATGCGCCATGTGCTTGGGAAGATAACGGACCGCCCGTTGAACGGTATCTTGACGGGTACGATTGTGACTGCCGCTATCCAGTCGTCGTCGGCGACGACGGTGATGGTGGTCAGTTTTGTGAATGCTGGTCTTCTTTCGCTGGCTGGAGCCGTGGCTGTGATTATGGGTGCGAATATCGGAACTACGGTGACTGCTTGGATCATCACCTTGTTCGGTTTGGGCGAAGGAAGCGGCGTATTTAGTTTGCCGCTTTTTTTGTCGATGGTCAGTTTGTTTTTCTTCAATTCGAAAAACGATACATTGAAGTCTGTAGGACAGACGATTATCGGTCTTGCATTGTTGTTGTTCGGCATGGAACTGTTGCAGAGTGCGATGCCGAATTTGGAAGAATATCCTGACTTTCTGCAGACGCTGGCGTCGATGTCGGATTGGGGCTTCTGGTCGATACTTGTCTTTGTGGGTATCGGAGCGTTGCTTACCTGCTTGGTGCAGGCATCGGCGGCCATGATGGCTATCACGCTGGTGATGTGTTATAACGGTTGGATTGGTTTTGATGTGGCTGTGGCCCTTGTGATGGGACAGAACATCGGAACCACCATCACAGCCATCCTTGCCGCCACGGTGGCGAATACGGCCGGCAAGAAGGCATCGCGTGCCCATTTGGTGTTTAACTTGTTCGGCGTGGTGCTGACACTTATCGTCTTCCGGCCGCTGATGAACGGCTTGGCGGATGTGACGACGTCGTTGTGCGGATGCAGCCCTTATGCCGATCCCACTGACCCGAACTTCAATAAGGAGTCGATCCCGTTGGCCATTTCGCTGTTCCATACGGTATTCAATGTGGGCAATACTATTGTGTTGGCGTGGTTCATTCCGCAGATACTGAAGGTGGTGGATTGGATGGTGAAGGATTCTGGCGAGAGCCTCGACGACGAGTACCATCTGACATATATTGAGGGCAACCTGCTGTCGACTGCAGAGTTGAACATTCAGACGGCACGCCGGGAGATACAGCATTTTTCGGAGGATATGAACGCTATGTACTCCATCCTGCCGGAGTTGCGCACGGCGAAGAAACGTGCGGACTTTGACGAGGTGGAGAGTAGGATTGCCCGATACGAGGAGCGAGCGGACCGGATGGAGCTGGAGATTACGAACTTCCTGACCCGACTGGGGAGTGGCGACTTGTCGCAGCACGGTTCGGAGCGCATCACCTCGATGCTGCGCATGGTGGATAACCTGGAGAGCATCGGCGACACGATATTCCAGATAGCGTTGACACGCAAGAACAAATTACAGGAGTCGGTGCACTTTGACGAGGCTCAGAATGCGAATCTGGATACGATGACGCAGCTGGTGCAGCGGGCGTTTGACGTGATGCAGACGAACTTGTCGGATTTCGACCATGTGGATATGAAGGCGGCGTACGAGGCTGAGCAGCAGATTAACGACTTCAGAGACCGGCTGCGGCTGCAACACTTTGAGAGCTTGCGGGAAGGCCGGTACGGATATGCTATCGGGAACGCTTATAGTAGCTTGTATGCGCTTTATGAGAAGCTGGGGGATTATATTATCAACGTCAGCGAGTCGCTGGATAGCAGCATGAAGCATACGGAGGTGGGGTGAGATTGAGGCTCCCCGCCTTCGGCGGAACACTTTTTTGCGGGGTCTGATTTGGTGGGCCCCGCTTTTTTTTGGGGGGTTGAAGGGTTGGTTGGTTCCCCGCCTGCGGCGGAAATCTTGGAAATCTTTTTGAATCTTGGAAAATGGAATTCCCGCGAAGCGGGAATATTGTTATTGGCGCTTGTTTGTTTGGTGGGGGGTTAGTCGGTGAAGAAGTTGATCCAGATTTGTTCGGCTTGGGGGAGTTTTTCGGGTTCGGCTTTGTAGGCGGGGTTGGGGAGGTACCAGTCGGTGGATTCGTAGAACTGCTGCAATGCTTTGGTCTTGAAGATGTAGCCGCGCTTGGCGAAGGGCAGGTTGCGCAGTATCTTCTTGTGGAGGGCGCTGGCTTGGAGGAGACCGTCGGACTTCTTTTCGTCGAGCCACTCCTGGAACTGCTGGGGTGTTTCGAAACCGAGGTCCAGGTCGTAGTAGCGGCTGCGGATGTCGTCGACGATTTCGGCGGCACTGGAGGAGAAGAAGAGATGCTGGATGGGCACGTTGATGTCGAGTTCGCCATCGGGGTGGAAATTCTTGGCCTTGAAGCGGAGGGAGCCTTTCTGCATGTGGAAGTAGGGGGCGAAGATTTTGTCGCCATCGAAGGAGTAGACCTGGATGGAGGAGGTGCGGCACTTGCCGCGGATCTGCCAGTCGCGGACGTTTTTGAAGAAGGTAGGTGTGATGGCGAAGGACTGGCATTCGCCCATGTCTATTTCGAGGGTGAAGTCGTCGATTTGCTTGTTGGCCCAACGGTTGGCGGCGGTGAGGATGTAGGTGATGGTGTGGGAGTATTCGACGCTGGAGGAGGGGATGTAGCTGTAGGTGTGGCGGACAATGTTGAGGCCTTTCTTGAAGTGGGCGTTGAAGTGGTAGACGTAGAAGAAGGGGGAGTCGTCGGTGATGTATTCGTGGCTTTGGATAGTGGAGTCGATTTGGTGCTGGGAAAGGGCGTTGATGGTGCCATCTTTGAGGTAGAAGGGGTCGGGGCTGTTGGGGGATTCGTCGTAATAGGAGAGGGGGACCATGGCGACATCGTAGGGGAGGCGGGTGCCATTCATGACGACGCTGAAGTCGAAGATGTTGGGGTGGTGGCGGTTGGGCTTGATATCGTCGAGGGAGAAGGGGTAGGGGGGAGCGGCCTCGAAGCCGACGAGGATGTCCTTGTCGTTGCCGGGGTTGAAGAATTCGTAGTAGACGTCGATGAGGACGCGGCCGTTGACGAAGTTGAGCTTGAGGATTTCTTTTTGGACACGCACCTGGCTTTCGTGGATGGGGATGAGGTGGTTGCCGCTGGCCAGGAAGGCGGCGTCGTTGGCGAGGGAGGTGGCGGCCATGAGGCACAAGAGCAGGATTGTCGGTAGTCTTTTCATGATGGCGGGGGGGTGTTTGTCTTCCGGCGGGGGCGGAAAGGTGTTGATTTGTTTTTATTGCTTGCTTGCTTTTGTTTTATTTAGTGCTTAGGCTTGTTGGCCTGATGCTTTCTTCGGCTTTTGGTTTGGAGGGGTTGGTAAAAGGAGGCGGGCACCCTTGGAGGATGTCCGCCTCGCATGAGAAAGATGATATCTTCTGATTTGCAGTTGAGCGGGAAGCGCGGGATTAGGCTTCGACGGGCATCTGCTGGAGGAAGTTGACGCTGGCGTGGATGTGGCGGTACATGACCTCGTCGATGTCGACGAAGTTGACCACCTTGCGGAAGTCGGCGAAGAGCTTCTCGATGAAGGGGCTGCTGGTGAGTCCTTCCTGGTGGCGGAAGTCGAGTGCCTGAGCGGCGTTGAAGAGTTCGATGGCGAGGACGCGTTCGACATTCTCCATGACGCGGTAGCACTTGGTGGCGGCGTTGCCGCCCATGCTGACGAGGTCTTCCTGGTTCTGGCTGCTGGGGATGCTATCGATGCTGCAGGGGGTGCAGAGCTGTTTGGTTTGGCTGACGATAGCTGCGGCGGTGTACTGAGGAATCATGAAACCGCTGTTGAGGCCGGGTTTGGCGACGAGGAAGCTGGGGAGGCCGCGTTTGGCGTCGATGAGTTGGTAGGTGCGGCGTTCGCTGATGCTGCCAAGTTCGGCGACGGCGATGGCCAGGAAGTCGAGAACCATGGCAAGGGGTTCGCCGTGGAAGTGACCGCCGCTGATGACGAGGTCCTCGTCGGGGAGGACGATGGGGTTGTCGGTGGTGGAGTTGATTTCGGTTTCGACGACGGAGGTGACGTAGGCGATGGTGTCCTTAGCGGCGCCGTGGACCTGGGGAGCGCAGCGGAAGCTGTAGGGGTCCTGGACGTGCTCCTTGTGGCGGGAGATGATCTGGCTGCCCTCGGTGTAGCGGCGGACGGCGGCGGCGGTGAGGAGCTGACCCTTGTGGGGGCGGACCATGTGGAGGCTTTCGAAGAAAGGCTCTATGCGGCCGTCGAAGGCGTCGAGGCTGAGGCTGAGGATCATGTCGGCCTGGGCGCTGAGGCGGTTGGCCTTGAGGAGGCACCAGACGGCGTAGGAGCTCATGAACTGAGTGCCGTTGAGGAGGGCGAGGCCTTCCTTGCTTTGGAGTTCGATAGGTTGCCAGCCTTTGGCCTTATAGACCTCGTCGGCGGAGCAACGGCGGCCTTTCCAATAGACTTCGCCCATGCCAAGGATGGCAGGGAGCATGAGGTTGGCGAGGGGGCAGAGGTCGCCGCTGGCGCCAAGGCTGCCCTGCTGGTAGACAACAGGGAGGATATCGTCGTTGAAGCAGTCGATGAGACGCTGGACGGTTTGGAGCTGTGCGCCGCTGTAGCCGAAGCAGAAGTTCTGGGCCTTGAGGAGGAGCATGAGACGGACGACGTCTTGGGGCACTTCGTCGCCGACGCCGCAGGCGTGGCTCATGACGAGGTTTTTCTGGAGCTGGCTGAGCTGCTCTTTGCTGATGCTGATGTTGCAGAGGCTGCCGAAGCCGGTGGTGACGCCGTAGATGGGGACCTTCTGGTTTTCCATCTTCTTGTTGAGGTAGTCGCGGCACTTCTGGATGCGGCGGGAGGCCTCGTCGCTGAGGGCGAGGGTCATGTGGTTGTCTATGATTTCCTTGACGCGAGCGATGGTCAGGGGAGTTTCGGGGGTGATATGGTGGATCATTTGAAAAATATTAAGATTGTTCGAGAATAAGAAAAAAATTGGGGCGCCTTAGGGTCGAGCCGATGCCGGAGCGGATGGCAGGAGAGTGGAGGCGCGGAAGAGCGTCTGTAGCCGACAGGAGGGGGTCACTTTTTGAGGTTCTCGCGGGAGAGCTCGGCGATGTTGTCGTCGACGAGGATGCGGCCGCAATGTTCGCAGACGATGACCTTCTTGTGCATTTTGATTTCGGTTTGACGCTGAGGGGGTATTTTGCTGAAGCATCCGCCGCAGGCGTCGCGGTCGATGGTGACGACGGCCAAGCCGTTGCGGGCGGCGTTGCGGATGCGCTTGTAGGCGGTGAGGTAGCGCGGTTCGATGAACTGTTCCTGTTCGTGGGACTTGTTGCGGAGGCGGATTTCGTCCTTTTCGGTTTCCTTGATGATGTCGTCGAGTTCGTCCTTTTTGGCGGCGAGGTCCTTGTTGCGGTTGGCGAGGAGGAGTTCGGCGGCTTCGATATGCTGCTGGACCTCCTTGATGTGAGCGGAAGCCTCTTTGAGGTGACGTTCGCAGAGTTTCACCTGGAGTTCGATGTATTCGATTTCTTTCTTGATGGCTTCGTATTCACGGTTGTTGCGCACATTGTCCTGCTGTTTCTGGTATTTTTTGATCATGTCGTTGTGGTCGGCAATCTCGTTTTTCTCGGCGGCAATGCGTTGGTTGGTTTCGTTGATGTCGTTCTTGAAGTTCTGGATACGCGTTTCGAGTCCGGTGATTTCGTCCTCGAGGTCTTGGATGGCTTGAGGGAGTTCGCCGCGGATGATTTGGATCTTGTCGATTTCGGAGTCGACACACTGGAGGGTGTAGAGAGCGATAAGGCGTTTTTCGACGACGATATCAGCGTCCTGACGAGCGATTTCGGGAACCGGATTTTCTTTAGGGGTTTCTGTTTTCGATGAGACTTTTTTTGCCATTGTAATTAATATATTTAGTATTTTTTGACGAAGGTGGAGGGTGCCGAGGAAGGGACAAGAGGCTAAATATTAACTAAATATAATAAACATAGCCCTTGTCGGCTTCGGAAATTTGGCAGGCAAATGTACTAAATTTTTCGGAAATGACGCGATAAAATAATTCTTTTGCAAACTGTTCGCTTTCGAAGTGACCGATGTCGGCGAGGACGATGCGGTCGTCGGCGGCCTGGAAGTCGTGGTATTTGAGGTCGGCGGTGAGGAGTATGTCGGCGCCGGCGGCGACAGCGTCGTGGATGAGGAAGCTGCCGGAGCCGCCGCAGAGGGCGACGCGCTGCACGAGCGGCCGGCAGAGCGCCGAGGTGCGGACGACGGGCAGGTGGAGGCGGGATTTGACCAGCTGGAGGAATTGGGAGACATCGAGGGGCTGCGGGAGGGAGGCCACCCAGCCGGCGCCGACGCGCTGGAAATCGTTGGCGAGGGGGAGGCAGTCGAAAGCCGGTTCCTCGTAGGGATGGGCGTCGCGGAGGCGGTTGAGCAGCTGACGTTCGATGCGCTGTTCGTAGACGACCTCGATGCGCGTTTCGGGTTCGTGGTGCAGCTGTCCGACGGTGCCGCAGAAGGGGTTGCATCCCTGGCCGGCGCGGAAGGAGCCGAGGCCCTGGCTGTTGAAGCTGCAGCAGTCGTAGGCCCCTATGGCGCCGGCGCCCGCCTGGAAGAGCGCCTGACGGACATGGTCGGCATGGTCGGTCGGCACGTAGGTGACCAGTTTGCGCAGCACCCCAGCGACGGGACGGAGGATGCGTCCGTCGGCGAGGCCCAGTTTTTCGGCCAAGATAGCGTTGACCCCCCAGTCGAGGTTGTCGAGGTTGGTGTGGGCCGCATAGACGGCGATGCCCTGCTGGAGGAGACGTAAGGCCAGGCGACCGGTGGCAGAGGAAGGCGTGATGCGTTTGACTGCGCCGAAGATGAGCGGATGGTGGGAGACGATGAGGTTGGCATGGAGCGCCACCGCTTCGTCGACGACGGCGGGGGTTACATCGACGGAGCAAAGCACGCCGGAGAGTTCGCAGCCGTCGTCGCCCAAGAGGAAGCCCGCGTTGTCGTAATCCTCCTGGTAGACAGGCAGGAAACGATGGTTGAGGTATTCTACCAGTTCTTTGATTTTCATTGTTTCAGGTCTTGAGGGATGGTGATTTTGATGTTCTGTTCGTCGCCCATGACGATATGGATAGGCACCTCGGGCGCATAGCGAGCGACGACGCCGCAGTCGTCGGTGGCGTGGAACTGCGGATCCTGGAGAGCCCGCTGGTAGGCGTCGCGCAGGAGCGGGAAGTGGAAAGCCTGAGGCGTTTGGGCGCGCCACATGATGGCCCGTTCGGGGATGCGCTGGATGGTGGCGTTGAAGGGGTTGACCTGCCAGATGGTGTCGGTGGAAGGGATGCCCACCGCCACGGCGCGATGGGAGGAGCACGCCTGCCGGACGCGGCTGATGATGTCGGGAGAGACGAAGGGGCGCGCCGCATCGTGGAGGAGGAGGAAGAAATCGTCGTCGTCGCGGTCGAGGAAGCACTCGATGGCCGCGAGGGAGGAGAGGTAGCGTTCGGCGCCGCCCGGGACGACATGCTTCACCTTCGACCAGCCGTTTTTGGCCACGAGGGCGTTGGTGGCGTCGATCCAATCGGGGTTCATGACGATGCAAATCTCGTCGACGGCCTCGTGGCTGTTGAACGCCTCGACGGAATGTTCGAGGATGGAGCGGCCGTCGGCTAGCGGGAGGAACTGCTTGGGGGTGTCGCTTTGCATGCGGCTGCCGGAGCCACCGGCCAAAAGTACTGCTATCATAGAAGCGAATTTATTATAGAACAAAAAAGGACCTCGACGCAGCATGCCCCGGTAGGGCGGGGTTGCCGCGAAGCGGAATTACCAAACGGAGAACGCCGAAAGTGATGTTTTATTTGGTTACTGGATATTTTTTGTTATTTTTGCAAGACTTTTTAGGAGGAAGAAAAATGAAGAAGTGGTTAAAAATCACGCTAATAGTTGTCGGCAGCCTAGTGGCGCTGCTGATGGTGGCGCTGCTGCTGGCAGGACCCGTGGCGAAAAAATATGTGAACAAGCACGGGAAGGAGCTGGTGGGGCGCGAGTTGCACGTTGACCGGTTGAAAGTGAACCTGTTCAAGGGTCAGGTGCGCATCTACGACCTGGCGCTGTATGAGGACGACGACACGACCGTCTTCTTCCACTTTGACACGCTGGACGTGGCGGTGAAGCTGTGCAAACTATTGGGCAGCGAGCTGTACGTGAAGCACTTTACGCTGGTGAATCCCCACGTGCGGCTGCTGCAGGAAGGCGACCGCTTCAACTTCAGCAGCATGATAGACCATTTTGCCAAGGACGACACCGAGGAAGACGACGAGGACACCACCGCCAGCAACTGGCGGCTGGGGTTCTACAACATACGCCTCAGCGGCGGAGAGGTGTACTATGCCGACGCCGGCACAGGCGGCGAATGGGATTTGAAGAATCTGAATATCAAGATACCCGGTGTCTATTTCGACGGTTCGGAGAACACCGATGCCGGGGTGGAGCTGCAGTTGGCCGACGGCGGCGTGCTGCGCACCGACGCCTCGCTGAACCTGGACGACAACCGCTTCAAGGTCGATGTGGACCTGGAGCGCTTTGCGATATCGAACGTGCGCGCCTATCTGAGCGACGTGATGCGGCTGAGCAAATTGGGCGGGCAGCTTGACGCCAAGGTCACGGCGCAAGGCACGCTGGACGACATACTGAAGATGGACATCGGCGGGCAGGTGGCCCTGCACCAAGTCGACATCCGCGACCTGACGGGCGACCAAGTGTTGGGATGCCAGCGGCTGGCCGTGAAGGTGAACCGCATCAATCTGGACGAGAACCTGTTTGACGTGAGTACCGTTGACGTGGAGCAGCTGGTGACCCACTACGACCAATACAAGACCGGCAGCAATATAGACCGACTGCTGGTTGCCGCCGCCCCTGCCGCCCCTGCGGCGCCAGCGCCCCAGACGACTGCCGGCAGCACGACGGCGAAACCCTTCAAGCTGAAGGTGGGCGCCGTGAATGTGCGCGATGCCGCCTTCACCTACAACGACCACACGCTGCCCGACCCCTTCACGTTCCCCGTCAGCAAGATCAACATCAGTTCGCAGAACCTCAGCCTTGGCGGCGACAACAACGCCAAGGTACGCGCCCAGCTGCCCCACGGCGGCATGGCCTTCGTCGACTGGAGCGGCAACCTGGACGACTGGAAAGCCCACCAGCGGTTGCGGCTGACCATCAAAGGCTTGCATCTGAAAGACCTGTCGCCCTATGCGGTGGCCTATCTCGCCTTCCCCTTCACGGACGGCACCCTGTCGTTCACGAGCGAAAACACCATCACCAACAGCCAGTTGAGCGGCAAGAACAAGGTGGACCTGTACAAACCCGAAGTGGGCGACAAGCGTAAAGAGGTGGAGGCGCAAGTCAACGTGCCGCTGAAAGCCGCGCTGTACGTGCTGAAGGACAAGGACGGGAAGGTGCAGTTTGACATCCCCGTGTCGGGCAATATCGACTCGCCCGAATTCTCGTATATGAAGATTGTTTGGAAGACGCTGGGCAATCTGCTGGTGAAGGTCGCCACCTCGCCCTTCAGGCTGGCAGCCAATGCCTTTGGCGGCGGCAACGAGATGGACTTCATCGCCATAGACCCCCACCGGTTGGGGTTGAGCGCCGAGCAGTACAACCTGCTTTCGAAGATGGCCGATGTGCTCAATTCGGACAGCAACATTGTGCTCATCATGACCCCCCAGGTGGATCTGCAGAAAGTTGCGGACGACGAGCGGCTGCTGCTGCTGAAAGAAGAATACTACTATGCCAAGCACCCCGTCGACAGAGGGATGGCGATACACCCCCGGTTGGTATGCTACGACGAGATTGCAGCCATCGGTGTGAAGGACACCGGCTTTGTGGGCTGGTTGCGGCAGTATGGCGTCAAGACACGCCAGCCCTCGGAGAAAGAGGTGCGCAAGGTGGCTTACGCCCAATTCAGCCGTGAGGACGCCCTGACGAGACTGCGAGAACTGTCGAGGCTGCGCAGCGAAGAGATACGCCGGACGCTGGTGGAGAAGCAAGGCGTCGGCGCCAGCCAGCTGGAAATGGCGCCCCTCGAAGAACGCGCCGGCAAGAGCGGCTACGACATCGGTTCGAAGCTGAAGGAAACGGACGGCAACGGAGAGTAGCCAGGACACATTGTTTTTTTTTTTTTGAGCGCACCCGATTTGTATAAAAGCACTACATTTTGGCGAGCACGCTATAAGGAACACAACTTTTTAACTATCAACTACTAAAACGAACATGGGAATAGGAAAATGGATACTCGGCGGATTGGGATGGAGCATGATGGGCCCCATCGGCGCGCTGATAGGATTCTTGGTCGGATCGACGCTTGAGCGAAGAGGTGAAAACAGACGTTCGCGCCTGTCGGGCGACGACGAGTACAGCTACGCCCGTAACGACAACGGGGGTCGGCGCTACACCAATACAGGAAGCGACGCCGACCTGACGATGGCGCTGCTGGTGCTGGTGGCGGCGGTGATGAAGGCCGACAACGTGGTCAGAAAGAGCGAGCTGGAGACGGTGAAACGCTTTCTGCGCAGCAACTATAGCGAAGCGCAGGCGCAAGACCTGCTGCTGAAGCTGAGAGACCTGCAACAGCAGGAGATACCGCTGCAGGACGTCTGCCGACAGATAAAATACAACACCGACTACACGACACGCTACCACATGCTCGACTTCCTGTTCGGCATAGCCAGTTCGGACGGCGATGTGAGCGCCCAGGAAGTAAGGGTGCTGCGGAGCATCAGCAACGGATTGGGTATCAATACCCGCGACTACATCTCAATCCATGCGCGCCATTTGGCAGGCAACTATAGTGGCAGCAGCAATGGTGGCGGCAGCTACAATTCGGGTCGCAGCTACAGCAATGCCCAAGCCAACAAGAAGGACCCCTACAAGGTGTTGGGACTTGACAGCAGCGCCACCGACGAGGAGATCAAGAAAGCCTATCGTCGTCTGGCCATGAAGTACCATCCCGACAGGGTGGAGAACATGGGCGAAGAGATGAAGAAAAACGCAGAGGCCCAGTTCCGCGAAATCAACGAAGCCTACGAGACGCTGAAGACCCTGCGCGGAATGAAATAGAAGTGAAGACGAAAAAAGAAGCGGAGACAGTCGAGAATTGAAATAGCGTATTACTCCATTTGTTCAGACCACTTTAGGGTTGACATATCGGAAAGCGATTGGCTTTGTTTGTGATTGGAAGGCTCTGATGAATTGTGTCGATGCCTGTTAAAGTCCTTGACTCGTCCCTTGGGACATTCATCAACTTTGCAGCCGATACCAAACAATTAAAAATATCGTACGATTGCATACGAAATCAAAACAGGAACCACAATGATAATACGCATCATAAAAAAGACATTCTTTGTAGCGGCGTTGATGTCATTTCTGACATTTCCAACCACACGCTGTTTTTCCCATGATTCGGAACGCTATACTATAGGGATTGTGGGACACTACACCTACGAGCACACTTTCAGCTATGATATGGAAGGCAACCACTTCGACGTGAGCGAAACCGGCACGATGGACTTCTATGCCGACGGCACGGCGCTCGACTCCGCAAGACAGGTGTATACCGCAACGCTGAAGGATGGAAGGAAAGTGGTGTGGGAGTACAACTACATCAGCCCCAGCCGCTGGCGCCTTGAAGGCGAAGACCTATACTTCGCCGGAGAGAAAGGGAAGCTACGCATGGAGGTGATTGAAAGTGAAAAGTTGAATGTGGATTGTGTTGAATTGGCCCAGAAGATTGCCAACATGTACAGCCGCAGCATCGACTACGAGTACAAATTCCACCTCGACACCCTGACGGCCGAGAAGCTGCAATGGAGCTTCACCTATCGCGACGGGCATAGCGACACCTGGACATTCCATAGAAAATGAGGATTGTGAGAAAACATAAATGTGTTACCTCCAAAGACTGCGAGACAGGCACTTTGAAAGCATCAGGGACAGGTTGTTTTGCCCATGACGCGTATAGCCACCTACCGATGGGGATAAGCGGCGAATGGGGATTGTTTGGACAGTCCTGTCAAAGCCGATAATCGGTGTTCACGACACAGAATTGGCACGGAGATTCATCCTGCAATCAGACCAGAAAGTCCTATTGTGAGGATTTCCGTTATTTTCCCACTTGTTTGGCAGGGGCGGATTTGATGGTGAGGGTTTGGGTGGTTTGCCAGTCCTGCATCATTTGGCGGAAGGCCTTGTACTGCTTCGGGGATACGATGCCGTCGGGGACGTTGATGTTGAGTTCGCGGACCACATCGATGGCTCCATTATCCAGTTGTTTGATGCAGACCTTGATGCTGCCAATGCCGCTTTTGGAATAGCTGATGTTGACGGGTTTGCTTGCCAGGGTGCGTTTCGGCGTGCGGGGCAGGAGGATGGTGTAGTGATATTTCTCGTTGCAGTTGCGTATCTTGACGGGAGCCTTGCGGACGCTGGTGAGGCGAGAGGGGTTGATGCTGATGCTGCCACGCTCGGTGGGCAACGTCATCTGAGCGTAGCCGGAACCGATGTTTTCGCCCTGCCAGGCGATGGTCTGATCGACCTCGATGGTGCGCTGCTCGTCGATGGCGGCACCGTCGAGACGAGCCGGGCGCTTGTCGGTTGTGGAGAGGGTGTAATCCATATCGTGTCCGTCCTCCTGGATGGTTACGACGACACGTCCCTCTTCCTTGGCGGCCTTGAAACCCGCTTCGCGGATGAGGGCGAGGATAAGCCATTCCTTGTCGGCAGGGGTGCCGCAGGCGGAAAGGAGCGTGACGGCGGGAGCCGCTATCTCGTAGTTCACCAGCGACAAGGGGAAGTCGGTGGTGCGGATATGGTCAATCACATAGTTGCGGATGTTGGTGACGAAGGTCAGCGGGTTGTTGTCGTGCAGTTCGCCAATCAGATTGGCAGCAGCAGCGCCTATCTTGGCTTCGAGGTCGGCAGCGCCGGTGCCGCAAACGGCGGAGGGACCGTCGGGCTTGTAGGTTATGTGGACGACAGGGTAGAGGTAGTCGGCGTCGGGCAGGTAGCTGTCTTTGAAGTTCTGAGGCAGGTTGGTGGCCACGCAATGGTAGTAGTGGCCGTCTTTTATTTGTTTTGGTGTTGTGCCGTCAAAGCCTTCGACGGTGAAAATGGAGCCCATATTATCCGGTGAGTCGAATATTACCTCGTACTTCTTGACGGGGCAGTCCTCGCTGAGGATGATTTCCTCGTCAAGGTAGGTGCCTTTGCGGTGGATGGTATAATCGAGCACGATGATGCAGTCGTATTCGAGGGCGGTGTGCACCACCACGCGTTCGCGGATGCCGTTGTAGCGTCCGCAGTCGGTGCATTGGGAAGGCAGCTGGTCGATGAAGGCGTTGGCCGGAGTCTGCACGCGGCTGCCGTCCTTGCGGATGGTGTAGCTCTCGTTGATGGTCAGGCGGTCGATGGCCGGATTGTAGAGGATGAAGGTCTCGCCCTTGTCGGCGTAGGCGGTGATGGCGCGGTTGCGCAGCAGTTTGATTTCCTTGCGGAAGCCGATGTCGATGGTGCCGTCGCCATTCACTTTGTAGGTGCGGCGGATGAGGTTGTACTCGGCATCCTGGGCGCGGGAGGTGGCGAAGGGAGCGCAGAAGAAGGAGAAGAGCACGGCGGCGAACAATATTTTGGTTGCTTGTTTCATTGCTAACGATGATGTTAAGTTAAGTGTTGCGGAAAAGGATTATTTGTGGAGGACCACCGGGGTGGCGGCCACGGTTTTCTGGTTGCGGACGGCTTGGCGGAAGGCAGGCCAGTCGGATGCCTCGTAGACACGCTTGTTGAACATGGCACTCTCGCCGAAGGTCAGCTTGTCGCCCTCCAGCTTGAAGCCGCAGCCGTAGTTGACGGCCGGGGAGACGACGCCATTGATCTGAGCCTTGTAATCCATGGTCTGATAGGCGGCCGGGAGGGAGATGGTTTCGTTGATTTCGACCAAGCGGGAGCAGCGGTCGCTGAACGGCTGGGAGCGTTCGACGATGGACGTGTCGAAATAGAGATGGCCCATGGCGCGGCTGAAGAAATTGCGTGCGGAAAGCGGCGTGAAGATCAGCACGTCGCCGTCGACGATGGCATAGTTGGGGATGCTGTAGGAGTAGGTGATGGACACCGGCTGCTCGAGATAGCGGTCGGGGTCGGTATGGGTGATTTTCTTGATTACGGCGTTGGGGGCGATGCGCAGCAGTTCCAGTTCGAGGTTGCGCTGCCATTCGCTTTGGCGGGCGCTGAAGACGCCACGCACGGCCGCGTCGCTCTGACCCTCGGCGGTGATGGAGATGGAGCCCTCGAGGGTGCCGTCCTTCTTGATTTTGGAGGAGCCGTTGATGCGGACGTAGTGGTTGGCCGCCGGCGAGGTGGGCGTTTCCATGAGGTCGGCCCCCTCGGGCAGGCCCATGAGGTAGCCCTGCTGCTGTTCGGCGCTGCTCCACAGCTCGCGCACATTGGGCACCCACGTGGGGTCGAGGAGCTGGTACTGTCCGTTGCGGCGCTGGACGACGCAGACGCTATGGTTGAACTGGTCGGCCGGGATGCGGTCGATGCGTTCGTGAGCCATGGTCATGGCCGCGTAGCTTTTGAACCCTGCGGCGCGCAGCATGGCCACGAGCATGCCCGCCTTGTCCTTGCAGACACCGCAGCGGTCGGTGAAGTTCATCTGGGCGTTGTGGAGGGTGTAGCCTTCGCCCTCGCCCATGGAGATGCCGCAATAGCGGATGTTGTCGGCCACCCAATGGGTGAGGATGCTGATGCTGTCCAGTTCGCTTTTGGCATCCTTCAGCAGTTCGCGCACCTTGGCTGTCACCTCGGGGGTGCTCTTGAAGCTGCCGTAGTCCTCGTTGACGCCGTAGAACCACATGGACTTCGACTCCCAGTTGGGGGCGGTGCTGAGGAGCAGTTTGCATTGCATGTCGTTGTCGGCCAGAGCCGAAGGCTCATGTTTGAGCGGCATGATGTCGTGGCGGCGGAAGCGGTAGACGATGCGGTCGCCGAGGTCGACGGAATCCATGGAGACGCCGTCGAACTCGTTGTAGAAGCTGAAGCGGAGCTTTTTGGATTTCAGTACGTTGACGCTATACACCTTGTCGGTTATGGGTTGGTCGCTCCAGAAGGGGACAATGTCGTAGAAATGGCCGCGCATGGGCGGGATGTAGCGGCTGTCGTCGTCGGAAGGCTGGTTGCCGTTGAGGAGTGCATAGGTGAAACCCTTGCGGAAGGTCCAGATTTCCAGTTCGTCGCGCGGGTCGAGCCGGCCCACTTCGACCATTTTTTGGGAGGCGCCCCAATAGATGAGACGAGCCGGCGCCACGTAGTCGTAGACGGAGCCTTTGCCGAGCGCCACGATGGTGTCGGTGCGGTTGGCATAGTAGCGGTGCACCAGCACCTGGCGGATTTCGACGTAAGCCGACAACGGGTCGTAATCCATTTTGACCACGCTGTTTTGGCGGCAGCCGTCATAGTCGAGCATTTCGATGCGGCGGTGGTTTTCGACATAGCTCAACCCCGATTCCTCCATGAAGACCGACGTCGAGTCGAAATGTGTGATGGTGTGGCAGCCCTGATATTTGGTAGGCTCTTTGTCGTTGTCGCTGTTGACGGATTGGGCCTGGAGCGGCAGCAAGGCGCCCATGGTCAAGGCCCAGAGAAGGAAGTGCTTTATATTCATGTTGTTTTGGTTTTTCGAGATTTGAGGAGACGGTCGGCCAGTCGGAGCACCAAGGTGAGGACGATGGGCAGGACGGCGGCGTTGAAATGCTGCGGCAGGAGCGGCCATGCGGCGAGGAAGAGCAGCAGAAGGATGCCGACGACGAGCGGCACGACGCGGTCGGGTCGGCGCAGGCGGCAGAGCAGCCACAGGAAGAGCGGATTGGCCCACAGCAGGTTGAAATTGGTATGGCAGCACCAATGGTCGCTGGCAAGGCTCAGGAAAAGCAGCAGTAGCGAGAGGAGGCTGACGACGCCGAAGAGGATGCCGTCGAGCCAGAAGAGGTTCCAGTCGCGGCGGCGGGCGAAGAGGGTAAGTGTCAGCACCACGGCGAAGAGCAGCCAGAAGCAGAGGGTGGGCGACAGGCTTTTGGCACGCGGGTTGCGGCTGTCGACGAGCAATTGGACGGCCGGTTCGGCGATGGTTTCGGGGGGGGGAGCGGCTTCGGCTTCTGAATCGTTTTCGGAAGAGACGTCCATGACAGCCGGCAAGGGGCAGGTGTCGTATTGCACCAGCAGTTCCATGGGGATGTAGGTATAGGCCGTGGTGGGCATCGGCTGGTCGCAGTTGGCGCCCAGGAGCAGGTCGATGCCCAAGCGCCACCACAGCAAGGAGCCCTCGGTGTAGCGGTAGAAGAGGTCGCGATAGGACTGCGGTTCGGGCGGGAAAGGCGCGCGGCGCAGGGAGCGGCTGTCGAGCGAGCGTTCCACCATTTCGCGTACGCGGGTGGCGCAGTTGTCGCGGAAGAAATCGTACTTGTAGTACATGTTTTCGGGACGGGCGTTGATGCTGAGAGCGGTGAAGAGGCGGTTGAGCTCGTCGGGACTGAGACGCAGACGCTGTTCCCACACGGCGCGATGGAAGTACTGGTATTCGAGCATGAAGTCGGCGAAGGACTGAGCTATGACGCAATAATCCATGCGTCCCTTGGCGAAGTTGAGGTAGAAATGCGATTGGGAGAAGTCGAAGCATCCGTAGTTGAAGACCAGGTCGATGCGGTTGGCGGTGTCGCAGATGCGGATGGCGCTATGGCCGAAGGACTCGTAGAATTCGTCGCCGGGGCCGCAGGTGAGGAGGCTGGCGAAGGCGTCGGCGCTGAGCCAACGGTAGTTGTCCGACTGTTGGGCCGAGAGCGGCTGCAGACAACCTAGTATGGTGGCAATCAGTATGATGAAGTATTTTTTCATGGAGGAAATTGTCGTAATTTCGAATTTGCAAATTTACGAAAAATATTACAATAGGCCTGAGCGAGGCAGCCGGATGCCGTTTTTTTTGTATATTTGCAATGCCCGAAAACTGGGAGAAAAAAATAAAAATAGTTGACTATATGGACTTTAAACAGGTTATCAACCATTATCCCGATTTTCCGAAACCCGGAATCGATTTCATCGACATCATCCCCTTCATGTCGAACAAGGAAACCTTCTGCCAGCTCATCAAGGAAATGGACGCCAACATCCACACGCCCAATGTGGTGACGGTGGAAGCCCGCGGATTTCTGTTTGCGGCGCCGCTGCTGACACAGTCGGAGAAGGTGCAGAACATGGTGCCCATCCGCAAGAAAGGCAAACTGCCCTTTGCGAAGGGCGACCTGTGCGACGTGCAGATTATGAAGGAATACGGCCCCGACCATGTCTTCTTCCGCAAGTCGGACATTGCCGCCGGGGTGCCCGAAGGCGACACCTTCTACCTGACCTTTTTTGACGACGTGCTGGCCACCGGCGGCACGGCAGCCGGTATTGCCGACGCATTGAACCGCACCACGGTGATGCGTGACGGCAAGGAATACAAGGTGAAAGTCAAGGAATTCCTCTTCCTGGTGGAATTTCCCGACCTTTACGACCATGCCCGACTGGAAGAGATAGCCCCCATCAAATCGTTTGTGCAGATTGATGGCGACTAGGCAGGGGGGCGTTGACGAAATGAATGCCAAGCTGTTGCGGCTGGAGTCGCTGTTGCTCAACGAGCAGCCGTGCCTGGTGTCGGCCGATGCCCTAGCGGCGATGACGTCGATGGGCGTGAGCGACGAGATGGGCTACGCGCTGCTGCTGGCGTCGGCATTCGGCCTGCGACCCGACGAGGTGGAGGAGGACCGAAGGCTGGTGTACGAAAGCCTCCTGCCCTCGCTGCAGGCGCTCGACACCAGCGTTTTTGAAAACAACCCCTACTACCGGGACATCACGTTGCCGGAGACCACCTTTCGCGATGTGGCGCTGACCTATATGCAATACGCACCCTGCCAAGCCTTCCCTTGTGGCGACCTGAAGATGGAAGGCGGCCGGCTGCGCGCCCCGCTGGGCTTCTTCAAAACCCCGTTCCGCTATCCCGCCATCACGCAAGACGGAAGAGAATGGATGACGGTGACACCCAACGAGATACGCACAATGCAAGACGCTGTGGATGCCGCATGCGGGCATGTGCTGGTTTACGGATTGGGGTTGGGCTATTTCGCCTATATGGTGTCGATGAAGGAAGCGGTGCAAACGGTCACGGTGGTCGATGTGGACGAGGCCGTGATAACGCTATTCAAAAGGCATATCTGGCCTCAGTTTCCCGAAACGGCAAGTCGCAAAATAATGGTTGTCCAGCAAGACGCCTTTGCCCATGCCGAGCAGACGCAATTTCGGCGTCAGGGACGTCCTTGCGATGTGGTTTTCACCGATTTGTGGCACGATGCCGGCGACGGCATCCCCCTCTACCGGCGTATGCGGACATTGGAACAGCGATACGGCAGCCAAGGGCAGCAGTTCCACTACTGGATAGCCCCCACGATGCGGTATTATATGGGCGTGGACGACTGACGGACAGCGGTCGGTTTTGGGATTGTGAAAGCCGGCGTGGCGACGCTTGAGGCACCCTGTTTTCGGAGCGTTGCGGAAAGGGAGGAGTGGGCCTTATGTTGAAAAAATGTGATAACTTTATATCGAATTCGCTCCCTATTGAAAGTAAATTAGTATCTTTGCAAATTATTAATACAAACAAAAATTGACCAAAAATATTTAAAAATGTCACAAGATCAGATTGTTAATAAGGATGACCTTGTTATCCGATTTGCTGGTGACTCGGGCGACGGAATGCAGCTGTCCGGTACGCTGTTTTCTGACGCTTCTGCCCTTACGGGTAACGATATCGCCACATTCCCCGACTATCCTGCAGAAATCCGTGCACCCCACAACACCGTTGCCGGCGTATCCGGTTATCAGGTCCATGTGGGATCGCATATCTACAGCTCTGGCGACAAATGCGACATTCTCGTCGCAATGAACCCTGCCGCCTTCAAATCGCAGCTGAAATGGGCCAAGAAAGGTGCCACCGTCATTGTCGATATGGACACCTTCACCGAAGACGCTCTTGAGAAGGCTGGATACAAGGAAAATCCTTTCACCGACGAACTGGAACGCGCCTACACCATTGTCCGTGCGCCCATCACCTCCTTCACCGCCAAGATCGGCGAGGCCCAGGGTGCAGACAAGAAGACCACGGAGAAGTGCCGTAACATGTTCGCTCTGGGTATGATTTTCTTCCTGACCCACAAGACGTTGGAGAAGACTTTCGCCTATTTGGAGCGCAAATTCGCCAAGAAACCCGACGTGGTGAAGCTGAACAAGGCTGTCCTCACCGAAGGTTATGAATATGCTGACAAACTGGAGCTTATCCACTCCAAGATTGTCGACGTGGCCCATGCCGAGATGCCCAAAGGCCGCTACCGCAACATCACCGGTAACGTGGCTACCGCTTGGGGTCTGCTGGCTGCCAGCGAGCGCAGCGGACGCCGCCTGTTCCTGGGCAGCTATCCCATCACCCCTGCCACCGACGTCATGGTCGAGCTGGCAAAGCACAAATCGCTTGGAGCCCGCGTGTTCCAGGCAGAAGATGAGATTGCAGGTATCTGCTCCGCCATCGGCGCATCGTTTGCCGGCGCATTGGCCTGCACCAGCACCTCGGGTCCCGGCCTCTCGCTGAAGAGCGAAGCCCTTGGCTTGGCCGTGATGACCGAGTTGCCCCTTGTGGTGGTCGACGTGCAGCGCGGCGGCCCCTCGACGGGTCTGCCCACCAAGACCGAGCAGAGCGACCTGAACCAGGCACTCTACGGCCGCAACGGCGAGGCTCCCCTCATCGTTGTTGCCGCCAGCAGCAGCGCCAACTGCTTCTACTGGGCCTACACCGCCGCCAAACTGGCATTGGAGCACATGACCCCCGTCATCCTGCTGACCGACGGCTATCTGGGCAACGGCTCGCAGCTGTTCCGCATCCCGAAGGTTGCCGACCTGCCCGCCATCACGCCGCGTCTGGCCAAACCCAACGATCCCGACTTCCGTCCGTTCCGTCGTGACCCCGAGACCTTTGCCCGCGAATGGGCATTGCCCGGCATGGAAGGATTGCGTCACCGCGTGGGCGGCTTGGAGAAATGCCCCGACGGTCCGCTGAGCACCGATCCCGAAAACCACGCCCTCATGACACGCAACCGTCAGGAGAAGGTGAACCGCGTTGCCAACTACATCCCCGACCAGGAAGTGATGGGCAACCCCGACGGCGACCTGCTCGTGGTGGGTTGGGGTGGCACATCGGGTGCCTTGACCCTCGCTGTGGAAGAGATGAACAACGAAGGCAAGAAGGTGGCCTACACGCACTTCAACTACATCTGCCCGCTGCCGAAGAACACCGGCGACATACTGCGCAAATACAAGAAGATTGTGGTTTGCGAGCTGAACAACGGACAGTTTGCAGGCTATCTGCGCACCCAGTACCCCGAATGCCCCATGCACCAGTACAACAAGGTGATGGGTCTGCCTTTCGAGGTGGGCGAGTTAAAAAATGAGTTTAACAAAATTTTAGGAGAGTAATATCATGAGTGAAAGACATTTTGTTCCCAAATCGGACGTTGAATACACGAAAGCTGACTTTACCAGCGACCAGATGGTGAAATGGTGTCCCGGCTGCGGCGACCACGCCATTCTCTCCTCTCTGTTGAACACCTTCCCCAAAACCCATACCAAGAAAGAGAATATCGTCATGGTGTCCGGCATCGGATGCTCCTCGCGTATTCCTTATTATGTGGACACCTACGGTTTCCACAGCATCCACGGACGCGCCTGTGCTATCGCCACCGGCGTGAAGCTGGCCAACCCCGCTCTGAGCGTTTGGGTGAATATGGGTGACGGCGACTCGATGGCTATTGGTGGCAACCACCTCATCCACGCTATCCGTCGTAATCAGGATTTGAACATCACCATCTTCAATAATGAAATCTACGGTCTTACCAAGGGCCAGTACAGCCCCACGACCAAGTTTGGCCAGGTGACCAAGACGTCGCCCTACGGCACCATCGACTATCCCTTCAATCCGGGCGAGTTGGTGATGGGCGCCCAGGGTACCTTCTTCGCACGTACGCTCGACTGCGTACCGGCGCTGACCACCGAGGTGATGGAACATGCAGCCAAACATGACGGCGCTTCGGTTGTCGAAGTGTTGCAGAACTGTATGATCTTCAACGATAAGACCCATGCTGCCATTACCGATCGCGCTGTTCGTGACGACCGTACCATCGTGCTGGAACATGGCAAACCCATGATCTATGGCAAGGAGAAGAATAAAGGCCTCCGCTTCAACGGACGTCAACTGGAATCGGTCACTATCGGTGAGAACGGCATCACCATCGACGATATCATGGTCCACGACGAAACCATTGAGGATACCGGTATCCACATGATGCTGGCCCACATGGGCGGCGACCTTCCTGTGGCATTGGGCGTTATCCGCAACGTCAAAAAGACCTCCTACACCCAGCTGTATGAGGATCAGATGGACGAGCAGATGGCCAATGGCAAGTACAAATGTGTCGACGACCTGCTCAACAGCGGCGACACCTGGGAAGTCTAAACTGTAATACATACAGATAATACAATGGCGGGTATTCCCCTGAAAGGGTGGAATACCCGCTTTCTTTGTCGAATATCACGTCGCACAATTTCCTATTGATGATGATTGGGGTTTATGTATTGTCGTTGGAGTTGAATATATTTAAAATGTAATAGACAGAATGTTAATTGTTTATCGATTTTTTTTTGTAAAAAAATGATAAATAGTTTGCTGTCGAATGAAAAAAGTCGTAACTTTGCAGCCGAGAAACGAATGTCAAAGTAACGGTTGTCTGGCAGATTGATGGGTAGACGGTCGAGCCGAGGGCACACCACAGTCTGTTATGACGGCCGAAATGAATCAATAGAACCCACCTTGTTCGCTCCGTGACTTAGGATGTGAACATATATTATGAAAATAAAAAATAGTTGTTTCTTTGTATAAAAGAAAAAAACAACACGAAAAAATATTTAATCATACAACATTATTATTTATTATGAAAAAAAACACGTTCATAAAGGCAATGTTGTTCCTTGTGATGTTGGCGACAGGGACGGTGCAGGGATTCGGCCAGCACCGGATAGTTGAGGCGCAATACCCGTCGGCGGTAAATCACACCATCGTGAGGGAATACAATCACCCCGCGACAGTTAGCTATGTGGAGACTGCCACTGCGCATTATTTCGCCTATGCAGACGCTGCCATGCTCGTTCTCAACGCGGAGATAGATCCGAACATCTACGTAAGGGACTTTGTTATATTCGAGGATTATGTTTATTTCTGCGGATGGGAAAAATTGCAGCAGACGACAAAGGGGATATGGGGCTGGTTCAATATAAACGCCTTGATGCAGAGCAATATGAACTACCATGTCTACGACGACTTCGACTGCGGACAGCTGAATGCCGACACGCTTCAGAGCCTGGTCGCGTTCCGCGACAACACGAACACCCTACATATTGCGGTGGTGGGTTCGGTGTACGACGGGAGTGCAAGCGACCGTTCCTGTATGCTCGACATCACGGGTGCGGCGGGAGGCAATGCATGGACGTATAGGATGGGGGTGACGCCCAAGTTGGAAGGCTATTATGAGAAAATCTCAAAGGTGTGTCTGACGAACAATTATGTGGTGACGGTTGGCAGCGTTCCTGTGGGGTACGGTGTCGTCAACCATCGAGTGCACCTTCGAAACAACATGTTCCAGCCGGGGGGTCTGCAGGACAACGCCTACTATTTCCCCGGAGATGTGAGTCCCCGTGCGTGGAACTTTGCCATCTGTCCTGTTGACGGCGACATGGTTGCTGTGGCGGTGAAGCATGACGCCAACGCGGTATTCCCTAGTGATGGAGCCTTGGTGTATGTGTTTCACGTTCCCTCGCTTTCCGTTGGCATGAATGCCCTCAATGCCATCCGACTGGATTTGGGAACGAGCACCAATACATCGGATATTTACGGACTTCGTTACAGTCGGCACGGCCAGGAGATAACAATGCTGATGTCGGGAAATACGATGTATGGTGTTGGCAGTGTGGTATTTGAATGGCCTGTTGCGACACTTCCTCCAACGGCTAAGCCTTTTTTCCTTCCAGACAGGATGATGACCTCGATGGACAACTACAACACGCAGCAGCATTTCCTCACGATGGGATACGACAATAGCAATCCCAGTGCTGCGAATTTCTTTATTCAACCATTGCAGTCGAATGGGATTTGTTCCGTAGAAGAGTTGGCCGTCCGTGGTACGGTTGATTTTGCTGTCGAGAAAGACAGTATGCCGTATACCACATGCTCGAAACAAATCGTATGTGGAGAGAAAATCCCGCAAATCTATTTTCCTTTGGTTCAGGATGTAAAATGTAGTGATTAACCTAAAATTATGAAAGATGCATAAAAAAATAGTTTTCTGTATGTTGGCTATGACGGTCTTTGCCTTCGGATTGCAGGCGCAGCGCCAGTATTATTACAGGGTGGGCGACACCATCCGAGGCCGAGACTCCATCTATTTCTACCAGTGGTGGAGCGAAGATTGGTTGAGCGATTCTACCACTTTTTTGAATTACTTGACTGAATTCAACAATTCTTTTGGAGACAATGTCCCTTATAGTGTGAATTGGAATCCCAATGGATACAATAGCAGAAATAAAATCGGAAGATATGTGCGTTATAATTATACCGATGTTCCATTGAAAATAGTGGGATTGGCTGCATGTGTTGATGTATTGTGGGGAGATATGGATTTTCACGTAAATGTTACTCCACGGTGTATGGGTACGGATACGATTGAACCCACTCATCCAGAATACCTCCTTCTCTACGATGCAATAAGAGATTCGTTTCCTCTTGTTGCATCCGTCGAGTTCCACAATGTGGAGCCGGTACGTTACATGGACCTTCACCTACGAACGGGAAGTGAGATACCGTTTCATGTCATGCGTTATTATACTGATCATTATTGTTGTAGGGGGAATCCAATGGACACTAACCTGATTGTTCCGGTACACGAATACTATTTTGACAAACCTGTGACGGTTTACGATTCCTTTTATGTCGGAATGACAGGCAATTTTACTATTAGTGAGTATGCACCTCCGGAATACAATCCGGGAGCGGGATATACGGCGAGTGCCTACACCATAGGGTATATTTCAAGAGTGGAGAGGCCGTTTTGTCCTGATACCTATACTGACACATGCTATTCCACTCCTTTGCACCTTTACAAATATAAGGCATTTATGTGGCATAATGGACAGATTATCAGCGATACCAACTGGTTGTGGTACGAGGGGCCCTTCTTTTCCCTAATCTTTCCCATCATCGAGATTGACTCGTCGTACTACGATGGACCTCCGCAGTATGTGTGTCCCGCAGTGGAGAACTTCCGGATCGGGAACGAGAGTGAAGAGAGCGTGGTGCTGCTGTGGAATGATAATGACGAGCACCTGCGATGGGAGGTGCGCTACGGGCTGCAGGGCATCGAGCCAGAGGACGGTAACCTGCTGATTGCGTCCATCCCCGCCATCCAAATCACCAACCTGGACACCTGCACGCACTACACGGCCTATATCCGTGCCGTGTGCATGCACGACTCGCTGCACTACAGCGAATGGAGCGAGCCGTTGGACATCTGCCTGTGCGATACGGGTGGCGCTGCCGCCATCGAGGTGCCGATGGTGGAGCAGCTGACCTACCTGATGCCGAACCCGGCCGCCAACAAGGTACAGGTGATGTCCTCGTACGGCATGACGCGCGTGGAGGCCTACAGCCTTCAGGGTGCGAAGATGGTCGACGTAAGTGTGCGTGGTTTGGGCACTACCCTCGACGTGAACGATTGGCCCGAGGGGATGTACATCGTGGTCGTCCACACCCCCGCCGGCAACGTCACCAAGAAACTGGTGGTGGGAAGGTAGCGGTTCGGCAGGTCCATTAATGAATACATAACAGAAGCGCCGCTCGAAAGAGCGGCGCTTCTGTATTTCTGAGGGATGGGCGACCCATCGTTATTCCATTCTTTGGGGAATGGGATTCGGACTATTTGTCGCTTGAGTTGCAATTATTGTTTCATGCATTCAATCATCGGCACAATGCTGTTGGTGACTGTGGTGCTGTTGCTTCCGGTCGAAATGTTGTTGCTGTTCACATTGGCCAAGCCGTTGGCGTTGAGCAGCAGGTTGACGATGGTGGCGACATTGCTGTTGGTGATGATGCCGCTGCCGCCGGCCACCATGCCGGTAGAGAACGATTTCTTATAGTTGCTGTTGGCTTTGTTGGTTTTGAGCGAGTTGTAGGCGTTGACCACCACCAGCATGTTGCTGAGGTCGCTGAGGTTGGTGATGGAGAGGGTGCCTGCTTTATGGCTGGCGCGGAGGGCGATAAGAGCGCGGGCGCAGGTGGTGCCAGTGGTCATGGCGGCGGTGTCGGAAGCGCCGGTGAGAGAACTGCACGAAGTGGTCGCAAACAGGGCGACAAACATCATAATGATACTGATTTTTTTCATGATAATGGAGTTTTATTGTTTTTTAGCGATTGAAAACTATAATTTTAGTAAGGGGAAGCCCTTTTTTATTGTTTTGCAAAGGTAATTTTTTTTTGCAAATCGGCGAAAAAAATGTAACTTTGCAACCGAAATTGTTGCCCCGAAGGGGGTTGACTCTTTGCAAATAAAATAAACACAATACATTAAATAAATAATCCTTTTATGAACAACACACTTTTCTCTTTTCCCAAGCCTGAGAATGAACCTGTATTGGGTTATGCTCCCGGCAGTCCTGAACGTGCAAAAATCCGTGAAGCTCTGGACGCGCTCTACAAAACGCAGTACGAAATTTGCCCCATCATTGGCGGCAAGAAGGTGAAAACCAAAGAGACGGGCACCATCGTGATGCCGACCGAGAACAAGCATGTCCTGGCAACATACTACAAGGTGGGCGAGAAAGAGGTCAAGGCCGCCATCGACGCTGCCATGAAAGCCCACGAGGAATGGGCCAACACCCCTTGGATTGAACGCGCCAGCGTGATGCAGAAAATCGCCACCCTTGTGAGCGGCAAATACCGTTGGCTGATCAACGCCGCCACCATGCTGGGTCAGGGCAAGACCACGATGCAGGCCGAAATCGACTCGGCATGCGAACTGGTCGACTTCCTGCGCTACAACGCCTTCTACGCATCGCAGATCTACAGCGACCAACCCTGCAGCGACAAGGGTACGCTGAACTACGTCACCTACCGTCCGCTGGAAGGCTTCGTCTTCGCCATCACCCCGTTCAACTTCACCTCCATTGCCAGCAACCTGTGCCTTTCGCCGGTGCTGATGGGCAACACCTGCATCTGGAAGCCCTCGACCACGGCCATGCTGAGCAACTATATCCTGATGGAGATTTACAAGGAAGCCGGTCTTCCCGACGGCGTTGTCAACTTCCTGCCTGGCAGCGGCGCCCTTATCGGCAAGGTGGCTTTCGCCAACGAGAATCTGGCCGGTGTCCATTTCACGGGCGGCACCAAGACCTTCAACGGATTCTGGAAGAGCATCGGCGACAATATCGCCAACTACCGCACCTATCCCAAGATTGTCGGCGAGACGGGCGGCAAGGACTTTATCTTCGCCCACCAGTCGGCCAATCCCGCCCAGGTGGCTACGGCCATTGTCCGCGGAGCCTTCGAATTCCAGGGACAGAAGTGCTCGGCCGCCAGCCGTGCCTATGTGCCCAAGTCGCTGTGGCCTGAAGTGAAGAAACTGGTGGGCGACATGCTGAAGGAAATCAAGGTGGGCGACGTGCGCGACTTCAGCGCCTTCGTCAACGCGGTCATCGACGAGGCTTCGTTCGACAACTGCATGAAGTACATCGAGCACGCCAAGAAGAGCAAGGATGCCGAAATCGTCTTTGGCGGCACGGGCGACAAGAGCAAGGGTTGGTTCATCCAGCCGACCGTCATCCTGGCCAAGACACCGAAGTACAAATCGATGTGCGAGGAGATTTTCGGACCCATCATCACCATCTATGTCTACGACGACAAGGACTATGAGAAGACGTTGCATCTGTGCGACGAGACATCGCCCTACGCCCTCACCGGCGCCATCTTCTCGACCGACCGCAAGGCGTTGCGCCTGGGTGCCGACATACTGAAATATGCTGCCGGCAACATCTATTACAACGACAAGCCCACCGGAGCCGTCGTGGGACAGCAGCCTTTTGGCGGCGCTCGCGCTTCGGGCACCAACGACAAGGCCGGTTCCTACCTGAACCTGATCCGTTGGACCTCGCCGCAGGCCATCAAGGAGACGTTCGACCCCGCCTACAACTACAGCTATCCTTTCGTGAGCAACCTGGACAACCCCTACGTTGTTGAAGAGGCTGTGAAGTCGGTGAAGAAAGCCACCGCCAAGGTTGCCAAAACAGTCAAGGCCGCTGCAAGCAAAGCCAAAGCCAAAGCCAAAGCGACTGCGAAGAAGAAATAAAAGATAAGATAAATGGCAAAGAAATAGGCGCCGACTTCCGTCGGCGCCTATTCTTTTAGGGGGTGCAAGGCTCCGTAGGTCTATTGTTGGAAGATGGCCTTCAGTCGGCGGATGAGTTCGATGTTGCGCGGCACCTGCAGGTCGAGGATGCCCTCTTCAAGCGCCACCATGTGGCCTTTGCGGACGGCGGAGAGCTGGTTGTAGGGGGCGGTTTGGGCGAAGCGGGCACTGTCTTCGGCGCGGATGAGCAGGAAGTCGGGGTCGGCATGGAGCAAGGCCTCGACGCTGAAGGTCCAGCCTTGGCTGTCCTTGGCGATGTTGTCGCCGCCCGACATGGTGATGATGTCGTTGATGAAGGTGTTGCCGCCGGCGGTAAAGTTGCCGCCGCTGCCGAATCCGACCACGTAGTAGACGGTTTTGGGCTTGGCCGGTGCGGCGGTGTCGATTTGCGATAGCTGTTGGCGGAGGCTGCTGTTGAGGCTGTCGGCCTGACGCTTGTGGTCGCAGAGCGAGCCTATTTTGCCGATATTCTCGAAGAGGCCGTCGAACTGCTGCTTTTCGATGACGCAGACCAACGGGACGCCCATGTCCTCGAACTGTTTGACCACTTTGCGGGGAACCATCGAGCCGCTGATGATCAGGTCCGGCTTGGCGGAGAGCACCTTCTCGATGTTCAGGTTGCTGATGCCGCCGATGTTCTCTATGCGGCTGGCTTGAGGCGGATAGAGGCAGAATTCGGTGCGGCCCACCAGGAGGCTGTCGGCACCCAGGGCGAACATGATTTCGGTGACTGCGGGAGACAGCGAGACGATGCGGTGCGGATGGGAGGGCACCTCCACGACGGAGCCGTAGTCGTCGGTGTAGGAGTAGTGTTGTTCTACGTTTTTGGGATTGGTGGTGGAAGGGCCGCAGGCGTTGCATAGGGCCACAACCAGCAGTAGCAGCGCGAAGCGCAGGGGGTGAGTCATGATGATAGCGTTTTTTGAAGTTTTGGTCAGCAAAGGACAGATGGTACAATAAGGTCAGGGAGGCGCGATGCTTGCGCCGGGAACCTTATTTTTCGTAGAGTTTGCGATACAGGTATTTGGCCGACATTTCGCATATTTTGCCGTTGGCGACGGTGACGATGGTGTCGTCGTGCAGCGCTTTTTCGCGTAGCATGTTCTCTTCGGCTTTTTTCAGGCCGTAGCAGATGCGGCTACGCAGTTCGTTAATTTCCTCTTGTGACATATTGCTTGATATTTTCAAAGATTTCATGTTCCAGGATGTTGTTTTCCACGCCGATGCCGCCTTCGGCCACCATGACGCGCGAGGGTTGGCTGTTGTCGAAAACCATCCAGTAGTCGACCACAGGCATGTAGAGTTGGAAGAGGTTCTTGATGCCCGACCAGTAGCGGCGGCGCAGCACGGTGGTGGGGATGTCGTGTCCGCCCTCGCTGACGCGTTTGGCCACGCGCATTTCGGCCAGTTGGGGGCTTTGCAGCCAGAAGTAGATGAGGCTCACCTTGTAGCCCAGTTCGTGCGCCTTGTTGACGAGTGCCACGTACGAGCGGGTGGAGAGCGTCGTTTCGAGGGCGAAGCTGGCTTGCATGCCCAGCAGCTCGTTGATGCGCGCCACCATGAGGCGGCCGGCCTTGAGGGACATGCTCTCGGGATTGAAGGGGGAGAGCCCTTTGGCAATCTCGTCGGCGTTGACAAACTCGCGACATTGGAGTATTTCGGGCAGGATGGTGTAGGAGGCGGTGGTTTTGCCCGCCCCGTTGCATCCGGCGATGATATAGAGTCTGGGGTTTGTCATACATCAGTTTTAAAATGCAAAAGTACACATTATATTTTGAATATTAAAATATTTAACATATCTGCGACTGTGGCCCTTCCTGAAAAGCGATGACAATAAGCTGGTTGTATTGATGTGACTCATGCCGCTTGCCGTGTGCGGCGGTCTGTTGCGACGGCATGAAACGCGGTTGTTAAGAAACGCGATTCGGGCAAATGGGGATAGGCGGGGGAGGGCGCAAAGGAAGAATCTCTGTGGAATTGGCAGGGGGCTAAAAAGAAGCAGAAAAAGAAGAATCCCTGTGGGGTTGCCTGTGGGGCAAAATAGCAGAAAAAACAGAAAAAGAAGAAGCCCTGTGGGGTTGGCACAGGGCTTCGATTGGATTTGTTTGCTTCGTTATTCCGGTTCCCCCTTTTCTCGGGAGGGAGAAAAAGAGCGGGGGAGGGAGGATTAGAGCAGCTTGGCCAGTTTGGCAGCGAGGTCGCCAACGCGGGTGCTGTAGCCCTTCTCGTTGTCGTACCAGGAGACGATCTTGACGAAGTTGCCGTCCATGACCTGGGTCAGGAGGCTGTCGAAGATGCTGCTGTGGGTGTTGTCGATGATGTCGATGCTGACGATGGGTTCGTCGACATACTGGAGGACGCCTTTCATGGGGCCTTCGGCGGCTTCCTTGATGGCGGCGTTGATCTGCTCTTTGGTGACGTTGCAGTTGAGTTCGGCGGTGAGGTCGACGACGCTGCCGTCAGGAGTGGGGACGCGCATAGCGAAGCCGTCGAGTTTGCCCTTCAGTTCGGGGATGACCAGGCCTACAGCCTTGGCGGCGCCGGAGGAGGTGGGGATGATGCTGACGGCAGCGGCGCGGGCGCGACGGAGGTCGCTGTGCGGCTGGTCGAGGATCTTCTGGTCGTTGGTGTAGCTGTGGACGGTGTTCATGAGACCGCGTTTGATGCCGAATTTGTCGTTGAGGACTTTGGCGACGGGGGCCAAGCAGTTGGTGGTGCAGCTGGCGTTGCTGATGAGTTGCATGTCTTTGGTCAGCACGCTGTCGTTGACACCCATAACGACGGTTGCGTCGACGTCGTCAGCCTTGCCGGCGGGGACGGTGAGGATGACTTTCTTGGCGCCGGCGTTGATGTGTTTCATCATCTGGTCGCGTTTTTTGAAGAGGCCGGTGCTTTCGACGACGATGTCGATGCCCAGTTCTTTCCAAGGCAGGTTTTGCGGGTCGCGTTCGGCGTAGATTTTCACTTTCTTGCCGTTGACAACGAGGCAGTCGCCTTCAGCGTGCACTTCACCGTCGAAGTTGTCGTGGACGGAGTCGTATTTGAACAGATATGCCAGCGTGTCGGCGCTGGTGAGGTCGTTGATTGCCACGATTTCAAGTTCGGGGTGAGCCAGCATGGCGCGGAAAGACATTCTTCCGATTCGGCCGAAGCCGTTGATAGCTACTTTTGCCATATTGATTTGTTATTTAATTGTTTAAAAATGATTTGTTTACTTTTTTGAGTTTACAAATATAACAATTATTTGTCATGTGGCAAAAAAAAACGTTAAAAAATAAAAAAACATACCCCATAATCCCAGACCCCAACACAATCCACCACCCATCGCCCCCAAACCCACCGCCAATATCCAAACTCCCGCGAAGCGGCAGACCGATCCATCCAGCGCCAGTCAAAGAAAAGAAAGAGGAAGACTATCACTTCCTGCGTCAGCCAAAAATTTCCGCGAAGCGGGAATTCCATTTCCAAAATTCAAAAGGATTTCCAAGATTAGGCCGACCGCGCAAGGAAAGAGACAAAAGAAAAGATTTAAAAAGATTTCCAAGATTTCCGCCGTAGGCGGGGAACCACCCAACCCAACCAACAAAGGATTAAAAAGATCCACCCCTCCAGCAGGAGCCCCAAACATCAAGCGCCATAAGGACCTTCGTGCCCAACGGAAGCCCCGATACGAGATGGAAACAATTTTTTGCGCGGGATGTCGTTAATAGGGTCGTGAAAAATGACGATTATACTTTTGATGCCGTAGAGCAGACGTATGCAGACGTTGCGAAGGCGAAGACGCAAGAAGGGAAGAAGAAACGCTCGTTGGCGCGCAAGATATGGCGCGTGTTGTGGATAACCGTGGTGTCGCTGGTGCTGTTGCAGCTCGTGTTGCTGGTGGCCTACAAGTGGGTCAATCCGCCGCTGACGCCGCTGATGGTGCAACGCTGGTTCCAGCAGTTGGTCGATGCCGACCGCGAGGTCAACTTTGAGCGCGATTATGTGCCGATAGAAGAGGTGTCGCCCCATCTTGTCGCCGCAGTCATCGCCTCCGAGGACGGCCGCTTCATGCGCCACAAGGGGTTCGACGTCGAGCAGTTGAAGATCTCGTACCGCGAAAACAAGGCCGGACGCCGCGTGCGCGGTGGCAGCACCATCAGCATGCAGACCGCCAAGAACGCCTTTCTGCCCCACCGGCGCAGCTATTTGCGCAAGGCCCTGGAGGCAGGCTACACCATGGCCATCGAAAAGCTGTGGGGCAAGGAGCGCATCATGGAGGTCTACCTCAACATTGTGGAGTTCGGCGACGGCATCTATGGCTGTGAGGCGGCCGCCCAGCATTATTTCGGCCATTCCGCCAAGACCCTCTCGGCCCACGAGGCGGCCCAGCTGGCCGCGACACTGCCGTCGCCGTTGAAACGCAATCCGTCCACGTCGACACGCTACTTCAAAAAACAGACACGTGTGGTGGAAAACCGCATGGCGAAGTATGGACGTGTGAACTTGAAACACAAACCCAAAAAACGTTCGGAGAAAGATGACGAGACCTTGTGGGACTTCCTGCGATGGGTGAAGACGCAACGGAGGGGGTGATGGGGGAGTGATAGTGGTAGCGTTTTGAGAAAAAAGATGGATGTGGTGTCAGATTTAGATTGAAAGAGGTGTATTTTATTTGTAGAAATCACTAGTGTCTATTAAAAAATTTAACATTTAGAATTCTAATTGAAGTTGTCCGTTCATAACAGGTACAGGCTCCCTCTCTGGGAGGAAAAGGTCTGCGATGCTATCTTTCGTGAGCAGCGACCCG